>ERZ825525.2644-NODE-2644-length-11069-cov-2.777193_pt1 | contig 11069 bp, 9 predicted proteins | sample MGYA00519930_ERZ825525 | MGnify/ENA primary metagenome ERZ825525 (study PRJEB31778, sample SAMEA3449203) | human gut metagenome | biome: human gut; feature: human-associated habitat; material: faeces | place: United Kingdom | collected 2010/2012 ... | reverse complement strand
AAATTGATAATACCTTGCTAAAACGGGACATCTCAAACACTCCTTCAGGCATGTATTTATCAGAGACTTTACAAAACAAGAAATCATAGCAAAAACTTGCAACTACAGCAATTGTCTTATTTCTTCCTTTGCAGAACAACTTAGCATATTGGTTGCAAAACAAATTCTACAATACAGCACATAATAATGAATATGTGATTGAAAAGAGGTACGCAGGAGTGCGAAATTTCGTATGACATTAAAATTGTGTTGATATGTCTGCTACTGCAGCGGGTTCGCATATGATGGGCAGTACGCGTTTATGACATTGCAGATCTACTTCATCAAAATATCCACCGTCCTCACCATCTAACGTCCACTGAATATTATCATCGCTCACAATATGAAAATGACTGGAGCTGATCGTGAGCAACTGTTCGGAATCCAGATTTTTGGTCAACAAGGAGTTGATGACAAGCTGCAATTCCACCGGATTTTTGATCTTACGGATAAACAATGCCTCTAATAAGCCATCATCCATTTTAATGTCGCGGTTTTGATATGCTTTAAATCCTGCCACGGATTCAGAATTGCTGATCAGTCCAAGCAAAAAATCATCTTCGATCACGCCTTGATCATAGATGATCTTCATATGATGCACCTTGATCTCTGCAATATGTTTCAATGCCTCCACAAAATATGCAGTTTTTCCCAACGCATTTTTAAGCTCCTGCGGTGTCTGATAAGAAACTTCTGTAAATGCACCAAAAGCTGCAACGTACGTGAAATATTTCTCATTAAACTGTCCGAGATCACAATGAAACACTTCTCCGTTAACCACCAAAGACGCTGCCTCTTCCATCACCTTCGGAATGCTTAAGCTCGATGCAAAATCATTTACAGTTCCTGCCGGAATGTACCCACAGACCGGTTTTTGCTCTAAAGACATCAGCCCGGTTGCGACTTCGTTCATCGTACCATCGCCACCGGAACACACAATGTAATCATATTCCGTGCCACGCTCTTCTACAATACGAGTCGCATCTTTCGGGCCTGCTGTCGCAAAGATCGTCACTTCAAAAGATGCCTTGCAAAACACCTGCACAATATTTGATAGATGCGTACTGATCTGTTCTTTACCCGCCATCGGATTATACACAAATAACATCTTCTTCATAACTAATCCTCCATTTCTATGAAATAAACATCGCGTCTCCAAAGGAAAAGAATCGATAACGTTCTTTTACCGCCTCTTCATAAGCTGCCATAATATGTTCCTTACCCGCCAACGCAGAAACCAACATAAGCAGCGTTGACTCCGGTAAATGAAAGTTAGTGATCAGACAGTCTAACATCTTAAATCGATAACCCGGATAAATAAAGATGCTCGTATCACCCTCTCCCGGATGTATGACGCCGTTGTCATCGGTTGCAGATTCTATCGTACGGCAACTGGTCGTCCCAACGCAAATAATGCGGCCGCCCGCCTGTTTTGTCTGATTGATCTGATCCGCTGCTTCCTTCGTAACACGATAAAATTCCGTATGCATATGATGCTGTTCCACATCATCAACCTTGACCGGGCGGAATGTTCCCAGTCCGACATGCAGTGTCACGCGCGCGATCGATACACCCATCTGTTCGATCTGCTGCAATAATTCTGTGGTAAAATGCAAACCTGCCGTCGGCGCTGCCGCAGATCCCTCATATTTCGCATAAACAGTCTGATAACGATTTTTATCCTCCAGCTTATGTGTAATATAAGGTGGCAGTGGCATCTGTCCCAACTGATCAAGGATCTCTTCAAAAATCCCCTCGTACTCGAAGCGGATCAAACGATTTCCCTCTTCCACAATATCAACAACTTCTGCCCGTAACAGGCCTCCACCAAAGACAAGCCTGGTACCAGGTCTGGCCTTTTTGCCCGGTTTCACTAAGGTCTCCCAAACATTATCCTCACCACGTTTAAGCAGCAGTACCTCAACCTTGCCGCCTGTTTCTTCACGTTCTCCGATCAATCTCGCCGGAATCACCTTCGTGTCGTTTAACACGAGACAATCCCCCGGTTTTAAGTATTCTGTGATATCGCGAAATATGCGATGCGTAATCTCCCCGGTCTGTTTATCCAAAATCATCAAACGGGAAGACGCTCTGTCAGAAAGTGGATCCTGTGCGATCAATTCTTCCGGAAGATCATACGCAAAATCTGATGTTTTCATACTAATTCCACACTCCTTTTTTACTCAATTGTCATTTCAAAAATCATTGCAATTCTAAACACCCTGCAAATACATTTGGCTTGGATAAAGTTATTTGTTTCATCCGCAATTTGCCTTTGCAAGAATAAACTTTTCTATGACATGTGCAACACCATCTTCATCATTGGACAATGTTACATAATCAGCCACTTCTTTAACAACATCCTGCGCATTTGCCATTGCTACCCCAAGCCCTGCAAATGCGATCATAGAACGGTCATTAAACCCATCCCCACAAGCGATCAGGTCCTCTTTGGGCTGACCCAGTGCTTCACACAATTTGCCAAGAGACGCCGCCTTATCCACATGTTTCGGTAAAAGCTCTAAGAAAAACGGCTCGGAGCGTCCTACGTCAATACGGTCTCCATACTTTTCTCGGAAAAGGACTTCTAACCGTGCTGCATGTTCCGGATCTGCCGTCCCCAGACACTTATTGACCGGCGTTGTGACCTGCGCTGCCGGATCCGCGAAAGGACATATTTCCAATCCATTGATCCGGGACTCCAGTCCCATGTATTCGTCAACGATCTCCCCGGAAATGATCTTTCCATCCTGATACGTCATCATTCCAATCTGATGCTCTTTCGCCTCATCGAATAAGATCGGGATCATATCCAGTGGCATCGTCTGCTGAAACAGAATTTCTCCCGTTTTGCAATCCTGTACTCTTGCCCCATTATAGGAAAGCATATATCCTCCCATCTCCGAAAGATGCAACTTATCCGCTACCCTTTGAACACCCGGAGTCGGTCTTCCACTTGCCAGCACAACGATATGACCCTGCTCCTGCATTTTAGCGATCATTTCCTTTGTGCGTGGCGTGATCTCTTTGTTCGAATCCGTTAATGTTCCATCTAAATCTAATGCTAAAATCTTACGTGACATAAAAAACCTCATTCCTATCAATGTAAAAAAGCTAGCTATCAAATTTGAGCTCCGCTCAAATTTGCAATACACATAAGAAATACAAGGAAGCTTGTATTTCTTATGTGTTATGCATACTGGCTATTATACAATTCTTTATAAAAACCTCCGGCTGCCATCAGGCTTTCATGGTTACCCTGCTCAATAATATTACCATCCTTCATGACCAAAATAATATCGGCATTTTGGATCGTAGACAAACGATGAGCCACAATAAAGCTGGTGCGTCCTTCCATCAATTTGGCAAACGCCCTCTGAATACGTATTTCTGTACGTGTATCAATAGAAGAAGTAGCCTCATCCAATATAAGCATAGATGGCTTTGACAGCATAACACGCGTAATACATAAAAGCTGTTTCTGACCCTGACTTAAGTTATCACCATCCTCTTTGACCACGGTATCATAACCGTTCGGCAAACGACGAATAAAGCTATGCGCATGTGTCGACTTCGCCGCCTCGATCACTTCTTCTCTCGTTGCGTTCGACTTACCCATACAAATATTATCAAAAATCGTTCCATCCTTGATCCAAGTATCCTGCAGCACCATACCGAAACCGGTTCGCAGATCCCCTCTGGTCATTTGGCGCGTATCCACGCCATCCACAAGGATACGTCCTTCATTCACCTCATAAAATCGCATCAACAGATTGATCAATGTTGTCTTACCACAACCGGTCGGTCCCACGATCGCGACACGCTGTCCCGGCTTCACCGAAAGATTTAAGTCACGGATCAACGGTTGCGATGGTACATAAGAAAACGCAACATGCTCGATATCGATCTGGCCGGACACATGCTCTAATTTCTTCGGTGTTTCCGTATCCGGTTCCTGCTCCTGTTCCTCGATCAGCGCAAACACTCTCGCAGCACATGCAATAGCATTTTGAAGCTCGGTGATCACACCCGATATCTCATTAAAAGGCTTTGTATACTGATTTGCATAACTTAAGAAACAAGATAACTGACCGACACTGATCGCACCGCGAAGCACTGCAAATGCGCCGACAACGCCAACACCGGCATACACCAGATTGTTGACAAAACGAGTAGAAGGATTCACGGTCGAGGAGAAAAAGGTCGCCTGCAATGACCACTTCTCCAACCGATCATTAATATCATCAAACCGCTCCATCGCTTTTTGCTCATAACTATACGCCTGAACCACGCGCTGATTGCCAATCATTTCATCAATAAACGCCGTCTGTTCACCCCTTGTTTCAGACTGTTTTAAGAACATACGGTGTGTCTTTTTGGCAATAAATCCTGCCACGAAAAAGGAAAGTGGCGTTACCAGTACAACGACTAACGTGATCCATATATTTTCGCGCAGCATAAATAACAATGTGCCAAGTATCGTAAGCACTCCGGTAAATGCCTGCGTAAAGCCAAGCAGCAGACCATCCGCAAACTGATCGACATCCGCAATCACACGGCTGACAATATCACCGGATGGATGTCCATCTAAATATTTCAATGGCAGATCATGAATATGATGAAAGGCATCCTCACGGATCTCACGCATAACCAGATACGTAATGCGATTGTTGCACACATTCATAAGCCACTGCGAAAATCCCGTAATAGCAAGCGTAACGATCATCTTCTCCAGAATGGGACGAAGCGCAGCAAAATCCACTTTTCCTTTTGCGATCATGCAATCGATCGCATGTCCTGTAAGGATTGGCAGATACAGCGTACTAACGACTGTCACTGCAGCGAGTACCAACGATAATATCACCAAAAAGGTGTGTTTACGAATATAACAAAGTATTGTTCGAATCGTATCTTTATCCATCCGTTACGCCTCCTTTCTGTCCTGAAACTGGGACTGATGTATCTCTTGATATACCGGACACTGTTCCATCAATTGTTCATGGTTTCCAATGCCAACCACTTCTCCATCATCCAACACAATAATTTCATCCGCATAACAAATGGAAGAAGTACGCTGAGAAACAATAAACGTTGTCGGATGATAAGTTAGTTCACGGATCGCTTTGCGCAGTTTTGCATCCGTTGCATAATCCAATGCCGATGTGCTGTCATCCAAGATCAAAATACGTGGTCTGCGTACCAGTGCTCTGGCAATGCTGAGGCGCTGTTTCTGACCACCGGAAAGATTTCGGCCGCCCTGCTCGACTTTCGTATAGATTCCCTGCTCTTTCGCACTGACAAACTCCCATGCCTGTGCATCCTTTAACGCCTGCATGACTTCCTCGTCCGTTGCATCCGGGCGTCCCATGCGCACGTTATCCAAAATGCTCATCTTCAAAAGTCTGCTGTCCTGAAATACATAAGACACTTGATTCATCAACTCATCACTGCTTATATTTTTCACATTAACACCGCCCAGTTTGATCGTACCGGATTTTACATCCCAGAAACGAGCGATCAAAGAAGCTAATGTTGTCTTGCCTCCTCCCGATGGGCCGACCAAAGCGATATGCTCTCCGGACCGGATCTGCATACTCACACCGTCCAAAGCCAGATTCTTTGCGTTTGGATAAGCAAACTGAATGTTTTCTACGACAACCGAAGAATCTTTCGGAACGTTTACCTCATTTGTAGGAAGTGGCTGCATCTCCAAAATCGCATCCATTCTCGTCAATGCATCCTCTACTAACATTTGCGACTCTCCGGCGTATGCAACCTTCATCAAAGTCACCGTCAATATGGAGGTGATCAAAATATAAAAGAATACGTTCAAGATAAATGTATCCGTCACTCCATGACCACTAAATAAATACGCTGCAATGATCAATGCCGCAAAGATTCCATTGGACGCTGTCGTAAAACATACCATCGGCAGCATCATATTTTTGGTATATCCTAATGTCCATTTCTCATACTCATCAATAGCATGGCGAAAACGTCGGAAGGAAAAAATTGTTTGTCCAAACGTTTTCAACACCGGAACGCCACGCACGTACTCTACCGCTTCCGAAGACATTGATTCCAACGCATTCTGATACTGTTTCATATCTTCTGCCATTTTCGGTCCCATCATAAAACTTCCCATGAGAATAAATGCCAATGCTGCCGGGATCAAACTGGCAATACCAAGCCGCCAGTCAAAGGCGATCATCATCACAAGCAAACCGATCGGTGTTGCAATAGACACTGCCTTATCCGGTAGATTGTGTGCTAAAAATGTTTCCGTCGCAGCACTCGATTCCATAACCACTTTACGAATCTTACCACTGCCTTCGGATTCAACGAAACCAAGCGGCAGCTTCATAATATGCTGCATCAGCTTAATACGCATATTGGCCTGCACGCGAAATGCCGCTTTGTGGGAACATATTAACGCAACGATATAAAATACCATCGCTAGCAGTGCAAAACCAACAGCCATCCAACCATACTGATTCAAAGAAACCGCATTTTCAAAATGCGGACGTACCTCTAACACTTCCCTCAACATACGCCAAATTTCATAAAATGGCACCAGTGCAATGATCGCGCTGACCGCTGCCAGCACAAGGGAAGCATAGGTAAAATACTTATGTCCTCCGGCATAGTCCATCAATCTAGACAATGCACTCTGTTTTTTCTTTTCCATTGAAAATTGTCCCTCCATTCTTGGTGTTTTGCTTTACTCGTGGTCGAGCACGGCTTTCCAGCCGGCAAAACGATATTGTTTTATGTTGTCCATAAACACCTGTGCTTCTTCAAAAGGAAGTTTTTGTGACACGATCTCATAAATATACTGCCAACCGGTACGGCAAACCACATGGACAAAAAAATCCGTGATCTGTTCCGGATTCTTGGCATATTTATCGGCAAATGCTCGATAGTAGGTTTCTTCGATCTGCGCCAGCCGATCAAAATACTGCTCATACTCCGTTCCTGCCGATCTGCAAAAGATCAAGTAGAACACATCGAAATGCTGATATATATACTGCAACACCTCGTCAGTCCCCTCTCCTCCCGTCTCCATGGCACTGGAAGAGTCCTGTGTATCTGCCGCCTGATCCACACAAGTCAGATAATACTCCATCAGCCCATCTGCCACCGGTCCAACGACAGCCGCAAATAACCCTGCCTTGTCTCCAAAACGCGTATAGATAGAATTGGTACTCACACCACTATCCGCTGAAATCCGCCGCAGGCTCGCCCCATGAAAGCCATGTTCCATAAATTCCCGACGTGCACTGTCGAGAAGTGCTTCTGTAACTCCGGCTGATTCTTGTCTCATGCGATCCCTCCTTTTTCTTCTGCGCAATAATTATTTGGCCACACACTATGTTCTTTCTACCAAAATGCAAACATTCACTATTAAAATACTCTACGACACATCACAACAATATTTACGCAATAAAATAACAGCGTTATTGTAACACTGTTATTTTATGCTTTGCAATATAGTTACTGATCAACTTTTCTCAATATCGTCATAACTTAATTATTATATTTTTACGGAAACGGCGCATTGAGCTTCCGATAGTCCTATTTCCAATATTTATACTTTACATGATATTTCTTGGCATACTTGTGCGCATAACTCCCCTTTTTCACATAAAGTGTAAGCTTTTTACAGCCTTTAAATGCATCTTTCTCTATTTTTTTCACAGATTTAGGCATCTTTATTTTTTTTAAGCTTCTACAATTTCCAAATGCTTTCGACCCCACCCTCCTTACTTTACTTGGTATATTAACTGATGTTAAATTACGACAATTGTAAAAAATTCGATTTTCTATATACTTCCAGTTTTTATTTATCTTAACCTGTCTTAGTGCTATACAATCTCTAAACAAATCATCTGTACACTCACTATTTTGTATTTTAGATAAATTTGCTGTTTTCAGCCGTCTACAGCCCCTAAATAAACCATTCGCCAGTACAACATTCTTATCAAATGAGACATTTTGTATTCCAGTATTCCCGCATAACATGTCACCAAAATCCAATTTGTAAAATCTTTCTTTAAACGGCAATACTCTTAATTTTTCACAATACTGAAATGTACGTAATCCTAACATTTTTAATGACTCTCCGCCACTTATTTTTTCCAATTTCCTGCACATATAAAATGCATCATTATCTATCTTTCTTACGTTTTTTCCAATATGAACTCTTTGTAATGATTTACACATTATAAATGCCTGACTTCCAATTACCTCTACACTATCAGGAATGGTCACTTCTTCTATATACGAATTTTGACTAAATGAATTGGCTGCCAATCTCCGGACAGGATGTCCATCTATCTCCGATGGCATAATCACTTTTTTGGACTTACTCCATGGCGAATTGTCGCTAAATCGTTCTATGCGAATCCCCTTTCCAGCCCCTATATATGTGTATTGATAACCTCCACTTACATAATACTTTTTCCACCCATCTGCATCATACATTTCAAGAGGTCTTGGCGTTGCTTGAATTTTCATCATTGTCTGTGTTGTTTCCAAAGCAACCTGATTGTTGATGTGCTCTGCACCGGATACATCCTGCGCTGTTAATTGAAGTCCCATAATTGCAATAACAATAATACCACAAGCCAAAATCCACTTTTTCATAAAATTCACCCTCACCTTTCTAAAGTTTTCCGTTACATCTCTAGTACATCACAGATACCCACCCCAGTCAATAACTTCGATACCATCTTAAGAATTCTTAAGAATTGAATCTCATATGCCATCAATTAATCACTCAAATTTCGCACTTCCAAAATTATCTCACACGACCACATATTGCTTATTATGTCATAATACTTGCGCATGATTTCTGCGCATAATGGAGTTTCAAAGAAACTCCCAAGATAAGCACAGTGTGCTTATTATGTCAATGATTATATTGTATTTTGCAGCCACAACATAGCGATTTCTGCCGGCAGAGATCGCCTACTCATGCAGATAAATGCCTATCTTGATTTTAATCCATTTCCCCTTGGTTTCCTTGGCAGTGATTTTCCCAAAGAGTAGTTTTCCTGCATCCATCAAACGTGAAAATACTACATTATCCTCTCTGGGTACATATCCAATTTTGACCCCATTACTGTTTTTTATCACTATCGCTTGGGGATCGAAACGATTATGTGGCTCACGATAAAAATCCAACTTATCGTTAACATTAAGATACTGAGCCAATTCCTCAATACCTTCAATGTGCGTTGTCCCGGCAATAAAAGTATCAAACAAAAAGATATCACGTTCATAAGGTTTCGGTATAGTAAGGCCACCGCCTTTACCATGAAGTAGGCTTGCAAGACTGCCGCCATCTGTTTTTACGATATTACTCATCCTATCACCTCAACATTTCTTTCAATCTTCCAGCATACAGATCATATGTTTCTTTCAATTCCTCTATCATTTTCTCAAGTTCCGTCCGTTTTTCAGCCACCTGTTCCGGGGCATTCACCAGTTCCTTCATTGTGTACGGATATTCCGATTTTATATTTGCAATTTGTTCACGGATAAGTTCCAACGTTTTAGTCAGCCGTTCCTTGTCTTTCGTAAGAATGGATAACCCGCTTTCACTTTGTTCCGGAACGACAGGTTCCGCTACCATCTCACTGATGATGAGAAGATTCCCTATATCACCATTTTCATACGCTTGTACTGCGTTTTGAAACAACTGCATCTGTGCAGGTGTAATCTCCGGATGCAGATCGGGATGCAGAGCCTTTACAATGCTGCGATACAATTTCTTGATCTGCTTGGTCTCTTCATCCGTAAGAACATGTCCCTGACTATGATCAAGAGCCTTATTCATCTTATCGATCTGCTCATTGAGCTGACACTGAAAACCGGCAAACTCTTTATCAAGCAATTTATCAATGGCTGATAACGCAATCTTTTCCTGTCGATTTTTCTTTGCTTGGATAAGATCAATTTTTCTTTTGATACGCAACACATTACAGTTCAATTCAAAAGCTTTGTATTCAAGGCTGCCAAGAGCGAGCATATATGCCGTTTCTATGTTTTTGCAGATTACAAAGCGTAATTCATCCCGCTCAAGCAAAAGCATGGAAATTTCAACTCGCAATTTTTCTACTTCCGCTTTCAATGCGGCGAATTCCGGAAAAGGGACAACCGTGCAATTAGTATTCTGGTCGCGATGCTTATCGCTCCGTTTAGCAGCAAAATCATGTATTTGTTTCATATCTTCCACAGCGGAACACCTCCCATTTTCTTTTATCAATCCAAATGTTTGCTAACGGCTCTTCAAATATTCTCATACGGATGCGCACTTGCTAATCGCTCTTTAAATATTCTCATATGGATGCGCACTTGCTAATCGTTCTTCAAATATTTCCTGTGGCAGCGGTTTGTCGAACACATAGCCCTGCACGATATCGCAACCAACTCCTTTCAGATATTCAAGCTGCTCCACCGTCTCAACCCCCTCAGCAATGGATTTCTTATCCAGTTCATTGATGAGCTGCACAATACTGTGAAACATAACAAGATCTCGGTCTTTTCCCGGGTAATCCGTTTCCAACGGAATAAAGGATTTGTCTATTTTTATCGTCTCGAGATCAACTTCTTTGATCATATTGAGTGAAGAAAAACCGGTTCCGAAATCGTCAATCGAGGTTCCAATGCCATTCGCCTTGAACTCATCAATAATTTCAGACATGATCTCATAATTTTGGAAATCTTCACTTTCGGTAAGCTCGATCTCGATCAAATGATGATCAACACCATAGCGGTCAATAATCTCCAAAGTACGTTCAACGAGATTTTCTTCCTCCAAATGTCTTCTGGAATAGTTCACTGAAATTGGTACAACCGAAAGCCCCTTGTTCTGTCGATCTTTCAAAAAAGCACAGACACTTTCCAACACATAGTAATCAAGTTTACACACGCTTCCCTCGCGCTCCAACTGCGGAATAAACTGCATTGGCGGTACCATCTTTCCATTTCTGATCCAACGAACCAAAGCCTCTGCACCATACATT
>ERZ825525.2643-NODE-2643-length-11083-cov-2.996826_pt1 | contig 11083 bp, 9 predicted proteins | sample MGYA00519930_ERZ825525 | MGnify/ENA primary metagenome ERZ825525 (study PRJEB31778, sample SAMEA3449203) | human gut metagenome | biome: human gut; feature: human-associated habitat; material: faeces | place: United Kingdom | collected 2010/2012 ... | reverse complement strand
GAGCTTGTTTTGTTGACCTTCTGTCCGCCTGCGCCGCTGGCACGGTAGAAGTCGATCTCCAGATCCTCGGGGCGTATCTCGATGTTAAGGTTAGCGCCGTCCATTTCGGGCATAACTTCCAGGGAAGCAAATGATGTCTGGCGGCGTCCGGATGAATCAAAGGGGGAGATACGCACAAGTCTGTGAACACCGTTTTCGGACTTTAAGAAGCCGTAAGCATTAAGGCCCTCAACAAGAATGGAAGCAGACTTTATTCCCGCTTCATCGCCGTCAAGGTAATCAAGTGTAGTTACCTTGAAGTTGTGGCGCTCAGCCCAGCGGTTGTACATTCTGAACAGCATCTCTGCCCAGTCCTGAGCCTCAGTTCCGCCTGCGCCTGCGTGGAATGTAAGGATAGCGTTCTTGCTGTCATATTCGCCTGTGAGCAGTGTGGTGAGCTTGGTGGTCTCCAGCTCAGCCTTGAACTTTTCAGCTTCTGCCTTAAGCTCTGCAACAGTAGCTTCGTCCTCGTCATTGCCCTCTTCAACGGTAAGCTCTATCATTGTAAGAGTGTCCTCGAGCATTTCGTTGAGCTTCTTGTAGTTTTCTATGGTAGCCTCATTCTGCTTTATGGTCTGCATTACCTTCTGGGAGTTCTCCAGATCGTCCCAGAAGCCGTCGGCAGCGGACTGCTCCTGAAGCTTTGCGTTATCTTCCTTGAGCTTGTCAATGTTAAGAATATTGTAAAGGTCAGCCATATCCTTGCGGTAGCCTTCCAGTTCCAGTCTGAGTTCGTCAAGTAAAAGCATATATCAAATTCCTTTCAGTTAATAAGTATTTTGTTGTGACAGATAAGCTGCGTCAGAAAATTGCGTCCCTGTGCCTGTATTCGATGTATTTCTTGATAGGCTCCCTTACAGGCGGGCAGATATCCTCAGGGATACGGTCAATATCGAAGAATTTCAGCTCCATGACCTCTTCGGGCTGCATTTTCATCTCGCCCGAATATTTGCGGCAGATATACACAATGTCAATGGTGCTTACCTCGTCCCCATTGGGATAGGTGTAATGCTGTTCCGCGCCGGAAAATACGCCGAACAGTTCAAGGCTTTCGGCAGTAAGTCCCGTTTCCTCCAGAAGCTCCCTTGCCGCAGTGTCCTCCACCTTTTCAAAAAGCTCCACAGCACCGCCGCAGTATGACCATGTGCCGTTGTCGGCACGCTTCTGCAAAAGTATCTGTCCCCGGGAGTTTTCAACTATAACGCTTGCGGCAGCATGGATTATGGGACGGTGCCCAACATATTTTCTTATCTTGGATACATATCCCATAGTCACTGCTCCTTTCAGAAATATCTTGAAATTTCCTCTGCCGATTTTTTATGAGGGCAGTCAGGCTCCTCGGCAGGATAGCCCAGTGCGATAACAGCCGCAACTCTTTCGGTATCGGGCAGAGAAAGTATCTCGGACAGCTTGTCGCCGTCAACGATACCCATTATAACGCAGCCGATGCCCATATCATGCGCAGCAAGGCAGAATGTCTGAGCGGCAATGCCTGCGTCATACATTTCCCAGCTGTCGCCCAGAGGAGTGGTGAAGCTTCCGTCACGCTCATATCCGCATATGCCCTTTACTATGCTTTGAACGGCAATGCAGCCGCAGTTTCTGATAATGTCATGGTTGTGGGCAAAGCCATATACAGCCTCATCAGCGATCTTTTCAATGAGAGCCTTGTTTGTGACAATGTTCCATCTGGTGGTCTGAGAGTTTTTCCACGAGGGAGCATAGGCAGCCGCACCGATTATCTCGTTGATAGTTTCCTTTGAAACAGGCTTGTCGGTGAATTTTCTCACTGTGCGCCTTGTCTTTATTCCTGTGATAAGCTCCATATATATCAATCCTTTCCGTTATTTGCGGCAGAATCAGTCTTTATCTCCTTATAGGTCTTGAGGTGGCGGAATCTGCGGTGAATGAATTTATTATCATAGAATTTCTGAGCGCTGTAAAGACCTGTATAGCCCGAAAGCATATACGATATGCCGATGACCAGCGCATAATAGGGGAGACCGTCCGCTCCGAAAAGCTCAATGGTCAGCAGGAGCGTTGCAAAGGGGCAGTTGGTAACACCGCAGAAAACCGCAGCCAGTCCCACAGCAGCCCCGAAGGAGTGGGAAAGTCCCAGCAGACCGCCGAAAAAGCAGCCGAAAGTAGCGCCTATGTAAAGTGAGGGCACTATCTCTCCGCCCTTGAAGCCGCAGCCCAGGGTAAGAGCTGTCAGCAGCATTTTCAGAATGAATGCCTCGGGTCTGCTCTGACCGATAAAAGCCTTTTTGATGATATCAGTGCCTGCGCCGTTGTAGTCAAAGCTGCCTGTCAGCGCATATATCAGCATGGATATCGCCGCAACTATAGCTCCGCCTGCAAGGATACGCAGGTATGGGTTCTTGATGTATTTTTTGTAAAGCTCCGCTGTTTTGCTCATTATCTTGCAGAAAACAATGCTCACTATCGCACCTGCTATACCCATAATTATAGTTCGTGCCAACATGAAATATGAGTCGGCATGGAACTCGGGGATATAGCGGACGAGAAATGATGTGGGCTTTACGTGGAACCAGTCCGCCACCATTGCCGCAGTCAGTGACGACAGCAGGCATGGGACTATTGCCGAGTAATGGGCAATGCCCACCACAGTCACTTCAATGGCAAACACCGCAGCAGCGGCAGGAGTGCCGAACAGTGCGGAAAAGCCCGCAGCCATGCCGCACATTATGAGCATGGAGTAATCGTTCCTGTTGAGTTTAAGTGGCTTTCTCAGCGGGGAGATAAGGCTTCCGCCCAGCTGGAGCGCCGCACCCTCTCTGCCTGCCGAACCGCCCAGCAGATGGGTTATCAGCGTGGCTATGAAAATAAGGGGCGCAGTTTTTATAGATACCTTTTCTTCTCCTCTTGCACCTTTGATGATGCCGTTGGTGCCGTGGTCGTTGTCCATTCCGCAGAGCTTGTAGAGCCACACGATAACAACGCCGCCCAGAGGGAGAAGCATTACGAGAAACGGATTTGCAGTGCGTATCTGGGTCACCTTGTCAAGAGCCATATGGAAAAACGAGCATACAACTCCTATGAAAATGCCCGAGCATACGGCTATGCACAGCCATTTCAGGAAAACGGTGTATTGGTACAAGACATTTTCCCTGTCGGAGAATATCCCTTTGAATCTCACAATATCCCTCCGATTATTTTGCAAGCGCAAGGAGCAGCTCTCTTAAAAGCTTGCAGGCAATGGCAGTCGATGCGCCGCTCTGATCGTAATGAGGCGAAAGCTCGTTCATGTCAGCGCCTACGATGTTCAGCTCTTCGCCAATGAGAATGATAGCTTCAAGCAGCTGATTGAAAGAAGCTCCCCCTGCTTCGGGAGTGCCTGTTCCACAGAAATATGCAGGGTCAAGCACATCAAGGTCAATGGTGAGATACACGTTCTTGTCTTTAAGACGACTCACAACATCTGGGAGACCTCTGAAAGAAACTCCGCCTATGTCGGTCTTGTGCATTTCGGTGTGCTCTGCCGCAAACCTGAACTCGTCCCTGTCGCCGCTTCTTATGCCAAGCTGGAATATCCTGCCGTCGCCTATGATGTCATGGCAGCGGTGGATAACGCAGGCATGGGAAAGCTGCTGACCAAGATAGTCGTCACGCAGGTCTGCATGAGCGTCAAAATGAAGTATATAAACGTCATTGTCATATTTCTTTGCCACTGCACGGAAAATTCCCAGAGTAACAAGATGCTCGCCGCCAAGCATTATGGGCAGCTTGCCTGCATCAAGTATCTCCTTTGTCCTTGCCTCGATATCGTCAAGAGCGGATTCGGGGGAGCCGAAGCGCAGCTCAAGGTCGCCTGAGTCAAAGACCTTCAGGTCAAGCAGGTCTTTGTCCTGATATGGCGAATATGTCTCTATCCCGAAGCTTTCGGAGCGCATTGCAGCGGGGCCGAAGCGTGTTCCTGGACGGAACGATGTGGTGCTGTCAAACGGTGCGCCGAAAATGACCGTATCTGCTTCCTCAAAGGGAACATCGCAGCCGATAAAGCATTTAATCTCAGGTTGCATTATCCAGAAGCTCCTTTACATAGTTTGGTATTGCGAAACAGCCCTTATGCAGGTCTGTGTTGTAGTATCTTGTCTTTATTCCGAGAGCGTTCCACCTGTCAGCGTCAAATTTAAGGGGGTCAACAGTCTTGGAGGCAAAGCCGAAAAGCCAGTGTCCCGAGGGATATGTGGGGATATGTGCCTGATATACACGGCAGATATCGAAAAATTCCTTTATGCGCTTGTGCGCTCTCTGCATTGCCTTTGCGTCATCGTCATAATAGGGGCTTTCGTGCTGATTTACCAGAATGCCGTTTTCGGTAAGGGCATTATAGCAGTTGCCGTAAAATTCACTGGTGAAAAGACCTTCTCCCGGACCAAAGGGGTCGGTGCTGACGGAATGTTCGGCTATGTAATGCCTACCGATTCCATCGAGCTTCAGTTCACAGTTTCCGGCTTTAACTATGACAACCCCGACGCAGCAGCTCCCGAGGAGACTGAGGCAGTTACCGAAGCTGAGACCGAGGCTGAAACAGAAGCCGAGACCGAAGCAGAGACCGCTGCTGAGGAAACAACAGCTGCCGAGACCGAAGCTGTTCAGGCAGAGGCTCCCGCAGAGTCCGGCGGCAGCAGCGCAGTCGTTATCGTAATTGTTATCGTAGCAGTTGTAGTTATCGGTGCAGTTGTATTTGTAGTTATCAAGAAGAAGCAGTCCTGATAAAGAACCTGCGGAATTAACGAAAACATACTGCCGCTCCGCAGGTGCGGCAGTATGTTTTTGAGCGTTAAATTAAAGGAAAGGACTGATAAACAAATGGCGGACGGCACAACTGATACCATCGTCAGCACCGTAACTCATGACATTCCCGTTCACCCAAAGAAAAAAGAAGCTCCAAAGACGCTGGCAGAAAAGATCTCAGACAAAATATACTGGATACTGCGATGCGCCGTTGTTATTAACATAATCGCACTGTTTTTCCCCTCGTTCAACCCTGCACGCCTCAGCGGAATGATAAACAAGAATCTTTCACTGTTCTCCTGCGGTATATCCTATAAGTCAATAGTTGCAAACTTCGGCCGTGCGTTCAGACAGGGCTGGGTGCAGGAATCCACATTCCATGCACTTAATGTCTGCGCAATGATAGTCATTGTGGCTGCGGTGCTTGCGGCAGCAGGCGGCTGTATGTCCCTCGGAAACAGAAAGCTCAAGAGAACAGGCGCATTTGTCACCATTGCGGCAGGTATCCTGGAGCTTGGAGCTGTTTTCCAGTTCAAGAACCTCTACAATCAGATCGCCGATCAGGCAATAAGCGCCAACAAGCTTGACAGAGTGCTGCCCATGTTCCCCTACAATAACTACATCTTCATGGGTCTGGGAATCGCACTTGTCGTATGCTCTGCAGTTAACCTGTTCCTTGTTCCCGCTGCGGAAAAGGGCGAGCACTATGATATGGAGCCTAAGTTCAGGCTTTTCCTTATGATGCTCCCCATCATCGCACTGGCATTCGTATTCAGCTACCTCCCTCTCTACGGCTGGAGATACGCATTCTTCAACTACAATGCAGGTGAGGACCTGACCATGGATAAGTTCGTGGGCTTCAAGTGGTTCACCTCGCTTTTCCAGAACAGCGCCACAAGAAACGATATCGTGAACGTTCTCAAGAACACTCTTGCAATGAGCGGTCTCGGAATTGCCACCAGCTGGGTGCCTATGGTATTCGCAGTGTTCCTTTCCGAGATAAAGAACAACCGTTTCAGAAGACTTGTCCAGACCTTTACCACCATACCCAACTTCATCAGCTGGGTAATCGTTTACGCTATCGCACTGGCTATCTTCTCCACCGACGGCTTTATCAACACAATGATAAACAGCGTTTCAGGCTCCGATCAGCTTGTTACCACAAACTACCTTATGTCCTCCGGCCATATGTGGCTGAAAATGCTTGCATGGGGCATCTGGAAGGGCACCGGCTGGAGTGCGATCATCTACATCGCAGCCATTTCGGGCATCGACCAGGGTCTTTACGAGGCTGCCACCGTTGACGGCGCAGGCCGATTTGCAAAGATGTGGTACATAACTATCCCAGAGCTTATCCCTACTTTCTGCGTTCTCCTGCTTATGTCCATCGCAAATATCCTTTCAAACGGCATGGAGCAGTATATGGTATTCTCCAACGCAATGAACTGGGAAAAGATCCAGGTGCTTGACCTTTACGTTTATAACCTTGGTATCGGCAAGGGACTTATCCCTCTGTCAACAGTTATCGGTATGGTCAAGTCCATCGTCAGCGTAATTCTTCTCTTCGCCGCAAACGGAGTTTCAAAGCTTATCCGTGGCGAGAGCATTGTGTAAAGGAGGGAAAGTCATGGCAGAAAATACCGCTGTTAACAGCAGCTTCCCCAACGACAGCAAGGGTATCCGTGAGGTGGGCGAGCATTCCCACATCAAGCTCACCGCAGGCGACATCATATTCAACATTCTGAACTATCTGTTCTTCGGACTTTTCACACTGAGCTGCATATTCCCCTTTTACTACATTTTCATCAACACCATCTCCAACCCCGAGCTTGTAACCAGAGGTGCAATCACCCTTATCCCCAAGGAGCTTACCATTCAGAACTACATCTCCATGGGCGCTGTAGGCGACCTGTGGAAATCAGTTTTGGTAACAGTTCTCAGAACCGTTATCGGTACTGCGCTGATGGTATTCGTATCCTCACTGGCAGGCTACCTTGTTACCAAAAAGGAAATGTGGCACAGGCAGTTCTGGTACCGCTTCCTTGTTGTAACAATGTACTTTAACGCAGGTCTTATCCCCTGGTATCTGAATATGTCCATGCTTGGTCTTACCGATACCTTTGCGGCTTACATAATCCCCGGTATCGTTTCACCCTACAACATCATTCTTGTAAAGACCTACATCGAGTCCATACCCGCAGAGATAGAGGAAAGCGCATTTATGGACGGCGCAAGCTACTGGATGATCTATCGGAAGATAATCTGGCCGCTGAGCAAGCCCATACTTGCAACTATTGCCATATTCGGCGCAGTTGGCCACTGGAACTCTTTCCAGGATTCGCTTATCCTCAACGCAAACTCTCCCGCGCTCTACACCCTCCAGCACAGACTGTACATCTACCTGAACCAAAGCTCCAACCTCGGTGCGGTGGTCGCATCGGGTACCAGCAGCTCCGACGCGTCGGCACTGGCAAGCTCCTTCAACACGAAGATACTGCAGTACACCATTTCAATGGTAACGATAATCCCTATCCTGTGCGTATATCCGTTCATGCAGAGATACTTTGAAAAGGGTCTTATGCTTGGAGCGGTAAAGGGTTAATATCAAACATGATCAGCTTCAATAAATAAAATTTAATCAGAAAGGATCGATCTCCAAAAATGAAGATGAAAAAATTCCTGGCAGGAGTTCTCGCTCTTGCAATGGCAGGCTCACTTACAGCCTGCGGCGGTGCAGCCACACCCGAAATGCCCGATGCAACATCAGTAGCTGCTGACGGCGCCGATACCGATGCAGCAGACGGTTCCGACGACAGCGCAGATACCTCAGCTGACAGCTCCGAGGGCGGAAACAGTCTCTCCGACCTGTATGGCGATGAGACTATCCAGCTCACCGTTTACAGCCAGCTGGCAAACTACTCAGGCAAGCTCACAGGCTGGTTTGCCGAGGTAATGAAGCGTGAATTCAATGTTGAGATGACCATTATCCCCGAGTCCGACGGTATGTTCGATACCAGAATGGAATCAGGCAATCTGGGAGACATCGTTATCTTCGGTTCCAACGGCGATAACTACCAGAGAGCTGCAAAGGGCGGCCTCCTCTTCGACTGGAACGAGGACGATATCCTCACCGACTACGGCTCCTACATCAAGGAGAATATGCCCTACGCTATCGAGAACAATATGCAGTTCAATGATTCATTCGGCGCAGGCAACAAGCTCTTCGGCTTCGGCCACAACGTTGCAACCTCTCCCGAGGATCATGAAGCATTCTTCTACACCATGGATCTCCGCTGGGATCTTTACAAGCAGCTGGGATATCCCGAGCTTAACAATATGGACGATCTCTACAACCTGTTCGTAAGCATGAAGGAGATCTGCCCCAAGGACGAGAACGGCAACGAGACATATGCAATGTCCCTCTGGCCCGACTGGGACGGCAACATGGTAATGTACATCAAGGCATTTGCTACCTGCTACTGGGGCTATGACGAGATGGGCTTCGGTCTCTACGATGTTGAGAACGGCACATATCATGACGCTCTCGAGGAGAATGGTCCTTATCTCACTGCCCTCAAGTTCTTCAACAAGCTTTATCAGGCAGGTCTTATCGACCCCAACTCCATGACCCAGACCTATAACGAGATGAGCGAAAAGGTTCAGGCAGGCGGCGTATTCTACTCTATCTTCGACTACGCAGGCTCCGCTCTTTACAACACTGAAGAGCACCTCGAATCCGATTCCGGTATGTACCCTGTAGTTCCCGCTGATGCAACTCCTCTCTGCTACGGTATGAACGTACTGGGCGGCAACAGAATCTGGACTATCGGCGCTAACACCGAGTATCCCGAGCTTTGCATGGCTATCATCAACTACCTCTGCACTCCCGAGGGCTACATGACCTACTGGTGGGGCCCCAAGGATCTCTGCTGGTACTATGACGATGAGGGCAACACCTGCTTCACCGAGCTTGGCGAAGCTGCTTACAAGGACAGAAAGGGTACTATGATGCCCGATGAATGGGGCGGCGGAAGCTTCAACGACGGCACATTCCAGGCTAACAACACCACCTGGTCAAAGGACGCTTCCAACCCTGACTCCAACGGCGAGACCTACAACTGCGAGAACTGGAAGAGCAGACGTATCGATGCCAAGTACGGCATTCTCCAGGATTGGAGAGACTTCACAGGCAAGTACAATACTCAGGAATATATGGACAGCATCAACCACAAGGTTTCCCTTGCAACTTCCTACACCGAGTCCAGCAAGAGCGATGAGCTCAAGATCATCTGGGAGCAGGTAGCTAAGTGCGTCGTAAACTACTCATGGCAGGCTGTTTACGCTAAGGACGACGCTGAGTATGACAAGATCGTTGCCGAGATGACTCAGAAGTGCAAGGAGTACGACCCCAACGGTGAGTGCCTTGCATGGTGCGAGAACGAAGCATCTATCAGATGCGGCCTTGAAGATGCAGTAAGATGATCATTTACAGAATCAAGTATTAAGTGATGCGGAGCGCAGATATCCTGCGCCCCGCATTATGGTATTAAAACATAAGTTTCAAGGAGAATTTCAATGGCAGGTTTTTTCAGTCCCGACAGCAAGCTGTACAAGTTCATGACACGACTTACGGACGTTTTCGTCCTTAACGTGATGTGGCTGGTGTTCAGCCTGCCCATAGTGACCATAGGCGCTTCCACCATAGCAGCGTGCTCCGTAACGCTCCATATGGCAGAGGATACCGAGGGTCACGCAGCAAAGGACTTTCTCAAAGCGTTCAAAGCGAATATCAAGCAGGGCATACCGATGACGTTCATTACCCTCATATGCGTGTGGGCAGTGTATCTTGACTTTCAGATATACGGCGCAGAGGCGGATATGGGTCACAGCGGCGCACTTATCTTCCTGATAATCGGCATCGTGGCGGCATATATCTTTGCATTTTCCCTGCTGTATGTGTATCCGTTGCTGGCAAGATATGAAAACTCCATTATAAACAGCCTGAAAAACTCGTTCAGGATAAGCATGAAATTCTTCCTCCGCTCGCTTCTCCTGCTGATACTTGTGGCGTTTGAGGCCGCAGTGATAATGTGGAACACCACAACATTGTTTGTGGGACTTCTCATAGGCCCTGTGTTCATACTTTTCACCATAAGCTCATTTGCCATAAGGATATTCAGAGAGCTGGAGAAAACTCCGGGAACTATATCAAATCCCGATAATAAATATTGATATCAAGCGGCTTTGCACAATGCGGAGCCGCTTTTTTGTATGTGTTATTTAAAAAATACTTGAAATTTCTCCGCTGTATGATATAATAGGTATATCGGATCTGTTGTGCAATATGAACATATGGGAGTGAGATCCATGAAAAGAAAAACCATCGCTTTGTGCGTTACAGGCTATGATAAGGAATATGAGACACGCATTGCGGAGGGTATCGCCCGCAGATGTTCGGCGCTTGATATAAATCTGCTTGTGTTCGCAAGCCTTATCAGAAAGCCTGACCTTAATTCGGGGCTTACTCTGCCCGAAAGTGTCATTAAGGGCGAAACTGCTGTATTTGACCTTATAAATTACAATATGCTTGACGGCATCATCATTCTGGGCGATTCCATCATTGATGAAAGCGTTATCGAAAAGGTACACAGGCTGGCACAGAAAAACAATGTGCCCGTTATCAACATAAACGACCCGACCCATGTGCTTGATAAGAACATCACCCTCAGCGACAAGTGCGCTATGAAGTTTGTGATGAAGCATCTGGTGGAGGATCATGGGCTTACAAGGATAAACTTCATCGGCGGCTTCCCCGGAAACCTCCAGACGGAGGAAAGGCTGGCAGGCTACAAAAAGGTACTTACCGAGCATAATATCCCTGTGGAGGAGCGGCGTATCGCTTACGGTCAGTTCTGGACAAAGGCGGCGGACTGCACAAGGGAATTTTTAAAAGATGAGCTGCCCCAGGCCATTGTTTGCGCCAGCGACACCATGGCTATCTTCTGCATGGACGAGCTGAAAAATCAGGGCTACAGCATACCCGAGGATATTATTGTAACAGGCTTTGACGGCATTGCCGACTGCGAGCTGTATTCGCCCACTGTCACCACTGTAAGGCGGAGCTTTGCCGAGGCGGGCGAAAAGGCTGTGGATATGCTCAGCGGTATGTGGCAGGGCAAAGAAGTCCCCGACTGGGAAGATGTGGTGTCGGTGCTGGAAAAGGCTGAGTCCTGCGGCTGTGTGAAGAAGGAGCCTCAGGAAGAAAGCTACTACAACTCAACGT
>ERZ825525.2635-NODE-2635-length-11112-cov-2.743782_pt1 | contig 11112 bp, 7 predicted proteins | sample MGYA00519930_ERZ825525 | MGnify/ENA primary metagenome ERZ825525 (study PRJEB31778, sample SAMEA3449203) | human gut metagenome | biome: human gut; feature: human-associated habitat; material: faeces | place: United Kingdom | collected 2010/2012 ... | reverse complement strand
TTTACTAATCGTGCTTAATTTCTAATTTGTGGACTTTGTGCGGTGTTGCCTTAAAAATCATGGGTAAATTGGGTCAGACATTATAGAGTTTGTGACTTCTGAAAAAGCCAAAAACAAATGCACGCCAGAACACCAATCCAGGCTGCGCAGATAATGACTGACATAACAAGCGTGCGATTTCTTACCGCTTTATAATTATTGTCGCCATCAAAAGCTTGATTGATATCTTCATTGCTCAATAATCCAGCATAATTTTCTTTGAGCCTAATGTAATTTCCCTTGTAAAACGACCATTTATAAAAAGCCATAGCTACAGACACTAACAAGTAAATAGCCGAAGCAATCAGAATGAATATCACAATACTGCGCAGGTCATCACTTATTTCTCCACTTTGTAAAAGAGTTTCCCAATCAAGCGAATCGGTGAGTATCGTGGTAATAAAAAACATCATCACAGCAATAAAGTTGTTCTTTAATCCATCTGTTAAGCTGCTGGTTACTTCCTGCATCTGCTGCGAAGCACCAACAATAAAGTCAGAGATATCCTTTTTCATATCAATATACTGCTGCGTTGTCTTTTTTTGAAAAATGGTATAGTTTGACTTTATTGCGTTCAGCATGGAATCGTCTGCCGAGAGCACCTCGTTGAAACTTTTGCATTTTGCACCAATGACATTTCTGGCAATAACGAATTTGTCAATCGAATTCTGGTCGCTGAATGCCCATTTGAATATATTGCAGATACTCTGATTTGCTGGTAGAGAATCAAGCGGGTAGTTTATTCTCATGTGCTCAGCCGAAAATTGAATATACACTTTACCGTCCATAATATATGATATATCAGCAAGATACAGCATGGAAAGCAGCGTTTCTAATTTCCCGAAAACCTGTTTAGCAATGTCTGCATTTTCGCAGCTTGATGTAATCGAAAAATCCATGGGTACTAATGAAATGCTTGTTCTATTAAAAAACTGACTGACATTTTCACATTTTGTCAGTGCGTCATTTCTGCCTGACTGAGCTGTCCAATTATCGTCCGGTGAGCAGAACGCAATGCTGTCTGTCGCCAGTTTAACAGGTTTGTCAAACACATCAAACTGCAAATATGGATGTTTTTTTAGGCAGTCCGAGAAAAAAGAAATGACGTTGCCTTTTCCATCACCAGTTCCATAGTATTCCCAGAACGAATCAAAAGAATATATTGAAAGCGTGTTAATGGAAAAAACTTTTTTATGTGTATTTTTATATCAGCCTGATCCTCTGGTTCACACTGTTCAGCAAAATCATTGTAAGAACTCTCCCAGTCCGCGTTCCCGGTAACATATTTGAAAGACACGACCGATTCGATTTCTATTGATAGGGTATCCCTGGCAGAAATGCTGTTTATTATGTTTAACAGTTCTGTCGCTGATGGCAGCATACTGACAGATGTACTCATTTCTATATGAACGTTGTCGGCAGTTTCTGAATAAGAGAAAGATATTCCGTTAAAAAGCTGCTTTGATTGTTCAAGAAGATCAAACAATGCGAATCCCCCCTTTTATACAGTGGCAGTATCTCTTTCCTTAAAAAATTTAAACGTCTTATCGTCCTGACATTCGATTTCAAGAAATCTTCTGCCGCTGGCATCTTTCTTACTGCGTATGAGTTGGTTAAAATCGGTCAGTTCATCAGACACTCTGAGTTCAACCCCGTCATTGACTGTGAATTTGGTATAACTACGTTTGCTTACAGCCGTAGGGTCGGCATAAAACTGTGTATCGAATTTCTTTTTTTCGGGTAATTCAAGTAAGGAGTTCCTGATTTTATCCATATTCAGCGCAGGTTCTTCAGGAACATACCCATCCAGTAATTCACTCACCAGTTCGGCATAATTCACCAAATGCGGCACCTTGAAGCGCTGTATCAGTGAATTTCTAAGCAGATAGTAATCCTTTTCAGATGTTCTCTTAACCGTCCTTTTCAGAGAAATGTCCATGTTATTAGCTGCTGCATATGTATTGGTATGATCATTACGCTGTTCCGTAAGTTCAAGAAAATGAGTTGCCCAGTATTTAGCGTCGGTGTCAACATACACTTTTACGGTATCAAACGATACCTCTCTATTATTGACAATCAAGGAAAACGCTGCGGATTTCCAGATGTTCTTTTTCTCACCCGAAAAGCCATAATTCTTTGCTAAACTTTCACTATCATACCATATCGAATTATCAACTTTTGCTACTAGGAAAAGATACTCATCGTCTTCTTTTTCATCCACGACCATCAGAAGATTACCTTTTTTTATTTGTGACCTTAAATGTTCAATATCCTGCTGCACATTCTGTTCTTCAGCAAGCAGCTTGTCAGCAATACTTCTTGCATATTGCTTGATTAGCTCATCACAGTTGCTTGATATATTTTCTCCTTGAGCCAGAAGTGATACAATGCAACTTATGCAATGAACGACAGTTGTATTATCGTTGCGAATAACATATTGCTTTATATTTTCATTTTGAACGGCAAAATCAATATATTCATCAAAAAAGACAAAGTCCTCAGGAACCGCTATTTCTTTTATGCTAGAATTGCGTATGTCAATGTTATAAAACGATTTGTAAATGATCATTTCATTTTATCTCCTTTGGCTATCCAATTACTGTCTGAATTCAATTATACCACGAAACGCCTAAGATGTCAATAATAAGCGTGCAAAAAATGCCTCACATATTCAATTCTCTATTACATTAATCATGATATGCCTACTTTCTTCAGAGAAAGGGCTTGGAAAAGAGATTAACCTGCGATAACTATTTATTATCGGAGGTAGATAAAATGAAAGCAAGTATAATCATCTCAACAAATAGTAATCGAACGCTATTTGAAAACTTTTTGATCAGTTTATCCGAATACCCGACCATTGGCGATTATGAAATAATAGAAATTAATGATGGTGGAGAGTATTCGATAAGTGATGAGCAACATAAACAGTATGGACTTAACAATGTGACCAAAATAGACAGCGACAAAAAACTCGGATATGGAGCTGCAAACAATCTGGCATCAGAAAAAGCAAAATGCGAAAACCTGATCTTTATGAATGATGACATTGTTTTAAAGCCAGACTGTCTTGAAAAAATTCTTGATATTCTGGGAAAAAACGACATAGCAGCCGTGCAGCCGAAACTGATATATCCGCAGAACAATTTAGTACAGAGTACAGGGCATGTGTTCACAAAATTTACAAATGCCCATGCGCTTGAGAATTCACGTTCAGATTCAGAAATTGTAAACCTAAGCTGCCAAAGACAGGCGCTAACGACAGCGCTATGCGCGACAGCGAAGAAGGATTTTATTGACGCCGGAAAATTCAGCACTGAGTATTACAATGCTTGGGAAGGTATGGAATACACATTAAAGCTAACAGCAAAAGGGAAAAAATGCTGGTATGAGTCAAAAGCAGAAGCCTATCATATCAGGGGAGGAGCAAGAAATCAATACTCGCTGAACGAGGAAGCACAGTCCGCACTTTTCTGGGCGAAATGGAGCAATAAGATCAACCAGGATCTTTATGAGATAATATCTAAGCAGCTTACAAATACCTCATCAGGCGAGTATTTGCTCTTAAATTTTTCAAAGCTCCCGGATCCTATGCCAATACTGAAGCAATGTGATTTGTCGGTTCTGTCAACAGTGTCATATACCTATATTTCAGGTTCCAAATCACTTGATTTTTTCAGGTGTCTGCCGAACTCATTCTGTCGTAGCAATAATAATATAATCTACTTTGCCAATAATTACACACAAGTCAAAAACAACTGCTTGTGGTTCGAATTCCGCAGTAATAATGACGATCTGATAATTGACCTATCCGGTAATGTTGTACATACCAACTCGCTGATAAAAGGCTGAAAACACCTATTTACCATAAGCGCGGATCTATGTATATTTTTTCACTGCTGTTGGCGAATGTTATGTAGTGCTTGTCTTTATTAACTGGCGCGATACCATATTTCTGCGCAGCATTCAAGCTTATTATGGACAAGTAAGCGGAAAACAGATTGTTATACATAAGCTCAACTCTTGGATTTTCAGAAAAATCACAGCTTTCCTTAACGTAATTCAGGCATTTCTTACAGGCAGATGTATTTCCTAAGGCAAGATAGCACGCTGCCAGCTTAAGATTGCATTTTAACAGCATATTCGTATATCCTTTAAAGCGGACTTGGGTAACTGCTGTTTCTAAATGCTTTATATCGGGATCAATACCCGCTTCATATTTTGAAATAAATGTCACGTACTCCAGTTCAACATTGCAGTCATAAAATCTTCGGTATTCACGATTATTCTTGACCAATTCTTTAAGAATAGACATGGATTTGCTAAGCCTGTGCTTGGCAGTACTGAGCTTGTATGCATAAAGTCCTCTTGCGCTGTCCATATAGGCAAAAGCTTTGTAATTAATGTAATTACCGGAATCAATGCTATTAATATATGACTTAAAAGTAATTTCAGCATTTTTATAATCGCCAATAAGATACTGAGTTACCATTTTTCGATTCAGGCAGTTATAATATGCATAGAGATCTCTGGTGCCGCCGTTGTCGCTCTTGAGAATACCAGAGTAATTTTGCAGCAAATGACCTATGTCATCTACAAGCGTATTAACATCAAGAATCCAGAAACGCAGATTGAATATTTCTGTTTTCGCTTCCAAAACCTTTTTTTCTTTTTGTGTATCATTGGCGATATCGCTTTTAGCAGCCATCTCGAACATTTCTCTGGACTTGATCATGGAACCGCAATGGTTCAGAGTATCTGCATAGTTACATATCTCATAGACATCGTGCTCAATTGTTGAATCATTCTGGAATAAAAGATCATAAAAGAACTTAGCCCTAAAGAAATCTGTTTCATTATAATACATGCAGGCCATTTTTCTTATTTTTTTCACGTAGCCATTAATACTGTTTCCTGTCCGAATATTATCTAATATTTGAATTTCAGATGTCATATCCGAGTTATTGCATGCAGGTTTTGGTTCTGAGTCAGTGTTCTGGCTAAGCACTATCATGGATTTGTTTTTTTGCATGCAAAAAAATGCCAGATGAGCGTCCAGCAGCTTTAAAAAACCATCATCTATGGACTTGGATACCTCAATAAAAACAGTAGACATTTCTGGAATCAGATAGTTTTCTGACAGATATCCTTTCTTGTTTTTCAGCATTTCTTTTAATACATTTACAGCATAAACATAGTCAGTTGCTCCGATCAGAATATTGCTCTGGTATATAGGACAATAGTTCAGCGTACTGTTTACTGCTTTCTGCACAGTTTTACTTTCACCATCATCATTGTATATCCCAAAGTATTCTAATGACATTAATTTACACAGTTCCATTGCGTTTTCGCAGTATGAACTGCTAAATTTAAAATAGAAAAAGTGTTCATTGCTATCTGAAATATGCGTGATGTCATTTCTTGATATGTCAGTTACTTTTACAACTGTGTTAGTCTGAGTGCATAAACACCTGTCCCATTCATTCCCAATTCGAGCCACCTGACTGTTATTTAAAGAGTCGGTATCGGGTGAATTTTTCACTATGATTTCTTGATTTTTAAAGATTTCATTATTTTTAGACACGGTTATTTTATCTTTGAATATACCCTGCCCACTAATTCCACTGCCAGAAATTTCAATTTGTATGTATCCCATGTCGGCTTCAAACTGGACTTCATTTTTAATTTCATACAAAGTATTTACCTTTTGAAATTTGTCAGAAAGATTTCTCCAAAGAATTGAATTAGCTTTGAAGCATTTGGGCAGCGTCAGTTTTATTGTCCTGTTTGCCGTAATAAAAAAAGTAATAAGTATCTTGTATGGAACCTTGTCTTTTAGTTCGTACTGTGGCTCTAAAATATTATACATATCAAATGCTTGTATTATACATTCTTCTTTGTATTTGTTATCATAGTCTATTGGTTTGATACTTTTCTTGTTTAAATCAAGATTTTTGACGTTGAAGTTATTAAAACATTTATTATTGGCTTTAAGCCACTCGTTGATAATATATCCATTAATAAAAATAATTTTATTTACCGACTTGCTTCTTTCAGCCATATGGCACGCTCTAACGACATATTCCAGTGGAGTCCACCCACTTGTTACCAGTATTAATTCATCTACGTTATTCTTTAACAAAGCGGATAATAAGGTTGGGTCCCATCTGCCCTTTGTTACTGATTTATCTTCCTTTTGAGTCTGCTTAGCCTCTCCCCATTTGCTCATTTCCTCAAACAGTGCCTCAAAATCCCTGTTATAATCCGCGACCGCTGCAGTAAGCCACCATTCATACTCAGGAAATATAGATTGTGCGTAATTGGCTGCAAGTACTTCAAATTCCCTTGAACTTAAGTCGTGTATTTCCATAATCGTTCTCACCTTTTTGTGTTGTTTGTGTGATAATAAATAGTTATCAATGTTTAGCCTACAATAATATTATACACCATTTCCAATATCTTTTCAATATTAACACTCAAAATACGTTACAATTTCACAAATTGACATTCTAAATATGTGCATATCGACAAAATCTTCTCAATGATATATAATATGGATATTATACCAAAAGGAGAAATTATCAATGAATCTACAAGAAATTATTAACGTGTATATTACAGTTTGCACTGAACAGAAGACTCTCAGTCTTAAAACTACTAAAGCATATCAAACAGACCTTCGGCAATTCGCCGATTATACCAATAGCATATTTGATCGTGAACATATTCAAAGTTACATAACTCAGCTCCATAAGATTTCCAAGCCCAAAACAGCAAAGCGTAAAATCGCTGCGCTGAAAGCATTTACGCATTATCTCATGGTGCAGGATATCATTTCCGCAAACCCATTTGACAAAATCGAAACTTCATTTCGAGAGCCGGTACTACTACCAAAAACAATCCCTTTCAATATAATCAGTGCAATTTTATCTTCGGCACACCACTCACTGAACCTCTGCAAGACTGATTATTCCCGAAAGTGCGTTCTTCGCGATATTGCCGTACTTGAAATTCTGTTTGCCACTGGAGCAAGGGTATCTGAAATCTGCACCCTCACTCCCGATGCCATAGACCTTGAAAACCATACGCTTAAAATTTTCGGCAAAGGCTCAAAAGAGCGAATGATCCAGATTGAAAACCCAGATGTCCTGAAATCGCTTAGCAACTACTTCATCGCTTTTCAAGATGAAATATTCACTACCGGCTTTTTCTTTGTGAATAAACTGAAGCATCGGCTGTCAGAGCAATCGGTACGGGCAATGGTCAACCGTTATGTTAACGCTGTTGGATATGACCATCACATTACTCCACACATGTTCAGACATTCATTTGCAACACTGCTTCTTGAAGAAGATGTGGATATCCGTTACATACAAAAGATCTTAGGGCACAGTTCCATTACCACAACCCAAATATACACTCATGTTGCTATGGCTAAACAGAAAGAAATTTTAGCTGTTAAGCACCCGCGTAATAAAATAAAAATCTAAATATCCATAGCGCATGTTGCAGATCCGTGATGGTCGGCTATTGTATAACCTCAAATCCAAGATCCTTGAACTTGACAATTTGCAAATTAATATTATTTAAAATTATCTCTTTATTGAGTTTAACCCCAATTTTAGATTATGTCAATGGCTTTGGGAAATATTGCGTTATATAGGGAAAAATAGTGCCGCAAGCTGAAAAAAGAGGGCATAATACAAAGTATCTGGAAAAATCACAGATTCTTTGATTTATGCCCCGATTTACAATTTAAGTGATAAAGGTCTCGCAGAACGCGTTCGCACCATCAATAACATGAGGATTTCCGATTCACTCGTTGGACATACTGTAGGTTATTGTGCAATCTGCCCCCTCTTGCAAGCCTGAGCCTTTTCATCAGTGTATGCAGCGAATATTCCATGCTTATGCCTAGTACCAGAGCTATTTTCAGTATTACCGAGATGTTTTGGCAATTCAGATGCCAATCTCGGTGTATGCTGCCAACACCATTGTGCAGATAAGCCGTTTTTTGTTGGGTGTCCTTTTGCACTCATATGTTATGAGCTAAAGTTTTATTTAAAATTGTTGTAAAATTCATCTTCATTTGCAAATTGACTTATATTTGAAAATGTTAAGCTGCTCTCCAAACATATCATGGTAACGGTGTAGCTTGAAAACGGAAAGCTCTCTTTGCAATAGCAATAAAAATTGTACAACCAGCCTAAAGACCTGGGGTCATTGCATTTGTTATCGTAGATTGTTAATCCAATGCTGCCGTCAAACTGTGAAATATCTGCATCAGGGTTGTTTTCGAAAAAATTTCTCAAGTCGGAAGCAGAATAACTAAATTCCGCCGTGATGTTTCTTGGCGCTGTAAACGGCTTGATATAAGCGTTATAAAGCTGATGTTCCGCAAATGCATACCAGAAAAAATCAGTTGCAACCCGACCATGATCAGCATAAACCGAAAATCTTATTCCGTTTCTCTCAAAAACAAATTGGTCATGTCCCGCGCCCGCGATTTTGGTCGAATTATAGTATGCACGTATGAATTTTGTGTCGGAATATGTAGAATCAACATATTCCAAAACAGCCAGCCTGTTTTTTCGAGCCGTCCACTGCCACGGTAACAACAAGTTTACGTGAAGTATCAGCACTATTCCGACCACTGTTACCACTGATACCAAAATTTTGATTAAAACTGTTTTCGTCATGTATCCCCCTCATTTTTTATATATTGTATCACAACGCTCTGCATTTGCCTGTTATTTAGTATATCGCCATGAAAATGGTTAAATGCTGTATATGAATCATAGAACGGCTTAAAAGCCAAAAAGATTGTGGCCCTTTTAAATTTAACAGACTCTATAATGGAGTTTCCGTCAACCTTAAGCCCAAACTGACTGTATAATTCCACAACATTATCACCAGATAACGGTGGAATTTTCGTTATTTGAGCCGAATATTTACGGTTCATTGCGTAGTTTATTGAATCTTCAAACTCATCAACAGTGGATGGATTTAAAGTAAACTCCACATTGTACACCATATCTGCAAATGGTGCATTCTTATACTGCGCTAATGCACCTCCTATGGCATAGTATTGTGTGCCCAAGTAAAGGTTTCCATTTAATTTAAAGGATTGATTTTCTTGAATATACCTTAATCTTTCCTTTGATTCATTCCCAGTAACCAAACTATGTATTATAGTAATTAGACCACCAAAATATGTTCCAGCAGTTGTTAAAACATTAGTAGCAAATGAATCAGTGTCTAGTTTTTGACCTGTAAATAGCGAACTGTTGGGGCTCAATTCAACATCAAGCGGCACCGCCATTCCCAATGTGTATCCCATTTGCATTGCCGTTGTGCTTAGGTATGCCATGTTAGAACCGTAATGAGGAGTGTCAATTGTAATAAGTTTGTCTACGTTGGCTGAACCATTTGTGTTACAGTTTGCACATTCATTTCCTTTAACACATTTTTCAACCTTACCCGAATCAGATAAATCAAAACAATGATTCTCAATATAATATCGGGACACGAGTCCACCATTACTATGCGCAATTAATATAAATCTCGCATTGTTGTTTAGTACATCAGATTTAGTGGCGAAGATATCACTTTCCTTTGCAAAAAGGCCGTCTGGAATAACGTCCTCTCCCTTTACACATCTTTTCAAATTGTGTATATAACCTGCTAATTTTGGGGCGTTATTTTGAGCAAAGTCCCAATTAGGATAGCTGAATGCAAATAAATTTTTATTAAATGCATAATTATATCGCGATAAATAGTAGCCCAATTTATTAGTATCTATGTCTTCGTTTTTTATAATATGTGTTGAGACATTGGAATAATAAGCCAATTCATCATCGTAGAAATTTATTTGGCTATTTTTATTATCCTCATAAGGGGGACACACATTAGTATGAAGCCCAAATGCACCATACGAACTATCTGTCCGCCCATGCAAAAGCATAATAGGATTAACAAACGGAACTAGTGGAGCCAGATCCTGTTCATCAGTATAATTATCTCCATCGCTATCCTCCCTAGTAGGATCAGAAGTAATAGGCATAACACGCATATTCAAAAAAGAGCCCTTAAAATCGCTCTCAGCCAAAGCGCCCTCAACATAGAACGGAACATCACCAAGCGCATCAATGCACTGACCCACTGTAGGCAGAACTACATTATTGTATTCATCATAGGAAAATAAACCCATTTCGCTCCACTGGTCGCCACCAACTTCTACCCAGTCAGTTAGCGTATCCTTATCAGTATCAAAACCATTATACGCATTAAGTTTTCCATCCAATTCTACCTGCTGATAGCCTGTTGCTAAAATAGCGTTGAACTTCTCCACCTCAATCAGCGGTTCTTCAAAGACATGATTGTACGCAATTTTCCCGAAGTCTGTGAATCCTTCGATCATTAATCCGCCAGTTGCCTTAGGGATCTCCGTTTGATAGCTTCCTGATTTGCGTTCATTTGAAATAAAGCTTATATTGACACCAGTTGATGTGGCATTTTTTTCAATTATCGCCTGTTCGTTTTCGGCAAATCCACTTCTATTGAAGAAGCTGTAAGAAATCGAATATATATCAAAAATATAGTTATTCGTACCCCTGCTCTGATATGACATCATCTTAACGCCATCAGACACAACAAGGCAATTGAAATCCACATCGTCCTTATCTTCTGTTCCGACATAGTTTACAAGATTAATTTCGTCCAGAGCAATCTTCAGTTCCTCTGACGATGTATAATATCCAACATATTCACAACTCTGAGAATCTTCGCCCAGGTCAGAATTCGCCTGTACACAAATAGTTATTCCTATTCTCTTATTATTGTCCTCAGCGTTTGACATGAACGCAATGATCTCATTCTTTATGTTCTCAAGCTGATCCTCGGTGATAACGTCCTTACGTGTGTCTATAATAAAGCAGATATTATATCCGTCGTTAACTCCGGCATACATCTGCATCTCGACCTGCTCCGTCTGCGAACCATCAGGATTTACCCCGAATGTTTGCAGCAGCACTTCCATATCCAGCACGCAGTAAGTCCCCAGTTCGTCTGTTT
>ERZ825525.2623-NODE-2623-length-11149-cov-5.447089_pt1 | contig 11149 bp, 7 predicted proteins | sample MGYA00519930_ERZ825525 | MGnify/ENA primary metagenome ERZ825525 (study PRJEB31778, sample SAMEA3449203) | human gut metagenome | biome: human gut; feature: human-associated habitat; material: faeces | place: United Kingdom | collected 2010/2012 ... | reverse complement strand
ATGCCTCAAAAAAATAAGACGGAAGATTACACTCCCGTCTCATTTCTTTCAATATTATTTTCTTCTTTCTCCACATCCAGAACAATACTGATATGCTGCAGAATCCTGCACCCATACTTGTTGTGTTTCAGCATTGTGATGTTTTGTACCATTCTGAACTTGTCCAGTACGATATCCTAATCCCGAATCAACACTATGATCAACTGCTTCATCTGGTGTTAGGCATGTATAGCCATCTGGAAAAATATAACCTGTTACATATATCGGTTCATCATATGCTTCTTTTATTGTCTTTGTAATATAATGACCTGTTGCAGGTTGTGTTACCCAAGTATGCGTATGAACAGGTTTTGCAGGTTGGGACGCTGTATTCCCTGCGGGAGCTGGAAGCCCTGTCCGACGTTTGCGCCCGGTATCATCTGCCGCTGTTTCTGGACGGGGCCCGGCTGGGCTATGGGCTGGTCAGTCCCGGAACGGACGTGACCCTTCGGGATATTGCCCGGCTGACCACGGTGTTTTATATCGGCGGCACCAAAGTGGGCGCTCTTTGCGGCGAGGCCGTGGTGTTCCCGAAAGGTGCGCCGGAGCATTTCTTCACCATGGTCAAGCAGCAGGGCGCGCTGCTGGCCAAGGGCCGACTGCTGGGCATACAGTTCGACACGCTGTTTACGGACGATCTGTATGTCAGCATCAGCCGCAACGCCATTCAGGCGGCGGAACGTCTCCGGGCGATTCTGCGGGCCAAGGGCTACCGCTTCTTTATGGATTCCCCCACCAACCAGATCTTCCTTGTGCTGGAAAACGCCCAGCTGGCTGCACTGAAGGGCAAGGCAAAGTTCGGTTTCTGGGAGAAGTTCGATGACACCCATACCGTGGTGCGCATCGCCACTAGCTGGGCCACCCGCATGGACGAGGTGGAAGCGCTGCTTACGCTGATGTAACGCACTGCTTTATGTAAGGTTGCTTCTTGCTTTTTGCAGGATGATATGGTATCTTTTATATATAGGTATAGTTTTCGGGAGCGGCAGGTTGAGATCCGATAGTTCCCTTGTCGCTTTTGAACATTGATTAAGAAGGAAGGACATTCACCATGGGCTTTTTTGACAAACTGTTCGGCGGCAAGGCCAAGGACGAAAACACCAGCAAATTCACCAACCAGAGCAAGACGATCCTGACGCCGCTGCAGGGCAAGGTGCTGGCACAGGCCGACATCCCTGACGAGACTTTTGCACAGGGCATTCTGGGCCCCGGCTGCGGCATTGAGCCCACCGGTGATACCGTGTACGCTCCCTTTGACGGCACTGTGACCCAGATCGCCACCACCCTGCACGCTGTGGGTATGACCAGCAGCGAGGGCACCGAGCTGCTGATCCATGTCGGCATGGATACCGTGGACATGAAGGGTCAGGGCTTTACCGCACTGGTCAAGGAGGGGCAGAAGGTCACCGCCGGCACTCCGCTGCTGAAGGTCGATCTGGATGCCATCCGCGCAGCCGGCCATCCCACCGCAACCGCCATCATCGTGACCGATGGCGCAGACGATGTGAAGATGCTGGCCGAGGGCGATGTTGTACCCGGCACTCCGCTGTTCAAGGTTTAAGCTTTCATAAGATAAAACGGCTGCTGCACTCTCCCGTGCAGCAGCCGTTTTTTCGTTATTCTTCTGCCGTATTCCACGGCTGGGGGGTGCTTTCCAGCGGCTGTCCGGCGGCAAGGGCGCGCTCCATCAGCAGGGCAAGGTAGGCGTCCTGCAAGGCATCTGCCAGCGGGTACACCTCCGCCCCGCCGGCAAGATAGCCCTGCATCCTGTCCAGAAAACAGGCGATGGCAGTCTCGTCCTCGTTAAGCCCTGCCTGTGCGGCGGCAGCTGCCAGCGGGTCGGGCAGCGGGGTCAGCAGACGGCACATCGGCTCTCCGACGGCATCCAGACAACGCAGGGTATCATCGAACAGCTCGCCCCGCTCTCCCTGCACACTGGTGTGGGTGCTGCGCAGGTAAGAGTGGTACTGCACGCCGTTAAAATCCAGAAACGCCGTGCCGCCGCCTGCAAATTCCAGCGTGTGCTGCTGCAGGGTCTTTTCCACCAATGCGCCGTTATGCACCGCACCCCAGCGGGAATCCGTTTCGATAATCTTTTCCGTCCAGCTGCGTCCGGTCACCCGCACCGGCTGCTGCCCGGCGTTCAGGAACAGCCGCGCCAGACTGACCGCGTGGTAGCCGTGCGCCACCGACAGCCGGGCAAACTGCGGCGTGCCCAGCGCGCCGCTGCGCACTGCTGCCAGCCGTTTTGCCAGCGTGGGGTACAGCCAGTACTGCTCTGCCACCTGCAGCTTTGCGCCCTGCCGGTGCAGCTGCCAGAGGGCGCGCAATGCGTCCTCCTCCAGCGCCGCCGGGGTCTCGCTCAGCACGGCAAAGCCCCGGGCAAGCCATTCGGTGCTGACGGCGGCGATGGACGCTTTATTCACTGCCACCACCACAAGGTCCGGGTGCAGGGCAGCGCACTGCTCCGCCGAGGTGCTTACCGGCACGCCGTACTCCCGGTGCATTTTTTCGGCCTTTTCCTCGGTACGGCAAAGCATGGCGCACAGCTCGAACCGCTCCGGCAGCGCCTGCGCGATGCGCCAGTAAAACAGCGACCGCCAGCCGGAGCCTACTACGATAAACCGCAGCTTAGCCATTTGCCTGTTCCTCCTGAATATGTTTTTGCAGCTCCTGTTCAAACCGTTCTGCGTCCAGCGGCAGAGTGATCTTCTCCCCCAACCACGCGGACAGGTACGCGGCATCGGTCAGTTCCAGCGCCCGCACGCCCTCCACGCCTGGGGCGGTCAGGGGCGTGCCGTGCAGGATGGCATCCGCAAAGTTTGCCAGCATCTCCGGGTAAGGCTCTGCCTGCGATGCAAACTGCTCGGTGGTGGTGGTCTCGGTAAGCTGCTGGCGCTCGGTGCAGCTTGCGGTACGGCGGTAGGTCTCAGTGTCCGGCGCATAGGTGCGCAGGGTGAGGGTGTCCTCTTCCAGCAGGGCGGTGCCCTTGGTGCCCACGATCTCCAACCGCTCGGTGTAGCTGCCTTCGCCGGTGGAAAGGATAAAGGTGGCGGTGCGCTGCTGCGGGTACTCCATCAGCAGGGTAGCTTCGTCATCCACCATGAAATCATTATACTTACCGTAGGGTATCACGGCATAAATACTCTCCGGCATTCCGAACAGCCACTGCCAGATGTCCAGAATATGCTGGCCCTGATTGAGCAACGCGCCGCCGCCCTCCCCTGCCCAGCTGGAACGCCAGCTGCCGGAGCGGTGGTACATCCATGTGCGGAAGTAGCGGCTGTTTTCCAGCTGCACCCGCTTGATCTCGCCAAGAACCTCATCATCCAGTAATTTTTTAAGTTGCATATACTTTTTGTAGCGGCGCTGATGGAACATCATGGCGAAAACAAGGCCGCTTTTTTCGGCGGCGCGGTTCATTTCCAGCGCCGGTGCCAGCGCGTTTGCACTGGGCTTGTCGCACAGAACGTGCTTGCCGTGAGCAAAAGCCTGCATTACCAGCGCCGGGTGGGTCTTGTGCGGGGTAACTACCAGCACGGCGTCAAACTCCTCTGCGTGGGCGTACAGCTGGTCGGCGCTAGGGCACACCCGCACCGTATCCGGCAGGGTATCTTTTGCCCACTGCTGCGCCCCGGCGCTGCGGCAGACCACGGCGGTCAGGCGCAATGCCCCCGCCTTTCCCTCTGCGATCATCTGGGCATACTTGCGCCCCATGACCCCGGTGCCAATAACGGCTGCGCGTACCTCCTGCATGATGTTCCCTCCTGTTTTTCCACAATGCGTTTTGTTATGGGGGAAAACTGCGTTTCACCCCTTCAGGTTTGCTTCAATGGCGGCTTTGTCCAGCCCCTCGCCGATGACGATGACTACCTCCTGCCCCTGCGGGATGGGCGCAAGGGTGCAGCCGGCGGCGGTGGCGTTCAGCTCCAGCCAGCCGCCTGCCGGGGCGGGTGCAAAGCCCTTGACCCGCAGCACCTGCCCGCACTCCGGCGCTGCGAACAGCCGCTGTGCGGCGGCTTGCAGCTGCTGCGGGGTGAGGTGCAGTTCCAGAAAGCAAAGGGAGGTAAAGGCCGCGTGCTGGTCAAAATGCAGCTTTTCGCAGCTGGCCTGCCGGTAGCCGCAGGCGGCAAGGGCGGCAAGGTCTGCATCGGTCAGAGCATCCCAGTCCTTGGCAAGGATCTCCCCGGGCGCAAAGCGGCGGGAGGACTTTGCGGCTTCCAGTGCACGCTCCAAGTGGGCAGCGGCGGCGGCGCACTGGGCGGGCGCTGCCAGCTGGGCGCGGCTCAGCAGCACACAGCCCGCGTTCATGGTCTCGGATGCCAGCAGGTACTCTGCCTGCGGCGAAAGCGTTTCCGGCAGCAGGGCGTCCACGATGGCGATGACGCTGCCCAGCTGATACCACCGGTCCAGCGGGTCGTCCCGCAGGATATCGAAAAACTCGTCCACGTCAAAGATGCCGCTGGGCTCCACCACCACCCGGTCAAAGCCGCGCATGGCCATGGCGATGAGCTTGGTACGCATCCGGCGCTGGTGGGTGTCGCAGTCGCAGCCGCCGCTGATGGTCTCCACATCGCAGCCGGGGCCCAGCACCTCCTGCACCAGCATGGCGTCCACATTTACTGCGCCAAAATCGTTTTCCAGAATGCACACCTTATGCCCCTGCTGCACAAGATACCGCACATACCGGCGCAAAAAAGTGGTCTTGCCTGCGCCCAAAAAGCCGGTGATGAGATCCACCTGAACCATATCTTTTTACCTCCGTTGCAAAAACCCTCCCAGCGCCGCAGCGCCCGGGAGGGTTTGTACTCTTAGTCTTTTTTCTGGCGCTGCAATTCCCGGATGATCGCAACTGCCTCCGGCGCGATATCCCCCGGCACAATAGCCGGGCGTGCCAGAAAATAGCCCTGCAAAAGGTCTGTGCCCAGCTCGATGACCGTGCGCAGCTCGGCGGCGGTCTCCACACCCTCGGCAACGATCTTCATGCTGCGGGGGTGGGCGTAGGCCACCACATTGCGCAGGATCTGCTGCTTGTCCGGCGAGGTGTCGATGCCCCGGATGATGGCGATATCCACCTTGATGAACCGGGGAGCAAGCTGCAATAGCGTATTCTCGTTGGAATAGCCGCTGCCGTAATCGTCCAGCGCAAACATCCCGGAAAATCCCGGTGCATTGCGCTTTTTCTCCAGTGCTTCGTAGTCGATAGCTTCCTCTTCGGTGATCTCGACGACCATGCGGTGGCACAGCTCGTGCCAATGGTTGTTTATATATTTGCCGTCCTCATGCGACAGGCAGGTGTTGGCGATGGAGTTGACAAAGAGCATGGCCTCCCCGGACACACTGCCCGCCCGGCACAGGCTGTCAAAGGTCTCCAGTGCCTTGGTAAAGGTGAGGCGCTCGATCTCGTACAGTGCCCCCTGCTCCCGCGCCAGCTTCATGATGGTGGCCGGGGAGCGCAGGGTGGGCAGGTCGGAGCGCATCAGCGCCTCGTAGGCGACTACCTTGCCGCTGCGTGCCGAGAAGATGGGCTGGAAGCAGTAGAACACCTGCGCATTGCTGAGCAGCTGCCGGAACTCCCGGCGGGTGCGCTCGGCGTAGGCTTCGCGGTTGTACACCCCGATGTCGAACTCTTCCACCCGGCCCTTATCCGCGTGCTTGACTTGATACATGGCAAAGTCGGCGTATTTTTTTAAGGTCTCCCAGTCCTGCCCATCGTCCGGGTACCACGCAATACCGCCGGAAAGGCTGATGTGCAAAGCGTTGCCGCTGGGCAGCAGCGCCACGCTCTGCTGCATGGCATTGGTCAGGTGGTCGATCTTTTCCCGCACGGCGTCCCGGCTGCGGTAGCCGTGGAACAGCACAAGGAACTCGTCGCCGGAAAGGCGGGCGCAGACAGTCCCGGCGGGGGTATTGTCCCGCAGGCACTGACCGGTGCGGCGGATGTACTGGTCGCCCCAGTCGTGGCCGTAGGTATCGTTGATGTGCTTGAGGTTATCCAGATCCATCATCATCAGCGCCGCCACGCCCATGCGCTCCGGCGCGGCGAACAGCTCGGTGCACACCCGGTTGAAGGCCTGCCGGTTGTACAGCCCGGTCAGGATATCGTGATCGCGCTCGTGCTCGATGCGCTTCCGCTCCAGCACAGCGGCGGTCACGTCCTCGGCAAGGCCGATCTTGGCGTGTCCCTCGATGGTGCTGCGCAGCATGATGTACCGCACCCCGTCCGGCTGCTGAATGGTCAGCAGCTCGTCCCCCTCGGCGGTGCGGGCGCAGGGGTTCTTTTCCCGGATGTCCTTGAGCACCTCCTCAAAGCGGCGCACGCTCAGCGGCTTGCCCTGGATCTTGGGCATCCCCAGCAGCGGGAAGAAATTATCGGTCACGAACACGCTGCCGGTGTCGGTGCGCAGCTCGTAGCCGCCGATCTCCACACTGGCCATATCCATGATGCGCAAAAACTTGGTGGAGTTGGTCACCAGCTCCTTGTTCAGCTCGGTAATGGTCTCGGCAAAGCGGTCCACCTCCCGGATGGCCGTGCGTGACAGGTGCGGAAAGGTCTTTTTCTCCTGCGCATCTATCACCTCGCGGTACAAATGGTTGATGGGGCTGGCCAGCCGTGCCGAGACCAGCAGACTGCCCAAAACGCTCAGCACCAGTGTGACCACTATGGTGGCCAGCAGCAACTCGCGTACCCGGTCGGAAAAAGCCAGCAGCACCGACTGTTCCATGGTACCTGCCAGGAACCACTTTTCAGCGGCAAAGGGCGCGTTGCGGTTATACACCTGCAGCGGCTCCAGCACCATGTAATAGCGCTTATCGTTCAGCTCCACCCAGTTGCCGCCGGTGCCGTTGCTGCGGCAGTTCAAAACGCCCAGCGGTGCATCTGCCGTTACCAGATCCTCGCCGGAGGTCACGGTCTTGCGCAGGGAGAGCACGTCGTCCGTCAGCGCATCATCGGTAGTGGTCACGATAAAATAGGTGCCTGCCTTGTCCTCGTCCAGCTCGGTGAAAGGCAGCTTTGTTTGCAGATAGTCAGTGAGCAGTTCCACGCCCACCACGCCGTATACCGTGCCGTCCGGTAAGATCAGTGGCAGCGAGTAGGCAATGGCGTTCCGGTCGTCCCCTGCCAGACAGTAGGAGTTTGTGGTCCAGCGGCCATAGTTTTCTGCCGAAAGGCTGGCACCGTCTTTATACGCGGCCTGAAAGACCGAGCGCAGGATGCCGCCCTTGGCATTGGCCTGATAAGGGAAGGCGGGCTGCCAGCCCTTATCCGTGCCGATAGCCAGCTCTTTTACCACTGTGGCGCTGGCGCGTTCCAGCAAAAGGTCGTTGTTGCGCTCCGAAGGGCGGGCGTCCGGGTCCAGATCCCGCAGGTAGATGCCGGGCATTTTTTTGCCCACCTCGCAGGTGTCCAGATCATGGGTGTTCAGCATGATAAAGATGCCGGTCACCTGCTTTGTGCGCAGGGTGTCCAGAAGCTGCGGGGCAAGCGCTACCAGCAGGGCATCGCTCTGTTCGCTGCTGTTATCCAGCGTATCCAGCGAGATATCGCCGCTTTTCAGCAGCTGCTGGGTGGTGGCGGTGATCTGCTCGCTCAGCTGCTCCAGATCCTCCGCGTTCCGCAGGATCTCCTGCACATAGCTGGCGCGGTTGCGCACCCGCATGGTAAGCAGATCCTTGGCGTTTTCGTCCAGTTGTCCGGTCACGTTGACGGCAAGGATGCTGGCGACCGCCATCAGCAGCTCCACCGCCAGCACCAGCATCATGGTAGCAAAAATATTGTAGAACACGGTTCTTTCCGGTCTGTTTTTCAAGCGCTGCCGCTGGCGCTGTTTCCATGCGTCAAACATCGCTCTGCCTCCTTTCCGTCTTTTTCCGGGCGGTCAGCCCTCGTACTGCTGTAACTGTGCAAGGGTGGCCTGATACCACGCCTCAAAATAGTCGTCGGTCAAAAACTCTGCCATGGCTGCTTCCGCGCTCTGGCCTGCGGCGATGCGTTCCAGCACCGTGTCCCGGTCGGCACTGGCCTGATCGCCTATGCTGTATTCCAGTATCTTGCGGGCTGCATTGCCGCCTGCAAAGGCCGTAGGGGTGTACAGCTCGTTTTCGCGCACCGTTTTTACCGCACCGGAAAGGGTCTGCTCCATATTGTCGGTCAGTTCCAGCCCGCTTGCGCGGATGGCGTCCATGTCGTTGGCGGCGATGGTCACCGGCAGATAGCCCGACTCCACCGAGAAAGCGATGTTATTCTGCGGCTCGGTGAACCACTTTAAAAAAGTGACTGCGCCGTTGATCTCGGCCTCGGTGCCGGTGGTGACCACCATGCCGGCACCCTGCTGCACCGCCACCTTTTCACTCCCGGCAAACCGGGGCGCAGGCAGCACCTTCATCTCGATATCGTGGACCTGATTATCCCCCGGCATCACCTGCTTCGGAAAGAAGGTGGCACTGGCACAGGAGCCTACACAGCCCAGCAGTGCGCCGGTTTTCACGTCATCGCTGCGGAAGCGGCCATTCGCAGCAAAATACCCCTTGACGAAGGGCACATAGTAGTTATCCCACAGCTTGCGCACCACATCATGGTCAAAGTGCAGGGTCATTTTGCCGTTGTTCACTTCAAAAATTTCGCAGCCCAGCTGCTTTGCGCCCACAATCATATAGTTTGCCATGTCATCCCTGCCAAACAGTGCCCTGCCGCCGGACCAGTTGTAGTACTGCTCGGCTACCGCCGTCACGCCCTCCATGGTGGAAAGGGCACCGTAACGCACAAAGGTTTCCTTTGCGAACCGCTGCCAGTCGGTATCGTTAAAGAACATCAGCTCGGTGGATTTTGCCACCGGGAAAATTTTTATGCTGCCGCTGCCGTCAAAATCGCCCTCGGTGATATAGCCGGGCACAAAGGCGGCCTGTTCATCCTCGGTCAGGTAGTCCTTTAAATCCACCACCATGCCCATCTGATCCAGCTTGTACGCGGTATCTGCGTAGGCGGCAAAAATGGTAGGCATCTCCGCAGAGCCCACCTTGCCTTCTGCAGCGTCCATCACGTTGGCTTCCAGATCGTTCACCGTGCCCTGACTGGAACCTGTCACCCGGATGCCCTTTGCCTTGCCGATGGTCTCGTTGAAGGTGCTTACAAGGCGGTTGAAGCTTTCCAGCTGGTCGCCGTTGTAGTAGTTCCACACCGTGATGTCGGTCACTTCTTTTTTGCTCTTTTTTGCATCGCAGCCGGACACTGCCAGTGCCGCTGCCGAGACCGCAGCCGCCGCCAGAAAACTGCGGCGCGAGATCTTATTCTTCATCCCATACCCTCCCAGTGTATACAGGCGCATTTTACCCCATACTACACTATTTTATATAATACCACCATTTCTGCCATAGTGTAAACTATTTCTTGAAAAATCTGGTAAAAAAGTGCAGATGACGAATTCCGGTCTGGTTTTTTGGCAGTTCTGTCAAAAAACACGTCACAAACGCAAAAAAGCCCCCGCCGACAGAGGGAAAAAGTGTCGGCGGGGGCTCGGGGAAATGTCAAATCAGGGGTTCAGGGCTCAGTCGTCTGCAGCTTCGTCCAGATTGCCCAGCTTCTTGGCCTGCTCCACAACGGCAGGCACCAGCATCTCGGGCAGGATCTCGTAGCGGGCAAACTCGGTAGTGAACCAGCCGCGGCCCTGCGTGGTCTGCCGGATAAAGGTGGTAAAGTTTGCAAGCTCTGCCAGCGGCACCTCGGCGATGATGGTCTGCAAGCCGTCCTCGTCCGGCTCCATGCCCAGCACGCGGCCGCGGCGCTTGGTCACATCGCCCATGATGTCGCCGGTGTTGTCGCCCGGCACATGAGCCTTCAGGGTGTGGATGGGCTCCAGAATGACGGGGCCAGCCTCCGGCATAGCAGCCTTATATGCCAGCTTTGCAGCCATGATAAAGGCCATTTCAGAGCTGTCTACCGGGTGGTAGCTGCCGTCCAGCAGGGTAGCTTTCAGGCCGACCACAGGGTAGCCTGCCAGCACGCCCTTTTCGGCAGCCAGACGCACGCCCTTTTCCACAGCGGGGAAGAAGTTCTTGGGCACGCTGCCGCCGAACACCTTCTCCTCAAACACCACCTGCTCGCTGTCGCAGGGCTCGAAGTTGATGATAACGTCACCGAACTGGCCGTGGCCGCCGGTCTGCTTCTTATGGCGTCCCTGCTTCTGGCAGGCCTTGCGGATGGACTCGCGGTAGGCGATGCGGGGAGCTTCCAGACCGATCTCCACGCCGAACTTGTTCTTCAGCTTGGCCTTGACCACGTCCAGATGCTGCTCGCCCAGACCGCCGATGACCTGCTGATGGGTCTCGGCGTTGTTGATGTAGCACAGGGTGGGGTCTTCTTCCATCAGGCGTGCCAATGCGCTGGAGATCTTGCCCTCGTCGCCCTTCTTGGCAACGGTAACAGCCATGAACAGGCTGGGCTTGGGGAACACGGGTGCAGGCAGCTTGACCACGCGGTCTGCATCGCACAGGGTATCGCCGGTCTTTGCGCTCACCAGCTTTGCCACAGCGCCGATATCACCGGCACCGATGCCGTCGTTTTCCATCTGCTTCTTGCCAAGGACGGTCAGGGGCTTGGTGATCTTTTCCACCTCGCCGGTGCGGGCGTTGGTCAGCGGCTCGCCAGCGGTCACCTTGCCGCTGACAACGCGCAGATAGCTCAGCTTGCCCACGAACGGGTCAGCCACGGTCTTAAAGACGTAGGCGGCAGTGGGTTCGTCCTCGGTGCAGTGCAGCTCCACCGGCTCGCCGTTGGCGTCCTCGGCCAGCGTGCTGGCTTCGTGCTCCGGGCTGGGCAGCAGCTTGTGCATATTGAACAGCAGCATATCCAGTGCCTGCAGGTTTACGGCGCTGCCGCAGAACACAGGAGTGATCAGGCCGTCCTTAACGCCCTTGCGCATACCCTCCACGATCTCCTCGGTGGTAAAGGGCTCGCCGCCGAAGAACTTTTCCATCAGCTCATCATCGGTTTCCGCAATGGCTTCGCTCATGGCCTCGATCAGGCCCTGGAAGCGGTGGCCGATGTCCGGCAGATCTACCTGGATCTGCTTGCCGCTCTCGTACTTGAAGGCCTTCTGGCTGAACAGGTTGA
>ERZ825525.2615-NODE-2615-length-11186-cov-2.989219_pt1 | contig 11186 bp, 10 predicted proteins | sample MGYA00519930_ERZ825525 | MGnify/ENA primary metagenome ERZ825525 (study PRJEB31778, sample SAMEA3449203) | human gut metagenome | biome: human gut; feature: human-associated habitat; material: faeces | place: United Kingdom | collected 2010/2012 ... | reverse complement strand
ATTTTCGACTATTGTTAAAAAAATTACAATGAATAAATATTATTAATAGCGACACTTTGCAGAAAGGTGGAAAAATCATGGCAGAGAATCAAAAAGAAAAGTACTTAGAGGAGATTGAAGATCAGATCCGTACAATCGGAGTTCTTACAAGCGGCGGTGATGCCCCCGGAATGAATGCAGCGATAAGAGCTGTTGTCAGAACTGCACTGAACAAAGGGCTTAAAGTTAAAGGCATACAAAAAGGATATAATGGTCTTATTAATGATGAAGTTATAGACATGGATAAGAAGAGCGTTTCTGACATTATCCAGAGAGGCGGAACTATTCTTTACACAGCAAGATGTGCGGAGTTCCGTACAGTGGAAGGTCAGGAGAGAGGTGCTGAAATCTGCAGAAAACATGGCATTGATGGAATTATCGTAATCGGTGGAGACGGTTCCTTTAAGGGCGCACAGAAGCTGGCAGCACTTGGAATCAACACCATCGGATTACCGGGAACCATTGACCTTGATATTTCCTGTACCGATTATACCATCGGTTTTGATACCGCAGTAAATACTGCCATGGAAGCCATTGATAAGGTACGTGATACCTCAACCTCCCATGAACGCTGCTCCATCATTGAAGTAATGGGCAGAGGCGCAGGCTACATTGCACTGTGGTGTGGTATTGCCAATGGAGCAGAGGATATCCTGCTTCCGGAGAAATATGATTATGACGAGCAGAAGCTTGTAAATAATATTATAGAGAACAGAAAACGTGGAAAGCAGCATCATATTATTGTAAATGCAGAAGGTATCGGTCATTCCGCAAGCATGGCAAAGAGAATTGAAGCAGCAACCGGAGTTGAAACCAGAGCGACCATCTTAGGACACATGCAGCGTGGTGGAAGCCCGACCTGTAAAGACCGTGTTTATGCATCTACCATGGGATGCATTGCCGTAGATTTGCTGTGCGAAGGCAAATCCAACCGTCTTGTAGCATATAAAAATGGTGAATTCGTAGATTATGATATTGACGAGGCACTGGCAATGACCAAATCCATTCCGGAATATCAGTATGAAATCTGTAGAAATCTTTCCAGATAGGATGTTATTATGATTACCAGTACAGCAAATCCGCAGGTAAAAAATTTAATTCAGTTAGTAAAAAAAGCCAAAGTTCGTAATGAACAGAGGCTTTTTGTTGTGGAAGGAATCCGTATGTTCCGGGAAATCCCGGAAGGCTGGCTTGATAGAATTTATGTTTCCGAGCATTTCATGGAAGAGGAATCCCATGTAAAAGTTCTGCAGGGGAAAAATTATGAAGTACTTGCCAATCATGTGTTTGAAAGTGTATCCGATACCAAGACACCGCAGGGAATCCTTTGTCTTGTGAAAATGCCGGATTATACCTTAGAAGAAGTAATACCAAAGGAAAATGCCCATCTTCTGATTCTTGAAAGTATTCAGGATCCGGGCAATTTAGGCACGATGTTCCGGACCGGAGAGGGAGCGGGAATCAGCGGAATTATCATGAACCGCACCACTGTAGATGTTTTTAATCCAAAGACCATCCGCTCCACTATGGGCAGTATCTTTCGCGTACCATTTTTCGTGACGGAAAACCTGCAGGATATATTGATGCAGTTAAAGTCCCGGAAAATAAAGCTTTACAGTGCCCATCTGCATGGCAGTGTTTCTTATGAGGAGCCGGATTATAAAGAACCCACAGGCTTTTTAATTGGAAATGAAGGAAATGGATTATCGGATGAGATTGCCAGAATGGCAGATACCTATATCCACATTCCAATGGCAGGAAAAGTAGAATCACTGAATGCAGCAATTGCGGCAACACTGCTGATGTATGAGGCAGCACGCCAGAGGAGGTAAGGGATGTTCCGGTTATGGGCAAAAGAATTTAAAGACAATCATATGTTAAAGGATACCACCATCTGTGATGACTCCGGGGATACCAGAACCCATAAGGTGTTCCGGGCATTAGATGAGGTGTGCTATACCTTTGATTTGGGAAAACCAATCTGGTTAGACCGCAATGTGGATGAATTTAAGCGGCATGCAAAGACCAGGTTTTATCAGGATAATTTTGTGGAAGAAATTGAATTTGATTTTTTGGAAATTCATGTGATTGAAGAGGATTAAGTAACTGTGTCAGGAGGAAAGAAAATGGAAGGGCAGATGCGCCGGGATACCATCATTAAGATGCTGGGGGAGAAGGGAAAACCTTTGTCCGGAACAGAATTGGCAAAAGAATTAGGAGTCAGCCGTCAGGTGATTGTACAGGATATTGCATTGCTTCGTGCAGTAAATAAGAATATTTTAAGCACCAACAAAGGCTATGTGCTTTATGACCCTTCGGAAGAGACACAGAAAGCAAGAAGAACCATTGCAGTAAGCCACAGTGATGAACAGACACAGGATGAGCTTTATACCATCGTGGATTTCGGTGGAAAAGTCTTAGACGTCGTAATCGAGCATGATATTTACGGACAGATAACGGTGGATCTGATTTTAAAGAGCCGTCAGGATGTGGACGAATTTATTGCAAAGGTTGCAAAGAGCAAGGCAAAGCCGCTTAAGACACTGACCGGAAATAAACACTTTCATACCGTAGAAGCAGATTCAGAACAATTACTTGACATCATAGAAGAAAAATTACGGGAAAAAGGCTACGCAAGATAACAGCTTGACTTTTTTTCTCGATATGGTAAACTACTCCTTGACTGACAAGACAACTGACAAGACAGCTAAAGTCAAGGAGGAAGAAAATGGAAAAGATAAAAGCGTTCTTAAAACGCAAAAATATTATTATCTCAGCAAAAAGATATGGCATTGATGCCTTAGGTGCAATGGCACAAGGTCTTTTTGCTTCTCTTTTAATTGGAACAATTATCAGTACAATTGGTGAGCAGGCTGGCATCCAGCTGCTGGTGGACATCGGTGGATATGCCAAAGCAGCAACCGGTCCGGCAATGGCAATCTCTATTGGTTTTGCTTTGCAGTGTCCGCCACTGGTGCTTTTTTCACTGGCAGCCGTCGGTGTGGCCGCAAATACCCTGGGTGGAGCAGGCGGACCGCTGGCAGTATTGATTGTCACCATCTTTGCAGCCGAATTCGGTAAAGCAGTATCCAAAGAAACCAAAATTGATATTATTGTTACTCCGTTTGTAACCATTTTCATCGGAGCAGGCTTATCCATCTGGTGGGCACCGGCAATCGGAGCCGCAGCCAGTGCAGTAGGAAATGCCATTATGTGGGCAACCGAGTTGCAGCCGTTCTTTATGGGAATTTTAGTCTCTGTAATTGTAGGTATCGCACTGACGCTGCCAATCAGCAGTGCTGCAATCTGTGCAGCTTTGGGACTGACCGGACTGGCAGGAGGAGCTGCAGTAGCAGGATGCTGTGCCAACATGGTAGGTTTTGCAGTACTGAGCTTCCGGGAAAATAAATGGGGTGGACTTTTCGCACAGGGAATCGGAACTTCCATGTTACAGATGGGAAATATCGTGCGGAATCCAAGAATCTGGCTTCCGGCAATTTTAAGCTCCGCCATAACAGGCCCAATAGCAACCTGTGTATTCCATCTTCAGATGAACGGTGCAGCTGTAGCATCCGGAATGGGAACCTGTGGACTGGTTGGTCAGATTGGTATTTATACCGGCTGGATTAATGATATTGCATCCGGCACCAAGGCAGCCATTACACCAATGGACTGGATTGGAATGCTGTTAGTATGCTTCATTTTACCGGGTGTTTTAACCTGGGCATTCGGTCTGTTCTTCCGTAAGATTGGCTGGATCAAAGAAAATGATTTGAAGCTTGATTTATAAGAAAGATTTAAGAAAATATAGATAAAAGTTATACCATAAGAAAACAAAAGCAATACCTCTTGTGCATAATTATTAAAAATTGATAAAAATTTAACTAATAACAAGCATATTATACAAAGATGTGCTATACTAAAGTTAGATTGTTCTTGCATATATTATAACTTACGAGGAAAATTTCAAAAATATAAAAAGGTTATTTTCCGCAGTAGATGCATGGAGGAGTAGAAAATGGAATCACCAATTGAAGTGACAGAAGGTGTAGATGGTTGGAATACCATAATCTTTCTTTATAATTCTGCATTAAAAGAAGTTGGAACCAAGCTTGAAATATTAAATGATGAATTTCAGCATGTACATCAGTACAATCCGATAGAATATATAAAGCGGCGGATTAAGACGCCGGAGAGTATCGTAAAGAAGCTGAAACGATATGGTTACGAGAGTACCATTGATAATATGGTCAATTATGTAAATGACATTGCAGGAATCCGTATTGTATGTTCCTTTACCTCTGATATTTATCGTATGGCAGAGATGATTGGAAAACAGAATGACCTTACCGTGGTATCGGTAAAGGATTATATCAGGCATCCGAAGGAAAGCGGCTATAAGAGTTATCATATGTTGGTTACGGTGCCGATTTTTTTATCAGACCGTGTAGTGGATACAAAGGTTGAGATTCAGATACGGACCATTGCCATGGATTTCTGGGCGAGTCTTGAACATAAGATATATTACAAATTCGAAGGAAATGCACCGGAATATATCAGTAAAGATTTGCGGGAGTGTGCAGAAATTGTTTCTATGCTGGATGCAAAGATGTTATCCTTGAACGAAGCAATTCTAGAGGCAAAGGCAGCACAGGAAGCGGAGCTTTTGCGGGAAGAAAAAGATAGAGCGGATAAAGAAAAATAAAAGAAGCTGCCAAAACCGGCAGCTTCTTTTTTACGCGAGTAGCGAGAAAAATCGCATGCTTGCATGCAGATTTGGCGAGCACCTTAAGAAACTTCAATACCATGCACCTGCAAAAATTCCTTCGCAATCTTCGAAAGGTGCCGGTCTTTGCTGATAATAAAAGCACTCATAATATAGAGGTTTTCATCGGAAATATATTTGATGCACATATCCTTAATTTCACGTATGTCCTCTTTCGTCAGGGAGACTAAGGCTACACTTCCAAAAGAGCGCGCCCATTCAATGGCAGTGGTTTTCGGAGAAGTAATCATGGAAACATTTGGCGAAAGAAGATAGTGTCCAAAAGAAGCATAAACAATATCCAGACAGTCAAAAGGAATTGCCAGCGGGTAGTTGGCAAGGTCCGGGACAGAAAGCTTTCCTTTGATTTTAGCCAGGGGATGGTCTTTTGGAAACAGCGCAACAATATCCTCCCTTTCATAAGGATAAAGTGTAAGCGCACCATGTCCGGGTGCAGCAGAGCGAATCAGCCCAATCTCCGTAATTCCATTTAAGACATTCGGAATAACAAATTCGCTTGGAATCTCATAAAAGTCATAATTTACTTTCGGGTGCTTTGCAATAAAGGCATCAAAAAATTTGTGGAGAAAATAAGGAGAGTTACCGGCTGGAATTGAAATCTTCAACAGTTCAGAGAAGCCGGCTTTCTGATTCAGCAGTTCATTTCGTAAGCCCTCTTCCATCATGCAAATCTCTTTGGCACGTTTGTAAAAGATTCTTCCTGCATCCGTCAGCTCTAAAGAACGGTTTCCCCGGAGAAGAAGCTTCGCACCATAGGTTTTCTCAATATTTTTTAGCTGGTTACTCAAAGAAGGCTGTGCAATCAGAAGCTTGTTGGCAGCAGCTACGATACTGCCGCAATCTACAATAGTTACAAAGTTACGGTAAGAATCTAATGTCATAATAAAATACCTCTTTTGTTTTGTAGGATTATTTGAAAATATAATTTATGTGGTTTGTGGAGGGGATTGTAAAAAATATAAGATTTCCAATGTTTGACATGATAGCTGCCCGGTTCGCCGAAGTACAGATGCATTTTAAGGGCTGTTAGGGGCACTTGAAATTTTTAGTGCCCCTTGCAGACATTATTCAGCATCCGTACTCGGCGGACAGAGCAGTTATCCTCTCAAAGCAATGGAAAGACAGTTTATAATCAAGAAAAACATGTAACTAAGAACTGCAGACATTTCATATCAGATAAAATAATCTTCCTGCATAACCGGCTAATTATATTGAAATAAAATATTTTTCTTTACAATCCTCCTCTACACAATATAATAAAAATATTATAGAAATCAAGTAAAAATAGTATTTTTATTATAAAACAATTTCTATTATAATGCAAATGTATGTAAAGCAAAGGTGCAATACGGGGACGTGTTGTACCTTTCGTGTTTTTCATAGTTACAATACATCCAAAGGGGACAGAACATTCTCCGGCGGATATATAATGATGGATAAGAGGATATAGATAAAATGGAACATTATGATTTAGAAGTATGTGGTCTGAAACGTGAACTGCCTTTTGTTAAACTGTCAGATGGAACAGCGTATGCAAGTTTTGTGGTAATCAGTGATACAGAGCTGATTGAGAAAGCAGGAAAGGAACTGGCGGCATTTGCCAATGGAGCAGAAATTATCCTGACCATTGAAGCAAAGGGAATTGCCCTGGCGTACGAGATTTCAAAGCAGCTTCATATGAAGGAATTTGTGGTAGTCCGGAAAAGCGTGAAGTCCTATGTGAAATCATTTATCCAGGATGCGGTGCATTCCATTACAACAGAGGGAAATCAGGACATTTTTCTGGATGAAACGGATGCAGAGAAGTTAAAGGGAAAGAAAGTTGCAATTGTGGATGATGTGATTTCAAAAGGAGAATCCCTGGCTGCGGCAGAGCGTCTGGTGCAGAAAGCCGGAGGAGAGGTTTGCAGCAGGCTTGCAATTCTGGCAGAGGGAAAAGCGGCAGAGCGGACAGATATCACATTTTTACAGAAACTACCATTGTTTCAGAAAGGAAAAGAATCCTATGAGCCTGTTGATTAAGAATGTTGCGATTGCAGATGTGTTGGAAGATAAGATAAAAACCGGGGATATTTATATCAGAAATGGTCGTTTTGAGAAAACTGCAGAGCACATTGATGCCGGTGAAATAGAAGAAAAGGAGCATCTTACGGTAATCAATGGGGAAGGGCTTACTGCCCTGCCGGGATTAATTGACGCCCATACCCATGTGGAGCTTAGTATGTTAAGCAGTGCATCTTTTGCAGAGGCTCTGATACAAAACGGAACCACAGCAGCAGTCTTAGACCCTCATGATGCAGTAAATGTCTTAGGACATAAAGGTGCAAAATATCTGATGGAAGAGATGAAGGAGACAGAGCTTACACCGGTCTGGATGGCATCTCCCTGTGTTCCTTCAGCACCGGGATATGAAGACTGTTATGGACAGGTGATGCTTTCCGATGTCAAAGTGATGGTGGAAGAATATGGCATGTATGGAATTGCAGAAGCCATGGATTATAACCGGGTCATTGCAAAGGAAGCTTCTTTAAAAGAAATCTTAGATTATGGAAAAGAAAAAGGTTTAAAAATAGACGGACATGCGCCGGGTGTATTGGGAGCTGACTTAGATACCTATATTGCAGCAGGCGTAAGCTCCGACCATGAGAGTGTAACGGTGGAGGAAATGTTAGAAAAATTCAGGAAAGGAATGTATGTCATTATCCGCCGTGGCTCCTTAAAAGAGCCTGCAAGTGCAAAAGAATTCTTAGATAAAGCAGGAGACAGCGACCATATTTTACTTTCTACCGATGGCTGTATTACAGCAAAAGATATGGCAGAGCATGGACATATGAACTATGCACTGGCGCAGATTGTGGAAGAAGGTGTGGAGCCGCTTCAGGCAATCAAGCTTGCTACGGTTTATCCGGCAGCAGCCTATGGCTTAAAGGACAGAGGTGTCATTGCAGAAGGATATCGTGCAGACATGATACTTCTGAAGAATTTAACAGACTTTAAGGTGCAGGATGTTATTGTAAACGGAGAAATTGCAAAGGATTCTTATCCGCGAATGGATTATCCGAAAGAAGTGATCCATTCCATAAAGCGGGATGATTTAAAAGAAGGAGAACTTACGATTCCATTGCCGGAAGGCTGCATAGATGGCGAAGTAAAAGTCAATATTGTAAAAATCGTGGACGGAACCTTAGAGACAATTCACGAAGAGAGAAAGCTTCCGGTAAAGAACGGTGCACTCATTTTAGAGGATGATTTAATGTATTGTGCAGTAGTAGACCGTTACCGGAAAGATGGTTCCATCGGAATCGGTATCATCAGCCAGGCAGGAGCACTGCAGGGAGCATTTGCCGGTTCGGTAGGACAGGATACCCAGAATCTGATTGCATTTGGAACTTCTCTTTCGGATATGACGCTGGCATTTAATCAGGTCATTGCAAAACAGGGTGGTCTTTCTTATGTAAGGGATGGAGAAGAGAAACAATTTGTGGGACTTCCGGTACTTGGCATTTTAAGTCAGAAGCCAATGGATGTATTTGTAGAGGAAACAGATAGACTTTTAGCTGATTTGTGGGAACATGGCTGTATTCTTAAGAATCCAATCCTCACTATGAGTCTTCAGATTTCCCTTGCTGTTATTCCGGAGATGGCAATTACCAACCGGGGATTATTGGATATTATAAATAATCGATTTATTCCAGTTTGTGAACTGGTTTAAATAAAACAAAAGAAAGGACGTTTATTATGGAAAAGTTTTTCAAACTGAAAGAAAATGGTACCAGCGTAAAAATCGAGTTTATTGCAGGTATCACAACATTTGTTACCATGGCTTACATCATCATGGTAAATCCGGCAATGCTTGCCACACCTTTTGAAGGAACCGATATGTATGATAAGGTATTCAACGGTGTATTTTTTGCCACCTGTCTGTCCGCATTTTTAGGAACCTTCTTAATGGGAGTTCTTGCCAAATTGCCGTTTGCCCAGGCACCTGGTATGGGAATGAATGCATTCTTTACTTACACCGTAATGCTTGGCATGGGTTATTCCTATGAAGCATCACTGGCAATGGTATTCATTTCCGGTGCATTATTTATTCTGATTACTTTATGTTCCTTCCGGGAAAAAATTGTAATGGCAATTCCGAAAAATATAAAAGTTGCCATATCAGTGGGTATCGGATTATTCCTTGCATTTATCGGCTTCCAGGATGCCGGTCTTATTGTAGGAAATGAAAGCACCATGGTATCTTTGGTGGATTTTTCTACTTTCTCTGAAAATCCGGTGGCCTGCTGGGGCGCAATTTTAGCCTTCTTTGGAATCGTACTTACCACCGTTCTTTATAAGAAAAAAGTAACCGGTTCTATTTTAATCAGTATTTTTGTAGTAACTATTCTTGGAATTTTCACCGGAAATACTGTATTTGATGGCTTCCAGATTAACTTCGGTGCCCAGGTAAAAGATTTCGCAGATGTTTCCTTATTCGCATGCTTCCGCGGTTTCCGCGAATTATTTATGGGAAGCTCGGTAGGACAGGCAATTTTAACTTTAATCATGCTGATTATCACCTTCTCCATGGTTGACATGTTTGATACGATCGGAACCTTAATCGGAACTGCAAAATCCGCAAATATGTTAGATGAAGATGGAAATATTCCAAATGCAAAGAAGAGCCTTCTCTGTGATGCAATTGCAACGGTTGGCGGTTCTGTATTTGGTACTTCCACCGTTACCACTTATGGTGAATGTATCTCCGGAATCAGCGTAGGAGGAAGAACCGGACTGACTTCTGTATTTACAGCAATCATGTTCTTAGCAGCAATCATCTTTGCTCCGTTTGTAAGTATCATCCCATCCTGTGCAACAGCACCGGCATTAATCTTCGTAGGTGGTCTTTTGTTAAGTGCCATCAAAGATATGGAATTTGATGATGTATCTGAAGCAATTCCGGCATACTTGGCATTAATCATGATGCCGCTTACCTACTCCATCGCAAACGGAATTGCCGTTGGATTGATTGCTTATACATTAATCAAAATCTTTACCGGAAAGTTCAAGGAGTTAAACATTATCACCGTGGTATTATCCGCACTCTTTGTTATCCGTTATCTGATGATTTCCTTATAATCTTTTGAAGAATTGCATAAGAAAAGCGCAGGGCAATGAATGCTCTGCGCTTAAATTTTTTCGCTATGTAATAATTCTACTGTGGCTGATTTGGATTCTGCTGTTCTGGCTGCTGATACTGCTGCTGACCATTGAACTGCTGTGACTGTCCGTTGAACTGCTGCTGTCCGTTGAACTGTTGCTGTCCGTTAAACTGCTGCTGTCCGTTAAACTGCTGCTGTCCATAATAAGCCTGCTGTGCCTGATTTACCTTTGGAGCTACAATGCCGTAAGCCCAGTTTGCAAGTCCGTTTAATCCAGGAACGTTTGCTTCGTTTCCTTTGGCTGTGTTTACAAGAGCCATGATACAGAAAATCAGAACTACAAGGCTTACAATACCATCGATGACAGAAATTGCTGTTCCCCATACAGAACCCATAAGAGGTATCTGGTATAAGAAATCGAAAATGCCTAAAATACCGTCCACGATGTTGGCGAAGATGCATAAGAAAAATGCCTGAATTACCTGACGGGAAGCCCACTCATTTTTCTCGACAATGAGAACAAAGCCAACCAGTAATGCAAGAACAGTGCTGTATCCTAAGAAAGCAAGGATAAAAGCTGCTACTGCATAAAATGATAATCTGATACCTAATTTACCTTTTTCCATTATATTTGTTCCTCCTGAAATTGTTTAATATTTTACAACATATAAGTATACCGTTCTTAGGAGAAAAAAGCAAATGGATTCAGGAAAGAATAAGCAAAAAAGAGGTAAAATGCAGGAGAAAAAACTGTGAATTCTCTCTTGACGGATTCGCACAGCTTTGGTAAACTATATGAGTGTGAATTGACATAATTAAATATGTGGCGTCTTAGCCAAGTGGTAAGGCACGGGTCTGCAACACCCTTATCACCGGTTCAAATCCGGTTCGCGCCTCTTAAGGATTTCTGCTTTGCAGAAATCCTTTTTTTGTTGTATATTTTGTCGTATAGAAACGAAGTTCCTATTCAACAAAAAAACGCTGCGCAAGAATCATATTGCGGTGAAATGGAATTATGTTACTTATATGACTTGCCGTAGGCGGAGAAGCCTGTCTTTGGTGCAGCAGAGAGGTACAAAGGAGTTTATCGAGATGAAAAGAAGCTATCATGGTCAGATGTCAGAATCGTTTGTTGTCGGAATTTTACTTTGTTTGTGCGGCGGATTTCAAGATGCGTACACCTACGTTTGTCGGGATAAGGTATTTGCAAATGCGCA
>ERZ825525.2610-NODE-2610-length-11194-cov-2.656073_pt1 | contig 11194 bp, 10 predicted proteins | sample MGYA00519930_ERZ825525 | MGnify/ENA primary metagenome ERZ825525 (study PRJEB31778, sample SAMEA3449203) | human gut metagenome | biome: human gut; feature: human-associated habitat; material: faeces | place: United Kingdom | collected 2010/2012 ... | reverse complement strand
AATCTTAAGTTTTTGATACCTCTGAAATTAAACGAAGCATCGCAAGGATATTTAATTGCTAATGATGAAAACGGCAATGTAAAATTAAGAGAAGTTGTAAGCTTTAAAAGTAATGATTCTGATGAAATATTATAATCATTCTAAAATAAACACCCCCTGCGTGGACAGCCATGCAAGGGGGTTACTTATTTTTATTTACTTTTTAACAAGCTCGACCTGAGCCTTATAGCTGCCGTAAACCCAACAGCCCGTGGAATTTTCAATATTGGCGGTGATATCGTAATAATCCCTGCCCTCTGACAAATCCTCACTTTTATAAGAAGCCAAATCGACAACCAAACCGACACCTATTTTATCGTTATTAAGGCTCGACTGAGAGCCGACAAGAGTAAGCTGGTTTGCATTAACAGAAATTACGTTTGCCTTGTATCCATCAGGAACATTGGCAACGGTAACTGAATTTTTATCAAACGAAACGGCTTTGGTTTTAAAGCTTGACGGAACAGTAACCGTAACGGTAATTTCCTTAGTATTGTCAAGAATCATAATTGCGTCAAGATGAGTCACGTCAAACTTAATAGTATTCTTACCTACATTAAGCTGAGAGAAATCAATATTACCGATATTTGCCTCTTTAATTCCCGAATCAGCCAAAGCGGCGGCTGAAACCTTATCTACACTATATGACACATTAAATTTACTTGTGTCAACATTGTCAGGTTTTCCTGTAAAAGAACTTGTAACATTAAGAGTCATTTCTTTTAAAACAGGAATGGTAAGTGTAAGATTTTCAGCCTCGGTATCAACAGAAATATAATCGACTGTATTTCCGCTTGAATCAATAGGAGTAGGTATAATATCAACAGACTGTGTCGATTTAAGTTTATTTGCGATATCGACATTTGCTACAAGACTTTTTACCTTTGAAACGTATGATTTAGGACCGCTGATTTTTGCAACTTTTTCACTTAAAAGAGCTTCGCCCATCACATAACCGTCTGCAATAAAATCTTTATTTTCATAATTTAAATTTATATCAAGTGTTTTTTCATCCTCGACGTCAAAATATGCCTTATATGTTGTAGGATAATAAGATGAAATTGTAAAATCCGCATTTTCAGACACCGAAGTTACATTAATAGGAACATCATAATTACCTTTTGAAGTGACTGAATTAGTTTGAAGCTGAACCTTAAGGTCATCGGCTGTAATATCCCTTGCAAGATATTTTTTACACTTAACAGTAACATCAACATCAATTTTACTGTCGCCGTAGCACTTAATGCCAAGTTGGTCCGCAGCAGAATCGCTGAAATCAACATTAACAGCAACGGTAATGGTCTTAGTAGTTTCAGGTGACAGGCTCATCGAAGTTGAAACCCAAACAATAACTGCCGCAATAATAGAAAAAACAATAAGATATTTATCATTATAAATAAGTTTTTTTAATGAAAACTTCTTTTTTTTATTTTTATCAGCCATTATTTTTTAATCCTCCTTACAAGCTTGGTAATGATTTTATCATCATCGGAGGAACCTGACGGAATAAATTCTGTTGTTAAAATATCTCTTAAATCGCCGTAAGAAACATCACGCTGAAGAATACCGCCCTTTGCAACCGAAATAGCACCTGTTTCCTCGCTGACGATAACAGCCAAAGCATCGCTTTCCTCAGTAAGACCTATTCCGGCTCTGTGCCTTGTGCCGAGTGCAGACGAAACAGTCTTTTTTGTAAGCGGCAAAATGCAGCCTGCTGCATAAATCTTACCGTCACGAATTACCATAGCACCGTCATGAAGCGGTGATTTTGGATAAAAAATATTTTCAACAAGTTCTCTTGAGGCCTTTGCATTAAGAACCGTACCCGATTTAATTACATTGCCCAAAAGAGTATCGTTTTCAAAACAAATAAGTGCGCCTACTCTTTGGTCGCTCATATTGGCACATGCTTTGCATACACATTCAATACAATTTGATATTTCTGCAATGTCGACAGCAACACCCGGATGGATAAGAGACTTAAGACTCTTAGCTGTTGTGCCCTTGCCGATTTGTTCAAGAATATTACGTACCTCAGGACCGAAAAGAATTACAAGAATTATCAAAATATTGGAGAAAATCGCCTTAAAAATAAAGCTTGAAGCCTCCATATCAAGAAGATTTACTATGCCATAAACTATAGCAATAAAAATAAATCCTTTTGCAAGTTGCATAGCCCTTGTTTCTCTTATAATACGAACACAAATATATATAATCACGGCAACCAAAATAATATCTAATGCATCCGATATTCCGAATGTTGAAAATACACTCAAAATTTTATTAAATGTATCTGTTATTTTAACTATCATAAACTGACTTCCTCGTTTATTAATTACTGTTATTTATATTTTATCACACGCAGTTTAATAAATAAAGTAATTATTTTAGTTTTTTTGAGTTTTTCAAAGTTTTTTTAAGATATTAATAAATTTTTCACACTCACTGTATTTAGTAAATACACTTGGGCTTATACGTACAGTTCCTCTGTTGTCAGTACCAAATGCAGTATGAGCAAGCTTTGAACAATGAAAGCCTGCACGGCACGCAATATTCTTATCAGCCAAAAAAGAAGCCGTTTTTTCCGACGGATAATCTTTATAGTTAAACGACAGTATCGGCGCAAGAAAAGCATCATTAAAGCTTGGAGTATATAACTTAACATTATTATTTTTCGCAAGTTCGCCGTAAATATATTTCATTAAATTTTTTTCATGTTTATATATACTTGAAACACTTTTGCCTACCACAAAATCAATACCTGCACAAAGCCCTATAATACCGACATTATTAAGCGTTCCCGATTCTAACCTTTCAGGCATATTATCAGGTTGGGCAAGTTTCATTGAATTTGAACCTGTTCCGCCCTCAATAATTGTACCTATCTCAACATTATCTCTAAGAGCAATAAATCCTATACCCATTGGAGCATAAAGTCCTTTATGACCCGGTGCGCAAAGGATATCAATATTATCATTTTTGCAATCAATATCCAAAATTCCGGCGGATTGTGCCGCATCAACAATAAATATTATTCCGTTTTCGTGTGCAAGCTTGCCTATCTCTTTAATAGGGAAAACGCAGCCAAATACATTTGAAGCGTGCGTACAAACAATTGCCTTTGTATTAGGTTTAATAAGTTTTTTAAAATTATTTATTGTTTGTTCTTTATCAAAAGAAAAATCAGCTATATCGTAATCAATAATTCCATTTTTAAAAAGCGCATAAACAGGACGTGCAACGGCATTATGTTCAAGATTAGATATGATTATATGGTCACCGGGCTTTAAAATTCCTTTTATTGCAAAATTAATTGCCGTGGTGCAATTTGGTGTAAAGGCAATATTTTCCGAAGGAAAGCCGAACATTTCAGAAAGCTTTTCACGGCAGGAAAAAATCATATCAGAAGTGTTTACGCTTTCTTTATATCCGCCTCTGCCGCTGTTAAAGCTATAATAATTCATTGCCCTTATTACTGCATTTTTAACTGCTTGCGGCTTAGGATTGGTAGTGGCACTGTTATCAAGATAAATCATTTTCGTTCCACTCCCCTAATCTGTATACCTTCTTTAATTAAAATCGAAATCGGCTCTTCTGTATAAGTGTTTACAACAACCATATACCCGCAACCGTCTTGAGGCGACGGATTTTCAAGTTTTTTGATTATTGATTTATATCCTTTTTGCCTAAGCGCGCGTTGAGAACGCTGAGCATTCGTAATCGAGCCTACCTTTATATATAAAGTCATAAAAAAATCCTCTTTCACATAATAAATTATTTTACATTTTATACTATGCGAAAGAGAATTATTTGGTATTTAGATTGATGCTTAAGCGGACAAGCGCTTCAATTCATTTTTTATTTTTTGAAGTATTCTTTTTTCAAGACGGCTGATATACGATTGAGAAATACCCATTTTGTCGGCAAGCTGCTTTTGAGTTAAGCTTTCGTTTCCGTCTAATCCAAAGCGAAGCGTCATAAGATTACGCTCCTTTTCAGGCAGGGCGGCAACCGTTTGACGAAGAAGCCTTTTTTCATCATCATACTCGATTTCTTCAAACACATCGTTAGGGTCCGTTCCCAAAACGTCACGAAGTGTAAGTTCATTGCCGTCCCAATCGACAGACAAAGGTTCATCAAAAGACATTTCGCTTTTTATATTATTAACCTTTCTTAAATGCATAAGGATTTCATTTTCTATGCAACGTGAGGCATAAGTGGCAAGCTTGATATTCTTTTCGGGATTAAAGGTTTTGACGGCTTTCATTAGACCGATTGTGCCGATAGAGACCAAATCCTCGGTCGAGGTGGTTTTGTTTTCGAATTTTTTTGCAATATAAACCACCAAACGTAAATTATGTATTATCAAAAGTTCTCTGTTATCCTCAATTCCGTTTTGAAGTTCGTCCATTATTTTCTGTTCCTCCTCTTTTGAAAGCGGAGGCGGCAGAGTTTCCGGCCCGTTAATATAGAAGCATTTTTGCTTTTTAAACAACTTTAAAAATAGTTTTTTAATTAAATTCAACATATAATCACCTTAAATATTAATCAATTCATTAGATAAAACAGCCGAGAATTTTTTTGAATTAACATCTGACAACGCAACGTAAACCTTTGTTATTTCAATTTTATTTTTGCCATTTGAAATTATAATTTTATCCGGCTTAAACGCTTTTAACATTCCCTGTCCCGACACCGTTTGGCACGGAATCAGGCGCTCGCATTTTTCAGGCATTTTTGATTTGTCAACTATTATAACCGGATAATCGGAAAACGGTTCTCGAAGCTTATTTCCACTGTCGGCAAAAGCATAAAACTTGTATTCATTATTATCAACAAATATACTTAAAGAATATATTTCCCCTTTTGCAAGCGTTCGATTTGTTATTTTTATAATAATATATGTAACCAAATAGGCGCAAAAAGCACTTACAAGAAGTTGGGTGGCTGAAATATCAAAATAAACGTTTGAGTTTTTAACCGTCATACCCTTAGGTGAAAAGAGCATACAAATTGCAGATATCACACCGAGAAAAAGAACGTTTGAAAAATAAAATATGATAAAATTTTTAAAATAAGTCCATACCCTTATAAAGCCAAAAGCGACAAAAACAATAAGCAGTGAAGCAAAAACTTTACCGATTGCCGATAAAAGAAAATTCAGTTTATCGAAAATAATGACAAGAGAATACAAACCGCCCAAAACGGAAGCAAATACAGCACGGTATTGCTTAATCTCCGATTTTGCAAAAAAGGATGTGGAAATGAGGAGCAAATAAGTAATAAAAAAATTGACTACAAATAAAACGTCAACATATATAACCAAAAAATACCCCCTCTCTATGATTAATTATAACCATTGAGAAGGGGTAAATTTGTCAAAATCACTCTTCTATTTCAATTGTTTCAATAACAACATCATAAACAGGTTTGTCACCCATACCTGTACGAGTTGAAGCAATATCCTCTAAAACGTCAGTTCCGTCTGTTATTTCGCCGAATACCGTGTGGTGAAAATCAAGCCACGGAGTACCGCCAACCTCTTTATATTTATCAATTACCTGTTGCGGATATCCGTTATCCTTAAGTTCTTCCATTTGTTCAATAAGCGTGTTTGGAACTTCCTTAGCCTGAACAATGAAAAACTGAGAGCCGTTTGTGTTAGGACCGCTGTTTGCCATAGAAAGAGCACCGTAATAATTTCTTGCATCAAGATTAAATTCATCTTGAAAAGGAGCGCCCCAAATTGACTCGCCGCCGCAGCCCGTGCCTGTCGGGTCGCCGCCCTGAATCATAAAATCCTTAATAACACGGTGGAAAATAAGACCGTCATAATATCCGTTTTTTGCGTGTGTAACAAAATTTTCAACAGTCTTAGGTGCAAGGTCATCATAAAGATTAAACTTCATATCACCTTTATTTGTTTTAATAGTTGCCTTAGTCATTTAATTTAACCCTTTCATTTATCTTTTTTAATGTTTCAAAATCTACCTTTTCAACCTCACGGTCATATGTTAAAAGGCCGTTAAGTTCATCCTCAACATCCGTAACCTGAGTATAAACAGTAGCGCTCAAGCCGTCCTTAATTTGAGGAATGATAGTTTTTGTAAACAGTCTTTTATAAGCCTCAGTCAAGGACTCACGGCTGAAAAAGACTTTATAACCAAACATTTTATTATTAAAGGTGTGGCCCTTAAGTTTAAGACCGAGCCCGCCGAATTCCGAAAGAACATAAGCACGATTGCCCTTTTTAACCTTAATAGGTGTAAAATAGATATGCTTTGAAATAACGTCGCTCTTGCCCATATCGTGCCAGCCCGAAGCCGAGTCAACAATACGAGTTTTATCGAGAGATTTAAGCTTGTCATAAGCCTTTTTGCTGTCAAACTGACCCCAGCCCTCATTAAACGGAACCCACAATGCTATACAAGGGCAGTTATAAAGAGTATCAACAATTTCTTCAAGCTCCTGATAATATAAAACTCTGCCTTCTTTATCTGTTCTGTGAAAAGTAGAATAATTATTATCGTTAAGCGTGATATTAACAAACGGAATAACGGATATTTCAAGACCGTATTTGCCGCCGCCGTTTATCATATCCTGCCAAACGATAATGCCGTTAACATCGCAATAATGATACCATAAAAGCGGTTCAACCTTAATGTGCTTTCGAAGCATATTAAATCCTGCTGATTTAACGTATTCAATATCAAATTTCATTGCCTCATTCGACGGAGGAGTTAAAAGGCCGTCGGGATAATAGCCTTGATCAAGAAGCCCATTATGGAAATACGGCTTATTATTCAAAAACAGCCTTTTGATACCGTCTTTATCGGTGCCGACTGAAAATTTACGCATACCGAAATATGATTTTATCGTTTCTCCGCAAGCTGAAAATTCCACATTATATAAAAAAGGAGATTCGGGTGACCACGATTTAAAATCAGGGATTGATACGCAGGTATCCTTTGTTTTGGCTATTAATTTATCGCCGTCAAAGATTGACACCTCAACGTCATTTGTTCCGAAATATTCAAACGATACGTTTGAATTATCATAGTCGGGTGTAATTTTAACCTTTTCAAGAAATTTTTTAGGGGTTGATTCAAGCCAAACGCTTTGCCAAATACCGCTTTGACAAGTGTACCAAATACCGCCACGCTTAATTTTCTGCTTACCTCGTGAAAATTCGTTAGTATCTGAAAAATCAAGGCAAACTACTCTTATTTCGTTTTCACCGTCTTTAATATAATCGGTTATTTCAAATTTAAACGGTGTATATCCGCCTTTATGAGTTGCGACCTCTGCGCCGTTAATAAAAACTGTTGCGATTTGGTCAACTGCACCGAAATTGATAAACACTCTGCCCTTATTAAAGCCTTTTGGAATTTCAAATTTTCTCTTATAAATTAAAAATTCACCGGGTTCAAGCGTTCTGTGAACACCCGAAAGATAAGACTCAGGCGAAAAAGGCACGCAAATATCGTACCTAAACATTTCGTCATCACAATCAGGCATACCGTAAAAAGCACATTTCCACATTCCGTTAAGACTTATATAACTGTCACGAACAAACTGCGGCCTTGGATATTCACTAAGAGGATTATTTTTATCAAGACTTTTACCCCATTTAGTAAGCAACATATTTACCCCTCACTTATAATTTTACCGTTTTTGATTTGAATGGTTTTATTACAAATATCAAGCGCAGCTTTCTTATGAGAAACAATAATGCAAGTAACATTATCAAGCGCTTTAAGATTAGTTAAAAATTCCTTTTCCGTCTTTTCGTCAAGAGCGGAAGTAGCCTCGTCGAGAAGCAAAATCGGAGAATCAGCAAGCAAACTTCTTGCAATCGCAAGGCGTTGTACCTGCCCTTCGGAAAGGCCCAAACCTTTTTCACCTATTACGGTTTCAAGTCCCAACGGAAGTTCGTCAATAAACTGCTTAGCGCAGCTTATTCTTATTGCTTCTTCAATTTCAGCATCGCTTGCATCGGGATTAATAAAAGTAATATTGTCCTTAATTGTTCCCGATATAAGCATATTGCCCTGCGGAACATAAGAGAAAAGCTTTCGTGTATTTTTGTCAATAGGGATTTTACCGTTGTTTGTATCAAGATAAATTTTACCAAAATTAAGATTAAATACACCCAAAAGAAGCTTTAAAAGCGTACTTTTGCCGATACCGGAAATACCCATTATTGCTACAAAATCACCTTTTTTGATGCTCAGCGAGGTGTTATCAAGAATAATATCACGGTCATATTTAAACGAAATATTTTCAAATTCAACAGAATTAAGGTTTTTATATGTATCTAAAACATCAATTTCTTTTTTGTTAATTTCTTTTTCGTTCGGCAAATCGTCAAGTTCCATAATTCTTTCGGCAGAAGCGATAGTGGTATAATACTTAGGCATAATACCGGAAAGAGAAACAAACGGCGACTGAACCTGATTTACAAGTTGAATAATAGCCGTTACCGTACCATACGTCATACCGTTAAACAAAATACTGTATGCACCAAAAGCAATGGCAAAAACAGTTCCCACGCTGAAAACGGCACCAAGACCTACATTAGCACATATACTGAAGTTTCGTTTTCTCATACGTGCTTTAAAATTATCATCTTGAAGTTCATCTGTAGTTTCATTAATTCTGTTTTCAACCGAAAAAGCCTTAATAACAAGAATATTTGACAAGATTTCCTGAATAAAGGAACGTGTTTTTCCCTCTGTTTCCTGCACTTTTTTATGAAGCCTTTTAAGCGTTTTTCTAAAAAAGCGGGTAATGATAAAAACAGTACAGCCGCCGACAATAAATATAAGTGCAAAAATCTTATCAATGATAATTAAATAAATAAGAGCACTCAAAAGCTTTGCGCCGAAGAAAGCCGATTCGGGAATAATTGTTGTAAAGCCCGATGCAACAAGAGTGGCATCATTAAACATACGATTTTGCAAATCACCTGTATGAAACGTAGTTACCTTTTGATAATCCTTTTTAATCACCAAATCAAGAATATACTTTTTAAGTATCATCTCAAGCCTTGCACTGCAACGCTCGCTCAAGCTGTTTTTAGTAATATTCAAAGCCATTTGAAATACTACCAAGCCGAGCATACAAAGTGCAAATTTAATAACAATATTGAAATCCTTTGCCTGGGTTGCACCGTCAATAATGTTTTTAGAAAACTTAGCAAAAAAAACAGATGAAACGCCATAAATTGCATTAAGAACAACAAGCAAAATCATCAACGGCACCTGCTTTTTGCAAACAGTGAACATCCATTTAAGAACATTTTTATCCTTTTTGCGGATTTTTTTAGCCATAAATAAACGTCACCTCTTTTTGAAAATATGCCTTTTAATCCAATTAATTCCTCTTGGGAAAAGAAGAATAAAAGGGCGAACAGGCAAAAGAGCAACCCAAATCTTGGAATAAAGCTTATATGCCTTAGAGTTTTGGCAATCGATATATTTTTTGCCGTCTTTATAAAAACCCACAAGCACACCGCAAATCATATCGTCCGTTACATATTCCTTTTTAGTTAAATTATCGCCGACAATAACATAATGGTCATCGCACACCTCAACAATGCGATGCATAATATACTTTCCCTGCTTTGTTACATAAACAGGAACGTCATATTTTTTAAGCCTGCCTTTATTTTTAACGACAATAATATTATCACGCTGTTCGTGAATAAGCGGCTTCATAGATGTGCCCATGGTAAGGCCTGTATACTTGCCGTATGTATCAAGTATTTCTTTAATTGACTTACTCTGTTCCATTAAAATCCTCATAAAAAATAATATTACTAATAAATTATAACAGATTATTATTTTATATGCAACAATAATTAAAACAAAGCTGCCTCTTGTATTGACAAACTATTTCAAATATGCTAATATAATGTGCAATAGATAATAATAAGACATGAAACTTAAGTCGAGCTATTGCAGCACGGCTTTATTTTTTTGCAAAAAAGGAGTATATATATGAATTACGATTTGATAATTGTAGGTTCCGGACCTGCCGGTATTTTCACTGCACTTGAACTTATCAAGCGTGGCACAAAAAAGAAAATGCTTTTAATCGAGAAAGGTAAACCTGTTGAAAAGCGTCATTGTCCTAAGGCTGAGGTCGGTCACTGCGTAAACTGCAAGCCGAGCTGTGCAATTACAACAGGATTTTCAGGTGCAGGCGCATTCTCTGACGGTAAATTAAGCTTAAGCTATGAAGTCGGCGGAGATTTGCCAATGCTTATCGGTGAGGACTTTGCTCAGGAACTTATCAACTATACGGACAAGATTTATCTTGAATTCGGTGCTGATACCAAGATTGAGGGAATTAACACAGGCGATGCTATCAAGGAAATCAGAAAGAATGCTATCAAGGCAGGCTTAAAGCTTGTTGACTGCCCTATTCGCCACTTAGGAACAGAAAAGGCGCAGGAGCTTTATCTTAAAATTCAAAATTTCCTTGCCGACAACGGTGTTGATATGATGTTCTCAACAGAATGTAAGAATATCATTATAGAGGACAGCGTTTGCAAGGGCGTAATTATTGACGATAAAGGTAAAGACGTTATCATCAATGCTCCTGAAATCGTTATTGCAACAGGCAGACGTGGTGCTGATTGGCTTGACAAGCTCTGCATTGAGCACAACATTGCTCACAAACCCGGTACTGTTGATATCGGCGTAAGGGTTGAGTGCAGAAACGAAGTTATGGAAAAAGTAAACGAGGCGCTTTACGAATCTAAGCTTATCGGTTATCCGAGACCGTGGAAGAATAAAGTACGTACTTTCTGCCAAAATCCGGGCGGCTTTGTTGCACAGGAAAACTACGATAACGACCTTGCTGTTGTAAACGGACACAGCTTTAAGGATAAAAAGAGCGAAAACACGAACCTTGCAATCCTTGTAAGCCACAATTTCACAGAGCCGTTTAATCAGCCTATTGAATATGCTCAAAAGGTCGGCGAACTTACTAATATGCTTGGCGCAGGTCACATTATGGTACAGCGCTTCGGTGACATCCTTGACGGCAAGAGAACATGGCAGTATGAGCTTAACAAGAGTAATGTTAAGCCGACACTTAAGGACGCAGTTGCAGGCGACATCACAGCAGCTATGCCTTACCGTGCAAT
>ERZ825525.2593-NODE-2593-length-11266-cov-2.913835_pt1 | contig 11266 bp, 9 predicted proteins | sample MGYA00519930_ERZ825525 | MGnify/ENA primary metagenome ERZ825525 (study PRJEB31778, sample SAMEA3449203) | human gut metagenome | biome: human gut; feature: human-associated habitat; material: faeces | place: United Kingdom | collected 2010/2012 ... | reverse complement strand
TTAACTGTAAATATTGAAGCCAGAGTCCAAGAGCAAATTATTTTGGACAGCAGTGTAATTTCAACCTGTCTTTTTGTTCATTTCTCTAAAAATCGAATGAATGATCAGTTCAAAATTTGTAACCATTTATTTCTATAATTTGTCATTTTGAGAGCTTTTAAGCAATTCTCTCATGGCCATTTCTGTAATGAGAATAATTTTCGCCTTACCCGTTCAATAACTTTTTGCTTTAGTCTTCTTCCGTTATTCAATTATTTTCAAGCGAAGTTTCCCCCTTTGCAAAAACGCGATAAGTTCTTAAACTTTCGTTGATTTCAATCATCTAACTAAAGGAAATTAAATGAAATTATCCGCACGTAACGTTCTCGAAGGCAAAGTTCTCTCTATCAAAAAAGGCCCGGTTTCTACCGAAGTTGATATCGAGACTAAAGGCGGCGAACGCGTTGTTGCTTCCATCACAACTGCTTCTGCTGACTCCCTGAAACTTGAAGTCGGCAAGAAAGTTTATGCCGTCATCAAGGCTTCCAACGTTATGGTTGGCACTGACGAGTAATTCTCGTTAGCTCTATGCAAAAGTCCGACGGCGAATTCCGTCGGATTTTTTTGTTTTTGTAGCTATTGAGGGCCGGCGCCGGCTTTGAAGGTATTGCACATCTCAGGATTTCCTGTATCGAAGCCTGTCTTAAACCAGTAGTACCTCTGCTCGGAGGTCCCGTGCGTAAAACTATCCGGAACAACTCTGCCCTGCGCTTCGCGCTGCAGTCGGTCGTCACCGATTGCAGTTGCTGTTCTTAGTGCTTCCTGCAAATCTCCCTTCTCAAGAATACCTTGCCTCTGCATATCGTGGCCCCAGACGCCTGCCAGACAGTCGGCTTGAAGTTCCTGTTTGACGGAAAGTCTGTTGGCTTCTTTCGGACCGACCTGAGACTGCAGTTTCTGCACCTGCGAAGAAATGCCGAGAAGTGTTTGAACATGATGTCCGACTTCATGAGCTAAGACATAACCCAGGGCGAAATCCCCGCCCCCTCCGAGTTTTCTCTGCATGTCTTTATAGAAAGATAAATCGACGTAGAGCTTATGATCGGACGGGCAATAGAAAGGTCCCATCGCTGCCTGACCGTAGCCGCAGGCTGTACGAGTACTGCCTGAATAAAGAACCATCTTCGGAGGAATGTATTTTTTACCGGATTGCGCAAAAATTCGTCCCCACGTTTCTTCCGTTGTTCTCAGGGCTACGGAAGAAAACTTTGCCAGCTCCTGCTCCTGCGCGCTCGGCTGGTAAGTCGAGCTTTGTGTAGGAGTATTCATCGGAGAATCCAAGCCCAGAAGCGGAGTCAGGTCGATGCCGTAATAACCGGCGACCAAAACAACCGCTAAGACAGCCAGCCCCAGCTTGCCTCTCGGCATAGGAAATCTCGGGCCGCCACCGCCGAATCCTCCGCCTTCACCTCGGCGGTCTTCTACGTTGCTGCTGCCTTCTCTGTCTTTCCAAAGCATCTCGTCCTCCGATGCACGTGTTACCTGTAAGCATTTTAGGGGCCGTGTTCCAAGAAACTTTTTTCGGTGCCCCCTTTTAGGAAAAGGCGCCGTTCCATGCAGAACAAGCGCCTTTCTTTCCAGTTTGAAGTTCTTAGATGATCGTACTTTCTTCGACCTCTTCGCTTTCATCGCCCTTATTGGCATTCTCAAGCTTATAAGGCTTTAAGCCTAAGAACTCCCATTTGGCTTCGACGAACCGACCCTTGCGGCCTCTTCGTGTCCGGTAATCCTCAATGGAGCGAGGGCCGACTAAGAGTTCCTGAATCTTGCCGCCGCGGCCTTTTCCGACCACAACGACACCGTTCGGAGAAATCGGCACGGCTGCGACGAGTTTCTCATTATCCTGAAGCGCCATGATCGTGGTGCCCTTGCCGCCGCTTGAAAGCGCACGGAGTTCGTCTGTCGTAAAGACCACCAAACGACCGCTCGAAGACAAGGCGGCGATCCATCCGGTCAGCGGTGTTGAGACCTGAACCGGAAGCGGTTTGGCGCCGTCCAAGATAAAGAAGGATTTGCCGCCTCTCTGACGGACCGCCAAATCAGACATCTTGCAGAAGAAGCCCATGGCCGCGTCAGAAGTGAACAGCAATACGGTATCCGGGGCGCCGCAAATATAGTCAAACGGAACATCGCCGTCCTGGAATTGAACGAACGCACTCACGTGGGTGCCCTCTCCTCTGGCGCTCGGAAGAGAAGAAACCGGAATGCTGTAAATACGGCCGGTATTCGACAATATGTAGAGATTGTCGACACTGCGGCATTCCATCGAGCAGCGGTATTTGTCGCCCAGCTTGAAGTTCATGGCGCGGGCATCAAAGCCGTGACCTTGTCTTGAACGCAGGAAGCCCTTTTCACTTACGATCACGGTCACAGGTTCATCAATGACTTGTTTCGCAATCGAAGCACCCTTGGCTTCTTCAATCAGCGTGCGTCTTTCATCACCGTAGGTATCGATATCCTGACGGATCTCCTTGGTGACTTCTCTTCTCAGTTTCTTTTCATCGGTCAGCAAGCCGCGCAGACGCTCAGCTTCATTGCGAAGTTTCTCCAGCTCTTTACGGAGCTTAACTTCATCGAGAGAGGCTAATTGACGCAGTTTGATTTCAAGGATGTCTTCAGCTTGGCTATCCGAAAGGCCGAAATGCGTCATCAGCTCTTTCTTAGGATCATCCGCACCGCGGATGATGCGAATCACTTCCTCAATATCAACGAGGACAATGAGACGGCCTTCCAGTGTGTGGATACGAGCTTCGGCTTCATCCAAGGAAGTCTGGGAACGGGCACGCACGGTACGCAGTCTGAAACTGACCCATTCAGACAGAATGTCTTTCAAGCCTTTCTGGCGAGGCTTGCCGTCAATTCCAATCACCACAAGATTGAACTTGCAGGAAGTTTCTAGACTTGTCTTGCTGAGAATCGTGCTGACAAGTTCTTCTCGATCAATGGATTTCGATTTCGGATCGATGACCAAGCGAACAGGTGCCTCGGCACTCGACTCGTCTCTCATGCCGCTCATGACATTCATGATCAGCTGCTTGTCCTGTTGCTGTTTTGCGGTCAAAGACTTCTTGCCCTGCGGTGCCTTAGGATTGGTGAGCGCTTCAAGCTCCGACATGACTTTCATGACGGAAACTTTATAAGGAACGCTGTCAAATACTAATTGCCACTGACCTCTTGAAAGCTCTTCAAAGTGATAAGTCGCACGAACTTGGAGATTGCCGTACCCGCTTTGATAAACATTCTTAATATCCGATGCGGAAGAAATGACCTGAGCGCCGCCCGGGAAATCCGGACCTTTGACAATTTCAAGCAGTTCGTCCGTCGTAATCTCGGGATTACGGATCACTTCGATAGCAGCTTCTCCGACTTCCGTCAGGTTATGAGACGGAATTTCAGTGGCCATACCAACCGCAATACCGCTGGAGCCGTTTAATAACAGTACCGGCAGACGAGCAGGCAGCAAGACCGGTTCTTTATGGGTTCCGTCGTAGTTCGGAATAAATTTGACGGTTCCTTTGTCGAGCTCTCCGAGCAGAAGATCGGCGTACTTCGAGAGACGCACTTCTGTGTAACGCATCGCCGCAGCGCCGTCGCCGTCGGCCGAACCGAAGTTTCCTTGACCTTGAACCAAGGGATAGCGCATCGTGAAGTCCTGCGCTAAACGAACCATCGCATCGTAAGCGGCAGAGTCACCGTGCGGATGATATTTACCTAAGACCTCACCGACGACTCGAGCACTCTTAACCGTTTTGACATCCGAATTAAGGCCGAGCCGTTTCATTGCATAGAGAATTCTTCTCTGAACGGGCTTCATACCGTCGCAGACGTCGGGCAATGCGCGGCCTTTCACCACGGAAATGGCATATTCGAGATAGGCACGGCTGGCAAAATAAGCCAGCGTCAATTCATCGCAGTCTGTCTCGGCATGCTTCAGAGCTTCTTCAACAATGTCAGAACCTCGCGGCTGAGCTGCCGCAGGGACCAATTCGGCTTCTTCGACTTCGTCCTTAACTTCCTGAAGTTCTTCCTTCATATCGGAAACATCTTCACGCATCAGGTTTTGAGCAACCTGCTCCGCTTCTTCTAAAGAAACTTCATTCTTAGGCTCAGAATCAGGCTCTTCCGTCTCTGCCGAGACTTTTTCTTCTTGATCGCTCGTCTGATCCTCTTCCTTCGAAGAGGACTTTTCTGCCTCAGGAGTTGGCTCGGGCTCTTCTTCCAACATATCAAAGAGGAAGCCGGTTCCTTTACCGATATCTTCTTCAGGTTCCGGTTGCGCTTTTTTAGCTTTTCCCTTTTTCTCTTGGACTTCTTCGTCTTCGGCAGAGGGCAAGACCGCCTTTCCGTCGATTTCTTCGAAAAGTTCGGTCTGATCCGCTTCCGTTAATTTGCGTCTTGGTTTCTTAGGCATTTATCGCGCTCAATTAAATATCGGGTTCGAACTGATCACCGTGGCGCTCAATCCACTGTTTACGCGCGTCGGCTTCTTTATTACCCATGAGAATCTGCATGGCTTTTCCGGTTAAGTCATCACCCGGAAGTCCGACTTTTACCGGCAGAAGTCTGCGGGTTTCAGGATCCAAAGAAGTTTCTTTCAGCTCTTCCCAATCCATTTCACCTAGACCTTTAAATCGTGAGATCACGATCTGAGCGTCGGTGAATTTTTCTTTTTTGAGTTTCTCGACTGTCTTCTTCAGCTCTTCTTCATTCAGACAGTAAATTCGGCGTTCTTTCTTCTTACCTTTGTTCGGAACGGAAACCTTAAAGAGCGGCGGCATTGAAATGTAGATGTGCCCCGTCTCCATCAGGTAGGAAAAGTGCTTGTAGAAAAGCGTCAGCAGCAGAACTTCAATGTGAGAGCCGTCCACGTCGGCATCGGCCATGATGCAGATCTTGCCGTAACGAAGATTCGAAATATCGGGTTTCTCGCCGATCTTATGTGGATCCACGCCGATCGATACCGAAATATCGTGAATTTCTTTATTACCGAAAAGAAGGTTCTGGTCCACTTCCCATGTGTTCAGCACCTTGCCGCGAAGAGGAAGAATGGCTTGATATTCTTTATCGCGTCCCTTCTTTGCTGAGCCGCCGGCAGAGTCACCTTCCACCAGGAAGAGTTCGTTGCGGGAAATATCTCCGCTCGTGCAGTCTGTAAGCTTGCCCGGGAGAACGGCAACGGAAGAGCCTTTTCTCTTTTCGATTTTCTGAGCGGAATGCTGGCGCGCCTGAGCTTGTTTAATAAACATCTCTGCCAGCTTACGGCCCTCTTCAACGTGGCTGTTGAGCCAGAACTCCATCTGCGGACGCACAAAGCTGGAAACCAGCTTCAGCGCATCTCGGCTGATCAACTTTTCTTTAGTCTGTCCCTGGAACTGAGGGTCCAGTACTTTTGCATTTAAAACGAAACTGGCACGCGCAAATACGTCATCCACGATCATCTTGATGCCTTTGGCGCCCAGACCATGGGTTTCCATGAAACTTCTCATGGCTTGGAAGACACCGTCACGCAAACCGGCTTCATGAGTTCCGCCGAGCGGAGTCGGAATCAGGTTCACGTAGCTTTCGCGTTCCAGCGTACCCTCCTCTGTCCAGCAAACGACCCACCCGGCGCCTTCGCCTTGAGAAAATGTGTCGTCGTCAGCTCCTGCAAAGCCCTGGGCTTCAAAGGGCTGAACCAAGGGAGGACGATCCAGCTGCTCAGTCAGGTATTCTTTGAGGCCGCCCTCATACTTCCAGACTTGTTCGATGTTGTCTTTTTCATTGCGATAGATGACTTCGCAGCCCGGAAGCAATACTGCCTTACTTCTCAAGAGGCGAATCAATTGATTCTTAGGAATCGCGAGCGTGTCGAAATATTTTCCGTCCGGCCAGCAGCGAACTCTCGTCCCGGTCGCTTTCTTTGGGCGAGGAGATTTAACACTGTTCAATGGCACCGTGACAAAACCGTCCTCGAAAGTAATAGAACTTTCAAGTCCGTCACGCCAAACCGTCACTTCCAGACGAGTAGACAGCGCATTGGTGACAGATACACCGACGCCGTGCAGACCGCCTGAGAATGAATAGGCGCCGCCCGCTCCCTTGTCGAACTTACCGCCGGCATGCAGACGCGTGAAAACAATTTCAACGACAGGGACCTTCTCTTCCGGATGAATACCGACAGGAATGCCGCGTCCGTTGTCTTCTACGGAAATTGATCCGTCTGCGTGCTCAGTCAGGATGATTCGGTTGGCGAAATTCGCTAAAACTTCATCCGTGGCGTTGTCAATGACCTCCTGAATAATGTGCAAAGGACAATCCGTCAAGGTATACATGCCGGGTCGTTGTTTAACCGGCTGAAGACCTTTCAAAATACGAATCGATTTTTCGGAGTAATCGTTGACTTTATTATCTTGCTCAAGAGACATACGGGCGCCAATCCAGCGACAAAGAAAAGATGCAAAAGGCTATTTTAACAAATTGATCTAGACCGACTTCTTACTTTTTAAAAGTCGGAAACTATCTAAAAAAGCGTTTTTTACGACTAATTTTTCAGAGTCTCAGGAGGCTTTCTGGCTCTGTGCAGCCTTGTTCGCCTGAAGATAAATTCCATCGGCCAGCTCTCGAAGTCCTTTGGCGCATCTCTCAGGATTTCCTCTCGCATCCTTAAATACGTACCAAATTCGATGAACGGCATTTCTCAAGTTTTCGTCTTCGAAAAGGTCGCCGATGAGAATTTTTATTTCCTTGCTCTTTGCGGTACCGCCTTCCATGGCTTTGTAGGCAGCTAAGGAAAAAATCCTTCTCACATCGTAGCCGCCCTTCAAGCCTCTTAATTTAAGAATCGTCGGGGCCGCCAAGTAAAGCGCCCTTGTAGCAAACTGATCTCTGCGATCAATAGATTCGAGTTTGGTGAAGAGAAGGATCTCTCCGGCAGAAAGTGGGTCCTCTTCGTAATTTCTAAGATTGAACGTCTTCAAAAAGATTGCGTTCATCAGGCGATCGAGCTTTTCTCTGGGAGTATTCATTTCTCCGTCGGGAGGATTGTTTTGTGTCGATGTCCTGACCAGCTCTACGAAGGAGTTGATCGTCTTCCAGTTAGGAAGTCCGTCTTCATCCAAATCCAGCTGTAAAAAATTCAGCAAATAGCCGTCCTTCTGTGCCTCAGCTACGATTTTCTTGGTATTTGTCGTGACACCATAAGACCAAATATCGTTAATAAACATAAGCAACCTGAAAGCTCAAAAAGACTAGAAAAAAGGAATACTTCCATTCTAACCAAGGTTGCTTTACGCCTGCTTACATTTTTTGACACCTCTGCGGCGGATGATCACTAAGCGAGATTTCATCACCACCTATTTCCCTACATTTGCTGAGTTGTGAGTCCTCCAGAAACGAGCTCAGCCTCCGGATAGGAGGCCGAGAGGAAAAAAGAGAAGCTAAGTTAGACAACTACAAGCAAGTCTTAACTATTTACTTTCTGCAACCGCCTCTAATTTCTTCATGTCTTTGTCTACCATCACGGAAACCGTACTGTCAGACCAAACGTTGAGGCTGGTTTCGATCATATCTACTACGGCATAGAAAGGAAGAAAGACACCCATCAGCAGAATCGGAACATTCATGCTGGCAAGCAAGCTTGCGGACAAGAAGAAGCAGCCCATAGGCACACCTGCATTACCGATGGCTGCCAGCGTCGCAATAAAAATCCAGGCCACAATGACACCAGGATGAATATCAAGACCGGCGTTCTGCATCAGATAGATAACGGTTAAGAAAATGAAAGCAGCGCAGCCGTTCATATTGATGGTTGTGCACATCGGAAGAACAAACTGAGCAACCTGCGGCTCTTCCTTTAGATTTTGCTGTGCGCATCTCATCGTAACAGGGAGCGTCGCAGCCGAGGATTTAGAGAAGAAAGCTAAAGCCAAAGCAGGAAGCATCCCTTTGGCAACCTTGATTGGATTGAACCCTTTAATCATTAAGAAGGCCGGAAGCACAATGAACATTTGAATTAAGTTCGCTGCAATCACTAATGTGAAGTAAGTGCCTAAACCGCCTAAGCTGACACCGTGGCTGACTTCCTGAGCCAAAGAAGCGACGAAAGCAAAAATACCGATCGGCAAAACAACGATGAGCCAATTCACAAGTGTAAAGAGAACGTCTTGGGAGGCCTTAAAGAAAGTGATCATGAGATCCTGATTCTTTGATCCTCTCGGCATCTTCGCAATGGCAATACCGACGGCTGCCGCGATCAAAAGAACGGAAAGAACGTTCGCGGTTTGGAAAGGTGTAATGAAATTGTCAGGGACAATGCTTTCCACGTAATCCAAATAAGAATGGCTTCCTGATTTATTAGAGACATCAGGAGCCGAGCCGGTAACAGCCACATTCGCCGGAGTGAAGAGTACATACAGGGAAGCGGCTACGCAGGCGGCAAGAATCGTTGTCGAAAGCGTATAAAAAATAGTGTGTTTAAAGATCCTTCCTGACTCGTTGCTCTGCGAAAGAGTCGAGAGGGAAGCAATAATTGACACACAGATAATAGGAATACTTAAGAACTTAAATAATCTAATGAAGACCGTGCTTGTGAACTTCACGACGATCATTAAATAATGGTTCTCCCAGATTCCGGCCAAAATGCCGAGAGCAATTGCCAAGAAATAGGCAACAACCACACTAACGAAGCCTTTCTGCATCCCAGCAGCTAAGATTTTTTTATCCACGATGAATCCTTATGTGTGTTTTTGTAACAGGATATGCCAGACTGGAAACAAAAATTCCCGCTGCGGTTCTTTATTTCCGAAAGCAGGAACTCCGGTTATGGAGAAGACTTCAGATTATTTCAACCAAGGAGCTTTTTCTTCAAGAATGATGGCGTCTCCGGCGGTAAATTCCCGCAGGCTTCCGCTCTTTGTCTGGATGCAAATGAATTGAATGCCTTCATCTTCAGATGCATGAATGGCGCGATGTCCGTTGGGACGAATCACAAACCAGTCACCTGCTTTGATATCAACGACCTGGCCGTCAATGTAGAGCTGGCCCTTGCCGCCCAAAACGCCATAAACTTCTTCATTCTGCTTATGGGCATGGACGAAAGGAACTGCAGCCTTCGGCGGAAGTTCATTAATAGAAATTTCGCAGCCGGTCAGGCCAAGCTGATTATGCAGTTCGACACGCGGTGCGTCCTTTACTTCAACCATCTTAAAATTTTCCATCTCAAACTCCTTAATTAAAATTTAGTTCGCAACCGAACTATTTAATTAAAAATCAAAGCTCTCCTAGAAATTCGAAGTGAGTTTCCTCATTATCTTTTCCGCGGTTTTTAATTCTTCGTGTCCCAATGCCGATAGGATCTTTTTTGAAAGGTCTTCAGAAATTTTTCTAAAAACCGCCTCAAAAGCAACGCCTTTTTCGGTAAGGGAGACTTTCACGCCCCTGGCATCCACCGGGTCCGGTTTCTTGCAAACATAACCGAGCTTTACCAGCCTATCCACAAGTTCCGACACAGTGGACTTAGAACGACGAGTGCGTTCGGCAATTTCCTTTGCACTCAGCTCCCCTGCTTCAAACAGCGTATGAAAAATGTCTCCGTGCGCCATTTTCAGCTCTGCATAGCCATACTTCTTCAGTTCCTCCTGAATGAAGTAGCCGGCCTTCTCGTTCAAAAGCGATGAAAGATAAACAATCTCATAATTTTCCATGGACGAAATTATAGTTCGTCGCCGAACTATATTCAAAAAAGAAGGAAAAAAAAGATCTCAAATCGAGTTTTGTTTTTAGTTCAATTCAGAATAACGACAAATTATCCCAAATAAACAATGAGAAGAATTTAAGTTGTAGTGGGGTTTAGGACATCGATTAGAAGATGAGTGGCGGCCCCAACAGGAATCGAACCTGTACCTCAGTCTTAGGAGGACCGCGTTGTATCCATTCAACTATGGGGCCGACGCACGGAATTCTAATCGAAATTAGGTTTTCATGTCATCGGAGAAGAAAGGCTTCTCTTTGAATTCTCAGCTTGCGTCTGCAGTGAAAACGTCAGAGACCTTGAAAACTTCCCCGGTCCCCGTAAAGTCGTACCCCTCGAGCTGGTCCTTAAATTCTGCCCAATCATAGCTGCGGAGAAATTGGATGAATTTCTTTGCTTTTGCCGTCTCTAAAAATTTTTCATCAGCGGCTAGGTAATAAACCTCTTTTGCCAGAGGAATAAAGTCCAGACCGTTTTCCCTAGCAACATTGGCTGTACATAGACCCACATCGACTTTGCCGGAAGCGATTTGAACTGCAGTAAAAAACTGGGTATCCGAAATGTCGTTATAGCCCTCGATCTCTTCCGGCTTTACAGCAAGCACATCTAACATTTGATCAAAAAGAATTCGAGTTCCCGTCCCTTCCCTTCGATTTATGAACTTTGCTTTGCGCGAGGCAATGTCTAATATTGAATAGATTTTCTTCGGATTACCCGGTGCAACGGCAAGTCCTTGAAGTCTGGTGGCAAAGAAAATAAGCCCGTTGTTCTTCGTGAGAAGATGTCCGAAGGTCCCGAAAGCTTTGCTGTTGTTTGTTGATGACTTAGGAAAATTAAAGCCTGCCAGTTCACATTTTCCTTCGCGCAATGCTTCCAGGCCTTTTCGACTGATAGTGAAGTTCAGTTCAATTTCACAGTCGGTTGTCCTTCTTAAAAGATTAAGTGCTGAATCCGCGCAGCCCTCAATCACAATCGGATCCCAAGCAGAATTGAACGCTTTTCTGAACGAGTACGAAATACCGGATTGAAGTTCAATGATCTGCTCTTTGTACTTCGCCTCAACTTCTTTATTGGTCCACAAAAGCTGCTCTGCCAAAGGCGAAAGCTCTGCATTCTTTCCTCGAGACCGGTTCACTAGAGACTGGCCGAGTTCTTCTTCCCATTTATTTAATTCATTCCAGATATGTCGGAAGGAATAACCGAGTTCCTCAGCTGCCGCCTTGATTGAACCGGTCCTCTGAATTGCATCAAGAAGACTGATGAGGTCATTTTTAAGTAGAAAAAAAACTTCTGACTTATTTTCTGTGATTTCAAAACTCAACCGAATATTAAATAACCTAGATTTCATATTTCTCTCGCCTCGTTATGTATTTATTTTACTTCTGCATGGCTTTAGCTATGGAGGATTGGCCCAAACATTAGGGCAAACCAAGCCAAATTAATACTAAGGAACCTCTGCACAAAAGGTGGGTGATATGCTATAATTAGCACACTACAGAA
>ERZ825525.2592-NODE-2592-length-11268-cov-3.609917_pt1 | contig 11268 bp, 8 predicted proteins | sample MGYA00519930_ERZ825525 | MGnify/ENA primary metagenome ERZ825525 (study PRJEB31778, sample SAMEA3449203) | human gut metagenome | biome: human gut; feature: human-associated habitat; material: faeces | place: United Kingdom | collected 2010/2012 ... | reverse complement strand
TACAGTCCTGCTTTTCTCTGCTATAATAAACTACAGAATTTCGCGCTTCCCCAAGTGTAGGAATCTTCATTTTGTAATCCTCATATAGGGAACAGTGGTTCTTCGCCACTGTTCCCTTGAACCATCCTATTTATTTTTCTCAATCATATGCAAACAAGGGCTTCCTTTCGGAAGTCCTTGTTTGCGTTTTGGGCTGGATGTTCTGGGCTGCAAATCCATCAATTTTTCTGTGTTCACAAAAAACAATTGAAAAGGAAATACAATTCGCATTATAATAAAAGCACCAATGAAAAAAGGGTGATAGTATGCGTTATCAACTTGCGATTTTTGATATGGATGGCACGATTTTGAATACCTTACAGGACTTGACCAACAGTCTGAATGCAGCGTTGCAGCTGTCGGGCTATCCGCAACATACACTGGAAGAAGTCCGGTTCTTTGTCGGAAACGGCATCCGGAAACTGATTGAACGAGGCGTTCCAGCTGGGACACCCGTTGCACAGATTGACAAGGTGCATCAGGATTTCACGGAACACTATCGGGTACACTGTGCGGACACCACGCAGCCCTATGCAGGGATTCCGGAACTGTTGCAGCAGCTGCGGAACGCTGGCTGCAAGACGGCTGTCGTTTCCAATAAGGCGGACTATGCTGTGCAGGAGCTTTGCAAGCAGTATTTTGACGGGATGTTTGATTTTGCCGTGGGCGAACGGAAGAACATTCTGAAAAAGCCTGCTCCGGACGCTGTCAACGAGGTGTTGCAGCAGTTGCAGACTGACCACTCGCAGGCGGTTTATATCGGCGATTCGGATGTGGATTATGCGACTGCAAAAAATGCTGGTGTAGATTGCATCTTAGTGGAATGGGGTTTCCGTGACCGGGCATTTCTGGAGTCGCTTGGTGCAACTGTCTTTGCGAAGAAGCCAGAGGATATTCTGGATATAGTCGAATAATGTGTGGAATATGTGAAAAGATTATGAATTGTTAGCACTTGGTATTGCTGAGTGCTAATTCGAGTGCTATAATGGCTTATGTTCATTAAAAGTTTTTACAGAAAATGGAAAGGAGCATGGAATGTTACGTATTTTTAAGAATTTCCGAAAACAGGAAGTAGTATTGGCTCTTTTCAGTGTGGTATTTGTAGTGGCACAGGTTTGGCTCGAATTAAAGCTGCCGGATTATATGCGGGAAATTACATCACTGATTACGACACAGGATAGTGCGATGCACGATATCCTGATTGCAGGTGGAAAAATGTTACTTTGTGCGTTTGGCAGTTTATTGGTAACGGTACTGGTAGCTGTCTGTGCATCACGGATTGCTTCGAATTTCAGTGCAATCGTACGTGGAAAGTTATTTGACAAGGTACAGTCTTTTTCAATGGAAGAGATCGGACGGTTTTCAACAGCGAGTCTGATCACGCGTTCTACAAACGATGTGACTCAGGTGCAGATGTTGATTGTAATGGGGCTGTCCATCATGTTGCGGGCACCAATCATGGCGGTGATGGCTATCTTGAAGATTGTTGATAAGAGTTGGCAGTGGACACTCTCCACGGGCGTTGCGGTTGTTGTATTATTGATTGTCGTTATTATCTGCGTCAGCTTATGTATGCCGAAGTTCAAACGCTTACAGAGTCTGACGGATGATATCAATCAAGTAACACGTGAGAATCTGACAGGCTTGAACGTTGTTCGCGCCTATAATGCGGAAGCATATCAGGAGGAGAAGTTTGAGAAGGTCAACAAGGATCTGACAGATACCCATTGGTTTACATCAAAGACTATGGCATTTATGATGCCGACGATTATGATGATCATGAATGGCCTTTCGCTTGCAATATATTGGATTGGCGCGGTTTTGATCAACGATGCACAGGATATGCAGGAAAAATTCACATTATTCTCGGATATGGTTGTATTTTCCTCGTATGCAATGCAGGTTGTCATGTCGTTCATGATGCTGGTTATGATATTTATTATGCTGCCGCGGGCATCGGTTGCAGCGAAGCGTATTTTGGAAGTATTAGATACTGAACCATCCATTGAGGATGGAACGAGAGATACGTTCCCGGTTATGAAAGATGGGGAAGTGGAATTCAAGGATGTCAGCTTCAAATATCCGGACGCAGAGGAATATGTATTAGAGCATATTTCTTTCTCTGCGAAGAAGGGCGAGACAATCGCGTTTATCGGTGCAACCGGATGTGGCAAGAGTACTGCTATCAATCTGATTCCGCGGTTTTATGATGCAACAGAGGGTGAGGTATTCGTCGATGGCGTGAATGTCAAGGAATATACGCAGGAAGCACTGCATAACAAAATTGGATATGTCAGCCAGAAAGCAATCTTGTTCTCCGGAACAATCGCTGACAATGTGGCATATGGCGAAAACGGAAAAGCACCTGCTACACAGGACGACATTGCGATGGCGGTAAAAGTAGCGCAGGCAAGTGAATTTGTTGAGAAGAAGGATCAGGGCTATGACGGGTATGTGGCTCAGGGTGGCTCAAACTTCTCAGGTGGGCAGAAACAGCGTCTGTCGATTGCGCGTGCGATTGCCAGACAGCCGGAGATCCTGATCTTCGATGATTCGTTCTCGGCACTTGACTATAAGACAGATAGAATCCTTCGGGAAGCACTGCGCAAGGAATGTAAGGATGCGACGAAGATCATCGTTGCACAGCGAATCGGTACAATCCGTGATGCGGATAAGATCATCGTGTTAGACGATGGACAGATCGCAGGTATGGGAACGCATGACGAACTTATGAAGAACTGCGAAGTGTACCAGGAAATCGCATATTCTCAGTTATCAAAGGAGGAGCTTGCATAATGGAAAAAGATAATTATGAAGCAGGTCAGAATAATCGTGCTCCAAAGGTTCCTCGTCACGGTCCGGGCAGAGGCATGCGCCCCGGCGAAAAAGCAAAGAACTTCAAAGGTACATGGGCAAAGCTCCTTACGAACTGTAAGAAATACTGGGGTGCCATGATATTCGCGATTATCTGTGCAGGTATTGGAACCGTATTAACATTGATCGGACCAGATAAATTATCCAAGATGACCGATCTTATCACCGAAGGTGTAATGACCGGGATTGATATGGATGGAATCAAACGGATTGGAATCACGCTGATCTGCTTCTATGGATGCAGTGCGTTGTTATCTCTGGTCCAGAACCTGATTATGGGGTATGTAACACAGCAGGTATCAAAGGGACTCCGGAGCAACATCTCAAGGAAGATCAACCGCTTGCCGATGTGGTTTTACAATCAGACATCAACAGGGGATGTATTATCCCGTGTAACAAACGATGTTGATACAATTGCACAATCCTTTAATCAGAGCATGGGAAATCTTGTGACAGCGGTTACGCTGCTTCTTGGTTCTCTCATTATGATGATAAAGACAAATATCATAATGACGGTTGCAGCGATACTTTCAACGCTGCTAGGCTTTGTATTCATGGCTCTGATCATGAGCAAATCCCAGAAATATTTTGCGAGACAACAGATGCATCTGGGGGAAATCAATGGACATGTTGAGGAGATCTATGCCGGACACACAGTTGTGAAGGCGTATAATGGCGAGAAAAAATCAAAGGAAAAGTTCGATAAGATGAATGAAAATCTGCGTGACAGTGCCTTTAAGGCGCAGTGTCTCTCCGGACTTATGATGCCACTCATGACATTCATCGGTAACCTTGGCTATGTGGCGGTCTGTATTGTCGGTGCGCTTCTTGTAATGAATGATAAAATATCATTTGGTGTGATTATTGCGTTTATGATGTATGTACGTTACTTTACACAGCCACTCAGTCAGATCGCACAGGCGATGCAGGCACTGCAGTCTGCGGCTGCTGCCGGTGAACGTGTATTTGAGTTTACCGACGCAGAAGAGATGGAAGATGAGAGTACTAAGACGAAAAAGCTGAACGATGTGAAGGGTGAGGTATCCTTTGAGCATGTCAAGTTTGGCTATAAAGACAGCGATAAGGTTGTCATCCATGATTTTTCAGCTGTAGCAAAACCGGGACAGAAGGTTGCAATTGTCGGACCGACCGGTGCCGGTAAGACAACGATGGTGAATCTTTTAATGCGGTTCCATGAAATCTTAGATGGCGATATAAAAATCGATGGTGTATCCATCAAGGATATGACGCGGGAAGAAGTACACGACCAGTTCTGTATGGTATTACAGGATACATGGCTTTTTGAAGGAACGGTTCGTGAGAATCTCGTATACAGCCAGGAGAATGTACCGGAAGAAAAGATCGAGCAGGCGTGCAAGGCGGTTGGTCTGCACCGCTTTATCCGCAGTCTGCCGAAGGGCTATGACACGGTGTTGAATGATCAGGTTAACCTGTCACAGGGACAGAAGCAGCAGCTAACCATCGCCCGTGCGATGATTGCAGACCGCCCGATGCTGATATTAGATGAGGCGACAAGCTCTGTCGATACGAGAACCGAGCTTATCATCCAGAGAGCCATGGACGAACTGATGAAGGGAAGAACTTCGTTTGTAATCGCACACCGGCTTTCTACAATCAAGAATGCTGATCTGATCCTTGTATTGAAAGATGGCGATATCATCGAGAGCGGTACGCATGAGGAGCTGCTTGCGAAGAAGGGCTTCTATGCGGATCTCTACAACAGCCAGTTCGAGCAGGCGTCATAAAAATAAATTTGGAATCAGGACAAGCGCTCCCTGCATACATTTATGTGAATGTATGCAGGGAGCATTTTTTATGAGAAAGAAAACGACAAGGAGAATCCGACAGTCCATTGTAGCAGGTGTGGTCGGAGTGGCATGTATTTTCGGTTGTGAAAATCTGGAGGTCGCTTTTGCGGAGACAGCGACTGTGACAGATGCGACAGCAGAGGATGCAACGGCAGGAGAGAACGGTGATGATACAGACATCGAGTCTGCGGAAACGATGTTTGTCGGAGATACCGGTGTACAGGCAGATGCGACGGGAACTGATGCAACGGAGATGGATGCGTATGATGAAATCAGTGGCGTGTCTGTCTTAAATGCGAACACGCAAAAAACACAGGTCAGCAATAAAAAATATGAGGGCGAATATCATATTGATTATATCCTGTCGCATTACAGCTATTTCGTACAAAACGATCTGGAGGGCGATTATGTAGCAGATACCGTCGGTGCGATCATGGTAGGAAATAAATTGAACCTGAAAAATACAGTGGGAAAGGTGAAAGCAGCGGCGTCCTATGCGCGATACCTGATCGATCTTGCCGATTATCATGCCGGTTCGTGGAATGATACAACGGGGATTGATACGAATTTTTACTATACAGAAAGCCATATGTCGTACAAAGACTGGCTGACAAACCGTATGGTGAAAGTGGCAGATGATTATATCAATATGGACGAAGCGTTTGGTGTTATTAAACAGGAATCGCAGGCGTTGGAGAAGGCTGGGCAGGCAGGCTATATGGAACAGGGAGACCTGATCATTGACTTTGCAGATTCTAAGACGATCACCGTCAGCGGGACAGATTTCTCAAATGCAAAGCGTGTGATTCTGAAAAATGTAACTGCGGAAGACATTTTCTCAAATGCCTATACAATCTCCATTTCCGGAGACGGGGATTATGCATTGGATACTGGTAAGATTGAAATTGGTGGAACTCCATTGAACAACAATTACTTCTTCAATCTGGCGAAAAACAGACCGGAAGGTGCACAGGGCGGTCAGTATTACAGTGGTGGCTTTGGACTCGTCTGGAACTTCCCGGATGCCAAGAATATTACAGCAAGCTTTCTGACTGGTCATATCATTGCGCCATCTGGAAATGTGTCACTGATCGGCGGCAATCATGAAGGGCAGGTAATCGCACAGAATGTAAATGCGAGTTCGGAATCACATTTTTATCCATACAATGTGACAACAACCGAGACGACAACCACGGAAGCTACAACCACAGAAACAACGACGACAGAGACAACAACGACTGAGAGTACGACAACAGAAATAACAACGACTGAGAGCACGACCACAGAAAGTACAACAACTGAAGTGACAACGACGGAAAGCACGACCACAGAAAATGGAACAACAACTGAGATAGCTACAACGACCGAAACTGCAACGACCCGAGCAGCCTTAGTCGTGAACCCAAAGGCAAGCTCGACTTCCACACAGGTGCAGACACCGGTAGTTGTAGCAAGTGATGATACGGTGAAAACTGGAGATTCTATGGCGCTTGGTATCGTGATTACACTGCTGGTAGCGTCAGGTGGAGGACTGCTGTTATTTACAGCACTTCATGAACATAAAAAGAAATAATCTGCATATAAGTAGTTATAAGAGATAACGGATGCGTAAAATATGCAGATTATAAGACGATATCTGGCAGGAATCATCGTGGTAGTCTGTCTGCTTTCTTCTGTATTTTCGATGCAGAGCAGGCAGGTTGCTGTTTATCTGCCTATGCAGGCAAATACGGAGATGGAAAAGCGTGCGTGCTGGATTTCCTATATCGATATGGAATCGGAATTATCCGATAAAAGCGAGGCGGCTTTCCGGGCGAAGGTGCATGCCATGTATGATACCGTGAAAAGATATGGCTTAAATACGGTGATCGTACATGCGCGGGCAATGGGAGATGCCTTTTATCCATCGGACTATTTTCCGTATTCCGAATATATGTCCAAAACCCGGACATATCCGGGCTATGATCCGTATGAGATCATGGTAGCTGTGGCACATGAGGAGGGACTTCGTTTTGAGGCGTGGATCAATCCGTATCGGCTGTCGCTTGGGGAAGAAACGACGGCAAGCTTTGAACATACACCGTTCTATGCGAAATACCAGTCTATGATACTTGAATATCAGGGGCAAAATGGTACATGTCTGGTGTTGAATCCGCAAAGTGCGGAGGCACAGCAGTTAGTCGTAAATCAGGTGGCAGAGATCTTAGAACGCTATCCAGTGGATGGTATTCATTTTGATGATTATTTCTTTGTTGACGGCATGCAGGATACGCTGCCACAGGAAGAAAAAATGCAGGCGGTAAATGCACTTGTCCAGAAAGTTTACCAGACGGTCAAACAGAAACGTCCAGACTGTGAGTTCGGAATCAGTCCGGCAGGAAATCCGGATTATGCACGAAGTCAGGGGGCAGATATTGATACGTGGCTTTCACAGGAAGGATATGTGGATTATGTGATGCCGCAGATTTACTGGACGGATCGCTATGTGACAGATGGAAAAGAAGTTCCGATGTTTTCGAACCGGTGCGAGGTATGGCAGACGCTGCATACGAACCCGGAGATTAAGCTGTATGCCGGGCTTGCACTCTACCGGGTGGGGGAAACTTCAGATACCGATCTGGACTGGGCGCTTCGCGAGGATAATCTGGCAACACAATGTGCGCATATCTATGGCATGGGATATGATGGATTTGCGTTGTTCCGATATGCTTATCTGAAGGAGAATGGTACACAGGTGGAACTTCAGAATCTATATAGCTATCTCAAAAAACAGGCGGGTATTCTGACTTCTGAAGTGGATGCTGGTATTGTATATACGGTTCATATGCAGACTTTTGGCTGGCAGGAAGCAAAAATGGACGGCATTGTGGCAGGATATACAAAGCAGGAAAAATCCGTTGAAGCGGTGCGCATCCAGCTTGGCGCATATGTCCCGAAAGGAAATGTCCGGTATGCGGTTGAGACGGCACAGGGACAAAGTGCATGGCGGAAGGACGGCGAACAGGCGGGCAGTGTTGGACAGAAGGAACCGCTGCTTGGAATCCGGATCAATCTCACAGGCGGAATCTCAGATTCCTATGATATTTTGTACCGCGTTTATGTGTCGGCACAGGGCTGGACGGACTGGGGAAAAAATGGCACGTATACTGGAGGCGGTACGATACAGGCATTGCAGGTAAAACTTGTAAAAAAGGCGGAATAGGTACTTGCAAAACAATAAAAACATGTTATAATATATAAGACTTGAATACAGATGGCGCAGAGTGGGTTATAAAAACCCACTCTTTGTTTTTGAAAAGGCAAAAAAGTCAGAAAGGTGGCAGACGTGAAAAAACAGGAAATTGAACAACACTGCACAGAACTTGTGACTCCGATTATCGAAGAGCATGGGTTTGAGCTAGTGGATGTAGAGTACGTAAAGGAAGGCTCTGATTATTATCTGCGTGTGTATGCGGATAAGGAAGGCGGCATCAATATTGATGACTGTGTTCTGATCAGCCGGAGCTTGGAGGAAAAACTGGATGCTGCGGACCGGATGACAGACCCGTATATTTTGGAAGTAAGCTCACCGGGACTTACAAGACCGCTCAAGAAGGACAAGGATTTTAAACGGAATCTTGGCAAAAAGGTAGAGGTAAAACTTTACCGTGCGGTGGATGGCAGTAAGGAATTCGAGGCAATCCTGACAGGATACACTGATACGACGATCACATTGCAGCTCGATCCGGCGGAAGAACCAAAAGAATTTTCAAGAAACGATATTTCTATGATAAGATTGGCATTTGAGTAGAAGAGGAGGATAAAAAAATGTCAGAGATTATTGATGCTTTAAATCAATTAGAGCGCGAAAAAAGTGTCAGCAAGGAACTGGTGATGGAGGCGATTGAAAAATCACTGGTTGCAGCATGTGAGAAAGATTATGGAAAGAATGTACTTGTGGAAGCACATATGGACCGTGAGACTGGTGCGATCACAGTTGTACGCAAGAAGGAAGTTGTAGAGGAAGTCGAGAATGATGAGAATCAGATTTCCCTGACAGAAGCAAAAGCAATGGATGACAAGTACGAGATCGGTGATTTCGTAGAGTATCCACTGGAGTCTATGGACTTTGGACGTATGGCAGCACAGAAGGCAAGAAGCATTATCATCCAGAACATCAAAGAGGGTGAGCGTGATGCGATCTACGAGCGTTTTGCCTGCAAGGAGCATGACATTGTAAACGGTGTGGTACAGCGTTTCGTAGACAATACGATCTATATCAGCCTCGATGAGAAGACAGAGACCAGACTCAAGGAAAATGAGCAGGTAAAATCAGAGCATTACAAGGTTGGCGACCATATTAAGCTGTATGTGGTTGAAGTGAAAAAACCGGAGAAGAAAGAAAACAAGCGTAAGGACGGCAAGGATAAGAAGAACAATACAGGTATTAACATCCACGTATCCCGTACCCATCCAGAGCTTGTAAAGCGTTTGTTTGAAAATGAGATTGAAGAGATCCAGAATGGTGTTGTAGAGATCATGGGTATCTCTAGAGATGCAGGTTCCCGTTCGAAGCTTGCAGTTCGTTCGTTAGATCCAAACGTAGATCCAGTTGGTGCCTGCGTTGGTATGGCAGGTGCGAGAGTCAATACAATCGTCGATGATTTAAAGGGCGAGAAGATCGATGTTATCGCATGGGATGAAGATCCAGAGGTTTATATCAAGAATGCATTAAGCCCATCCGATGTAATCTGGGTACAGGCGTACACAGAAGAGCAGGACGGAAAGCAGAAGAAGTGTGCAAGAGTTGTTGTACCAGACGATCAGCTTTCCCTTGCAATTGGTAAGGAAGGACAGAACGCAAGTCTGGCTGCAAAGCTGACAGGCTATAAGATTGATATCAAGAGTGAGTCACAGGCACGTGATCTGGATATGATTATAGATGATTATGACGACGATTACGCCGATGACTATGAAGATGAGGAGTAGATAACTTGGCAAAGCAGATACCACTTCGACAGTGTGTAGGCTGTCGGGAGATGAAACCAAAGACAGAGCTTGTCAGAGTCATTAAGACGCCGGAAGATGAGATATGTCTGGACAAGACCGGAAGAAAAAATGGACGTGGTGCTTACATCTGTCTGAATCAGGCGTGCTTGGAGAAAGCAAAGAAAACAAAAGCACTGGAGCGTTCGTTGAAGACGGAAATTCCGGAAGAAATCTACCAGACCATCGCAGAGGAGATGATATAGTTGGCACAAAATCAGAATCGTGCATTGTCTATGCTTTCGATTGCTGCAAAAGCAGGAAAAGTACAGAGCGGCGGATTCCTGACCGAGAAAGCGATTCAGGAGGGCGTTGCATATTTCGTGATCATCGCAGAGGATGCATCGGGCAATACGCAGAAGAAATTCATGGATAAATGCAAGTATTACGAGATTCCGTATACGATTGCGTTTGACAGCACGACGCTCGGCAGACAGATCGGAAAACAGGAGCGGACGGTACTTGCAGTGACAGATGCAGGTCTGGCAAAACAGATTTCTGACAAGTTGGATTAGTTTAAGATTGGAGGTGTAACCCATGAGAGTACACGAGTTTGCAAAACAGTTGACAGCAGAACTTGGAAAAGAAGTAAAAAGCAGTCAGATTATTGATATATTGAGCGGTAAAAAAGAAGGGTTAAAAGCACAGAGCAGCATTGATGATGCAATGATGAAATTTGTGCGGGAGTCTTTGGGCGGAAACAAGCCGGTTGAGGCAAAGAAAGAAGAGCCGAAGAAGGCAGGGCCAAAGAAGGAAGAAGGAAAAAAGGAAGCACCAAAGCAGGAGAACAAGAAGGTGCAGCCAAAGCCAAACAACAATTCCAATTCCGGTAATCAGAATAACCAGAATAAGAAGAACAATAACAATAATAACAACCAGAACCGCAACAACAATCAGGGTAAAAATAATAACAATAACGGAAACAATCAGGGCAGAAATAATAACAATAAGCAGAATAATAATGGAAATAATCAGGGCAAGAATAATAACAACAAGCCTGCAAATGGCAATAACCAGAATGGAGCCAAGCAGGAGAGCCGTGGTACAAATTTCCGGAACGCGGTAAGCAACAACCGTAACACAAGAAATAACAACAATAATAACAATCGGTTTAACAACAATAATAACCGGAACAATAATAACAACAAGAATCATCAGCCAGCACCAAAGAAGCAGGAGCCGGTAGAACCAGTGATCAAGACAATCAAGCTGCCAGAGGTACTGACTGTCGGCGAGCTTGCAAGTAAGATCAAGGTGCCAGTGGCACAGTTGATCAAGAAGATGTTTATGGCAGGTAAGATGTACAATGTAAACTCTGACCTTCCATTTGATGAGGCAGCTGACATTGCACTTGAATACAACTTCATTGCAGAGGAAGAGGAAAAGGTTGATGTGATCGAAGAACTTCTCCGTGAGGAGGAAGAGGACGAGGCAGATATGACTTCCAGACCACCAGTTGTCTGCGTTATGGGACACGTTGATCATGGTAAGACTTCATTAC
>ERZ825525.2591-NODE-2591-length-11283-cov-2.535002_pt1 | contig 11283 bp, 7 predicted proteins | sample MGYA00519930_ERZ825525 | MGnify/ENA primary metagenome ERZ825525 (study PRJEB31778, sample SAMEA3449203) | human gut metagenome | biome: human gut; feature: human-associated habitat; material: faeces | place: United Kingdom | collected 2010/2012 ... | reverse complement strand
TTTTTTTGCTGCGGTGTGTCCAGCTGGGCTTGTCTATGAGCGATTTGGATTTTTTGACCATTGGTCTGGTGAATGATATGTTCACCGAACGGGAGAATGACGAATACAAATATCATATGTTAGCGGATCAGAGTGACTTCGATAAATTTTGATAAGGGGGTGAGATTGTATGGCTAATAGAATCAAGGGCATCACCGTAGAAATCGGCGGCGATACCACCAAGCTGTCCAAGGCACTGGAAGGTGTCAACAAAGACATCAAAGGCACGCAGACACAGCTGAAAGATGTCCAGAAGCTGCTGAAACTCGATCCTTCCAACACGGAACTGCTCTCGCAGAAGCACAAGCTCCTCGCCGATGCGGTGTCTGCCACCAAAGAAAAGCTGGAAGTACTAAAAACTGCCGCAGAACAGGCAAACACCGCTCTTGCAAACGGCGAAATTTCCCAGCAGCAGTATGATGCACTACAGCGTGAAATCATCGAAACCGAAAACGAACTGAAACGCCTGACCACAGAAGCAAACAATTCTCACACTGCCTTGGAAAAGATGGGCGTTCTGGGAGAAACACTGCAGTCGGCCGGGGACAAAATTTCCGGTGTGGGACAAAAGCTGCTGCCCGTCACTGCTGGTGTCACGGCTCTGGGAACCATTGCTGTAAAAACTGGTGCAGACTTTGATGCCGCCATGTCAAAGGTGGCAGCGGTGTCCGGTGCGACCGGTTCAGAGATGGATGCTCTCCGGGAAAAGGCCCGTGAAATGGGCAGCAAAACAAAATTTTCAGCGAGTGAAGCTGCCGAAGCCATGAACTATATGGCGATGGCGGGATGGAAGACCAACGATATGCTCAGCGGTATCGAAGGCATTATGAATCTTGCCGCCGCTTCCGGTGAGGACTTGGCATCTACTTCGGACATTGTCACGGATGCTTTGACCGCTTTCGGTTTGTCTGCTTCGGACAGCGGACACTTTGCGGATATTCTGGCGGCTGCCTCAAGCAATGCCAATACCAACGTCAGCATGATGGGCGAAACTTTCAAATATGCCGCTCCGGTGCTGGGTTCTTTGGGCTATTCCGCTGAAGATTCCGCTATCGCCATTGGACTGATGGCAAACGCCGGTATCAAATCCTCACAGGCTGGTACAGCACTGCGTTCCGCCATTACCAATCTGGCAAAGCCGACAGACACGGTAGCATCTGCCATGGAACAGTATGGCATTTCTCTGACAGATAGTTCCGGCAAGATGTATTCTCTGCGGGAACTCATGGAACAACTCCGACAGAAATTAGGCGGTCTTTCTGAGGCAGAACAGGCACAGGCAGCCGCATCGCTGTTTGGCAAAGAGGCAATGTCCGGTATGCTGGCAATCATCAACGGTTCCCCGGCGGACTTTGAAAAACTGTCCAATGCCATTGATACCTGTTCAGATACAGTAGACGGCTACAATGGCACGACTGAAAAAATGGCGGCTGTCATGCAGGATAACCTTGCCGGACAAGTGACCATCTTGAAGTCCCAGCTGGAAGAGTTGGCGATTTCCTTTTCTGATATTCTGATGCCCACCATTCGCTCTATTGTTTCTCGTATTCAGGAACTGGTGGACAAGCTGAATCAATTGGATCCGCAGACAAAAGAAACCATTGCGAAAATTGCACTGGTGGCTGCTGCTCTGGGTCCGATGCTGGTGGTGCTTGGAAAGACCATCTCCAGCGTGGGAACCGTCTTTTCCGCAGTGTCCAAACTGCCTGCCCTTTTCTCGGCTGTGCAAGGTGGCATCGGAGCCATTACCGGAGCGTTGGGCGTGTCATTAGGTCCGCTTCTTGCCATTATCGCAGCTGTTGCCGCTTTGGTGGCTGCCTTTGTGCATCTCTGGAAAACCAATGATGAATTCAAAAGCAATATCATCGCCATCTGGGAGCAGATCAAAAGCACCTTTACCGGATTGACACAGGGCATCACTGACCGGCTAAATGCTCTGGGATTCGACTTTGAGAGTTTCACCGATGTGCTGAAAGCTGCATGGGACGGGCTGTGCAATCTGCTGGCTCCCATTTTTGAAGGCGTTTTTCAGAATATCTCCAATATTTTCTCTGGATTTGCAGATATTCTCTTAAACTCACTTGATGTATTGATCGGTCTGTTCACTGGTGACTGGGAGCAATGCTGGGACGGCATCAAGGAAATTTTTACCTCTATCTGGAATTTCATTGTCAACTCGTTCCGCAATATTATGAATACCCTGAAAGGCATTGCAGATGTGGTGCTGGGGTGGTTCGGAACAAGCTGGAATGAAGTCTGGACTTCCATCAAAACATTTTTTGTGGACACATGGGACAGCATCGCTTCCTTCTTCACGGGAATCGTTACCGGAATCCGGGACTTTTTCGTCAACACCTGGACGTCCATTTCCAATACCTTTACCGCCATTGTCACTGCCATTCAGACGGTGGCAACGACTGTATTTACGGCGATTCGGGATTTCTTCAGCACGATCTTTACGGCAATCTACAACTTTTTCAGCACGATTTTCAATGCCATTTACAACGTGGTTTCTACGGTTTTTCAGGCAATTTATAACGTCATTACGACCGTTTGGAATGCCATTTACACCACCTTAGAACCGCTGATCACGGCATTTGGCTATCTGTTTCAGACGATTTTTGAAGCCATTCAGATCATTGTGGGCAGAGTGATGGACTGGATCTCGGAGAAGATCAGTGCCATTTGGAATGCAATCGTGGCGTTTTTAACACCCATTTTAGAGGGCATCCGAACAACCTTTGAAACCATCTGGAATGCCATTTCTACTACAATTTCCACGGTTTTGACAGCGATTCAAGATGCGGTGACTACGGTTTGGAATGCGGTGTCTGGTTTCATTTCGTCTGTCCTGTCAGCGATCTGGAATGTAGTTTCTTCCATCTGGAACAGCATCTCCGGCACGATTTCCAGTGTGATGAATGCCATTTTTTCTGTGGTATCGTCTATCTGGAATCAGATTTCTTCTGCGGTTTCCAATGTTCTGAACGCCATCCGGTCGGTGGTGTCTAACATCTGGAACAGCATCAAGAGCACCATTTCCAACGTGATGCAGAGCATTTCTTCTACGGTGTCCAGCATCTGGGACAACATTCGTTCTGCGGTTTCCGACAAAATCAGCGGCATCAAATCCACCATTCAGAATGGTTTTGATGCCGCTGTGGGATATATCAAAGGACTGGCTTCTGATGCCTGGAATTGGGGACGGGACATCATTCAGGGAATCATTGATGGCATTCAGAGTGCCATCGGCTGGCTGGCGGACTGCGTCACCAATGTTGCCGATACCATTCGGGATTTCCTGCACTTCTCGGTTCCGGACAAAGGTCCGCTGACAGACTACGAGAGTTGGATGCCGGACTTTATGAAAGGGCTGGCAGACGGCATCGACAAGAGCAAGAAGTATGTGGAGAAAGCCGTGGGCGGTGTGGCGAAAGCCATGCAGCTGACCATGGATTCTGATCTGAATTACAGCTTGCATGGGATTTCCGGAGCAATGCTGCCCAACAGTTCCGGTGGAACGGTGAACAATTATTACAATACCGACAACCGGAAAACGGTGAATCAGACGAATCAATCGCCGAAGGCACTGTCACGGTTGGAGATTTATCGGTTGACACGGAATGCGTTGAATGTGTAAATATTGCAAAACTGGAAGTTGTAAGTGATTTAAAGGAAAACTTGGTTTTAATCAATGCGGTAAACCCGGGATTTATTCTTCAAAACTTTTGGGGTCTAACAGATAAGCTATATCATCTTGAAATTTTAGTGGTATTCTGTTTCTCTTTTCTTCAATAAGTGGAAATGGTGGTAACTCATAGCTCATCAGTAATTCTATTGCATCTTCTATTACATCATCTTCATTTGGTTCAGTAATCACTGTTTGTAACAATAACACTAAATCATCATGAATATCACTTATATCCTGCTGATAATATGGATCCATAAACCAATCTAAACAAAAAAGCATACTGAGTTTTCTTTGGGTATCATCGCCAAGTAATACCTTTGCAATTTCACATATTCCTTTTCTGACAATATCTCTATCTTTGTCTGTATATGTAACAAATCTGCCATTCTCCATAATTTATACTCCCCAATCGAAATTACTGGATTATGATTTTTTAATTATTCAAATTCTTTTTTTACTCACTTAAGTCCCAATTTAAACCGGTTCGTCAAATTCCGATTTACAGGGCTAATGTCCCTATCATTTTTATCTATTATACCACACCCCACCAGAAAAAGCAAGGAGGTACCCCGTGTATTTCACTCTTATCCTCGAAAACGAATCTGGCGAACAGCTGAACCTATCCACCACCGCCAACCAATACATGACCTCCAAAATCGAAGGTCTGAATCCGCCTGCCGGAACGATTTCCACTTCTTCTTACGCAGGCATGAACGGCAGCTACCTGAATAACGCCTTCATCGAAAAGCGAAACGTGGTCATCTCCTTTGCCATGCGTGGCATTGGCATCGAAAAACGGCGACATCAGCTGTATCATGTGGTCAAGCCGTCCCGATACATCAAGATCTGGTACAAGACGGCGAACATCGATGTCTATGCCGAAGGGTATGTAGAAACCTGCGAGGTGTCAAATTTCGAGCAGCAGATCAGCGGGCAGATTTCCATTCTCTGTCCGGACATTTACTGGTACAGTCGAGATATTTTTTATGCCTACTACAGCGGCGTGATCGGAGCATTTCACTTTCCCTTTCCGGAGAGCGATGCTCCGTTTCCTTTGGGTGTGTATTCCAACAGCAACCTGTTTTCCATTATCAATGATGGCGATGAAACTGGATTTACGTTGCGAATTGTGGCACTGCCCAGTGATATTCCGCAGGAAGTGGTTGCCGTGACACCGACCATCTACAACGAAAACGGCGAGTATCTGCAAATCAAGGGCGATATTCTGACCGGTGATGTCATTACGGTTACCACGAAAACCGGAAACAAGACCGTCACGCTGACACGCAATGGCGTAGACAGCAATATCCTGAACCGGCTGGTTTCCGGTTCGACTTGGCTGACCTTGAAGGAAGGCACAAATATCTTTCGGGTCGAGGCGGTTCGTGGTGTGAAAAAGCTGCGTGTGACTTTGATGCACCGCAATTCCTATCTGGGGGTTTGAGAAATGCAGTTGGAAATTTACAGTTTGACGGCTCTGAAAGATCAGATTTCTGTGTCACTGGAAGCCATTTGCGACAGTTATTCTTCGCTCTTATGGGACATTGAGTTCTACCAGTGTGGCTGTTTCGAGGTGTATATCGCTGCCAGTCCGCAGAATGTATCCATCTTTCAGCGTGGCAGAATTGTGGCAAGGAGCGATGATGCACAGCACTTCGGCATCATTGAATCTCTGCAATTGGAGACCGATGCCGAAAAGGGCGATTATCTGACAGTCACCGGACGGTTTCTTGCCAGCCTGCTGGAACGAAGAATCATCTATCCCACCATCACCGCAAACGGCAGTTATGAGGACATCGTCCGCAAGGTGCTGTCCCGCAATGTGATTTCTGCCGGAATCCGCAATCTGCCCGGTTTTTCCATGGGAACGGTTTCCGGTGACTGCTGGCAGAAAACCGCACGCATGCAGGTCAGCTATGACAACATCTTAGAATGGCTGTACAGCCTTTGTGAAACCATCGGCGGTTCGGCAAATGTGCGGCTGGATGGAAATGCCCTAAAATGCGACCTGTTTTCCGGAACAGACCGTAGCCTTTTGCAGGACGACAATCCTCACATCGTATTCTCCGATGCGTACAACAATTTGCTGTCGTTCTCCTATGCGGCAGATGATGCGGTGCAGAAAAACTTCGCCTATGTGCTGGGCTGCGGCGAAGGAAATACCAGAAAGCGAACCACCTTCTGTTCCGGTACAGAGCCGACCTATCTTGACCGCTATGAGGTCTATGTAGACGAGCGAAACACGGCACAGGAAGAAGATGTGACCGATGCGGAATATTTAGAAATTTTGAAAAGCAGCGGTGCAGAACATCTGGTACAGCCGAAAACGGCATCGGAATCCGCTATCGCCGCTTTCTCCACCCAGTATCAGTACAATAAGGATTACTTTGTGGGCGACTATGTGACTGTGGAACAGAGAAGATTCGGCTTGATTCAGCCTCGAATTCAGCTAATTGGCATGGTGGAGAGTTTCGACCAGAATGGCAGAAGTCTGACCCCGACTTTCAAAGAAACGGAGTGATATTCATATGTCTTTTTCCTATGGATTTTTTAACGCACAAAGCCTTGACCGGGTGTATACCGCAGAGGATTTTACTGCATATCTGTCCAGTTTGATTTGCAACGGGATTCTGGATACTTACCGGCAGTGTTTTGCACCAACGGTCAAAAATTTATCCATTACATTCGGCACGGGCAAGGCGTGGATCGATGGTCATTATTTTATCAGTGATACCCTGCATACCATCGACCTTTCTTCTTATGTAGATGAATCTCTGAATCGTTATGTGGCGATCGGAATCTACTGTGATCGTTCCACTCGAACCTGTGGCATTCGGATTCTCCCCGGAACAGCTGCTAACGACCCTGTTATTCCCACCTTTACCAACAACAATGTGACCACCTATTTGACCTTGGCAGCAGTTCGACTGCGAGCCGGAGCAACAGAACTGATAGCAGAAGATGTGTTGGATTATCGTGCAGATGAGAGCAAATGCGGATACTGCAAGTGCATTCTTGGCAAATGCAGAGTGACGGAGATGCTCGCTGAAATGGCAAAGACAAATGCCACACTGGACGAACTGCAAAAGCGGCTGGATGCGATGAACAGTCAGATTTCTGAACTGCAGACCAAGGTAGATGACTTAATCGGCGGTGATATTCTAAAAAGCGGACAATGCGGAGAAAACATCTACTATGTTCTCTACGACAACGGCAAACTGCTGCTTCGTGGAACGGGTGCAACCTATGACTATACTTCTCATGATTCTGTGTTCTATCAAAATGGCCAGATCAAAGAAATCGTGCTCAGCAATGGCATTACTGGTCTGGGTGACCGTTTGTTTTATCATTGTGCCAATGCGAAAACGGTATCGCTGCCGGCTACACTGACCAGCATTGGTGATTCCGCTTTTGCACAGGAAGATGCTGCAATTGGCTATACCGCCGGTCTGACTTCTGTTACCATTCCGCAGGCAGTTACTGCAATTCAGTCGTTTGCATTTCAGCACACCGCCATTGCAGAAGTCACTGTGCCTGCCAGCGTGAAAACGTGGGGAAAGTATGCTTTTAGCGGCTGTGCAAAGCTGAAGACTGCTCGTGTTGCGTGTGATTTCATTGGTGCTTTTGCGTTTACAAGATGTACAGCATTGTCCAGCCTTACCATTTCTGCGAATTGCAGAACCTTTGGGGAAAATATGCTGACATACTGTGAAAGTCTAACAGCCATCACATATGAAGGAACGATCGTTCAGTGGAACGCCATCACCAAGCCGACCAACTGGATGTCCTCCGGAAAGCATTTTTACAATGACTATCTGCAAAAAATCCAGTGTACAGACGGTTATTTGGAATATGATTCTGAAAATAATGTGTGGAATGAGGTGAAAAACGGATGATGAAATTTTTAGTGAAACAGCAAAAAATCGAAGTGCTGGAACGAGAAATCATTGCTTCTGACCAGATCGCATTTGTTTCGGTGAAGTTCGTGTTCGATGGAGCTTGGAAAACGCTGCACAAGGTGGTGCAGTTCACGCAGTGTGAGGAAACATACAACGTGGTGCTTGGCATAGACGGAACGACTTGTTTGCTGCCTGCCGAACTGCATCCTGGTGCGGTGAAGATGAGTTTGTTTGGCTACGATGCGGAAAGCGATACTACACTGCGTGCGACAACCGTACCGGTAACTCTTCACATTCGACCGTCTGGTTTTGTTGCAGATGGGGATACGCCAATTCCGCCGACTCTAGATTTATATACACAGCTTTTGAAAAAACTCTCAGAGATGCAAACCGGAGCAAACGGAAAGGATGGCCGTTCTGCTTATGAAATTGCCATAGAAAATGGTTTTGTGGGGACAGCTGCAGAATGGCTGGAAAGTTTGAAAGGCATGAATGGTGTTGACGGTAAGGATGGCACAAATGGGAAAGACGGCTTACCGGGAAAAGATGGGCGTGACGGAAAGGACGGCGTTTCTCCGGATTTGACAAATTATCCAGATACCGATGCCGTAAAAGCACTGATTCAAGCTGCGGTTCAACCTCTTTTACAGCAGGTACATGTTCATAAAAATCTGAATGTTTTAGATGATTTGACGGCAGATGAACTTTCCTTGCTGCGTGCTCTTCAGGAATTCGAGGATGATACAACTTACAATATCCAAACATTCCGGGAAGCCATTGCAGCACTGAATGAAAAAGCACATACCCACGAAAATCAATCTGCATTGGAGCAGATCACTGCTGCTAAAATCGCACAATGGGATGGTTTTGGCACGCAAATCAATGGGCTTAGCACAAAGGTTGCGGTCTATTCGGAAAAGGTGGAGAACAATACTTCCAGAATCGGAACGGCAGAACGCACTTTGGAGAGCCTGCAAAAGCAAATTGACAACCTGACAAGCGGCAGAAATTACACCGTTCTGTTTCAGTCCGGACAGGATGCCATTTCGACCTACGCACCAAACCTTAGCATGATTCTGGACGGCGGGTATCAGACAATGACAGATTTTCTGGCTGCCTATCCGCAGTTTTGCAGTGCAGCAAATGATTTTGTACTATCCTATTCACAGGAGTGCTTCAACTGGGATAAGTCGGTCTTGACCGTTTGTACAAAGCCTCTGTCCCTGACGAAAAATGCTGAAATTGTGATGTCCTATCAGTCGGGTTCCAGCGAAGCCGGAAGCCTGTATCTGGTGCAGAAACCGCAGAAGATCGACATTCCTATTGGTGTGTATGTGAACACAGAGATCGATGCAAATCGTGCGGTTTCTCTGGATTTCCAATGGCTGCAGTCGGAAACCTTTATCACCACCATCACAGAATGCACCGGCATTTCTGACGGCGAATATTACCTTGCATGGGCAGGCAGAAGCAACAATTCCCACCCAAAAATCCGATTCCTGAAAGTACTGGAGGGTTGAAAATGAAAGATACCATTTGTGTAGCTGTCGGCTTGGCCGGCGGCTTTTTTACTGCCATTTTTGGCGGCTGGGACTCTGCTCTGGTGACACTAGTCGTCTTTATGGCAATCGACTTTTTCACCGGCATCATCACCGCCATGATGAAAAAATCGAAACACACGGAAAGCGGCGGACTTTCTTCCAAAGCCGGCTGGTTTGGTCTGGCGAAAAAAGTCTGCACTTTAATGCTGATCGTCGTTGCAGTTCGGATGGATATTCTGCTGAATACCAACTACATCCGGGATGCTGTCTGCATCAGCTTTTGCCTGAACGAACTGCTTTCCATCGTAGAAAATACATCGCTCATGGGGATTCCATATCCGCCTGCAATCAAAAAAGCAATTGATGTTCTGCAAACAAAAATCGGCAGAACCGAAGAAACGACCGACAAGGAGGAAAAGTAATATGACTATTTTAAGACCAGATGCAACAACGACTCTGAACGGAGTAAAAATCAACGAGTATTTACTCACCAAACACAATCCCAACCACATTGATATGCCCTCTGTTTCCATGGCGGGGAAAATCATTGGTGTGACTGTTCACAACACAGACTGGATCACAGTAGCAAGCGGCACGACCCCTGCGGAACAGTACACAAGGGCAACCGTCAATAACAACATGAAGGATGTGCGTGTCCATTATTATGTTGACAATATCTGTGCATGGCAGAATCTGCCCCACAGCCTGAGCGGCTGGCACGCCGCTGATGGTTCTGGGAACGGAAACAGAAGAACCATCGCCATTGAGTGCATTATGTCCTCTGCATACAATTCTGTTGATAAAAAGTCGGAGGACAATGCAGCGAAATTGGCAGCAGCCCTTCTGAAACAGTATGGACTGGACATCAATCATCTCTACACGCATACCCACTGGCTGAATGTTCGTGACGGACGAAACGGAACGATTGACCAGTTGAACACCATGTACAATCGGTACAAGATGTGTCCTGCGTACATTTTGCCCCATTGGGCGGAGTTCAAGAAAAAGGTACAGTCTTATTTGAATGCAGGTTCCTCTGCTGTACCTTCCACAAAGCAGCTTTACCGTGTGAGAAAATCGAGGGCAGATGCAAACGGCCGCTGGTATACCATCAAGGCTGCACCGGGCTACGCTGTTGGCTGGAAGCAGATCGGTAAATATACTTACTATTTTGAAAAAAACAAATACGCCGTAACCGGCTGGAAATTGATCGATAAAAAATGGTACTATTTTGATATAAAAGGCAGGCTGCTCGCCAATCGCTGGGTAGATGGATATTATCTTTCTGCTGACGGCTCCATGGCTGCAAGCACTGTCATTACCTCCGGGGATCAAAGTTACACGATTGATGCAAACGGAAACATTGTCAGGGATCCTTCTTCTTCAGACGGTTCTGACATCCTGATTCCCGGCGTGACGGAAAACAAAAATACCTGGGTAGAGAATGATGGTAAGTATTATTACTACAACTACAAAGGTAAACTTGCAAAAGGCTGGCTGCGTATCCGTGACAAAACTTATTATCTTAATACCGAAACTGGAGAACGTTACAGTGGCTGGCTCAAATACAACGGCAAATATTATTACTTTGATGCTGAAACCGGCCTGATGCTGAAAGGCTGGAACAAGATCGGCAACTATACATACTTCTTTAAAACAGACGGTTCTGCACCGAGAAAGTGGAAAAAGATCAAAGGCAAATATTATTACTTCGGTAAAAAGGGCCGTATGTACACCAACAGAATCATCAGCAAAAAGTATTATGTAAATGCCGCCGGTGAACGTACTTATGGTTTCGCTCAGATCGGTGCCGACACTTACTATTTCCATCCGACAACCGGAAAGATGATGACCGGCTGGGTACTGGTTGGCAGCAAATATTATTACTTTGATGCAAACGGTAAAATGGTCACCGATACCTGGATCGGCAAACGCTACCTGAAATCAAACGGTCAGATGGCAAAAAGCTGCTGGGTAGGTGCTTACTATATAAACAAAAAGGGAAACCGTACCAGAAAGACACGTTCTACCGGAATCTGGACACAGAAAGGCAAAACCTACTTCCTGGATTCCAATTACCAGAAAGCAAAAAACCAGTGGGTCGTTTCTGCAA
>ERZ825525.2586-NODE-2586-length-11303-cov-3.622066_pt1 | contig 11303 bp, 11 predicted proteins | sample MGYA00519930_ERZ825525 | MGnify/ENA primary metagenome ERZ825525 (study PRJEB31778, sample SAMEA3449203) | human gut metagenome | biome: human gut; feature: human-associated habitat; material: faeces | place: United Kingdom | collected 2010/2012 ... | reverse complement strand
GAACGATGCCACCATCTACATTGCCATGTTCCTGCAGTACCTTGTGCTGATGAACGTGAGCCTTGCCGTGTTCAACTTGATCCCGGTGCCGCCGCTGGACGGCAGCCGCATCCTGCTGGTGGTGCTGCCCCAGCGCATCTACTTTCAGATCATGCGGTACGAGCGCGTCATCTTCGTCATCCTGCTGGCAGCTGTCTGGGCCGGTGTGCTGGATGGCGTGCTGGGCACCTTCAATGATGTGGTCTGGGATCTGCTGGATCTCGGCACCGGCTACATCGACCAGATCGCCTATTCTGCGTATTATGCAACCATCGGGACGGTGATCTGAGTGGCAGAAGAACTGACCTTCCGTCTGGAGGATTTTGAGGGCCCGCTGGAGCTGCTGCTCACGCTGGTGCAGAAGCACAAGATGGACCTGCACAACATCCCCATTCTGGAGCTCATCGACCAGTACACCCGCGCGGTGGAATCGGCCGAGAGCACCGACCCTGAAATTTCCAGCGCCTTTATCGAGATGGCCGCCCACCTGGTGGAGATGAAGAGCTATCTGCTGCTGCCCCGCAGCGAAGAGGGCGAGCGGATGAAGCAGGAGCTCACCGGCCAGCTCATTGAATATGACCAGTGCCGCCGGATGGCTGCCCGTCTGCGGGAGCGGGGAGAGGAATATACCGTGTTCGTGCGCACCCCGGCCCGGCTGGAATGGGACAACACTTATGATCTCTTCCATTCGCCGCAGGTGCTGGCAGACTGCTGGCAGGCCCTGATGGGGCGCACCACCGTCCGCAAAATGCCCACCCAGCAGCAGTTCGAGCCGCTGGTGTCGGCTCCGCAGGTCTCGGTGAGCAGCCGGGTGGTCTACATCCTGCGCCAGCTCATTGCAGGCGGTGCAAAAAAGATGGACCAGCTGTTTTCCCGCCGCCAGACCCGGGGGGCCAATGTGGCTACCTTTCTGGCGCTGCTGGAGCTGGTGCGCGGCGGCCGTGTGACGCTTGGCCCGGAGGGCGAGCTGAAGATGCGCCGGGGACGCATTGACCGCACAAAGGAGGAGCAATGAATCAGAAACAAATTCGTGCCGCAGTGGAAGCAATGCTCTTTGCCTACGCGGAGCCCATCGGAGCCGACAAGCTGGCCCAGGCGCTGCAGCTGCCCACCGCCAGCGTGGAATCTGCGCTGGAAGCGCTGCACGAGCGCTGCCAGAAAGAGGACAGCGGCCTGTGCCTGCTCCACCTGAACACCCATTGGCAGCTGGCCACCAAAACGGAATTTGCGGAGTGCATCCGCCGTGTGCTGGACACTCGCCGCTCGATCCCGCTGGGCCCTGCGGCCATGGAGACCCTGACCGTCATCGCCTACAACCAGCCCGTCTCCCGCGCCTTCATTGAACAGGTGCGCGGCGTGGATTCCTCCTCCAGCGTGTCGGGCCTGCTGGAAAAGGGGCTCATTGAAGAAGCAGGCCGTCTTGATCTGCCCGGCAGACCGGTGGCTTTCCGCACCACGGACGTGTTCCTGCGGTGCTTCGGCCTGTCCAGTCTGGAAGATCTGCCCCCGGTGCGGGGCACGGAAAGTGAGGCGGCCCAATGAGCGTCCTGTGGAGTGTTCTCGCTGGTATCGGTACGGTGCTGCTGTTCCTCTTAAAAGGAGTGGGCATCCTGCTGCTGGTGGTGCTGGTGCTGGGGCTGCTGCTCATGTTCTGCCCCTTCTGCGCCGATGTGCAGTGGGCGGAGGGCATCTTTCAGGTAAAGGCTGGTGCACTGGGCATCACCTTCCCGGTGTTCCGGTATCCCGCGCCGGAAAAGCCGGAGAAAAAGAAAAAAGAAAAAAAGAAGAAAACGTCCGGCGGGCAGAAGCCCAAAAAGGAAGCCCCGCCCCGCAAGAAGGCGAAGCTGACCCTGCAGATCGTCTGCACCATCTTAAAAGGGGCGGGAAAGCTTACCCGGGCCATCATCGGCTCCCTGCGCTTCACCCGGATCGACGTTGTCCTCGGTGTCCGGGGCGAAGACCCCGCCGAGGCTGCCCGCAGCTATGGCAGGCTGAACGCCTGGCTCTACCCGACGCTGGGCTTTCTGGACCGGTTCCTCTATCTGGACTTTGAGCAGCTCCGGCTCCTGCCGGATTTCGGCAGCGCCGAGCCCGCCGTAAAGGATCACGTCTCCTTCCGGGTCACGGCCCGGGCCTACGCTATTGTTTTCACGCTTCTGCGCGTTCTGTATGCGTTCTGGCGCGAAAAGGTACTGGACGTTTTTCTCTAGCTCGGGTATAATATTTTTGTATGGTGCGTCCGCGTCCCGGCCCGTACAGGGCAGGGAAGTGGTTCCGTGGGAGCGGCGTTCCGCTCCCCGATATAGAAGTAAGGAGGCCGAATTTATGGCTGAGCATCCCATTCAGAACCTGATGAACGTTACGATGGACAAGATCCGTCAGATGGTGGATTCCAACACCATCGTCGGCAAGCCCATCACCACCGATGACGGCACCACCATCCTGCCGGTGTCCAAGGTGAGCTTCGGCTTTGCCTCTGCCGGCACCGATTTCGACGGCAAGAACGCCGCCAACAAGGATCTGTTCGGCGGCGGCTCCGGCGCGGGAGTCAATATCCAGCCCGTGGCATTCCTGGTGGTCAAGGATGGCTGCGTCCGCACCATCCAGCTCTCTGACGGCAACAACACCGTGGACCGCGCCCTGACCATGATCCCCGAACTGGTGGAAAAGGTCAGCGCACTCATTAAAAAGGACGAGCCTGCTGCTCCTAAAAGCGAGCAGTAACGGCCAGCCGTCCTCCAACACACCGCCGTAACTGCAAGAATCCAACTTGCAGTTTTTTCAGCGCATGCTCCGGCGTGCGCTTTTGAGCGCCGGGAGGCGCACAAGGAGTTTTATTATGGCAGAAGAACGTATTCAGAAGATCATGGCCGAGCAGGGTCTGTGCTCCCGCCGCGCCGCCGAGCAGATCATTGCTGAGGGCCGCGTCAAGGTGAACGGCCACCCGGTAAAGGTGGGCGACAAAATGGACCCCAACCGTGACGTGCTCCATGTGGATGACGAGCGCATCTACATCCAGAAAAACCAGCAGCTGTATTATCTGGCGCTGTACAAGCCTTGTGGCTATGTAACCACCGCCAGCGATGAACTGGGCCGCAAGACCGTGATGGACCTAGTCAGCGACATCCCCGCCCGCCTGTACCCGGTGGGACGATTGGATAAGGACAGCGAGGGTCTGCTGCTGATGACCAACGATGGTGCCTTTGCGCAGGCTGTTACCCATCCGTCCGGCGGCATCTCCAAGCTGTACCGCGTTACCGTGCAGCCCCGCGCTGATGAGGCCACCATCCTCAAGTTGAGCAGCGGTGTTGTGCTGGATGACGGCACCAAGACCATGCCCTGTGCCATCAATGTGGTCACCGACGAGCCCGGCCGCACCGTGATGGAAATGACCCTGAAAGAGGGCAAGAACCGCGAGATCCGCCGGATGTGCGAGAGCGTGGGTCTTGAGGTGGTGCGCCTGAAGCGCAACGCTGAGGGTGTGGTCAAGCTGGGCATGCTCAAGCCCGGCACCTACCGCGAACTGACTAAGGCCGAGGTGAACGGTCTGCGCGCCGCAGCGGTCAAGGGTCGTGCACAGACCCGCTCTGCTGTCCAGCAGTCCAAGGCTGCCGAGCGCCGTCCCCGCGGCCCTGTGGGCAAAAACGCACCCCGGAAGCAGAAGTAAGGAGTTATCGGATCATGGAACGAGAAACTCTGAAATCCCGTCTTGGCTTTATTTTGCTTTCCGCAGGCTGCGCCATCGGCATCGGCAATGTGTGGAAGTTCCCGTATATCGCCGGTCAGGGCGGCGGCGGTGCTTTTGTACTGTTCTACCTGATCTTTCTGGTCATTCTGGGTCTGCCCATCATGACCATGGAGTTTGCCGTGGGACGCGCCTCCCGCAAAAGCCCAGTGCGCGCCTATCAGGCGCTGGAAAAGCCGGGGCAGAAGTGGCACATCCACGGCTACTTTACCCTCATCGGCTGCTATTTGCTGATGATGTTCTACACCACCGTAGCAGGCTGGATGCTGCACTATTTCTACATGACCGCTGCCGGAAAACTGGCGGGGCTCAACGCCGAGCAGGTAGCTGGTAAGTTTACCGAAATGCTGGCCAGCCCCGCCACCATGACCTTCTGGATGGTATTCGTGGTGGTAGTGGGCATTCTGGTGTGCGCTAAGGGGCTGCAAAGCGGTCTGGAGCGTGTGACCAAGGGCATGATGATTGCCCTGCTCCTCATTATGGTGGTGCTGGCTGTCAACAGCCTGTTCATGCCCGGGGCAAAGGAAGGGCTTTCTTTCTTCCTTGTGCCGGACTTTACCCGGATGCAGGAGGTGGGCGTGGTCAACACGCTGGTCTCCGCTATGAATCAGGCGTTCTTCACCCTCAGCCTTGGCATCGGAGCTATGTCCATTTTTGGCAGCTATATCGGCAAGGAGCACTCCCTGCTGGGCGAGTCTGTCCGCATCGTGGTGCTGGATACCTTCGTAGCTATCACCGCTGGTCTGATCATTTTCCCGGCCTGCTTTACCTACCATGTGGACCAGACCAGCGGTCCCAGCCTGATCTTTATCACCCTGCCCAACATCTTTGCTAATATGTCCATGGGTCGGCTGTGGGGCAGCCTGTTCTTTTTGTTCATGGCCTTTGCAGCCATGTCCACCGTGCTGGCAGTGTTCGAAAATATCATCTGCTGCGGCATGGAACTGACCGGTTGCAGCCGCAAAAAGTCCAGTCTGGTGAACCTTGTGCTCATCATCCTGCTGTCCATGCCCTGTGTGCTGGGCTATAACCTGTGGGCATGGGATGGCTTTGCGGTGTTCGGCGGCGCTGTGCTGGATGTGGAGGATTTTCTGGTCAGCAACCTGTTCCTGCCGCTGGGCAGCTTGGTATATCTGCTGTTCTGCGTCACCCGCTACGGCTGGGGCTGGCAGAACTACAAAAAAGAGGTCAACACCGGCGAGGGTCTCAAGGTGCAGGACTGGATGCGCGGCTACCTGACCTATGTGCTGCCGCTTATCGTAGTGTTCATCTTTGCGTTTGGACTCTACGACAAATTCCTAGCATAAGACGTCTGCTCTGTCTTTGATTGACGAACGGGCGGAACAAGTGTAATATAAAAGCATATAGGGTGCTTCTCCCGGCGGGGGACACTGCTATATGCTTTTTTGTATTCAGAAGGAGGAAATACCCCCATGCACATTCTGGTCTGTGACGATGATGCGGTCTTTGCTGCGCAGATGGACGAGTATATCTCGGAATGGTTCCGCGCACGGGAGATTCAGGTGCAGAGCACTGTCTGCACCAGCGGCGAGCAGCTGTTGGCTACCCCGGAGCTGGAACGCTACCAGCTGGCGTTTCTGGATGTAGACCTGAAAACCACCGACGGCATTGCGCTGGGGCGCAGGCTGCGGCAGGTCGCGCCGGATATCGTGCTGGTGTACATCTCGGCGTATCTGGAATTTGCCCCGCAGGGCTACACGGTCAATGCCTACCGCTATCTGCTCAAGCGGGATATTGCCGCTCAGCTGCCCAGCTGTCTGGAGGATATCTTTGCCGGCATGACCGACCCTAAAAAGACGTTGGAGGTGCGCCACAACCGTACCACCAGCGAGATACCTCTCGACCAGATCTATTATCTGGAAAGTGATCTGCGGCAGATCAACGTCTACGGCGATATCCCGCACCAGCCCATCTGCACCTTTTACGGCAAAATCGCTGATCTGCCCGCCATGCTGTACGAAAACGGTTTTTTGCAGGTAGGGCGCAGCGATGTGGTCAATCTGCAATATGTGCGCTCCATCCGCAACTATAAGGTGGAACTGCGCAGCGGGGTAGAACTGAACGCAAGCCGACAGGATTTTCCGGCTATCCGCAGCGCATGGCTGGAATGGAAGGGGCAGTTCGGCGATGAATGAAGAATTCTGGCGCTGGTATATGTACGGCCACTGGGTCTGCCTGACCCAATGGCTCGGCTTTATCATGGTGGAATATGCTTACCTTGGCAAGGGCAGGGTAAAGCACCCTCTGGTGTGGTCCGGTGTTATAACCATGCTTACGATGACCCTTTCGGTCGTGCACAACTATGGTTTTTTTACGCCGATGGCAGTGGCTCTCACACTTCTTTTTCTGTTCATCACCGTCATGTTGTTTGGCGGCACGCCGGGGCAAAAGTTTACCGCCTGCCTGATCAACGGTACCATGTGCCTGTTGGTTGAAAACAGTATGCGGTATGTCATATCGTGGATCCTGAAGTGTGAACTGCAGCAGGTCATCCAACGCGCAGACTGTCTGATCATCATAGCGGTGGCAAATATGGTGGTGGGCGCAGCTGTGGCCTTTTTGGTAAGCAAGTGGCGCAGGCGCAATGCACTGGAGCCCTTGCAGGCGCTGACCATGAGCTTTTTTCCGGGTGTGGTCGTGGTGCTGAACATCCTGCTCATGCTCACAGATAACAACAAAAGGGCCACCCTGGCCACAATGGGGATGACAGTGGGGCTTACGGTGGCTGTCATGGTGCATCTGTGCATCGTGGCGATGTTCAACGATCAGGTCATGCAGCGTCGCAGCCTGTATTTTCAGGCTGAGCTGGAGCAGCAGCGGGCCTCGGCTCTGCTGGATTCCTACACCGCCCAGCGCCGTCTGACCCACGAGTTCACCAACCATATCAGTGCGCTGCGTGCCTTGCTGGAACAGGGAGATGTGGCTGGTGCACAGAACTATATTGCCGGTGTAGATAAGGCTGTGGCGGCCAGCACCACCATTATGGATACCCACAACCCGTTGCTGGATTCCATCCTGACCCGCAAATACGAGGAAGCCGCCCGGCAGGGCGTAAGCGTGTATTTTGACCTTTGTGATTTGCGGAATTTTCCCTTAAGTGGAGTGGATATGGTCACCGTGCTGGCAAATCTGCTGGATAACGCCATCTGTGCCGCAGCGCAGGCGTACCCGCCGGAGGTCTATGTGCGGGTGCGCAAAACGGGGGAGGAATACCTTCTCTCGGTGCGCAACCGGGTGCAGCGGGACGTGGAGCTGCCGCCGGATGGGCAGTTGCCCCGCACCACCCGCAAAGAGCCCGGCCACGGCATGGGGCTTTCCAACGTGCGGGATGTTCTGCTGCGTCACGGTGCGGAGTATACCCTGAGCTGCCGGGACAATTGGTTCCGCTTTACCTGTGCGGTGCCCACCGACAATTCATGACATCTGCACCGTCAGAATATGACAGTTTTTGTGCAACACAAGCGTAACTCTGCTATACTAAAGCCAGTAAAGGAAGCCTTCCGTGCGGACATGGTCACGTTGCGGTGGGAGGGTAACACCCTTCTTTTTAAGAGCTTTGTTGCTGGATGGAAAACAGTCTGTGGTGCGTGTAAGCGGGCTGTCTACCTTTGCTTTTGGGTTGCGCAGAGATGCGCAGACCTCTGCTGACGGAACTTTCTGCGGCGGGCCTTTTGGGGGTTGCAGTCGATAAAGTTACTCGATGCGTCGCAATTCCGGCTCTGCTTGCTGTATGGGAATGGCGTAGGCAGGCCGGAGTGTCGTGCGCTGCAGAGTGTTCCGTCAGTTTTTTGTGCAAAAAAGGACTGCTGTACATGGGTTTTGCCCAGTATAGCAGTCCTTTTTGTATACTCGACCCTCTTAGTCATCGCAGCGCTCTGCCGATTTCCTCAAAGAAAAACTTTGACTCTATAAGCCAACGGATGAAAAAGCTTTCGATGATGGGATGCTTTTTTGGCGCGGCGGTTTCCGTAGAAAACGAGCGCGGCAGCTGCCGTTTTCCTTTGCGTCCCTCCTGTGAAAAAGCAGCTCAGCCAAGCCCGCAGGCTTGGCTGAGCTGCAAAATTAAAATGCAATTCCTTGAACTATGCGCAGAGCGAAGCGGAGCGCATTTGAAATCGTTTTGCTTCGGGCAAAAATGCAGTTACTCCGGCTTTACCTGCAGCTCCTGCTCGCAGTAGATGCAGCGGTACTTGCCGTTGGAACTCAGCTCAAAGATCTGGTCGCACTCCTCTTCAATGCTGGAGATGCAGCGGGGGTTCTTGCACCGCACGATGTTCACCAGACGCTTGGGCGGCTTGGGCTGCTCCTTGCGGACAGCCTTGCCGTTCTCAATAATGGTCACGCTGATGTTCGGGTCCAGATAAGCCAGCACATCAAGGTTCAGCCAAGAGGCGTCGCCCTCCACCTTGATGATGTCCTTACGGCCGCTGGCCGTCTTTTTGCTGCGTGCGTTCTGGATCAGCGCCACGCTGGCAGTGCGGTTGCCCGCAATGCCCAGCAGATCCATCAGACCAACGGCAGTACCTGCCTTGATGTGGTCGATGACAATACCGTTCTGAATCTCGTCAATATTCAACATATCAGTTCTCCTCCTTCGGTGCTTTGGGGTCTGCAAGCCCCAGTAGGGTCATGATCAGTGCCATACGGACATAAACTCCGTACTTTGCCTGAACGAAATATTTTGCTCTCGGATCATCATCAACCTCGACAGTGATCTCGTCAACTCTCGGCAGAGGATGCATAACTATCATGTCACGCTTGGCAAGAAGCATCTTCTGGTAGTCAAGAATATATGTATTCTTCTGAGCAAGATATTCTTCCTGACTTGCAAAGCGTTCCTGCTGGATTCTTGTCATGTAGAGCACATCAAGAGAGGGGATAGCTTCTTCAAGACTATTCACTTCCTCGTATGTGCTTCCGTTTGCCTTGATTATATCCTTGATATAGGCTGGCATCATAAGCTCCGGAGTAGAAATGAATACGAATTTATTTCCCTTGAACATACTGAGTGCCTTGCAGAGAGAATGAACTGTTCTTCCGTTGAGAAGATCTCCGCACATACCGATCGTCAGATCAGAAAGAGTTTTCTTTTCGATCTGCAATGTAAGAAGATCAGTGAGAGTCTGTGTCGGATGAAGATGTCCGCCGTCGCCGGCATTTATAACAGAACAGTCAGAGGTCAGTGAAGCCGCTTTTGCAGCTCCGGCTACAGGATGTCTGATAACAAGTACATCTGCGTAGCTGCTTACGATTTTTGTAGTATCCTTTATAGTTTCTCCCTTTGCAACAGAGGAATTATTAGGGTTATCGAAGCCTATGATCTGTCCGCCAAGACGAATCATTGCTGTCTGGAAAGACATCTGGGTTCTGGTTGAAGGCTCGTAGAAAAGGGTAGCCATAACCTTTCCGTCGCATTCATGGGCGAATCTTGAAGGATCGTTTTTGATTTCCTCACCAAGATCAATCACTTTTTTCCACCATGAAACAGGGTAATCGCTCAAATCGATAAGATGTTGATACTGTGACTGCATAAAAATTTAACCTCCGTTAATTATAAAATCTTGCTTCCATTTACAAGCATTTCAAACTGTACACCAAGAAACCCCGCTGCTCTGCGGCAAAGAAGCATACGCTTCATGAAGATTTCAAAATACTCCATGACAGATGATATCTTTGTATCTATCTGAAGTTCCAGAATAATGGATGAGTTGTCATCACTGAATCTTAGCTCTGATTTTTCTACGGCGTAATTTACACGGTCGTGGATATCAAAGGTAAGAAGATCATTATTGCGGACTCTGCTTCTGCGGACATCAGTTTTATCGCCTATTATCAGTGCTGCTGATATAGGGTCAAGAGGAAGCCCAGTGCCCTCATCGTGATTTCCGATTGCAGAAATAATCGAGCATATTTCAGATGCCGGCATATTAAGATTATCAAGAAGTCTGAACGCCATTACAGCACCACTCTGAGCATGGTCAGCACGATTTATAACATTTCCGATATCATGCATTATAGAAGCGATTCTTGCAAGTTCAACGGTGCGTTCATCATATCCAAGAGTTGTAAGGATCATTGCAGAAGTTGCGGCAGTTTTTTCAACGTGTGCAAAGGAATGCTCAGTATAACCCTGTGCTTCCAGAGCTTTGTCAGAACGTCGGATATACTCCATAATATCCGGATTCTGTTTTATATACTTATACGTCACAATGCTTGACATATCATCACCTCCGTATTATTTTCCATTATTTTCAAAGTAAATGTCATACCATACAAGGAATATATATATTGTCCAGATTTTTCTGCTGTTGTCAGCTTTTCCGTCCCTGTGATCGTCAAGAAGCTTCAGCAGGGGAGCGGTATTGAAAAATTTCTGCGAACTTTCGCTTTCAAAGGCGTTTCGGACAATATTATAATATTTTTCTTCTTTGAGCCATACTCTTATCGGAACAGGAAAACCAAGTTTCTTTTTGGATGCTGTTCCGGCTGTCTCATCGGGAGTATCCTTTTTAGCTGCGAGTCTCATAGCATATTTTGTAATATATTTTGTTTCGTCTGTACCCTTATCATGGGTAACTCTGAATTTTGTGGGAATTCTTTCTGCAAGAGCCATAACTTCCTTATCAAGAAAAGGAACTCTGAGTTCAAGCGAATTGGCCATACTCATTTTGTCAGCTTTGAGAAGGATATCACCAGCCATCCACATATGAAGATCGAGATACTGCATTTTCGTAACATCGTCTTTGTTATTTACCTTATCATAATAAGGCTTTGTAAGTGCAGCAGGATCAGGAGCAGAAGTTTTGATTTTAAGAAGTTCCTTTCTCTGATGAGGAGTGAACATATAGGCGTTTCCTATAAAGCGTTCTTCAACGTCCTTTCCCTTGCGGACAAAGAAATTCACACCTCTTTTTGCCGGAAGCTTAGATGCAGCATTTCCTATACCACGCTTTATAAATCTTGGAAGCTTATCGTAAAGCGTACCATCAGGATCGCTGTATACGTTATATCCGCCAAAAATTTCATCAGCGCCCTCACCGGAAAGTACTACTTTCAGCTTTTCAGAAGCAATATTACATACAAAATAAAGTGCAACAGCAGAAGGATCTGCAAGCGGTTCATCCATGTGATATTGAATCTTTGGAATACTGCTCCAGTATTCCTCCGGCGAAATCACCTTGCTTGTGTTTTCCTTACCAATAGCCTTTGAAAAATTCTTTGCAAACCCTATTTCATTGTATCTTTCATCCTCACCAAATCCAACAGTAAACGTTTTATCGACATCTGCAACAGCTGCCACATAGCTCGAATCTACACCGCTTGACAGGAAAGAGCCTACTTCTACGTCAGCGATTTTATGTGCTTCTACAGAATTATTGAAAGTGTCTGAAATTCTATTTACCCACTCATCAAGAGAAGGTGTTTCATCAGCATTGAAATTAACATCCCAGTAACGTCTGATTTCAAGTTTTCCTTTTTTCAGTTTGAAATAATGTGC
>ERZ825525.2584-NODE-2584-length-11336-cov-2.962503_pt1 | contig 11336 bp, 4 predicted proteins | sample MGYA00519930_ERZ825525 | MGnify/ENA primary metagenome ERZ825525 (study PRJEB31778, sample SAMEA3449203) | human gut metagenome | biome: human gut; feature: human-associated habitat; material: faeces | place: United Kingdom | collected 2010/2012 ... | reverse complement strand
GATTAACACAACCGACCCGAGTTATTATAAATGGACGCAGTGGATTTTCTTGCAGCTTTTCAAAAAAGGACTTGCATATAAAAAGGAAATGGCTGTAAACTGGTGTACTTCTTGTAAGTGCGTTCTTGCAAATGAAGAAGTTGTAAACGGCGTTTGCGAGCGTTGCGGCAGTGAGGTTATCAGAAAAAATCAGAGCCAGTGGATGCTTAAAATTACAGAATACGCTCAAAGACTTGTTGACGACCTTGACGACCTTGATTTTATTGACAGGGTTAAGGTTCAGCAGAAAAACTGGATTGGCAGGTCAACAGGTGCAGAGGTTGATTTCGGTACTACTCTCGGCGATACATTGACTGTTTATACCACACGTCCGGACACTCTTTTCGGCGCAACATATATGGTTATTTCACCTGAACACCCTCTTATTGAAAAGTGGGCGGATAAACTTAAAAATATTGATGAAATCCGTGCTTATCAGGCAGAGGCTGCACATAAGTCGGATTTTGAGCGTACAGAACTTAATAAGGAAAAAACAGGCGTTAAGCTTGACGGCGTAATGGGCATTAACCCTGTAAACGATACTGAAATTCCTATCTTTATTTCAGACTATGTACTTACTTCTTACGGTACAGGCGCAATTATGGCTGTTCCCGCTCATGATACCCGTGACTGGGAATTTGCAAAGAAATTTGATTTGCCTATTATCGAGGTTGTTGCAGGCTCAAAGGTTGGAGTTGAAAACGAAGCGTTTACCGATTGTGCAACAGGCAAACTTGTAAATTCCGCTTTTCTTACAGGTATGAGCGTTGAAGAGGCTAAAAAGGCTATTACAGAATGGCTCACAAAAGAGGGCAAAGGACATCAAAAGGTCAACTTCAAGCTTCGTGATTGGGTATTCTCACGTCAAAGATATTGGGGCGAGCCTATTCCAATTGTTAAGTGCGACGATTGCGGCTATGTTCCTATTCCTGAAAGCGAGCTTCCTTTAAGACTTCCTATGGTTGACTCTTATGAGCCGACAGATACAGGCGAATCTCCGCTTGCTAAAATGACTGATTGGGTTAATACAACTTGTCCTTGTTGCGGAAAACCTGCTAAGAGAGAAACCGATACAATGCCGCAGTGGGCAGGCTCGTCTTGGTATTTCTTAAGATATATGGACCCTCATAACGATAAGCAACTTGTATCTAAAGAAGCTGCAGAGTATTGGAGCCCTGTTGATTGGTACAACGGCGGTATGGAGCATACAACTCTTCACCTTCTCTATTCTCGTTTTTGGCATAAATTCCTTTATGATATCGGCGTTGTTCCTACTAAGGAGCCTTATCAAAAGCGTACCTCTCACGGTATGATTCTCGGTCAAAACGGTGAAAAGATGTCTAAGTCAAGAGGTAATGTCGTTAACCCTGACGAAATTGTTGACCAGTACGGTGCAGATACAATGCGTCTTTATGAAATGTTTATCGGCGACTTTGAAAAGGCTGCTCCTTGGAACAGCGATTCAATCAAGGGCTGTAAGAGGTTTGTTGAGCGTTTCTGGAACTTGCAGGAAATTGTTAAAGACGGTAATGAATATTCACCGCAGCTTGAGGCTCTTATGCATAAAACAATTAAAAAGGTTTCGGAAGATATCGACAACCTTAAGTGCAACACAGCTATTGCTTCAATGATGACATTGGTTAACGAAATGTATGCAAAGGGTGTTAATAAGGCAGAACTTCGTGATTTGACAATTATTCTTAATCCTTTTGCACCTCACGTAACTGAGGAAATGTGGCAGATTATGAACTTCGGCGGTGCAGTTCACGATGCTCAGTGGCCGAGCTTTGATGAGTCAAAGACTCAGGAAAACGACGTTGAAATTGCGCTTCAGGTTAAGGGCAAGGTTCGTTCAAGAATTGTTGTTCCCGTAGATATCAGCAAAGAGGACGCTATTGCTCTTGCTAAGAAGGATGAAAAGATTGCCGCAGAAATTGCAGGTAAAGAAATTAAAAAGGAAATCTACGTTCCCGGCAAGCTTGTTAATATTGTTGCAATATAAGTTGTAACTGACTTTGTATTGCAGAAAATCTGTTACGCATCAAGGTGACGGATTTTGAAAAAACTTAATTTACCCGAAATAAGAGGTAACAATAATGGCTGATAAAAAAATATATACCGTTGCAACCTCACACCTTGATACGGTGTGGAGCTGGGATTTTGAAACGACTGTAAGTAAATACATTTATAATACCTTAGTCGATAATTTCAAGCTTTTTGAAAAATATCCTACATATAAATTTTCATTTGAAGGCTCATACAGATATGAGCTTATGGAGGAATATTATCCCGAACTTTTTGAAAAAATGAAAGAATATATCAAAAACGGCAGATGGAATGTTTGCGGTTCTGCTTTTGAAAACGGTGACACAAATATTCCGTCACCTGAAGCACTTTTCAGAAATATTCTTTTCGGCAATTCGTATTTTGATGAAAAGTTTGGAAAAAGAAGTGTTGACATCTACTTGCCTGACTGTTTCGGCTTTGGTTGGGCACTTCCGACTATTGAGCGTCATGCCAATTTAATCGGCTTTACTACTCAAAAGCTTGCTTGGGGCGGTGCTTACGGTATTCCGTTTGATATCGGCAAGTGGCAGGGTGTTGACGGCAGCGAAGTTTACGCTTCTATCAATCCTCACGATTATTACTATACGCTTAAAAAACTGCGTGATTGGGATTTTGTCCTTAATAAGTTTAAGGAAAATGAAAAATACGACCTTAACGATACGTATATTTTCCACGGAATAGGCGACAGGGGCGGTGCTCCGGAGGAAGAGAGCGTTGCCTTTGTCGAACAGGAAATTAAGAAAAACGACAATAGCAATATTAAGGTTATTGCCGCATCTGCCGATGAAATTTATCACGATATTGAAGATAAATATACGTCTGAGCAAAAATCAAAGCTTCCTGTTTGGAAAAACGAATTTGTTATGACAAATCACGGTGTCGGCGGATATACTTCACGTTCAATCGGTAAGCGTTGGAACAGAAGATGCGAGGAACTTGCCGATTTGAGCGAACGTGGCGGTGTTATATCCTCTTATTTGGGATTGACCGATTATAACCAAAAAGCCATCAACCGTTCTTGGAAACGTTTTATTGCTCATCAATTCCACGATGATATCCCCGGCACAAGCTGCCAAAGGGTATATAAGCGTTCTTGGAATGATTATGCCGTTTCAATGAATCAATTTACAAATGAACTTGAAGCTTTTGTTTCGCCTGTTTCAAGCCTTATGAAAACCGATTTTTGCTCCGGCATACCCGTTATGGTTTTCAACCCTGTTGAAGCGCAAAGACGTGGGGCTGTAACAGTAAGACTTGAGGATTTGCAAAGCGCTTATGTTCGTGTTTATGATGAAAAGGGAAGGGAGGTTAAAAGCCAAACCTCTACCCTTTCTGACGGTACTCTTGAGCTTGTGTTTGTTGCAGATGTTGAAAGCCTCGGCACAAGGATTTATGACGTTCGTTTGAGCGATAAGCCTTGTTGCGTTAAAAGCGATATCTCAATCAATCACGATAATATGATGGAAAACCAAAAGTATATTGTAACTCTTAACCGCAAGGGTAATATTTCTTCAATTCTTGATAAGGAACTTGATGAAAAGGAAATACTCAAAGAGCCGATTACTCTCGGCCTGTTTAATTATACCGGCTCTAAGGATTGGCCGGCTTGGGAAATGAATTATAAAGAGGCAAATAAAGATGCCGACCGTATTCCTAATGTTGTTACCGTAACTGTTTTGGAGCAAGGTCCTGCAAGAGTATCGTTTAAGGTTATCCAGCAGGATAAAAAGAGCACGTTTACTAATATTGTTGCCCTTACAGACGGCTGCGATATAGTCGAGGTTTATTCCGAGATTGAATGGCAGAGTTTAAGAACTCTTGCCAAAAACAAATTTTCATTCACGTGCGAAAATGATAAGGCAACGTTTGATTTGGGCTTGGGCGCTATCGAGCGTGGCAATATGACCGAAAATCTTTTTGAAGTTCCGGCGCAAAAATGGGTTGATTTGACCGATAAAAGCGGAGATTTCGGTGTGTCTGTTTTGAGTGAATGTAAGTACGGCTGGGATAAATATAAGGATAATACGCTCCGCCTTACCGCAATTCACACTCCTAAGAAAAATTACCGTATTGATTCAATGCAATCGTTTATGGATTTGGGGCTTAACAGATATTCGTATGCAATATTCAGCCATAAGGGCAAGGCTCAATCGGCTACTCAGCTTGAAGCAAGAAAATTCGTTACCCCTATGACTGCATATATTGCAACTAAGCATCAGGGTAAGCTTAAAACACAATATTCTTTCGGCGAGGTTTCAACCAACGACGTTATTATCCGTGCAATCAAAAAGGCGGAAAACAGCGACGAAATAGTGGTAAGGCTTAACGAGGGTACGAATTCGAAAATTGAAAACTTTACTCTCACCTTGGGCGAAGGAATTGAAAGCGCAAGAGAAATTTATGCAAGCGAGGAAAATAAGGGCGACGCAACAGTTAAAGACGGTAAGCTTATCACAAGCTTTAAGCCCTATGAAATTAAGAGCTTTGCATTAAAACTTAAAAAATCCTCACTTGACGCTCAAAAAGTTGAGAGTACGCCTCTTGATTTGCCGTTTGATAAAAACATTATTACGAAAAAAGGTCAGATGGGAGATTTTGAATATACAATTCCCAATACCCTTGTTCCTGATGAAATTATGGCAAACGGCGTAAGATTTGATATTAATAAGTCAAACAAAAACTCTCTTATCTGCTCGTCACAAAGGATTAAACTTGATAAGGATAAAAACAGGCTTGTTTTCCTCTGTGCTTCTATGGCAGGGGACAAGATGGCAGAATTTATCCTTGGGGATAAGAAAATAAATAAAAATGTTCTTTCGTCATTTGAGCGATTTGCCGCTTGGGATTTGTACGATTTCGGCGAAACCGCTTATATGAAAAAGGGCAAAATCGGATATGATTTTACCCATTGCCTTAAAAACGGCGAGGTGCAATATGCAAAAATAATGTATTTTTATCTTGTTGAATTTGATTTAAACGGCGAAAATGAAATCACATTACCAAATGATAATGATATTGTTATTCTTGCTGCAAGCCAAACAAATGCACCGTTTTCTAAGCTTGCAACGCCGACTTATGATGAGGTTGAAAAAAGACCGTTTACCTTTAAACTCAATTTAAAGGAGAAACTTCAGTACGTATATAATAAGTGCGTATGGCAGCTTGGTGATAAGGACAATTTTATTAAGGATAACAATAAGGGTAAGGATTATTAAAAGGGGAAAATATGGCTAATAATTTTGATAAAAACTGGACTACTGTCAATAATAACTATCCGCTTAACGATAAAGAGGTTGAAAGATACATCTCCGTTAAGCCGAGTGCTAATCAGCTTGCCTTGGTTGATAAACCGTTTTATACCTTTATGCACTTTGGTATGAACACCGCTACTGACAGAGAGTGGGGAGCAGGTGTTGAAAAGGCGACGGATTTCACAATTAAGTCGATAGACGCAAAGCAGTGGGTTGAAACCGCTAAATCTGCGGGTGCAACGGGTGTTATTTTAACTTGTAAGCACCACGACGGCTTCTGCCTTTGGCCAAGTGAATATACGTCATTTTGCGTAAAAAATTCATCTTATAAAGGTGATATCGTTAAAGAAGTATCAGATGAATGTCATAATCAGGGTATGGATTTCGGCGTTTATCTTTCTCCTTGGGATATGCACGATGAACGTTACGGAACAGACGCATATAACGATTATTTTTGCAATCAGCTTACCGAGCTTCTCACCAATTACGGCGAGATTTTCGAGGTTTGGTTTGACGGCGCTAAGGGTTCAAACGCTAAGAAATTTGAATACGATTGGCAAAGATATTACGACCTTATCCGTAAACTTCAGCCTAAGGCTAATATTGCTATTTGCGGTCCTGATATCCGCTGGGTAGGCAATGAGGGCGGCAAGTCAAGAAAGAGCGAATACAGCGTTGTTCCTTGCGCTTTGAGAGAGGCTGACAGGATTATGGCTTTGAGCCAGCAGGACGAAAATCAGGCTTCATCTCTTCAAAAATATAACCAAATGGACGAGGATTTAGGCTCAAGAAAAATTCTTGAAAAAAATGCTTATATCTGTTGGTTTCCTGCCGAGGTTGACGTATCAATCCGTAAGGGTTGGTTCTTCCACGAAAAGGATAACAGAAACTCAAAAAGTGCTAAAAAGCTTTTTAAAATCTATCTTAATTCAGTTGGTAATAACTGCACACTCCTTCTTAATATTCCGCCGACTCCACAGGGCGAAATACATAAAAAGGACGCTAAAAATCTTAAAAAGCTCGGCTCAATGATTAAGAATATCACTGCAAATCCTATTGTTTATAATGAACTCGGTGAACTTACAAAGGACAACGGCGTTCTCGATTTTGACTTTAACGATACACGTAAGGTTAAATATGTGGTTTTGCAGGAAGATATCGCAAAGAGCCAGCGTGTTGAGCTTTTCGACCTCTATATCAAAAAGGCAAACGGTAAGTATAAGCGTGTATACAAAGGCACGGTTATCGGCTCGAAAAAGATTATTAATCTTAAGGGCAAAAAGGCAAAGGGTATTCGCTTTGTTATTCGCCAAAGCCGCTCAAACCCGGTTATTAAATCAATCGGAATATATGAATAATTAAGATTTTGCGTATTAATACAATGTAGGGGCGAACATTGTTCGCCTCATTATTCAATTATATAATTATACAACTGTATAAAATTGTATGATTGAAATACTTAAAGTTTATAATTAGTTTAGCCTCTTTTATTTTTTGCGTGCTATAATTAAGACGTGATAAATAAGGGAGGCTTTAATTATGACTGAAACATTTAAAAAAGATGATTTTGTTCAGGAAAAATCGCAAGAAAAAAGCGAGTACGCCGAGGGCTTGTGTTTTGACAAGATTGTTTGGATTTTTATGATTAGCTGTATTGTGGGCTTTCTTGTCGAAACGCTTTGGTGTCTTATAAAGCACGGCTATATTGAATCACGTCAGTCGCTTGTTTGGGGGCCGTTTTCCGTTGCTTACGGTATGGGCGCAGTCGTTTTAACCCTTGCGCTTTATAAGGTAAAGGACGCACCGCTTTGGAAGGTCTTTTGCCTTTCATTTGTTGTCGGCACAGTGACTGAATATATTTGCTCATTAGGTCAGGAAATAGTTTTCGGCTCTGTTGCGTGGGATTACAGCAAAATGCCGCTTAATATCAACGGCAGAGTATGCTTTCTTTATTCCTGCTTTTGGGGGCTTTTGGGAATACTTTGGATTAAGGCAATTTATCCTATAATGTCAAAGGTTATTGAAAAAATTCCGGTTAAACTCGGCAATGTTATTATGTGGACTTTTATAGTTTTCTTTATTTTTGATTCCTTTGTTTCTGCCACGGCAGGACTTAGAATGGATAAGCGTGACGCAGGTCAGGCGCCTAATAATGTTTATGAGCAGTTTCTTGATAATCATTTTCCTGATGAGAGAATGAATGAGATATACGCAAATTCACAAAAAGTAACTAAATAAGAACGCAGCGCTGCCGTGTCGGCGCACCGCAATAAAAATCGAGTTGCCTTTTATTACGTTTACAAATATTGACAAATACTGCACTGCAAGATATAATAAAACAAATCTGATATACATAGGTTTTTATATTTGTTTTGAATATAAAATTAAAAGGGAATCCGGTGCGAATCCGGAGCAGTCCGAACCTCTACCGTATTTGCTGACGAGAAATATTCGCTAAAGGCGGCCATTGCTCTTTTGAGTGAGAAGGTTTATTTTAAGGTTGAAGCATTAGTCGGGATACCTGCCGTGTATAAGGTTTTTGCAGTGCTTTAGGTTGGAAGTCGGCAGTATTTAATATATGGGACAACTATGCCCATATACTTTTTGCGATACAATTTTTATGCACTGTTTTAAACGGTGCATTTTTTTTATGCTCTAAATTGAAAGGAGAAAAGATGAAAAAATCAATTACAAAGGCTTTGGCAGTTTTTATGTCGCTTATGCTTGTACTTATGAGCGCACTTCCTGCTATGGCTGAAAATTCAAGCGAGGTTGAGGCGTACCTTAACAGCACATACGCAAAGGCAATCGACCAGTACGGCAACCTTAAAAAGGATGATGAGGGCAGATATATTATCCCTCTTTCCAAAACAAGTGTTTCTCTTAAAAAGGACACGTCATCAAAGCTTTATACTTCCTCTTGGAGTTCAAGCGACGATACTTATGCAAAGGTAAACAACAGCTATTCCGCTTCTGCAAAAATCACTCATCCGTCATATAATGAAGGTGCTAAGGTTGTTACTCTTACTCTTAAAATATTAGATAAAACCGACGGCAAAACTGTTTTAGGAACAAGAGATTATGTTCTTTATATTGAAACAAAACTTGCTACTTATTCTCTTGACGTAACTGCTAAGAATGAAAAAGGCGAGATTATTGACAACGCAAAAGTCAGTGTTTTTGACAGTCGTAATATTGAACAAAATCCGTCGTCACTCAGCGCTAATACCGAATACACTCTTACCGTTTCGGCTTTGGGATATGTTCGTGACGTAAGAAAAATCACTTTAACTCAAAATACTAAACTTGATGTTATATTAAAAGAGGGCGCAACAGTTGATTTTACCGTTAAACTTGCAACGGGAGCTAAAACGGATTACGCTACCTTAAAAGTAACGTCAGCAAACGGCACTCAAACATATTCTCCGATAAAGGACGAATACGGCTATGAAACCTCACAGTTTGAGCTTACCCCAGGCGAATATAAATACTATGCAACTTATCAAAGTGGCAGTCAAACGGCAGCGGGTACATTTACTGTCGCAGAGGGTACAAAGTCACTTAATATAACGGTAAATCTTAAATATACCGAATATAAGGTTAAATTTGACGTTACACCCGAAAATGCAAAAATCACACTTAAAAAGAACGGCTCAAGCGGCGCTTACGGCGACGAAATTTTGCCTGATGAAAACGGATATTATACGATTGTTTACGGTCAATACCGTTATACCGCTCAAGCAGAAGGATTTATTACTGTAAGTAAGACGTTTAATGCTACCGATACATCTCTTAAAAATAATAACTATGTAATTACCGTTAAACTTGACTCGCTTTATGATTCACTTCTTAATAAAGCAGACGATTATCTTTTTGCTCAGTCAGGCGACGGAATGATGATGACTGAATTTTCAGGCGTTCATACAGACGGCGATTTCGGTTACGTTTCTGACGTTGACTCCGATTATCAAGATACAAACGTTATTGAAACAGTTGAAGAAAAAATTAATTCAAATGTAAAATCCGATGAAAAAATCACGGTTAAATTAAACGCCGTTAAAAATATTGACGGTGACGATGATAATACAGTTATTTTCAAAAACGGCAATATCTATTATAACGGCGTTGATTCTTCAAATTATGACGAAGATTTTTACGGCGCAGTTTACGACCTTTCACTTACTTTAACTTGCGGCGATAAGACTAAGGAAAGCGAAGTAAGAGTAGTAGTTCCTTATCATACGTATACAAGGCTTCAAAGACTTGACAGCGCTGCTCTTTATGCCGTAAACTTTGCAAATATTAAGGGCGAAAACAAGAGTGCAGCTGATGTTACTCGCAATCTTGATTTGATAAATACTGCAGATTCGGATGATTACAGCTATTATTCAATTTGCTCAAGCTGGGTATCCGATCACCCCGAAATTATTGATGCAAAAACAGGTAAGGTAACAAGACCTGAAAAGGATACTATGGTTAAACTTACGGTTAAAACATATTATTCAGCTTCGTTTGTTGAAGAAACAGATTTCTTCTTTGATCCGGGTCCTTTAGGCGACAATGCGGCTTACAGAAGTGTAATCGTTATGGTTAAGGGTACAAAGCAGGACGAGGTTAAGGACAACAAACCTGCAACAAAGCCGAGCGAAAGTGCAACAACTCCTTCAAGAACTCAGCCTACAACAAAACCTAGCACAACTAAGAACACTGAGACGGTTAAGCCTAAAAAGACGTCGATTAAAAAACTCAGTAAAGGCAAAAAGAAATTTACCGTTACTTGGGCAAAAGTAAGTGGTGTTAAGGGATACCAAATTCAGTATTCTACCGATAAGAAATTTAAAAAGAACAATAAGAGCGTTACTGTTACTAAGCAAAAGACAACAAAGGCTACAGTTAAAAAACTTAAGTCTAAGAAAAAGTATTACGTTCGTGTTCGCACATACAAAACGGTAAACGGTAAAAAGATATATTCATCTTGGTCAAAGGTAAAAAGCGTAAAAACCAAGTAAGATTTATTTGCGTTTAACGACAAAAGACAGCCTGATTTTTTAGGCTGTCTTTTGTTATATTCTTTTCTATTTAACTTCAAAATAAAATTCCACACCGGCAAGCGTTTTTGATTAACTTTCCATCAACGCCTTGTTAATCGCATTTAAAACTCTCTTTTTATCCGCTGACCAAAGCGGTGCAATCAAATCTTTTTTTGCTCCGTCACCCGTCAACCTGTGAATAACAATATCCTTTGGTATAATTTTAACGCATTTTACAATAAGATTTACGTATTCGTCAAATTCAAGCGTTTTGAAAAGCCCTTTTTCATAATCCTTTGCAAGGTCTGTGCCGTCAATTACGTGCAAAAGCTGTAATTTAATTCCGTTTGCACCGCTTTCGCAAACGTATTTAACCGTTTTAAGCATATCGTTTTCGCTCTCATTTGGAAGCCCTAAGATTACGTGAACAACAACGTTTACACCTATTTTCTTTAAATCCCTTACTGCCTTATTATAAACGCTTAAATCATAGCCTCGCCTTATGTATTTTGCACTTTTTTGGTGAATGGTTTGTAACCCTAATTCGACGAAAACGGGCTTTATTTTGTTCATTTCATTAAGAAGTCTTAGCACGTCATCGCCTAAGCAATCCGGTCTTGTCGCAATTGAAAGCGCAACAATGTCAGGGTGATTAATCGCTTCCTCGTATTTTTGCCTGAGCATTTCAACAGGCGCATACGTGTTTGTAAAGGCTTGAAAATACGCAATATATTTGCCGCTTTTTATTTTCTTTTCTACTCTTTTCTTGCCGCTTTCAATTTGCTCTGTTATGCTCATTTCTCTGCTCTCGGCAAAATCCCCGCTTCCGCCTTTGGAGCAAAAAATACAGCCTCGTGTGCCTGTCTTTCCGTCACGGTTTGGGCAGGTGAAGCCGCCGTCTAAGCTGATTTTATATACCTTTTGACCGAATTTATCTTTTAAATACTTG
>ERZ825525.2574-NODE-2574-length-11398-cov-4.482148_pt1 | contig 11398 bp, 12 predicted proteins | sample MGYA00519930_ERZ825525 | MGnify/ENA primary metagenome ERZ825525 (study PRJEB31778, sample SAMEA3449203) | human gut metagenome | biome: human gut; feature: human-associated habitat; material: faeces | place: United Kingdom | collected 2010/2012 ... | reverse complement strand
TAAGGAAGTCTGCGTCGAGCTCTTTGGCAAGGAGAGCACTGGCAAAGTCTTTATCAATAACTGCACTTGCACCTTTCAGGTGGTTGCCCTGGCGCATAACCGGGATTCCACCGCCGCCGGCTGCAATAACAATCTGTCCGGCATCTAAAAGTGCTTCGATTGCATCAATTTCATAAATATCAACCGGTTTTGGAGAAGCGATGATACGGCGGAAACCGTCTCCTTCCGGTACGACATGATTTCCCTTTTCTTCTTCGGCATCAGCTTCCTCACGCGTCATAACACGTCCAATTACTTTGGTCGGGTGGTTAAATGCTTTGTCAAACGGATCCACACGAACCTGTGTAATAATCGTAGAAACCGGTTTGAAAATACCGCGGTCTAACAATTCGGTACGAATGGCGTTCTGCAAATCGTATCCGATATAACCCTCGCTCATAGCACCGCAGAGAGACATTGGCGCAACGGTATAATTTTTATCGTTATCCAAACGGGCAAATTCAGTCATAGCGGTCTGAATCATGCCGACCTGAGGCCCGTTACTGTGGGTAATTACAATCTGATATTTCTGCTCTACTAAATCGGCAATTGCCTGAGCTGCCTTTTTTACGTTTTTTTTCTGCTCCGGAAATGTCTCACCAAAGGCATTCCGTCCGAGAGCAACAACAATTCTTTTTTCTTTCATGAATCGTAACCTCCATCCGGTATTTTTTTATCACAATTAAAGATGTAACTAGTATACCATTTTTTTCAGGGTTCGTAAATATTCTTTCTGCTCCTTTGTAATGCGGTAGCTTTCTACAGCCTTCTGAATCGTTTTTTTGTGAACCCAGTCAGAAAGCTTTTTCTTTTCCAAATAAGGAATGGCAGCATCCCACTGCTTAGCAAGTGCAGTGGCAAAATACCACGCCCGCATCATATTGACATAGTATTCCTCGCTGTGCACCGCCGCCGCCCAAGCCAGATATTCCGGGCTGAAGGCATCATCCAGATAATACCGCATCAGCATCCCGATCCCGTAGCGCACGGTATAGACTTGGTCAGAGCCCAGCCAGCGCCGGATAGCGGTCAGCAGTTCCGGCTTATGCTGCGCAAACACCTTGGGGCTGAAGCTATCGCAGACTGCCCAGTTATCCACATAGGGCAAAAAGCGCTCAGTTTCCGCCAGCGCTGTGCCGAAATCCCGGACAGACTCCAGCAGAAAGGCGTGGAGAGCGTTTTCTTCATAATAAAAATGCGGCAGATCTTGCACAAACACCTCCGCTTCCGGGGTATCTGTCAGTTGCTTTGCCAGCTTGCGCAGCAGCGGCACTCGCACCCCGATCACCGTTTCTGGTGGCAGGGTGGGCATCAGGCGGCTGTGAAAGACCTGATATTCCTTATCTTGCAGCGCAAACAGCTGCGCACGGATCGCATCCATTTCCTGCATTTTGTCACATCCCTTCTGTACCATTGTACCAGATGGGAGGGAAAATGCAAAGAGAAAAGGCTCCACCTTTTCAGATGAAGCCTTTGGAGCATCCCGCGCTGTCTATAATAGTATCCCCGTTTCTGTTTTTCCTGCTTGTTTATCCCACCCTCTGGCGTTTATCCAGCCGCATCTTATCGGCTATCATCGCGATGAACTCCGAGTTGGTAGGTTTCCCGCGCAGGTTATGGATGGTATAGCCGAAGTAGCTATTGAGGGTATCCACGTCTCCCCTGTCCCACGCAACCTCGATGGCGTGGCGGATGGCGCGCTCCACCCGGCTGGCGGTGGTACCGTTTTTCTTGGCGATTTCCGGGTACAGGCGCTTGGTCACGGCGTTGATGTACTCCGGCTCGTTCATGGTGAGCAGAATGGCATCCCGCAGGAACTGGTAGCCCTTGATGTGGGCAGGCACGCCGATCTGGTGCAAAATTTCGGTGACGGTCAGTTCGTCACTGTCCACACTGGTGTGGAGCAGGTGCTTTTCCTGTCCGCTGGCTGCCTTGAGCACCCGGGCGGCAAGGACGCTTTCGTCAAAGGGCTTGACAAAATAGTAGGCAAAGCCCTCGTCCAGCAGTTCCTGTACCATTTCCTCGCTCTGAAACGCGCCGGTAACGAAAAACGAGGTGTGGCGCTCGCCGGCGGCATTGTAGCGCTGCTTGACCGCCAGTGCATCCAGCCCGGGCATAAAGGCATCCAGCAGCACCACCTGCGGACGAACGGCCAGCATCTTCTGTAAAACCTTATTTCCATCCTTTTCCACAACGGTCACTTCCACGCCCTTTTGCTCCAGCGCCTCGCGGCAGGCTTCTGTGATCTGAGCACCGGTATCCGACATCAAGAATCTCACTTTATCCATGGTTGTTTCCTCCAATGTGTGCAGTTCCTTTAATACCATGGATTTTACCATAATTTTCCAGACAGTTCAACGGTTTATTTTGGGAAATTATGGAAATTCCGCTCGAATGTCCTACTTTTTTATGCTGCCGCATCCGTTCCGGACACGGAATGTGCCTGTTCCAGCATGGTTTGCGCAAAAATGCCGTAGCCTCGTGTCGGGTCATTGACCAGCACATGGGTCACCGCACCCACCAGCCGCCCGTTTTGCAGGATGGGACTGCCGCTCATCCCCTGCACGATGCCGCCGGTCTGTGCCAGCAGTGCCGGGTCGGTGACGCGCAGCACCATATTGCGGCGCGGGTCGGCATCGTTCACCTTTTCAATATAGACGCGGTAGCTGCGGGGCGTTTCGCCGCTGGTGGTGGTCAATATCTCTGCCGCGCCGGGCAGCACCTCCTGCGCAAAGGCAAGCTCCGTCTGCTGCCCGGCAATGGCGGTGCTTACCGTGCCGTAGACGCCGTTTTCGCCGTTGATGCAGATCCTGCCAAGGGCGTGGTCGCTGATAAATTTGCCCTTCAGCTCCCCGGGGCTGCCGGCGGTGCCGCCGGTGCAGCCCACGATCTGGCAGGCCACGATCTCGCCGCTGCGCAGGGCGACCTGCTCGCCGGTGTCACTGTCGCTGATGGGGTGACCCAGCCCGGCAAACGCCCCGGCCTGCGCGTCCACAAAGGTCAGCGTACCCACCCCGGCGGAGGAATCCCGCACCCACATTCCTGCCCGCCACTGGGCGTTCTGGGTATCCCACACCGGCAAAAGGGTGGTCTGCCGCTGCTCGCCCTTGCGGACGTAGACCACCTCCACCGCCGCACCGGCAGCGGCTTCCAGCGCGGCATGGACCTGCTCGTTGGTCTCGGTGACGGTGTTTCCCATGCGGATGACCCGGTCGCCCAGCCGCAGCCCCGCCTGCTTTGCAGGGTTCACCGTACCGGCGGCGGTATGCACCTCGGAAAAGCCCACCACAAGCGCCCCCTCTGAGAACATCTTCACCCCAAAAGGCGTGCCGCATACCGTAACCGTGGGGCGCTGCATCACGGTGGCGCGGATGGTCTTGACCGGCAGCCAGCCGCCCAGCGCCAGCGTAGTCTGATAGCTGCCCGCTGCCCGGGTGCTGGCCACATTGCGGCTACCGTGCCCGCGCAGCGGTTCCACCCAGCCAAAGCGCGGCAGCATGAGCGGCTGTTCCGGTTCCAGATAAACCTGCTCCGGCAGGGCGCACCACAGCCAGCCCAGCGCCGCCACCGCGGCCACCAGCAGATAAACCCCTATCATCTTTATCCACCTGACAATGCTGTGCTTGGACATTTTACGGCCTCCCTGCGCATTTTTCGGATTTATTATGCGCAGAAAAGGGCGAAAATAACAGGGCTTTCGCAGATGCCGCTTTCCGCTTTAGTCCCTTCCCGTAAAAATGGAAGCCCGGAAGATCCGCAGACCTTCCGGGCTTGCTCTATCTGTCACAAACGATTTTTCCGCAGCGCAAAGGCGTGGCACGGCGGCGGTGCGCCTTATTTTTCATCGTGCAAAGTGCCGGTGCCGCCCTCCACCACGCCGTCATGCTTGAGCACGGCGGTAATGGTGCCAAAGAAGCACTTTACATCCAGCCCAAAGCTGATATGCTCCACATACCAGCCGTCCAGCTTTGCCTTTTCGGCAATTTCCAGTTCGTCCCGGCCGTGGATCTGCGCCCATCCGGTCAGCCCCGGGCGCACATCGTTTGCGCCGTACTTGTCCCGCTCAGCCAACAGGTCGTACTGGTTCCACAGCGCCGGGCGCGGCCCGATGACTGCCATATCCCCCACAAGGATGTTCCACAGCTGCGGCAGCTCGTCCAGACTAGTCTTGCGCAGAAAGCGCCCCATGCGGGTGATATACTGCTCCGGGTCGTGCAGCAGATGGGTAGGCATATCGTGCGGGGTGTCGATGCGCATGGTGCGGAACTTGAGGATCTGGAAATGCCGCTTGCCGATGCCTACCCGCTTCTGCCGGAAAAACACCGGCCCGGGCGAGTCCAGCTTGATGGCAACAGCCAAAAGCAGCAACAGCCACGAAAGGCACAGGATGCCGCAGGCCGACAGCAAAATATCCAGCAGCCGTTTGATCCGATTCCTATACATAAATAAAACTTCCTCCGTTTTCTACGGGTGTACCGCTTTATTATAGCAGTATGGGCAGCATTTTTCAATTGCAGGCCGTGCCTGGCGGCTGATATTTGGCGATTTTGGAGGAAGTGGACGCTTTACCTCTTGTTTTTTACCTAATATCGCGCTATAATAGGCAATTGCTATGTCAATTCAGGTTTATTATAGGAGGTAGATAACTCATGGCTACGACCAGCCGTTCCGCAGACCTGACCAGCGGGCCCATGCTGCAAAAGATCATTTTGTTTTCTGTGCCGCTGGCGGCATCCAGCATTCTGCAATTGCTGTTCAACGCCGCCGACGTTGTGGTGGTGGGGCGCTTTGCGGGCAGCACGGCGCTGGCCGCTGTTGGCTCCAACGGTGCGCTGATCAATCTGCTGGTCAACCTGTTCGTCGGGCTTTCGCTGGGTGCCAACGTGGTGGCAGCCCGGTGCTTTGGTGCCCGGGACGAAAAAGGCGTGCAGGATACGGTACATACCGCCGTGGCGCTGGGCTTGGTCAGCGGCGTGCTGCTGGCGGTGGTGGGCTTTTGCACCGCGCGCGGCCTGCTGGAGCTGATGAGCTGCCCGGAGGATGTGATCGGTCTTTCCGCTCTGTACCTTAAAATCTATTTTATCGGAATGCCCATGACCATGCTGTACAACTTCAGCAGTGCGCTGCTGCGGGCCGTAGGCGACACCAAGCGCCCGCTGTACTGTCTGGCCGCTGCCGGCGTCATCAACGTGGTGCTGAATCTTGTCTTTGTCATCGGCTTTTCCATGAGCGTGGCAGGCGTAGCACTGGCCACCATCATCAGCCAGACCGTGTCCGCGCTGCTGGTGACCGGGATGCTCGTCCGGGAGGAGGGTGCGCTGCGGCTGGACCTGCGGCGGCTGGCCTTCCACGCCGGGACGCTGAAGCAGATCTTGCTCATCGGTCTGCCTGCCGGGCTGCAAAGCACGGTGTTTAGCCTTTCCAACGTGGTCATCCAGTCCTCTATCAACTCCTTCGGCTCCATGGTGGTGGCGGGCAACTCTGCCTCCTCTAATCTGGAGGGCTTTGTGTATACCGCCATGAACGCCTTTGCGCAGGCCGCTGTCACCTTTACCAGCCAGAACATCGGCGCACGCAAGTACCACAACCTTGACCGGGTGATCCGCAATTGTCTGCTGTGTGTCGTGGTGACCGGCCTTGTGCTGGGCGGCGGCGCAGCGCTGGCAGGGAACCAGCTGTTGCGCTTCTACTCCTCGGACACCGCAGTCATTGCTACCGGCATCGAGCGGTTAAGGATCATCTGCGGCTCCTATCTGCTGTGCGGCATCATGGACGTGCTGGCCAGCAGCCTGCGCGGGCTGGGTTACAGCGTGCTGCCCATGGTGGTGAGCCTTGTGGGCAGCTGCCTGCTGCGGCTGGTGTGGATCGCCACCATCTTCCAGCTGAACCGCACACCGTTCATGCTGTACATCAGCTACCCCATCAGCTGGACGCTGACCGCACTGGTGCATCTCGGCTGTCTGCTGGTGGTACGGCGGCATCTGCGTCAGAACCAGCAGCAGACACAGGCGGCATAATCAATTTCGAACAAAGCAACGCCCTTTCGGTTATAACTCTTCCCGTGAAAAAGCAGTTCCGAAACGCCCGCAGGCGTTTCGGAACTGCAAATAAAAAATATTTTTCCTCTGACGTTGCCCAAAGCAAAGCGGAGGGCATTTGAAATCTTCTCACCAAAAAGGACTGCTGCGTCAAACGATGCAGCAGTCCTTTTTTCACAGGGCCACATCCAGTGCCATCATCAGCGCAAACCCCAGCACGATGCTGATGACACCGGCCACTTCATCCGGTTCCACCGCCTCAGGGATCATCTCCTGTGCGGTCACACACACCATACAGCCCGCCGCCGCACTCATGAGCCACGGCAGCGCTGCACCTACCCACTCGGCCAGCACAAAGGCCAGCACCGCGCCCAAAGGCTCCACCAGCCCGGACGCCGCCCCTGCGGCAAAGGACTGCCCCTGGGTGCGCCCGCTCTGGGTCAGCGGCAGACTGACCGCCGCACCCTCCGGGATATTCTGCAAGCCGATTCCGAGGCTCAGCGCCAGCGCTCCGCTTACGGCGTCTGCGTCCCCGTGCAGCGCCAGTGCCGCAGCAAGCCCCACCACCATGCCCTCCGGCAGGTTGTGCAGGGTGACCGCCAGCACCATGCGCCCGCAATGCCCGGGGCCGCCCGCCAGCAGCTGCCCGGCGGCATCCTCCAGTCGCAAAAGCCCCACAGCACCTAAAATAAGCCCCAGCGCCGGGGGTACCCATGCCGCCCTGCCCTGCGACCGGGCTATGGCCGGCAGCAGCAGGCTCCATACGCTGGCCGCCAGCATGATACCCGCCGCCATTCCGCACAAAATGCGCCGGGTAGCCGGTCTTGCCTGCCTGCGCAGCAAAAACACCCCTGCTGCTCCCAGCGCGGTACACGCCGCCGGAAACAGCCAGACCCCAAGTATGAAAACGATCCGGTTCAAACCGCATTCCCCCTTTGCCCTTTGTATGCACAAACGGGCAAAAAGGTGCGGTTTCAGAATGCGATAGCTTCCTCTTCGCTGCCATAGGGCAGGCCGGTGTCGGGGTTCATGGGCGGCACGGCCGCTGCGGTGTCTGCCTTTACCTTGCAGATCACGGCATCGCACAGGATGTACTTCACCTTTGCCACAGCGGTGTTGCCGATCTTATCGTACAGACGGCCTGCACTGTAGCAGTCCCCCTTTACGGTATGGGTGCTGTTGGCCACATAGCCCACCTTGCCCAGCCCCGGCAGCTCTGCCCGGATGGCTTCGCGGTCGGCCTGATTCTCCGGCTCCTTGACCAGACGCACCTTCTGCCCTACTGCAAAGGGCATCGTGCCGTAGCGGTAGTTCAGGCCGGTCAGTGTTACATAATACTTCATGGTTTTACCTCCTTAGAAATCCTCTTCGCTGCTGTCGCAGCTGTCTGCATCGCAGTCTGTGTCATCGGACGCAAAGCTGTCGGTGCTGTCCGTGTTGAAATTGCGCTCGAATGCGGTCATGTACTGGGCATAGCCCTCATCGCCGGTGCCGAAGTAGCCAAAATCAAAATCTTTCATCGTATTATCCTCCGCAAATGTTCTTGTCGTTCAAGCCTTCCGGGGGATGTCCGTCCCTCGTTATGCTTCTATTATCCACATTTGCAGTCCAATAAAAAGGATTTTCGGCAGATCATTTCAAGTTTTTTCTACTTTGTGTTCCCCGCCCGGCGGTGCAGGCTTTGCTCTGTACCCACAGCATACCACACTCTGCCGGGTAAGAGGTCAACTGCCGGGCGACATTCTGCAAAAGCGGGTTCTACAGCAGATAGCAGCCCGTCTTTTTGCAGTTTTATTTTTGCCAAAAAGTCTTTGACTTTTGGCGAAATTTTATGACAACTATGTAGATTCTTTACATAGATTATAACTTTCGACCAAAACCCTCTTGATTTTTTTCGAAAACGGACTAGAATATAGCATCGCAGTGAGGTGTTACCGAAAGCCCGCTGCTAAACATTTACAAGAAGACTAAGGAGATCATTGATATGAAACTCAAGAATATTTGCATCGCTGTTGTCGCTCTGGCTCTGGCTGCTGGCATGACCGCTTGCGGTGGCTCTGCTTCTACCGCTGCTTCTTCCTCTGAGGCTGCTTCCGCAAGCACCACCGCTGCTTCTTCTGAGGCTGCTTCCAGCGAGGCCGCTTCCTCTGAGGCTGCATCTTCCGAGGCTGCTTCCTCTGAGGCCGCTTCCAGCGAGGCTGCTTCTTCTGAGGCTGCTTCCACCACTGCCGCCTAAGTTTAACGCGCACAGCGTACATAACAAGATAGCAAAAGGCCGTTGCACATTGTTTTGTGCAGCGGCCTTTTTGGTTGCGCAGAAAGATTATAAATGCCCTCCGCGTGCGCTATGGGCATAACCAGCGGAATGATTTTTTCTTTTTCGGGATACCGGGGCGTCCGCGGACGCCCCGGTATCCCATTTTATGAAAAAAGACCGCCGCACAAAGCCATGTACAGCAGTCTCCTTACGTTTGAAAAGTAAGCTTCCCAGTATCATTTTTCAAGGATCGCGCGGATCTGGGCAAGGTCGGCAGCAAAGGCGATATTCCGCTGCCGCGCCGAGGTGGAAAGCCCCATGGTGATCATCTGCTGCAAAAGCCGGTGCAGGGGCTGGTAGTAGCCGTTCAGATCGTAGAGGATGCAGGGTGCGTCCAGCTGCCCCAGCGACAGCTTGCTGATGACCTCGGTGATCTCCTCCAGCGTGCCGGTGCCGCCGGGAAACGCGATAAAAGCATCCCCCAGCTCGATCATTTTGGTTTTGCGGGTGGGCATATCCTCGGTCACGATCAATTCGGTCAGGCCCTCGTGCTGCAGCTCTGCGTCCAGAAAGCACTTGGGCTCTACGCCGGTCACCCTGCCGCCTGCGGCCAGCACACTGTCGGCTAGAATACCCATCAGGCCGCTTTTGCTGCCGCCGTACACCAGCGCATTGCCGCTTTCGCCGATCCAGCGCCCCAGCTGCTGCACAGCCTGCGGCAGTGCAGGATCGGTGCCAAGGTTTGCCCCCAGATATACAGTAATGTTCATTTGGTCAACCTCTCTTTCCGGGTCAGATGCTCCACAGCACCGCGCCCAGCACCGCAGAAAGCAGGATCATCCCGATGGGGGACGGCGCTTTCTGCGTTTTCTTTTTATAGGCAAAATGCAAAATGCCCAGCAGGGCAAACACTGCCAGCGCACGCACATCCGGGGCAAAGCCGCCGGAAACAGTGGTAAAGCCACCCAGCGTGGAAAGCCCCATGGTGCAGGCGGTGGCTAAGATCATAGCCACCACGCAGGGGCGCACCCCGGCCAGAAAGGCGTTGACCCCGGCATACTTCATCAGGCTGTGCAGCGCCGCCGCAATGAGCAGGATGATGACAAAGGAGGGCAGCACCACCCCCACCGTTGCCGCAAAGGAACCTGCCAGTCCCGCCTGCGAAGCGCCGATAAAGGTAGCCATGTTCACCGCCAGTGGGCCGGGGGTGGACTCTGACACTGCGATAAAGCTGAGAAACTCGCTCTCGGTCAGCCAGCCGTGCCCCAGCACTGTTTCCCGCACCAGCGAGATCATGCCGTAGCCGCCGCCAAAGGACACCGCACCGATGACAAGAAAGTTCCAGAACAATTGCAGCAGGATCATTTTGTGCCGCCTTTCTTCCCCTGCCCTACCGCGTAGGCAAGCACCCCGGCTGCGCCGCAAAACAGAATGCAGCAGATGGAGGAAAACTTTACCGCCAGCACAGAGCAGCCCACCATGGCCGCCAGCACCACCGCCACCACTGCCGTGTTGAAAGGGGTGTGCTGCAGGTTTTTGAGCATCTTGATTCCTGCGGATAAAATCAGGTAGATGACGCAGGCCTGAATGCCCTTAAAAGCATTGGCTACCACCGTCAGCTGCAAAAAGCGGTCAAAAAACAGCGAAATAACATAAATGACTGCAAAGGACGGCAGGCACACCGCAAGGGTAGAGGCCGCCGCACCGGCTACCCCGGCCAGCTTATAACCGATATAGGTGGCGCTGTTTACCGCCACAGGGCCGGGGGTGGACTCGGCAATGGCGACCATATCCAGAAACTCCTCCCGGGTGAGCCAGCGCTTTTCCTCTACAAATTCGTGTTCCAGCAGCGCCACCATGGCGTAGCCGCCGCCAAAGGTAAAGGCACCGATCTTAAAAAAGGTGCCGAACAATTCTCTAATTTTGGACATAGGCATTTCTCCTTTGGACGTTTACTGTTTGACCGGCTCCAGTTCCAGATAGCACTCGAAAGCCGTTTTGTCTGTGCGCTTGGCAATAAAGTACCAGCCATCATCCGAAGGCGCGTAGAACACCTCCACCTGCTGCCCCATGGGGACTTCGCGGTGATAGTTGATGGAAGCGAACTTCACAACATGATCGCGCATGATCTCCAGCGGCAGTGCATCGCAGACGATATCCAGATAAAAAGCGTTGTTGATGTGATAGTGCAGGTCGCACTGGGAGTAGCGCGCCGTAAACAGGCCGGCGCTGGTCAGGCTGTCCCGGCGCTTATGCAGCAAAAGGGGCAACTCCTCTTTCACCGTCTCGTTCCAGTATCCCTCTACCGTCCAGCCCGGCTGGCGCAGGATGTGTCCATTCTCAAGGCTGGACATGATCCAGCGGCTGTCCACCATGGCTACTTCCTGCCCGGCTTCGTCCGTAAGGGTGGTGACGCGCTTGATGGAACCGCGGAGAGCCTTTTCTGAGCGGGAGCAAAGGGTCAAAGTCTCGCCACGGCGGGGCACGCGGCTGAACCGCAGCGCCTGCTTGCCCACCAGAAACGCTACGCCGTGATCCTCAAAGAACTTATCGTCCATGCCAAAGTGGCGGGCGTGCATGGTGGAGATCTGCTCCACATAGCGCAGCAGCGCACTGGCCTTGAGCAGGCTGTGGCAGTCTGCATCGGCATTTTCTACCACGGCGGTGCCTTGATAATAAAACTGTTCCATAGTCTTTCCCTCCTATCGGAAAAAGGCCGCCGCACCACGTCCGGGACGGCAGCCTTGGTTGAACGATCAATACTGATTGCGGGTCTTTCTGCGCACCTTGCGCCAGATATTGAAGCAGGCAAGTGCCAGCATGGCCAGCAGCAACAGCAAAAACAGGTAGCTGCCGCCGCCTTCATCGTAGCTCTTCATCTCGCTCCACTTCAGGTCCAGTTCGCTGTTCACCTCGTCGCTCAGGGCGGTGAACACCTTCTCGCGGGCGGCGTCCTCCTCAGACGGATAGGCGATCTCGCTGGTTTTCAGATCCTCGTCCAGTACCCCCCATACATCGTGCATGGGGGTGGTGTAGCCGATATACTCGCTGTTAGCCTTGCCGA
>ERZ825525.2572-NODE-2572-length-11427-cov-2.702339_pt1 | contig 11427 bp, 10 predicted proteins | sample MGYA00519930_ERZ825525 | MGnify/ENA primary metagenome ERZ825525 (study PRJEB31778, sample SAMEA3449203) | human gut metagenome | biome: human gut; feature: human-associated habitat; material: faeces | place: United Kingdom | collected 2010/2012 ... | reverse complement strand
GTCTGGATAGTGCTTATAAGCGTTATTCTGGCATTTGTCACATGGTTGGCTATCTCCGTAAACGAGTTCCCCGAGATAGACAAGAGCCTCATCGGAATACCGATAGAAGCCGAACCCACTGACTTCATGAAGTCGAACAATCTCCAGATAATCGGCGACTACACCGGCACCACGGATATCCGCATAAGCGGCAAGCGCTACGATATATCCGACCTGAAAGCCGAGGACTTCACAGCCGCGCTCGACCTCACGAACGTCCGCCGCGCAGGCACCTACGACCTTTCAGTAACGATAGCCTGTAAGAATGACAAGGTGGAATACAGCCTTGTCGAAAACACACAGATGGCGGTAACGATAACCGTTGACGAGATAGCTGCACGGGAGTTCCCGATAACCGCAAGCGCGCCTGATATCAGCCTGCCGGAGGGCTACTACGTGGACGAGATAACCTCCAACCCGCCGACAGTCACAATAACCGGCTCGGTTTCCGTGCTCGATGAGATAAACCGCGTTGAGGCGAACGCTTCCTATGACGGCTCCACGCTTGAAAGCCACGAGGTCAAGACTGATCTCACCATCTACAAGAACAACGGTTCGCGCCTTGACAACTCCACCGTTAAACTCAGCACCGACAATGTTCTTGTGAACATTCCGATACTGATACAGAAGGAGCTTCCGCTGAAATTCCGGTTCACCGGCGTTCCGCAGAACTTCGACATTGATACTCTGAAATACACCATGCAGCCTCAGTCCATCATGGTAGCGGCTCCGGACGGAAGCATAAACAACCTCAGCGAGCTTGAGCTTGAGGATCCGATAAACCTCACGGACATCAGGATCAATCAGACCGTTTCCACCGTTCCGATAAAGCTCCCCGAGGGCTACAAGAACCTCTCAGGAATAAACAGCGTCCGCATTACATGGGATATCGCTGATTACAGCAAGCTGGACTTCCCGGTAAGCAACATCACCATCGTGAACGAACCGGACAACATGGACGTAAGCGTAATAACAAGAGAGCTGACCCTTACGGTTATCGGTCCCTCCGAGGATATCAGCGCGCTGTCCTCCTCGGACTTCTACGTTACCGCAAACCTGCTGTCAACGTCACTGCACGACGGTTCGCAGGACGTTCCGGTATCCATCATAATCAGCGGTTCCAGCGGAAAGACCTGCTGGGCTGTCGGAAGCTACAAGATAACCGTCAGCGCAGTCACCACATCAGTTAACGAGGAATAAATGGCAATAATCATCTCACAGATAAAGACCACCCTTGACGAGCCAAAGGACAATGCCGTCGCAAAGGCATTGTCCCTGCTGCGCCTGAGCCGCGCCGAGACCGCCTCCGCGAAGCTCTACAAATCCTCCGTGGACGCACGGCGGGATATCTGCTTCGTGAACTCGGTTTACATCGCGATGAAAGACCCCGCAAAGGAACGCAGACTCGCAGAAAAGCACCAGAACGTCCGGCTGTACGAGCCGGGGGCGCTGTCGTTCACCCGGGGAAAGGAGCGGCTTCGTGGAGACGTCTATGTTGCGGGCTTCGGCCCCGCGGGAATGTTCTGTGCGCTGACCCTGTGCGAATTCGGCTACAGGCCGGTCGTGCTGGAGCGCGGCGCGGATATGGACAGCCGTATCCGGGCGGTGGAGGGCTTCTGGGCAGGCAGAGCGCTCGACCCGTCCACCAACGTGCAGTTCGGCGAGGGCGGCGCGGGAACTTTTTCCGACGGAAAGCTCACCACCCGCATCGGCGACCCGCTCTGCTCCCGGGTGCTGGAACGCCTCGTGGAATTCGGCGCGCCGGAGGACATACTGACCCAGGCGAAACCGCACATCGGCACGGATAAGCTCCGCAGAGTTGTAAAGAACCTGCGCAGCCGCGTACTGGAGCTGGGCGGCGAGGTGCGTTTCCTCTCGCCGCTTGAAAGTCTGGAGCTGCATTCGGGCAGAGTGGACAGCATACGCGTCAACGGCGCGGATATCCCCTGCGGAGCGCTGGCTCTGGCGGTGGGGCATTCGGCGCACGATACGTTCAGAATGCTGCACGGAAAGGGCGTAACGCTCGTTCCCAAGCCATTTTCGGTGGGCGCGCGTATCGAGCATCTGCAGGCGGACATCGACCGTGCGCTTTACGGAAAATACGCCGGGCACCCTGCGCTCCCGCCCGGGGAATATCAGCTCTCCTACCACGATAATGGCCGCGGAGTTTATACGTTCTGCATGTGCCCCGGCGGCTACGTCGTGGCTTCGGCGAGCGAGCCGGGCACGGTAGTCACCAACGGCATGAGCTACTTCGACCGCGCGGGTAAAAATGCCAACAGCGCCGTGCTGGTCTCCGTGGCTCCGGAGGATTTCGGCGGAGGTCCGCTTGGCGGCGCGGAGTTCATTCACCGGCTGGAGGAAAAAGCGTACCAGCTCGGGCGCGGCGGAAAGGCTCCGGCGGCGCTCACCCGGGAGTTCGTTTCCGGCGGAAACAGCTTCACGCTCGGCAGAGTCGACCCGACTTACTCCCTCGGCGTAGAGCCTGCGGATTTGAACGAGCTGTTCCCGGAGTACGTCAGCAAGCCGATGAAAAACGGACTGAGATACTTCGACCGGCGCATACCCGGATTCTCCGACAGCGACAGCGTGCTGACCGCGATAGAGACGCGCAGCAGCTCCCCGGTAAGGCTTCCGAGGAACGAAGCCGGATCAGCGGAATGCGCGGACAATCTGTTCCCATGCGGCGAGGGCTGCGGCTACGCCGGAGGTATCATGTCAGCGGCGGTGGACGGAATAAAGACCGCCGTGCGGATAATGGAAAGATTCGCTCCGGCGCAGGCTGAATAATTCCCGCAGATAAACGTAAAATAACCCCCGAAAGGTCGTTTCGGGGGTGTTTTTATGGGCGGATATATCATAGTGGCGGGCGGAGAAACGCTCCCGGAAGGATTCCAGGGCGTTCAGGCTTCCCGGGCGGAACTTATCGACTGCGCCAAGTGCGCCGTTATAGTGTGCGACGGCGCCGAGGTCCCGCGCGTAGTCCGGGCGGCGGGAGTTATGATAAACGGCGACAGCGCCGCAGTACCTTCGGAGCGCGTCAGCGGAGTGCAGCTTATAACCTGCGGGCGCGGCGTGAAAAACACGGTCAGCGTCACCTCCGACGACGGAGAAACTCTGACCCTCGCGCTCAACCGCGCCGTAGAAACGCTGTCCGGCGTTTGTGAGCCTATGGAGCTTCCGGTGCGGCGGCGCGGCAGGTCGGATTTCATGTGCATGGCTGAATTCGCCGCCGCGATACTCCTGGACGAAATCGGGCAGTGATACAATACAGGGTGCGGATATTCCGCACCCTGTGTTTTATTCGTTTTCCCTGAGCTCGTCAAGCTCCCCGCGTATCGGAACAAACATGAACTTCTTGTTCTCAGCCTGCGCCTCAAGCTCGGAGTGCGCCCCCATGCTGAGCCACACCAGTGCAACCTCCCCGTGGAAGTACTCTGCGGCGGTCTCCGCCGCAAATATGTTGTCCTCGGTGAGACTGCAGGTTATGAACAGCACTGCGGCTGTTCCGCTGCGGCATGCCGCGCGGAGCGTTTCAGCGACGTCCTGCACCTCAAGACGCGCCGGAAATACCGACATCATATCATAGAAACTCTCGAAATCCCCCATATTGCGTATAACGCGCCGGAATTCCGGCTGGCATGCGCCGAAATCCACAAGAGCGCCGTCTCCGGACTTCACCGCCGCCATAGCAAACGCAATAGCCGCCTCGATCACTGCGTCCGCCTGCTTCATCACGGCTCCCGGGGTCGCGCCGTCAAAGCTGTAGTCGCATACTACCGCGGTCTTGTGCTCGGTCGCTTCGTCGTACTGCTTTATCATCAGGTCGTCGAGCTTGGCGGTGAGCTTCCAGTGCACAAGCTGCATTATATCGCCCGGACGGTATTCGCGAACGTGCGAAAAGTCCTCGCGCTCGCCCTGAAGCAGCGGAGCGGGGTTCGAGCTGTTCTCGCTGTGAGCCTCCGCCGGGAGTTCTCCGATATCCACCCTTCTCGGCAGGAATATCAGCGTTTCTTCACTTGATATCTTCCTTGAGATACATATTATCCTGAGCGGGTCGAAAACCGATATCCGGCTTATCTCTGCGGCGTACGAGCCGCGATAGCGGTGCATTCCGGAAACTGAAATGCGGCACTTCCCGAACGGCGGGACCGCCGCATACACGCGCTTCGCGCAGAACAGACCGGTGTCGCGGTCAGGGAGATTGCACTGCAACTCCACCGGAGCCAGCGGAAGAATGAAACGGCTGCGGACGTACAGCCATATCTCGATGTCCGTTTCCTTGGGGTGAACCTCGCGCTGCTCGATGAATCCCGCCTCGGCGGTGCGGCTCGCGATGAACGCCGCCAGAGCTGCCAGCAAGGGATAAACCGTGGCAGCAATGAGCAGCACCGACGAAATGCGGCTCTGATAAGCTATCGAGAACACCAGGAACGCCAGCGCCATTAAAATATACAATATCCTGTTTCTTCGCATGTGAATTCCTCGTTAAAGGCTGCGCCTTACGGGAGGGGTAACGGCGGAAACCGCGTCCTGAAGCACTGTTGTGACGTCCATGCGGCGCATTTTCATTTCCTGCCTGAGAACTATCCTGTGGCTGAAAACCGGGATCATCAGCCTTACGATATCCTCCGGCACCACGTAATCCCTGCCGTCAAGGTATGCATACGCACGGCTCGCCTGCATTATCGCGAGGGAGGCTCTCGGGCTTACGCCCAGCTCCACGCCGCCGTGCGCCCTTGTCGCAGCGGAAAGCTCCGCGACATAGCGACACAGGCTCTCCGCAAAATTCACCTGCTGAACCTCCGCGATGCACGCAGAAAGCTGCTCGGCGGTCATTACGGGTCTGACCTCGTTCGCCGGATTCTCACCGAGGCGGTCGAGCAGGATACCTGTCTCCTCCTCCACGGTGGGGTAGCCCATGCTTATCTTGATCATAAAGCGGTCAAGCTGAGCCTCCGGCAGCGGGAATGTCCCGACATACCCCTGGGAATTCTGCGTTGCAATAACGATGAACGGCTCCGGAAGCTGGTGTACCACGCCGTCGACGGTGACGCGCTTCTCCTCCATCGCTTCCAGCAGCGCCGACTGTGTTTTCGGCGAGGTGCGGTTTATCTCATCGGCAAGCAGTATATTCGTCATAACGAGACCCGAGCGGTACTCGAAACGGTTCTCCTCGCGGTTGAACATCGTGAATCCGGTGATATCGGAAGCCATCACGTCCGGCGTAAACTGCGCCCTGCGGAATGAAAGTCCAGTTGCCTTCCCCAGAGCCATCGCAAGGGTGGTCTTGCCCACGCCCGGGACATGCCCCTGCGCCAGCAGAGCCGTGAGTATAAGCTGCACAGCCTCGCCCTTTCCCTTTATTACTTTGGATATCTCTCCGGACAGCTTCTGCATGAGCTGCTGATTTTCGTTTGTGTAAGCCATTTATAGCTCCTTGATCTTTATTTGACCATTCTCTCCCCGCTTCCCGTATCAGAGCGCGAATACATCATCTGAAACGTTACGCTCATTGGAAGCAATGCCATGCGCGGAGTGTTTCCGCTGCACTACACCATACACCTGCAGTTTCAGGACGGGCTGCTTCTGCGCAGATATCTAATTACAGCGGTAAGCGCTGATATTGCGCGTTTTTTTATCCGTACCTATCCTAAAGTGTATCAAATCTATTATAACACAGTTTTTATTCTAATTCAACTACTTTTCCCGGATTTTGTGTAAAAACTATATCATTTGTTTTCACTTATTCCCCGGATCAGCCTTGCCATCGGGGTGGTGTAGAAATAATTCTCCCGGAACATCTCCTCCGGAGAGGCTTCGTTCAGTATCTCGCCGTTGAAGAGCATTCCGCACATATCGGCGCAGTCGGCGGCAAGCTCGGTATCGTGGGTAACAAGAAGCACCGCGCAGCCGTCCGCCGCGATATCCCGAAGCAGCCGCGACAGCTCCTGCTTGGAAGCCGCGTCCATGCCCTTGGTCGGCTCGTCCAGAAGCAGCAGCTCCGGTTTCCCAGACAGCAGCTTCGCCAGAGCCAGCCGCTGGCGCTCGCCGCCGGAAAGATCCAGCGGATCCCGCCCGGAAAGCTCCGCCAGCCCGAAACGCTCCAGGTATTCCGCCGGAGCCTCCTGACCTGCGGTATCCTGCGTAAACAGCATGCAGGGATTCTGCGGAAGGTACGCCGGAACAAGCCCGCGCCGCAGCTTTACCCTTCCGGAAGTCTGCCGGAGCATTCCGCAGATCACCTTGAGCAGCGTAGATTTACCGCTGCCGTTGCCGCCGATGACCGCGTATATCTCCCCCGGGAATATCCGCAGCGACGCTCCCCGCAGCACTTCCGGAGCGTTCCTGCCCCAGCCGGCGCACAGTTCCTTAACTGAAACAAGCGGCTCCCCGGAGGGCGCATACTGCTTCCCGGCTTTCTGCGTATGCTCCGCGAGATACTCACGGCAGACTGCGCTGCTCCTGCCCTCGCGGACGGATACCGGTGAAACTCCCCTGCCGCCCGCCGCCCGGAATATCCGCTGCGAAGCGGTGAGCGCCTTCTCCATCGGGTGACCAGCGGGAAGGCTGTCAGCGAGAAGCGCCGGAGCGCAGTCCGCTATGATCCTTCCCCCGTCCATTACAACTGCCCTGTCGGATATCGGGAGAAGCTCCTCAAGGCGGTGCTCGGCGGCTATGACGGTCACGCCGAAATCGCGGTTCAGCCTGCGCACGGCGTCGATGAAGTTCTGTGCGGCTATCGGGTCGAGCTGAGACGTTGGCTCGTCCAGAAGCAGCAGCTCCGGGTGGAGCACCGCCGCCGAAGCCAGGCAGAGGAGCTGCTTCTGACCGCCGGAAAGCGCGTCGGTCGGCTTGTCGAAAAGCTCCTCAAGTCCGAAGTACCCCGCCATTTCGCCGACCCTGCGGCGTATTTCGTTCCGCTCCATTCCCACGCTCTCGCAGGAAAAAGCCAGTTCGTGCCACACCTTGTCGGTGACGGTCTGAGCCTCGGGATCCTGCATTACAAATCCGATTTTCGCGGCGGCGTCCCGGTCCGGCTCGCTGGTCAGCTTTCTGCCGAGGAACCTCACGTCTCCGGAAAGCTCCCCACGCGGAAAAAGCCCCGGCTTCATCAGCCGAAGCAGCGTTGATTTCCCGCAGCCGGAAAGTCCACACAGCGTGACGAACTCCCCGGGCTTCACCGAAAGGCTGACCCCGCGCAGCGCTGCAGAGCCGTCAGGATAGCTGAATTTAATGTCGTTTATCTGTATCATATCCACCATTCCGGGGTAAGCTCCCCGAGCGTCTTTACTTTGCCGGCGCTGTAGTCTATCATTATTTCTATGTTCCTGTAGTCCTCCGGCATAAGCTGAGTCATCAGCTCCCGGCAGGACCCGCAGGGAGCGCCGCTGTTTCCGTCCGGCATTATCGCTATGACCTTGCTTATCCGGTGTTCGCCGTTGGTTATCATATTGAATATCGCGTTGCGCTCAGCGCAGATACCAAGCGTGCACGCCGTATCAACGCAGACTCCGGTGTATATCTTCCCGGAATCCGAAAGCACAGCCGCGGCAACTCCCCCGGCCTCGACGTATTCTGATATCCGGCGGCCGCACTGGACTGCCCTTGCCGCGTTATAAAGTTCTTCCCATATCTTATCCATTGTTATTCACCTTTGAAGGATCGCCGTAATTATTCCGGACATTCCAGGCTATATTTCTGTATAATATCACTGCGGAGGGCAGCAGGCACAGCGCCGCAAACGCGCAGTACATCGCGATATCCGCCGCTCCGCACGGAATATACGAAAGCGCGGGATAAAAGTAGTATTCCCCGGCGCCGGCGACTCTGAGGGCAAGCGAAATTCCGGCGGCGGCAAGCACTGCCGCCATGGAAACCGCAGTGTATTCCGTGAATCGGTAAATAGAGAAGCTGGTGCGCGGAGAAGTCCCGTATCCCCGCGCTTTCATTGACAGCGCGGAATCCATCGCGCGTTCCGCAGAATATCCCACGGAGGCAGAAAACGCACGCAGCCGTCCGCGAAGGGTCTGCGCGTTCTGAACTGCGGCGAACTCCCGGGAGGTGCGAATAAACATCGGCAGGAACCGTATAGCGCAGGACAGCACCAGCCCAGCGGCAGGAAATATCCTGCCTAAGAGCCAGATGTACTTATCGCTTGTGACGAACCGCACAGCGCAGGCTCCCCACAGGCAGACCGCCGCCAGCATTCCCCCGACGAACGCCCCGTAGCAGAGCGCCTCCAGCGTGAACGCCCGGTCGCCGACGAAAAACAGCGCGGTCTCTCCATTGTGGACGAACAGGAAGTTCGCCAGCGCCCCGGTGACAGCGACCGCTCCGAACCAGCCCGCCCCCTTCAGACCGCCGGAAAGCGCCGCAAGCAGCACCGAACCGCCCAGCGAGATCAGTACAGTCACAGGTTCCCGGGCGAATGCGGTAAATCCGAGCACCGTCAGGAGGTACAAAAAGCACACCGCCGGGTGCATTCTTTCGAGCGTCCTCAAAGCTTTTTCTCCCGTCTGAGCCAGTTTATAAGTCCCTCGCAGCCCTCGCATACGTCGCGGTAGGTGGTCTCGAACTCGCCGGTGTACCACGGGTCGGCGATGTCGCTCCCTGCCCTGCGGTCGGTGAAATCGAGCAGACGGCGTATCTTCCCGGAGTTTTTCTCCCCGGCTATGCGGGTCATGCTGCGGATATTCGCGCCGTCCATGCCGACCAGCAGGTCGTATTCCTCCGCGTCGGAGCGGGTCATCTGCCGGGCGCACTTGGCTGAGAAGTCTATCCCGAGCCTCCGCAGTATCGAGGCTGTGCCGTAATGTACGGGGTTTCCTATCTCCTCAGTGGAGGTCGCCGCGGACGCCGCGGTCACTCCGGTGATTCCGCGCTTTTTCAGCATGTCGAGAAATATGAATTCCGCCATCGGTGAACGGCATATGTTGCCGTGACAGACGAATAGTATCTTGTACATCTGTGTTGTTCCTTTCAGAAGGCTTTGTATTGCGTTATTTTGCCGCATTTTGCGTACTGGCAGATATTACAGATTTGCGGTTAATTTCACAGAAACCCGGCAAATCGGAGCAAATTGCGGACGCGTATAGTAGTCAGATAGTAGTAAAAATCAGCGGTTTTACTACTAAGGATTTTGCGCGGGGAAAATCAACGCTTTTATTATATCATATCCGCAATGATATGATATAATTTGCCGATATGCACGGAGTTCACCGTAGGTGAACGTATGTGCAAGGCATTTTGATCTATAATAAACGCTTTGCGTTTATTATAGCATATTTTATTGGTTTTGCATAGTACCCATGTTTAACAACGATTCTGCTGATTTCCGGCACAGAATACGATTGTATGAAATTCGCACCGATAGGTTTGTTGAATCACACTAATTTTCTGAAATCGTGTTTTTTCGCGCCACATTATGTCAGAACACGCCATGTCGCTTGACAAACCTGGCATCTGGGTGTATACATAGACCAAAAATTGCTTTTTGGAATGTTATTCCATAGGCAGCGCATGAATAATGGAGGTAATTTATGATTAGGAAGAAAATACGGCTGATGACTTCAGCCGCGGCATTACTTGCAGTGCTGGCTGCATTGCTTGTGGCGATAACGCTGATGTCAACAAAGTCAGCGGCAGAAAACGTATTCGAATTTGTAACAGGTGTTGACGCTTCGGGCAATCTGACAAAAGAGTCGAAGCCCTATACAGCTATCAGAACTTACGAGGAATTCCAGAAAATCAACGAAAGCGATGAAAGCCTTGCAGGAAACTATGTCCTTGAGAATGATATCACTCTTCCGAGCGGCTGGGATTCTATTGGCTCCGGAAAGCCGTTCACCGGCTGATTTGAGGGCAAAGGGCATACCATAACTATCGGCGCGGACACTGCCGGCACAAACACGAATCTTGTTCCGTTCTTCAAAAATAGCGGAGTTATTCATGATTTGAATGTGACTGGAACAGTCAGCGTTAAAACATACTTTGGCTCCGTTGTTTCTTCTAACGGCAGCGGCGGATATGTCATAGACTGCTCATCTAAGGCAGATATCACCGTCACCGGAAAAGGAATGGTCGGCGGTATTGTAGGCGTTAACGAGGGTACTGTCTACAGGTGCCGGTTCACCGGAACGCTTGCCACTGAAACAATGAATGGAGTAAGTTATTATGGCGGAATTATCGGCAGTAATTTAGGTACTGTTGACAGCTGCGCAAACTACGGTTCTATCAGGGGCTGCGTTAATGTCGGCGGTATTGCGGGACAAAATTACGAAAACGGTACAGTAAAGGACTGCCTTAATGCGGGCGATATTTCAGCCAATGCGGAAGACGCAGGCGGCATAACCGGACGCAATTTCGGAACGATAAGCAGCAGCTTTACATCGGGCAATGTAACTCTGGCGGCATATTCCAACAGCACCGGGTACGGCGGCATATGCGCGTACAATAGTGGTGCTATTACCGGAACCTATTATGACCGAGGACAGTTCCCCGGAGATGGAATAGGAGATGGAGATAAAGTTGATTATACCTGCGAGGTATATCCGTGGGAAATTAACGGTGTGGAAATTGACGGCTGGGGTTCCGCACAGGTGACAAATGATTCCGGAGATACATCAAAGAAGCGCACAACCGAGTATTCTCTCCCTTATCCGAACGGCGCTTCTACTGCCAATAAAACAAGCAGCTTGTTCCGGTTTGAAACCAAAGACGGCTCTGCGTGGAAATCATACACACCAATAACAAACGCCGATGAACTGAAAGCCATATCAAACAACCTTGACGGAAGCTATGTTCTCGAAAACGACATTACCCTTTCTGGCGACTGGGTAACTACAAAGGAACCCACTTACACCTCCACAGGCGTTAAAACGAAAACCTGCTCCATATGCGGTGCAGCCGAGGAAGATACGATTCCGAAGAAGTCCGGCATCTCCTCTGGTGGTTCTTCCGGCGGCGGAAGCTCCAGACCCTCTGGTGGAAGCTCCAGCACATCAGACAGCAAGCCGTCAATAAACGGTAAGCAGAAGAGCTGGTCCGACATTTCGTCAGACATTGCGAAGCTCCCGGCAGGAGGTTCGGCAACAATCAACACGAACGGTGAAACTAATGTTCCGGCTGACGTTATCAAGTCGATAAAGGACAGCAAGGCAAAGGTAGAACTGATAATCGACAGCACCAGAAGCTGGATAATCGACGGCCTGAGGATAAGCAAGGTTTCTGCGGCCGATCTTTCGACGCTCCCCGGAAATGCCGACAGAAGCACGCTCCGCGGTACTTCCGGCGCTGACCTGAAAATCACAGGAACAAGGGTTCCGGCAGACTTAAAACTGAAATTCCGCAAGGAATTTGCCGGTCAATTCGCAAACCTCTACAAAC
>ERZ825525.2565-NODE-2565-length-11460-cov-2.995528_pt1 | contig 11460 bp, 12 predicted proteins | sample MGYA00519930_ERZ825525 | MGnify/ENA primary metagenome ERZ825525 (study PRJEB31778, sample SAMEA3449203) | human gut metagenome | biome: human gut; feature: human-associated habitat; material: faeces | place: United Kingdom | collected 2010/2012 ... | reverse complement strand
CGGCTTCCCTCATCGCCAACAGGCAATCTGATGGACGCATCAGTCCGGAGAATATGAAATGGGCTGAGAAAAATGCTACCACGAAAAAGCTCTCCACGGACCGCACCCACTCCGGCCTGCTGGACATTTTCGCCACGCGGTTACGCGAGAGCGAGCGCAAGCGTGAGAGGGGCGTGGAGCGTTGACGGAAAAACGTAAGCGCCGCGTGAAGCTCATGACGCGAGTGACCGAGGAGGAGTATGCGCAGATTCAAGCGCGCATGGCGCTCGTCGGCACGGGCAACCTGAGCGCTTTCCTCCGCAAGCTCGCGCTTGACGGCCGCATCGTTTTGTTGGACATGGACGAGATAAAAACGCTGGTGAGCCTTTTAAGGCGCACCAGCGCGAATGTTAACCAGATTGCGAAGCGTGTCAACTCCACGAGCCGTGTGTACGAAAGCGACCTAGCGGAGATTCAAAACCGTCTCGGCGAGTTATGGCTCGCGCTGGATGAGGTGCTGCGTAAGTTGGCGGTCATTGAGTAATGGCAGTCACCCGCATAATCCCTATCCGCGGCTCAAAGGGTCAATCTGTTATACGCTCGCTCACAGAGCGCACGGACTACGTCAAGAACCCTGAGAAAACAGAAAAGGGTTCACTGGTCTATGCCTACGGCTGCACGCCGCAGCTCGTTGCGGCTGAGTTCGCACTCTCGACGCGGCAATATGCGCTGCGTTCGGGACGCAGAGAGCCGAGGGTTATTGCATACCACATACGGCAATCGTTTAAGCCCGGCGAGATCACGCCCAAAGAAGCAAACCTCGTTGGCCGCGAGCTGGCTGAACGCTTCCTCAAGGGCAAGCACGCCTACATAGTTTGTACGCACACGGACAGGCGGCACATACATAACCACATCATTTTCAACTCTACAACAATAGATAATACGGCAAAGTTCAATAACTTCTTTAACACAAGCAGAGCAGTCGCCAGGCTTTCCGACCTTATCTGTTTTGAGCGCAACCTGTCAGTTATCTCAAACCCAGGCCGAGGCACAAACACGAGTTATGGGCGTTGGCTGGGTGACAAAAAGCAGCCGTCGCACCGTGACGTGCTGCGCGCTGCCATCGACGACGCACTCGCGCGGAAACCTAAAACTTTTGACGAGCTAATACGGCTTGTGCGTGAAAGTGGTTACCGTGTGAGCGAGGGCAAGAGCGTTACTTTTTACAAGCCCAGGCAGAAGGGCATCAAGCTCCATACACTCGGCGCTGGCTACACTGAGGCCGAGCTGCGTGAAGTCATCGCTGGGCGCGCGACGCATAATCCTCGCGGCAAACGCGAGCGCGCGAGCCTGCTCGTGGACATACAGGCCAAGCTCGCGGCTGGCAAAGGAGTCGGCTACGAGCGCTGGGCGAAGGTTTTCAACGTCAAGCAGATGGCTAAGACGCTGCTGTATTTGCAGGAGCACGGCATCAAGAGCCGCGCGGAATTAACCGCGCGCACCGACGCCGCGAGCGAAAAACTTTCCGTGCTTAACGATTGCATCTGTGAATTTCCATTAGAGAACACAAAACAAATACCCTCATATCCGAAGATACAAGGGTACGCTTTTAAAGCTATGCGCTCAGATATTTCCTCATCTGCTCTTTTACCTTTTTTCTGGCACTGGCGATGGATTTAGCTACCGCAGCAGCGCTCCGATGTTCCATTGCTCCGATTTCGTAGCATTTATAGTCATACTCATAATAAAGCAGGAATCGCCTCCTCTGAATTTCTGGCAGTGTATTGATTGCCCTGTGGAGAAATTCTGTCCTTTCTTCCTCAAGAATCCTCTCCTCGATACTTTTAGGGAGCCGCAATGCCCGCCAGTTCAAAGTTTCCTCCATGATGTCTGAAAACTCTTTGTGCCGATAGTCCCAATTTTCTAATTTTCTTTCATCAAGTTCCAGCCTCCGAAACGCCATGAAAAACTCATAAGATACACATAACTCTTGAATTTTCCCTTGCCCGTCCCGAAAACTGATGTGGTAACTCATGCCTTCTTCCGACACTACTTTCCGAAGCCAATATGCCCTTTTAGGTATCGCCATTGTTACGTCCTCCTGCAAAAAAAGTGGGTGAGAGGCTGCTTGTCCTCTCACCCGATAGCCCGCAGGAGAATGTAATACTCCCCTTAGTCATCAAATATTTTTAATTTTTTCCGCAGCCTGTCCATTCTCTTGTAAATAGCTTTTTCTGTTAGCTGCAGCATATCGGAAATCTCTTTGGTGGAATAACCCTGCATTTTCAATAAGACAATTTCCAGTGTATGCTTGTCCACCCTAAGCAGGGCAGCATATAAGTGTTCATTTTCAATTTCATCAAGTAATGCGGAAACTGTTTTAATTTCCGTATTCAGCCCATCATCGGCAACCTTTTCTATGTATTCCTCCATATCGTTCAGCCGCCTGTAAAATCGACGGTCTGAATTAAACTCGGTTCGGTCATAGATACGGATTTCTTCAATGATATTTTCATCAACACCACTTTCCCGTAAAATCTTTTCTTCCGCCTCTTTCCAGAGCCGCCATTTGCGTTCCTCTTTTCCGTGGTTATATGCCACTTTCGTTTACCTCCAATCTGAATTTTTTGAAAATTCAGATTGGCAGGCGGAGCGCGGCACTTTTTATGTATCTTATGCGTACAGACGCATAAGGACAGAAAAACGCCCAGACAACAAACGAATATCTGGGCGCAAAAAGTGAGATATTCAGTTAAATTATGACTATTTTCGCATTGACTGGTAGACACATCCCGTTGAATGTTTTGAATTTTTTAACGGTGTAATTGGTTTACGGTCAATGTATTTCATGGCGGTTTGCTCCTGAGCCGCCGCACTATCCTGCAAAAGTTCTTTCATGCAGTAAAAAGCGGCGGACTTGAAATGTACTTCAAAACCGCCGCTTTTTTAGAGGCATACAAAATCACCTGCCCCGCAACGGTTTTTTCTTTTCCCGTTGAACGGGCAGGAGAATAGAGCCATTAAATTTATTTCTGTTCCTGTGTTACAGCCTCCTTTAGCCTCGCAAAACTTGTTTCGCTGATAACATGCTCCAGCCGGCAGGCAGCGGCTTCTGCAATATCACAGGGAACGCCTGCTTTAATAAGCTGTTTTGTAAAAAATCGGTGTTTCTCATAAATTTGTTTCGCAATACTCTGTCCTTGCTCTGTCAAAGAGAGTGTGCCATCGTCTTTTTTTAGTAAACATTTCTTTTTAGCAAGTTCTTTTACAGCTCTGCTTACAGAGGGCTTTGTAACCCCTAAAAACTCTGATACATCTACACAGCGGACATACCCCTTTTGTTTCTGAAGCACCAGCACAGCCTCTAAATAGTCCTACATAGAAGATGTTAAAGACATATAGCACACCTCTTTCCTATAATTACATTTTGAATATTAAGCTATGCTCCAGCCTTCTGCACGCTCACGAATGTTAATAAAACTTCTATAAATGCCTTTTTGCTGGATAAGCTGATTGTGTGTACCTTTCTGAACAATTTTTCCATGTTCGACAACTAATATTTGATCGGCATTTTCGATAGTAGCCAGCCGATGAGCAATTACAATGACCGTTTTTCCTCTGGTCAGTTTGCTGATTGCCTGTTGGATCAGATGTTCATTTTCTGGATCAATGCTTGCGGTGGCTTCATCTAAGATTACAATAGGCGCATTTTTTAGAATTGCCCGCGCAATAGAAATCCTTTGTTTTTCACCGCCCGATAAAGTAGAACCGCCCTCGCCAATCATAGTATCGTAGCCTTCGGGCAGCGTCATAATGAAATCGTGACAGCAGGCAGCTTTCGCGGCGGCAATAATTTCTTCCTCAGAAGCATTCGGATTTCCAAATTTCATATTGTTCCTGATGGTATCCCGAAACAGATATACATTCTGAAATACCATGCTGATATTCCTTAGCAGAGAATCACAAGTGAAATCTCTGATGTTCCTATTCCCGACAGTAATACTTCCTGCATTGACATCATAAAAACGGGCGAGCAAACTACAGATTGTTGTTTTTCCACTTCCAGAAGAGCCGACAATAGCGGTTACAGTACCTTGATGCGCGGTAAAACTGATGTCATGTATCACCTGTTTTTCTTTTGTATAGCCAAAGTCTACATGCTCAAAGCAAATATCGTAGCTGTCTATCGTTAGATCCTTTCCTGCCACATCAATAAACTCCGCCTGCTCTAAGCGGTCAATTTTGTTCATAGCTATGCTGTGCAAAAAATACTTGACAACATTTAAGAGTGATGTTACACACGCAAAGCAATGCATTTGGACTCAAGGATAGATTGCTCTCACACTGGAAAGCGAGGTAATTGTAGCTAATCTGGTAACTCATCATGAGAAGTTGGCGCTGGATGAATCAAGACGTTTCAGTCGTTGTGTAATGGTAATCTAAGCGAAACGTAAAAGCGAAAATGTATTGACTCAATACAACTGACGTGTTATTATGTACGTGTTCTAAGATTACTTTATTAGGGAGAGGACACGATATGATAGATTTACAGGAACTTGCGGAACAGAATCCCACATTAACAGAAGATGAGCTCGAAGAAAGTGCCGGGTATTTTGAGCTTGAAGATTTTCTGAATGAAGAAATCGATATATTTCGAAATGAAACGCTGCAAACTAAAAAAGAAATCCTGGAAAGTGTGAAGGAAACTCGACGCAAATACAACGAGGAGGCACTTTTAGCAGATGCAAAGCATACAGCATCTTTTTATAGGGCACTCGATTCCCTGCTGGCGTCATTTTATAATGAGGTAGAGTTAAGGTATTTGCCGGATCCGCTGAACGAATGGTGGGACTATTCATACGTCATTGAGAATAGTGGAGTTAAACTGCTGTTAAACCATTTTAATTGGAGTCACAGCTTTGGAAGTAGCTACGACTGCTTTAGGAATGAGAAGCTAGTTCTGTTTGAAGTTCCAGCAAGGATGATGACAGTCTCAGAATTTGCTAGAATTAATGGAGTAGAACCTGTAACAGTAAGGCAGTGGCTTCGTCGAGCCAAAATTCGTAACGCCATTAAATATGGACGGGAATGGCTTATTCCTGAGCTTACAGAGAACCCAAAGTGGAACCGTTATAGCCCATGTCACTATTACTGGAGCGCAAGTCTAACAAATCTCCCCCACAATTTTGAATATCTCAATGAATACAAGTGTGTCTTCATATGCCAGAACAAGGATAATGTAAAAGAGTTTATCATTACTTTATACCCCAAAATACCAAAAGACTTTGTCCGTGGGCTAGACTTCACCGGTGCCGGCACAATCGTTAATGAAGACAAAGAGAAGTACAGAGAATTATATTCAGACGAGCTAGCCGGGGAGCAGGTAAAGGTAATATCAGGACGCGAGCGCGAGGAACTAGAGCTTTATCTTATAGGAAATCCAATGGTCGAGTCAGAAACGGAGACACATCGAGAAAACGAAATAGAGGAAATCGGTACTGAATACTGCGAATTGATTTCTTCGTTGTATCCTGATGAGACATAAACTGCATTTGTTTCGGCAGGAGGCAGCTCGCACAATTTTTCTAAGCGCTGCGAGCGCTCCTGCCCCCCAATCCCATTCTTTGTTATGACATCGCTGCTAAATGGTCAAAACCTCTTAGTGCCGCGATATGGGAAAAAAGACACTCTAATTGGAGGCAACGTATGCTAAGAATTTTTCTCACGGGGGACAACCACATCGGGCTGCGGTATGCCGGGCACGAGGCGTCGGCAGAGCTGGCGGCGGCGCGGATTGATGCGTTTGCTGGCATGGTGGAGGCCGCGAACGAGAACGGCTGCGAGCTGTTTGTCGTCGCTGGCGACCTATTCGAGCGGCTCCGCGGCATCGCCAAGCGCGATGTCAAGGCCGTTGTGGACGCGCTCTCGCGCTTTAACGGCACGGTCGCCGTCCTGCCCGGAAACCATGATTACTACAGTCCTGACGCAAAGCTGTGGCAGGACTTTTCCGACTGCGCACAGTCTGCGGACAACATCATGTTGCTCAAGGAGTACCGGCCTTACCACGTGAGTGCCGGAGATAATAACGTTGTTCTGTATCCCGCTCTCTGCACGTCCATGCATTCTGCTCCCGGTGAGAACAATCTTGGCTGGATAAAAGAAGCGGAAATAGACCCCTCGGTGTTCAATATTGGGATCGCCCACGGCGCTGTCGAAGGCGAGACGATAGACAGCGAGGGGTTATATTTTCTCATGTCGCGCGCGGAGCTTGAGGCAATACCGTTAGACGTCTGGCTCATCGGACACACTCACGTCCCGTTCCCGGCGCTCACGGACAGCTACACGGAGTCCGGACGCATATTCAACGCCGGAACCCATGTGCAGACGGACGTCAACTGCAACTGTGCCGGGCAGTGCTTCATTATTGAGCTGTCGGATGACAAGAGCGTCAGGGCGAGACAGGTCGAAACCGGCAACCTGCGCTTCTACAGGAAAAGTATCGCCCTCTCGCCGGAGACTATGGAGGACACACTGCGCCGAGAGTTGTCCGCGTTCAGCGACAACAGCGTCGTTGATCTGCGGCTGAGCGGCTCCGTTACGATGGACGAGTATGACACGAGGCACAATCTACTCGAGGATCTGCTCGGCCGCTTCATCGAGGGTACATACAGCGACGCAGAGCTTAGCCGCCTCATATCCGAGGAAATCATAGATGCGGAGTTCGCCGAGACGAGCTTCGCGGCCGGTTTCCTGAAAGACCTGCTGGATGAGCCAAAAGAGGCACAGCTCGCCTATGAGCTGCTCAAGTCGCTTGGGGAGGGGAAGAAATGAGAATAGACAGGGTATCCAGTGATTCGTTCGCCGGCGCGCGAAATCTGGACGTGGAATTCAAAGACGGCGTGAACGTCGTCTACGGCAGGAACGAGGCCGGCAAGAGCACGCTTGTAAACCTCATCTCGCGAACGATCTTTCAAAACGCGCGCATAGACGGGCGCAGCAAGAGCTTCCGTGACAGTTACTTCCCGACTCAACGCAAGGGCAGCGCCGCTGTGGGAGACTCCATCGACGGCAGCGTCACAATAAGCGACGGCGAGGATACATACAAGCTCACAAAGGAGTGGGGCGCAGACCCGCGCTGTAAGTTCTCGACTCCTGACGGGAATATAACCGGGCAGGAAAGCATCAACGACCGCCTGCGCGAGCTGCTGCAATACGGCGAGGGCGTGTACAACGAGCTGCTGCTTTCGTCGCAGCACAACACTGACGCCGCGCTCGAAACTCTCATGAACGCCAAGGACAAGTCTGCCACGAGGCAGGAAATTGTCGACGCCGTGTCTGCGGCGTTCGCGGAGAGCGGCGGCGCCTCGCTCGACGCCATTGAAAACGCCATAAAGGGCAAAATAGCGGAAATAGAGGGCGCACACTGGGACGCGGAGAGGAATGCACCTAAAAAGAAAGCCGACCGCTGGAAGTCCGGCGTCGGCACTATACTCAAAGCCTATTACGACCTCGAGGATGCGCAGAAAACTGTCTCGTCCCTCAATGAGCTTGAGCAGGGCGTGACCGACGCGATGCAGAAATACGAGAGTGCGTGCGCCGCCGTGGAAGAAGCCGAGGCCGCGTACAACCGCTTCAACGCTTTTGCCGGGGCGCTCGCAGCGCGCCGGGACAGGGCGAAGATAATAAAACGCCTCGAGGACGATATTAAGAAATACGCCGCCGTCCTCGCCGAGTGGCCTAAGCTGGCAAAGCAGCTCGACGCCGCGCGTGTGCTGAAAGCCGAGAAAGCGGCCAGCGAACTCAAGAGCAAGTACGAAAAGGTAAAGGCGATAGCCTCGGAACTCGACGCGCTGAAAGCCCGGGCCGCGTCCGCGAAAAGCCCGTCAGCAGACGAGCTGGCGGCGGTAAAAACGGCGCAGCGCGCCATAACGCGGCTTGAAAACAAGCTCTGCGGCATGAACCTGAACGCCGCGCTCACAATGCTGAACGGCCACAGCGTCGAGATACGCTCGCTGCGCACCGGCGAGGCGCTCACCGTTAAGGACGGCAGTGCCTCCATAACCGAGGCCGTGAGCATCACCGTTCCCGGCGTCATGGAGCTGCGCCTGACCCCGGCAGACGTGGACGTCGAGGATATCGAGCAGCAGCTCGCCGGGCAGAGGGAGAAGATTGCGGCTATCTTTGAGGAATACGGCGTTGACAGCCTCGAAGCCATGGAGACTATGGCGGCAGACTCGGACAGGCTCAATCGCGACATCGGGGAAAAGGAGCGGCAGCTTTCCCTTGCTCTGGGTGGTGAGGAGCTATCCGCGTTGGAGAGCAAAGCGAAAGAGCTGCCTGAAACACTCCGTTCCTCTGAGGACATATCCGGCGACATACTCGCGCTTTGCGGCTCAAACGACGTGGACAGGTTCATAACTGCCAAAGAAACCACGCTTGGTCAGTATGCTTCGGAATACGGCAGCGTGGACGCCCTGCAGGTCAAATCTGTCGCCACCGAAAGTGAGCTGGAGCGCGCGAAGGCAGAAGCGTCAGCAGCAGAAGATGTGCCTGAGGAGTACATGAATGTCTCCGACCCTGCCGCCTACCTCGAGAGGCTTCAGCAGACGCAGAGAGACGCCCGCTCGCAGCAGAACAAGGCGCTGAGCGAGAAAGCTGCGGCCGAGGCAAATTTAGAGCGCTTTCGCGACGAGATGACCGAAGACCCGAATGAGGCCGTATATAACGCCGAGCACCGGTTTGCTGAGCAGAAAGAGCTGCTCGCACACTGGAAGCATATAGACAGTGTGTTTGCAGAGCACCGGGCAGCGCTTAGCAGCAGCCCAATGAGCGATATAGCCGAGCGCTTTGCACAGAATCTCGAGCTTATCTCCGGAGGACGCGACGCGGCAGAGCTGCCCAACGGCAATAAGCTGGACTTCAATGTGTACAGCGCCGACAGGCTCGTAGACTACGGCAAGCTGTCCGAGGGGACAAAGGACACGGTTTCGCTCGCGTTCAGGCTTGCCGTGCTCGACCACCTGTTCCCGGACGGCGGCGGGGTGATTGTGCTCGACGACCCCTGCACGGACATGGATGAGGAGCGCGCGGCCCGCTCGTGCGAGCTTATACAGAAATACGCCGGGAGGCATCAGGTCATATTCCTCACCTGCCGCGAGAAATACGCGGGTGCCCTCGGCGGCAACGTGATACGGCTTTGAGGAGGTAAAGTTATGAGCTTTGACGCTTGGATGCTCAACGCAATGGAGGAATACGGCTATACCGACACCAACGACGGCCTCATAAACCGCGTCGCCGTCGAGATACAGCGCATGCACCCGAAAGGCGGGAACGTGGATTATGCCGAGTTTTGCCGTATATGCCGCGGCTGCGGCGTAGACCCCGCGTCGTTCACGCAGAGAGATATTGAGAAGCTGGCGCGAAGGTTGAATCGGGGCTGATAGGAAAAGGAGAGAAAACCGTTGTTATTTATCTGCGATAATTGTGGGGCTGAGGCTGTGCAGCAGGATGAAAAGTGCTATATTTGCCAAGCTTGCGGCGCTGTATATCCGCTGGGATACCCGATAGCGAAAATCAACTCTCAGATTATTAATTTGACAATAGATTTTCTGTGGAATTATTCGCAAACGTGCTCGGCCAATTTGAAAACGCCGGTTGAAGAGGCGATAAGAGCACTTGAACATACTAACTTGGCTGCACTTAGCCGATGTATCGACAGGCTGATTTCCTTTGATGATTCCTGCGAAATGGGCTGGATGCTTAAATCAATGTTGAGCTTGTGGAATACTACATACAGCAACCTACAGTCTTATAATGAGGCTACCACCTATGCGGTAAGGGCTATTAATTGTGCAGACACAGTTACCATACACGCTGTATACAACCTAATATTCTGTCTTATGAGTATTGTTGCATATGCCACCAAGGTTGAATTACTTGAGGCAGATATGCCGGTATCGGATAAAATAGACAAATATGGCACTCTTACAAAGGCGCTACTCTCCTGTCAGTCAACCATCATCAGTTCAGTGATGTTTCAAGACGCGCCAGATGCTGAGGACGTTTCTATAGATTTAACGGATTTAGAAGAAAACAAGCTTGGGTGGACAGAATTTGCATGTGAAATTCCGATTATGGAAAAGACAATGGAGATATACACCGCAGTTGATATGTGGCATCAGGTTGTAAACGAAGCACATTCGATGTCCGACACACAGATAATAAGTTCGTTGATTGACGCGTATCATATGTCGGTTTTTGCGTCTATGTGTCCGGTCGAAAACCTCGAAGAAGTCTCCATGGGCTACCTTTATACTCTTCGAGCTGCGCGCGAAGAGTGTGTGAGGATGAGTAACGGCATAATCAATATTTTTGAGCAGGCTGGATTACGCGGTGGCGCGAACACATTTAGGAAGCGGCTTAGCAATGATGAGAACAAGTTGGCAGAAATAAAGGATGTGATTGCAGAAAGAGAGAATCAGAAAGAAATTTAGGACTTTGTGTTTCTCCTATCATATAACTGGTTTGCTCATTGCGAGTCACTTTCAATCGCTATTACCTCGTCCATCTCCACGCTCACCCCATCTGCAAACACCAACACCCGCTCAACCTCGTCCACGCGCTTGAGCGTGCCGGTGTGCGTGACGTATGCGCCGCCGGACTTGCGTTCGTCGGGGACGAAGTAAGTGACGGTCACGGTCGGCGAATCCAGCGCTGCGAGGTACTGCTGTTTGTAATCCAGCGCCGCGCGCTGTTCTTCGGTCAACTCGATGCGCTCGTCGGTGAGGCGCGCCGTCTCGTCTATCGCGTCGTCATAGCCTGTGAGCGCTGCGAAGGGCGAAAACTGCGCCGCCCGGTCGGACATGGGCATCGGCTCGTGCGCGGGCTTGGGCCGCGGGAGGTCTATTATGTCGTCGTATTCGCTCACGCCTTGTGCCCTCCAATCTGCCCATTCCTGTCGCGCATGGTTGCACCGTCCTCGTAGTTCATGCCGCGCAGGACGGCGTTCTTGCCGTACTTGCGCTTTATCTTCAACAGCGCCGCCTGCTTGCGCCGCTCACGCTCAAGGGCGGCGTTTTCGCGTTCGCGCTCAGCGTCAAGGGCGGCGTAGTCCGTGAACATATCCATCTGCTCCGGCGCGTCCTCCTTCGGCGCCTCGGACTCCGGGATAACGCGGCAGGCCGTGATGTTCAGCCGCCGTATGAGCAGGTTCCTGTCCACCACGCGGTCATAAAGCCCCGCGGCGGCGTCCATGATGAGCCGCGTCGAGGAAGTATAGCGCGCGAGGTTTATCGTCCCGTGCGAGTGCTTGGGTTTGAGCCGCCCGTAGCCGTCTCGGACAATCTCGCCCTTGTAGCTCGCGCGGCGCTTCGCGTCCTTGATGTTCTCCACGTCGTAGCCTATCGTGACCACGAGCTGGTCGGTCACGAGCTTCTTGGCAAACAGCTCCATCGACAGCGCGTCGGCCATCTCGCGCAGGAC
>ERZ825525.2547-NODE-2547-length-11552-cov-3.182134_pt1 | contig 11552 bp, 9 predicted proteins | sample MGYA00519930_ERZ825525 | MGnify/ENA primary metagenome ERZ825525 (study PRJEB31778, sample SAMEA3449203) | human gut metagenome | biome: human gut; feature: human-associated habitat; material: faeces | place: United Kingdom | collected 2010/2012 ... | reverse complement strand
GTCTCCTCGGTCTTTCGACCGGTTGTGATCCTTCGCCAATGTTGGAAGGGGTTTCGTACCGACAGCACCGCTCCTACCTCTCGGAGCTTTTAACCATCGGCCGCAGAGCGCGGGACTAGTATCTACATCCCGCGGTGCCTATATATTCTCAACCAACGTAGTCCGCCAAATGACGGCCTGAGGCTAGTCAACTAGAGGCTATTTCAAGCCCCGGCCTTTAGGCCGAGGTAGTTGACAGATGCGGCCAAACCTTAGTTCTTCTTGCGCAGGAAAGCGGGGATGCCGTATTCGAAACGCGGTTTTTCGTCTTCCGCCTTGGCTTCTGCCGCACCTTGGCCTTTAGCTTCCGGTGCGCCGTTAGGCTGATTGGCCGTCCACAGCCCGCTGTCATTGCCGTTGCCAGCCTGAGGATTCAGGGTTGCGAAGACATCGCTGGCAGGACGAATATTGTTGCTGGCGTGGAAGTTGCCGAAAATCGTGTTGTCTTTCGGGCCTTCGAAGGCACCGGCATCAGGTGTTGCGATCGGACGGCTGAAAGCCTGACCAAACGGGTTGATGGCTTCAGGCTGCGGTTCTTTCTGTTCAACTTTGGGAGCAGGTGCCGGCTCAGCCTTTTTCTGAGGCTGCGGGGTATAGCTGCCGAAAGGGTTGACTTCCGTTTTGACCTCTTCGGCTTTCACTTCAGGCTTTGCTGCCGGAGCGGCAGGAGCTGCAGCGTGAGCCGGTGCAGCAGCCGGATGAGGCTGCGGCTGAGCAAAAGAAGATGCTGTACGGGGAGCTGCAGAGGCGTGAACCTTAGGCTTAGCAGGCGCGTCGATGTTTCCGAACAAATCATTCGGCAGAGAATCCGGAGCGGAGCCGGAAGGCTGCCACAGGTTAGACGGATTATCGACGGCAGGTTTGCCGTTCACGAAGCTCGTCTTAACGATGGAGTCATCGGTGCCGTTCTGATCCAGACCGGTGGCGATAACGGTAACGCGAACCTTGTCGCCCATGCTGTCGTCATAAACCGTACCGAAGACGATAAGGGCATCGCTGTCTGCGTAGTTCTTGATGGTTTCCATAGCGGAACGAACTTCGGACATGCGGATGCCTTCCTGAGCCGTAATGTTAACCAACAGACCCTTAGCGCCGCGAAGTTCAACACCTTCAAGCAGCGGGCAGGTAACGGCCATGGAGGCAGCCGTAACGGCACGATCGGGACCTTCGGCTTCGCCGGAACCCATCATGGCGGTACCGCGGGTACCCATAACCGTTCTGACGTCTTCGAAGTCCAGGTTGATCTGACCAACCTTCTGAATCAATTCGGCGATGCCTGCGCAGGCGTTGAAGAGCACTTCGTCGGCCTTCTCAAAGCATTCGCGCATCGTGGCGTCTTCTCCGAGCTCTTCTTCGAGCTTATCGTTAAGAATGACAATCAGAGAGTGGACGCGGTTTTTGAGCTGATTTAAACCGAGCTCGGCATTTCTCATGCGTTTGCCGCCTTCAAAGGAGAAAGGCTTTGTCACGACGGCAACGGTCAGAATACCCAGTTCCTGGGCAACTTCGGCAATGACGGGGGAAGCGCCGGTACCCGTGCCGCCGCCCATGCCGGCTGTAATGAAGACCATATCGGCACCGCGGAGCTTCTCAGCGATTTCTTCTCTGGCATCATTGGCAGCCTGGAACCCGACTTCCGGACGTGCGCCGGCGCCGAGACCTGTTCTGCCGAGAGAAATCTTTTCGGAAGCGAGAGAGCGGGTCAGAGCTTGTCTGTCCGTGTTCGCGGCGATGAACTCAACCTGGCAATCCGTCAATTTGGTTACCATCGTATTAAGGGCGTTGCCGCCCGCACCGCCTACGCCTACAACTTTGATCACGGTGTTGGTAGAACCGTCCACGTAGGGTTCAAATGCCTTTTCCATCAACTACTTTATCTCCATTACGCATCTCGAGACATTCGATCTGCCAAGTTGGTTAATTCTAAATTCAATCGTTTTTTTCTGCGAGGAAAATTCAAAAAATTCCGTGGGTTCTGCGTTTATTTTCAACAAGAGAGGAATTTTTGGTTAGGGGTTTCTACTCCGTTCTATCCCTCAAGCTGTTTTAAGCAATACAAACCCTTAGAAATTTCCGAAAATCCACTGCTTAATCATTCCGCCGATGCTCTTTAATTTTCGTTTGGAACCGATGTTGGATCCCTGCGCCCAGAACTTTTGATTCAGCTGGCACAAGTAACCTAAAACCGCCGCATGCTGCGGGGTGGAATACCCGGCAAACTGTTTAGGGAAACTCTCTGTGTTATAGAGCTCCGGCGGCACAAATTCCGAGGTTTCATAGTTCACCAAAGGACGTCCGAGACGAACATTGATTTCGCGTCCTGCCATATGAGAGCTGAACACTTCTTTGGCCATGCGCTGAATGCCGGGGAGTGTTGCACCTCCGCCGGTCAGCACCACGCCGTAGCCCAATTGGGTGTGCAGGCTCTTATCGCGGATGCGGTAGTAAATTTTTTCTAAGATGTCCTGAACTTTGACGTCGATAATTGCGGAGAGCGCCTGTTTGCTCAGGATTCTTCCGCCGTCATCGCTGTATCCCGGCGCCGTCGGCAGGCGAATAAAACTGTCCTTATCTTTTCTGGCGTCGTATCTAACCTGTCCCATCTGCAGCTTGAGCTTTTCAGCGGCATCTTGAGACAAATGAGTCTTAATCGAAATCTCATCGGTAATTTGCTGTCCGCCCATCGGGTGGACGGCCGAGTACTGCACGGCCTTATCAAAGAACACGGCCACATCGCTCAAGTCGGAACCGATATCGATCAACGCCACGCCTAGGTCAATCTCTTCCGGACGAAGCACGGCAGAAGCGGCCGCCAGCGGATTAAAAATCAGCTGGCTGTCAATAAGTTCCAAGCCGGTTCTGCGAATCACTTTATTAAGGAACAAACACTGAGCGCTCTGCGCGGTCACCACGTGCAGACTGCCTTCGAGCTTCTTGCCTTCCATGCCGATCGGCGTGCGAATACGGCGTGCGTAGTCGACGGAGTATTCCTGAGGAATCACGTCGAGATAGCGCATCGACGGCGGCAAAGTCACGGACATCGCCGTGTTCAGAAGGTCGTCAATGTCCTTCTGTTCGATTTCGCCGGAACCCACAATCGTCTGCTGGATACAGTTATCCGTACGGATATGCGGTCCGGAAATACCGGCCGCAACGGTTTTGACGGTTGTATTGGCGGTTTTTTCAGCTTCTTCCACGGCCGCGCGGACACAGTCGACGGCCTGATTGATATCGACGACACCGCCCTGCTCAATACCTTCGCTCTTGCACTCTCCGAGCCCCTCGATCTTAAAAGTGCTCGAACTGACCGGAGACGCGATCATACACACAACCTTTGATGACCCGATGTCCAAGCCCACCAACAAATCGTTTGATTTATCTGCCATTCTTTTTATCCCCGGTATCCTGAACACTATCTTCAGGAGAAACGGACTCTTCTTCCGGTGCCGGCTTCAACACTGCAATCCCTTTCTCATAACGCGCATCTAATTCTGTCGGTTCCACGCCGATTTGCGCGGAAATCGCCGGCAGCGATTGGATGATTTTGATCAAACGCTCTTCCATTTGGGCGGAATTTTCGCCCTTCTTGAGAACCAGTTTGATCACCTTGCCCTCCGGGCGCTTGAAATGAAGCGTCCAGCCGGAATATTCGGAATAAGTTAATGAAGTTACATCATATCCAAGCTTTTTGCATGTATCTTCAAAAGCCTGGTACTGCTTGTAGATTTCCATGCGGCGGTCAACGGGGCCGAAAATCTTCGGAAGCGCCCCTTTGCTCTCCGCAATTTCCTGGTTTGCGACAAACAGCGTGCCGTCCTCGGCGAGCAGCTTTTCGTCGCCCCAAACGGCGATCGGACGGTGGAGGTAAAGCGTTGCTTGAAGCTGATTCGGCCATACGCGGCCGATCGAAACGTCTCTTACCCAAGGAATGCGCTTGAGCTGATCGGCGATCTCGGACAAATCCGCGGTGAAATAGTTCCCGTGAATATGGCCGTCGAGCACCTGCGCAACATCCTTGACGTTTATCGCGTCTTTATTGCCTTCGACCTGAACGTCAACCCCTTTCAGCAAAAATACCGGCCGCTGAACAAACCAGTAAACCGCCGATGTCAGAATCAGGAGAGTAAACAGCACTCCGAAAACATCGGCAAAAAGCGAAAAAGTTGACGCGCTCCAACGTCTCATTGATTAACCCTTCAAAGAAGCGCGCGCAGCGACTTGTTTAACGAGTTCTTCATAAGAAATACCGCAGGTTCTCGCAGCAAGCGGAACCAAAGAGTGCGGCGTCATGCCGGGCGCTGTATTGATTTCAAGCAGCACGAAGCTGCCGTCATCGCGCAGCATCACGTCAATACGGCTCCATGCGTCGGCGCCTACAGACAAAGCGGCCTTCTCGACAACGGCCTTAATCTTCTCCGTCACATCCTCAGACACTTCGGCCGGGCAAACATAGACGGTCTCGTCAGAGTAGTACTTGTGTTCAAAGTCATAGTCTCCGTCCGGCGCCTTGATTTCGATGATCGGGAAAGCTTTTAAGCCCTCTCCCATATCTAAAACAGCAACCGTGAGTTCGCGGCCGAACACGTATTCTTCGGCAAGCACGGTCATGCCGGCTTCCTGAGACTTTGCAAAGGCCTCTTTGACCTCTTCCGGAGTCGCATTCTTAAGTTTATAGAGACCGAGGCTTGAGCCCTCCTTGCTCGGCTTGATCACGAGATTTCCGTTAAAACGGCGGTGGGCCTCTTCGCAGTCAGCCTCGTCTCTCAGCACCATGCCGCGCGGGACCGGAATGCCTTGGGCTTCCCATACAGCCTTGGTCATTTCTTTATCAATTCCGATGGCGCTTGCCTGAACGCCGCTTCCGGTATACGGAATCTTCAAAAATTCCATCACGCCCTGAATAACGCCGTCTTCGCCGCCTTTTCCGTGCAAAATCAGAAAAGCGCGATCGATACCGGCCAAATCGGATAAAGGCTGCTCTGCCGGATCGAACTTAACCGCATCCGCACCGACGCTTTGCAGTGCTTTGAGCACGCCGCTGCCGCTCATCAAAGAGACTTCACGCTCTCCGGAGGATCCGCCCATCACGACGGCAATTTTTCCGAGTTCCTGAACATTAACGCTTTTCATTCTTTTACTTTCCTTGTTTCATGAGTTTTGCCGGAACTTCTCCGATGTTTCCTGCGCCCATGACGAGTACAACGTCACCATCCTTGACGTTGTTATTAATGAGTTCCATGACTTCATCCGTGTTGCCCGCAAACAGCGGCTCGACCTTCCCGGTCAGACGAATCGAACGGCAAAGGCTGCGGCTGTCGGCGCCGAAGATTTTTTCTTCGCCGGCCGGGTAAACGGCTTCAAGCACCAGTGCGTCCGCATTCGAGAGCACGCGGACCAAATCTTCAAAGCAGTCGCGGGTACGAGTATAGCGGTGCGGCTGGAAGGCGACGAGCAGTCTTCTATCAGGATACGCTCCGCGCGCGGCGGCAATCGTCGCAGCCATTTCGGTCGGATGGTGGCCGTAGTCATCAACCACCAGGAATTTTTCGCCTTTAAGGCTCTTCGTTTCTCCCCAAACGGAGAATCTGCGGCCGACGCCCTTAAACGTTGAGAGCGCTTCCTTAATCGCCTCCATCGGAACATCCAGCGTGAGAGCTACGCCGATGGCGGCCAGAGAATTCAAAACATTATGAACCCCCGGCAGGTTAACCGTGATCTCTTCCGGAGAAGCGCCTTCGCGGATCAGCGTAAAGTGCATCTGCGTTCCGTCGGCACGGATGTTTTCCGCACGGATCTGTGCATCTTCTCTAAAACCGTAAGTCAAAATCGGTTTGGTGATCTTGGGCAGGATGGCACGAACGTTTTCACTTTCAATGCACATGACAGCGCGTCCGTAGAACGGCAGTCTTTGAATAAAGTCCGTGAATGCCTTTCTCAGATTTCTGAGGTCGTGCCCATAGGTATCCATGTGGTCTTCATCGATGTTGGTGACGACCGAGATGACCGGAGAAAGATTCAGGAAGGAAGCGTCCGACTCGTCGGCTTCGGCCACAATGTAAAGACCTTGTCCGAGTTTGGCGTTGGAGCCCGCTGCATTTAAGCGGCCGCCGATCACAAACGTCGGATCTAAACCGCCTCGCTCCAGAATGCTGGTAATGAGAGACGTTGTCGTCGTTTTACCGTGCGTTCCGGCAACTGCGATACCCTGGCGCAGACGCATGAGCTCTGCAAGCATAATGGCGCGCGGCACCACGGGAATATTTCTGTTTTTTGCCTCAACCACCTCCGGGTTGTCTGCATGGACAGCCGTTGAGGTCACAACCACGCCTGCGTCTCCGACATTGGACGCATCATGGCCGATAAAAATTTCTGCTCCGATCGAACGCAAGTGTTCTACCGCAGCGTTTTCTTTTAAGTCCGAACCGGAAACGTGGTAGCCGAGGTTAATCAGCACTTCGGCGATACCGTTCATACCGGTGCCTCCGATGCCCACAAAATGTATTTTCTTAATTGCGAATTTCACTCTTATTCCTTGTTCGATACGTATTCAATAAAGTCCGCAACCGTGGCGGCGGCATCCGGCTTACCCAGCGCCTTTGCCTTTTTTGCCATCTCCAGCAGTTCTTTTCGGTTGAGGCCTTCTAAAAGCGCAGTGAGTTTACCTGTAGTCAGCTCACTTTGGGGCAGATAGATCGCCGCGCCGGCCTCCTGCATATACTTAGCATTTCCAACCTGATGAGAGGTTGTCTTTGTAACCAGCGGAACCAGAATGGACGGCACTCCGGCAGCGGTCAGCTCGCTCACGGAAATAGCCCCCGCTCGAGCCAGAACGACATCGGCCCAAACATAGGCGGCCGCCATGTCTTCGATAAACGGAATCACTTGGGCCTCGATGCCCAATGCGGCATAGCTTGCCTTAACCTCTTCGACAGCCTTCATACCGCACTGATGAATAATCTCGGGACGCTTTTCCGGCGGAAGTGCCGCAATCGAGGACGGAACATTCTGATTAAACACCTGAGCGCCTAAGGAGCCGCCGAAAATCAATAGTTTTAATCGACCTTCTCTGCCCTGATAACGCTCCTCGGGTGCGGGGATCGTCAAAATCTCTTTACGGACAGGATTTCCGGTCACAACACCTTTGTCTCCGGCAAGTTTGGCGGCTTTGCCGTCAAATCCGCACATGACGCCCGCGGCATTTCCTTGCACCATCTTGATCGAGAGCAGGGGATCCGCGTCACTGTTCATCAAGACATACGGGATACCTTTAAGGCCCGCGGCCAAACAAACCGGTACGGCAATGTACCCGCCGGTTGAAAACACGGCATCCGCGTGTTTTTGGGCCAAAATCGTTCGGCTCTGCGCAATGCACTTCAGAAGCTTAAAGCCGCCGAACAGCATCGTTTTCAGACCCTTGCCTCTCAGCCCCTGAAAGTCCAGGGCCATAAAAGGGATCTTCTGCCGCTCGACAATGCGGCGCTCCATCCCCTGCTCGGTTCCGATCCAGGAAACCGTCCATCCGCGCGAGATCAAAATTTTTGCAACCGCCACGCCGGGCATGACGTGGCCGCCTGTGCCGGCAGCCGCTATCACTAAATGCTTACTCATACTTTTCCTCCCTTCATGGTGACCTTATTCTCATAGTCGACTCTGAGAAGAATAGCCACCGCCGCCGTGACAGCCATGATCGCCGAGCCTCCGAAACTGATAAACGGAAGGGTCAGACCTTTTGTCGGGAGCAAACCGCTCGCCACGCCGACGTTAATAAATGTCTGAACTCCGATCCAGATACCGATACCCTCGGCGACCAGTCCGGAGAAAATATGTTCCAAATGAATGGCTGTTCTTCCGATTTCGATGGCTCGTTTGACCAGCCAGAATAGAAGAACCAAGATCAGCATCACACCGGCAAAGCCCAATTCCTCACCGACAATCGCAAGGATGAAGTCGGTATGCGCTTCCGGCAGGTAGTGCTGCTTTTCAATCGCATCGCCTAAGCCGACGCCCCAGCTCTCACCCCGGCCGAATGCGATCAGCGAATGCGAGAGCTGATAAGCCTTGCCCTGAGCGTTCGAAATTTCCCAAGGATCCAGGTAGGCGAAAAAACGAGCCGCTCGCCAGCTAGCCGCAAAAATCATAAAGACCAGCAATCCGAGAACCCCGACCAGCACCATGATGAAAACCGTCAGGTTAATGCCGCCTAAGAACAGGATGCCCATGGAAATGGCCAGCATCATGACGTAAGCGCCGAGGTCGGGCTCCTTCAAAACCAGGAAGCCTACGAGCCCCATCACAAGCAGCATCGGTAAAAGCCCTTTTTTCACGCTGTGCATGTAGTTCTGCTTCCGCACAGTAAAGTCCGCTGCATAAATCAGCACGGCAATCTTCATGACTTCCGTCACCTGAAGATTAAACAAGCCGAGCGGAATCCAGCGGCAGGCACCGTTTGTCGATTTTCCGATACCAGGAATGAATACCGCACCGAGCAGGAAGAGTCCGAACAGGAAGAATGGGAACGCCATCTTCTTCCAGGCTTTCATCGGAATATGCCAAACAATGTAGGCGCCGAACAGCGCTACCACCAGCGAAATCACATGACGGATAAAAAAGTAGCGCTCACTGATGTGATACTTCGGAGAGTCTCCTAACGAAATAGAAGCCGAGAACACCATCAGGCAGCCGAGAAGCATCAAAGAGAAAACGACGAACAAAACACCGTAATCCGGGGGCACCGGACCGATATACCGCGGCTCGTAATTCAGCGCGGCAGCATTGTTGTAGTCGCCGACGCGCGTGACGATATCGTCAGCGTCTTCTTTCTTACGTCGTCTGATCAGCACAGCTGTCCTTCCTCTTCGGCGATCTCTTTAGCCGCAGCGACGAACTGCGCAGAACGATCGGCGTAGTCCTTAAACATGTCCCAGCTTGCGCAAGCCGGAGAAAGCAGAATCGTGTCGCCGGGCTTAGCCATCGCACGAGCTTCGCGCACGGCTTCAGCCATCGTCTTGGCATGAGCCTTCAAGAGCCCCGGATAGTCGACTTCCTTTTCAATCAGAGGCGCGTCGCGACCGATGAAGACGGCTCCCTTGGCGTGTGCTTCGATCGGAGCCTTAAGCGGCGCAAAATCTTGTCCCTTTCCGTCGCCGCCTAAGATCAGAACGACCTTCTTCGGACCGAAGCCCGCTAAAGCGGCTGCAACGGCGCCGACATTGGTGCCTTTGGAGTCATCGACATAATCAATGTCGGAGGCTCTGAGAATAAGCTGAACACGATGCGGTTCGCCTTTATACTCGCGCAGCGTACGCAGAATGGAATCCAGCGGGATTCCGACGGCCAGTGTCAAAGCAGTAGCTGCCAGCGCATTCATGGCGTTGTGCAGTCCGCGAATCCGCAGAGCGTTCATCGGAATCAGTAACTCAGGCGAAGCTGAAGCAATGCAGCCGGAGAGCCATACCAGTGCGCCGACGTCCGAGATTCCGAAATCTCCGATTTTCTTGGGCGCATCGGATCCGAAGGTATGTACTAAATCGGACGGAACGCCTTCGGCTGAAAGCATCGAGCCCGGATCTTCGCGGTTGAGCACGCGAACCGTATCGGCAGAAAAAATCTTTCTCTTTGCCGCGGCGTACTTCTCCATCGAACCGTGCCAGTCGATATGGTCTTCGGTGATGTTCAAGAGCGCGGCACTGTCGCAGTGCAGACTTTCCGTGGTCTCCAGCTGGAAACTCGACAGTTCAAGTACCCAAAAATCCGGCAGTGTTCCGGCCAGACGATGTTTTTCCAGCTCGCCCAAGGCATTCGGGCCGACATTGCCGGCCGCAACCACCGACCTTCCGGCCTCTGCAATGATGGCCGTTGAAAGCATCGTTGTCGTAGTTTTGCCATTGGTGCCGGTAATGCCGATGATCTTCGGAGCGTAACCTGACTCGGCTTTCAATTTTTTGAGCTCGCGGGCAAAAAGCTCGATCTCACCGACCACGGGAATACCGTGCTGACGAGCTTCTTTGACAACCGGCGCAAAAACCGAGTATTCGGGAGAAAGTCCCGGAGAAATCATGACTTCGGACACTTCGGCAGCAGTCTCAGGAGTAACCTGTGCGCCAAGGAATCGCAGATTTGCAATCTCTTGCTGAAGCTCTTCGAGCTTCGGAGGCTGCGGTCTTGTATCGGCGGCAAGCACCTCAAAACCGCGGGATGCGTAAAAGCGAGCAGCGGTGCGACCCGAAGCTCCTAAACCGAGAGCCAATACTTTTTGACTGACCGACATGATGGATTACCTGATTTTCAGAGTAGACAGACCGATCAGCACCAAAACAATGGTGATGATCCAAAAACGAACGACGACCTGGGTTTCCTTCCATCCCTTCATCTCAAAGTGATGATGGATCGGCGTCATAAGGAAAATGCGCTTTCCGTGCGTCATCTTGAAGTACGAAACCTGAAGAATCACGGAGAGTGTCTCCATCACGAAAACGCCGCCCATGATAAACAGCCCGAGCAGCGGAGAGAGATAGACCAGCATGGCGGAGCTGAGCAGACTGCCTTCCGCGATGCCGAGTTCAACTTTCTGCCCGGCCATCAGCGGCTGTTCGCTCGGCACAGAAATCGTGTGCGAGGTTTGCGGCCCGAGCTTATTCAGCACGCGGCTGCCGCAACCGGCTCGGGATGCGCAGCTATTGCATGAGGCTTTTACATCGCAGCTCACCAGCGCAATGCCGTTTTGCCACGAGACTACCGTCGCCCATTCTTTGATCATTGTGCGGCCCTGAATTTAATGCTGTCGGAGATGCGCTTCGCCGTTTGCGGAGGAAGTTCCCCCACAATGGTGATCTCTGCATTATCGCGTACCGTTGTGCTCACCGTACGGCGCCCGGTACGCAGAATTTGTTCAGTGCTGTTTGCCGTTGCGCGATTGATATTCACCGAGAAGCTGAACAAACCATCGGAATAGAGGCGTGATTCCACCGGCGTTTCAATCGTTGGCAGCTGGCGACGGCTGCTGGACACTTCGCTAAATCCTTGCGGGATCCAGGCAGGTACCCAGTTGAAATTAACGGAATCGCCTGCCGGAACGGAGAGCAGCGGCGGCAGGCTGGCCTTAGCCAGATTCTGCATGCTGTTGCCAACCTGGTTATTCACGCTAAAGGAGATAACGCGGAACTGTTCCAACGTTTCACCGTCACGGTCAAGCAGGTCTACACGCATGGGGAGTTTGGTTTCCGCGTCAATCCAGACAATATAGCTGTAGCGCGTTCCATCCCGGGCGACAACGCGGATCACCTCACACAGTCTGTCCGCAATACGCGTACGCCCTACCGAAATAAAATCGTAGTAAGGGGCAAGCCGTTTGAAGTCGGTGTAAATGAGTGACGGCAGGGAATCAACGATATAGTCGCCATTGAGCGTGAAAGGCTCCAGGCCGGGTTCGAAATAGCTGATTTCGTTACCACGCTGGACAACTTCCCGACGCGGGCCATCCATCTGTAAAAGCTGGGCGAGCGGCTGATTATCAA
>ERZ825525.2542-NODE-2542-length-11561-cov-3.084130_pt1 | contig 11561 bp, 10 predicted proteins | sample MGYA00519930_ERZ825525 | MGnify/ENA primary metagenome ERZ825525 (study PRJEB31778, sample SAMEA3449203) | human gut metagenome | biome: human gut; feature: human-associated habitat; material: faeces | place: United Kingdom | collected 2010/2012 ... | reverse complement strand
GAGAAGATCCAGGGCAAGTGCCCCTATCAGTCCCCCACCGACATGGGCGTGAACATGGCGGGCAACTGCATCATCAACGACGAGGTCTGCCGCGAGGCGTCCCGTCTGGAGATCCTGCGCCGCTACTACACCGCGCAGGTCTCCTTCGTGCGCGGTGAGGCCGACGAATGTCAGCTGCGCAAGCTGGAGCTTGTGATGCAGCAAGCCGGCGTCACGCCGGATATCTGCCCCGCCGTCGCCGCTTCGCTGCAAAAGGCTGAGGAGACCGGCAAGCCCGCCGGTGCGATGGTCCTGCCCGACGGCCGCGTGGTCACCGGCAAGACGAGCTCGCTGCTGGGAGCCTCCGCCTCCCTGCTGCTCAACGCGCTCAAGGCGCAGGGAGGTGTGAGCGACAAGCTCGACCTTATTTCCGCGCAGGTCATCGAGCCGATCTCAAAGCTCAAGATTGAAAGCCTCGGGCACCACAACCCGCGCCTGCACTCGGACGAGGTGCTTATCGCGCTGTGCATCTCGGCGCTGACGAACCCCATCGCCCAGCTCGCGCAGGAGCAGCTCGGCAGTCTGCGCGGCTGCGACGCGCACTTCTCCGTCATCATCTCGGAGGAGGACATCAAGCTCTACAAGCGGCTCGGCATCCATGTGACCTGCGAGCCGAGGTACGAGGTCAAAAAACTGTACCATAAGTAACGCTGCGAAAAGGGGGAGCATATCCCTCTTTTCGTCACTCCAAAACCGAATCGACAAGGAGCCAATATCCATGACCATTATCGAACAGCTCGCACGCGAGCTGAACCGCCCCGCCGAGCACATTGAAAATGTCGTCAGACTGCTCGACGAGGGCAACACCATTCCGTTCATCGCCCGCTACCGCAAGGAGCTGCACGGCAGCATGGACGACACCGCCCTGCGCACGCTTGAGGAGCGTCTTGCCTATCTGCGCAATCTCACCGAACGCAAGGAGAGCGTTAAGGCGAGCATCGCCGAGCAGGAGAAGCTGACCGACGAGCTTGCCGCCGCCATCGACGCGGCGCAGACGCTCGCCGAGGTCGAGGACCTTTACCGTCCCTACAAGCCCAAGCGCCGTACCCGCGCGACCGTCGCCAAGGAAAAGGGGCTTGAGCCGCTCGCGGCGCTGCTCTTTGCGCAGGAGCGCGACTGCCCCAAGCCCGAGGACGCCGCCGCAGACTATCTCAGCGCCGAAAAGGGCGTGGAGACCGTTGCGGACGCCCTACAGGGCGCAAACGACATTGTGGCCGAGTGGATCAGCGACGACGCCGCTATCCGCCGGTCGCTGCGCGAGCTGCTGGAAAAGCGCGGCACGCTCCGCTCCCTCGCCGCGACGGAGGAGGACAGCGTCTACCGCCTGTACTACGATTTCGAGCAGCCGCTCAGCCGTCTCCAGGGGCACCAGATCCTCGCCATCAACCGCGGCGAGAAGGAGAAAATGCTCAGCGCGACCGTCCTGCTTGACCGCGAGCTGGCGCTGCCGCTGCTGCGCCGCGCGGTCGTGAAGCCAGGCTCCGCCGCGATGGAGTTCGTTAAGGCCGCCGCCGAGGACGCTTACGACCGCCTGATCTACCCCTCGCTTGAGCGCGAGATGCGCGCGGCGCTGACGGACAAGGCCAGCGAGGGCGCGATCAAAATGTTTGCCCTCAACCTCAAGCCGCTTTTGATGCAGCCGCCGGTCAAGGGCCATGTGACGATGGGCCTCGACCCCGGCTATGCCCACGGCTGCAAGGTCGCGGTCATTGACGCGACCGGCAAGGTGCTCGACACCACGGTGGTCTACCCCACCTACGGCGAACGGCAGAAGAACGAAGCCATCACGAAGCTCGCGCAGCTCGTCAAAAAGCACGGCGTGGAGCACATCGCTATCGGCACCGGCACGGCGAGCCGTGAGACCGAGCAGATGACCGTCGAGCTCATTCACAAGGTCGGCGGAGGTCTCAGCTACATGATCGTGAGCGAGGCGGGCGCGTCGGTCTACTCCGCAAGCAAGCTCGCCGCGGAGGAATTTCCGCAGTTCGACGTCAACCTCCGCTCCGCCGTGTCCATCGCCAGAAGATTGCAGGACCCGCTGGCGGAGCTGGTGAAGATCGACCCCAAGGCCATCGGCGTGGGGCAGTATCAGCACGATATGCCGCAAAAGGAGCTGGATGCGAGCCTGAACGCCGTGGTCGAGGACTGCGTCAATGCCGTCGGCGTGGACCTCAACACCGCCTCCCCCTCGCTGCTCACGCGCGTGGCAGGTCTCAACGGGACCATCGCCAAGAACATCGTCGCCTTCCGCGAGGAGAACGGCGTGTTCACCACGCGCCGTCAGCTTCTGAAGGTCGCCAAGCTCGGTCCCAAGGCCTTCGAGCAATGCGCGGGCTTCCTGCGCGTGCCGGAGAGCAAAAACGTGCTCGACAACACCGGAGTCCACCCCGAAAGCTACGACGCCGCCAAGTGGCTGCTTGAGCTGCTGGGCGCAACGCCGAAGGACGCGCGCGACCTGCCCGCAAGGCTCAATGCCTACGGCGCGGAAAAGGCCGCCGAGGCGCTCGGCGTTGGTGTGCCGACGCTGCGCGATATTGCAAAAGAGCTTTCAAAGCCGGGGCGCGACCCGCGCGACGAACTGCCCGCGCCCATCCTGCGCACGGATGTGCTGGACATCAAGGACCTAAAGCCCGGCATGGTGCTCACCGGCACGGTGCGCAACGTCATCGACTTCGGCGTGTTCGTGGATATCGGCGTGCATCAGGACGGTCTGGTCCACATTTCGCAGGTGTGCAACAAGTTCATCAAGCACCCGAGCGAGGCCGTCGCCGTCGGTGACGTGGTGAAGGTCGTGGTGCTTGACGTGGACGAAAAGAAACACCGCATTTCCCTCTCCATGAAGCAGGTCCCCGAAGAATAAAGGAAGCGCGCGGTACGGCCGCGCGCTTCCTTTATTCCTGCTCCAGCTCGTCCTTTCCGATCGCCATGTCCTTCCACTGCTCGGGCAGGGCGTGGGAGATGAGCGGAAAGACATTCTCCGTGTCTGCCGTCGGCTGAATGTTGTAGGTGCCGTACTTGTTCACCAGGTCGGCGCAGCTCTCCGGCTGACCGAACACCGGGTCGGCAAACGGCGCGTCGGGAAAGGGATCGTGCGTGCGCTCCTTCTTTTCCTTGCTCATAAAAAAGATCACCTCCGGGCTATCTTGCCCGCAGGTGATCCCTTTTATGTTTTATCCGTGCAGCGTCGGCGGGTACACGCCCGCGTCATGCAGCGCCCTGAGCGCCGCGGCGACCGCGTCCTTATCCTCGTGATAGGTCATGCCGAACCATTTCGCGTCGGAGTGCAGCACGCTGACGCGCAGCTCGCCCTTTTCGATCAGCTCGCCGACCATGCTCGGCAGCAGGCATTCCTTCTTGAGCTCGCCCGTGGGGAGCGCGCGGAGAAAGGCGTTGAAATACTCCTCCAGCTTCGTGAAGATCCACGGCGTAAAGCCCCAGAAATTCATGGACACCGGCGTATCGGGCGCGTAGACGTCGCCCTCCGGATTTTTGTCCACGTCGCGGATGGTACCATCTGGAAATACCGTGAGCTTGAAGGTCTCCACAACGCGGTCGAGCTTCCCGTCCGTCACATGGCACACGCCGCGCGTCACGCTGCCGTGCTCGCTGACGGTCTTATCCAGGCGGTAGCCGACCATGGTCGCCTCGCCCTCGACCTTGAGCCTCCCAAGCTCTTCATAGATTACGCGGAAGGCGTCCACACCATAGTAATCGTCGGCGTTGATGACGATAAACGGCTCGCCGACGCAGCTCCGCGCACAGAGCACGGCGTGCCCCGTGCCGAAGGGCTTGGTGCGCTCCGCCGGAATGGAATAGAATGCCGGCACGCTGGAAAAGTCCTGATAGGCATAGCAGACCTCGACCGGCGAACCGTCCGCCGCCGTCATGCCGGCGACATGCCTGCCGCAGAGCGTCTCCACCAGCTCACGCATTTCGGGCTTGATGATGAACACCACCTTGGTAAAGCCCGCGCGGATCGCGTCGTAGATGGAGTATTCCATCAAAATTTCACCGTCGGGACCGATCCCGTCCACCTGCTTGCTGCCGCCGTAGCGCGAGCCCATGCCCGCCGCCATAATGACCAATGCCGCCTTCATCGCCGTTCCTCCTCGTGCGTTGAGATTTTCTTTATCATAGCCCATTTGTCCTCGGTTTTCAACTTCTTTTCCGTCGAAGCCTTGTTTTTTGGCGGCAAACTGCTATACTGTCTGCGTAAATAAATTTTTTTGAGGTACAGAGCGATGGAAACCTTTCTTCACGCCGTTGCATCCGTCACCATTATCCTGCTGCTGACGGCGACCGGCTACTTCTGCGCGGTCAAGGGCTGGATGACCGTGCAGGTCAAGACCTTCATCAGCCGCTATCTGATGACCGTCGGCATTCCCGTCATGCTGATCTACGGGATGCAGAACAATCTCACGCGCGCGGACGTGCTCGCCGCGCCGCGTCTGCTGCTCATCCCGCTGCTCGTCATCCCGAGCTGCGTTGTGATGAGCCTGCTGGCGGGCCGCCTGATGAGGCTGCCGCACCGCCAGCTCGGCGTTTTTGTGATGATGTCCGCCATGGGCAACACCATTTTCATCGGTCTCGCCATGTGCCTGGAGCTGTTCGGCGACGTGGCGACGCCGTATGTCATGCTCTTCTATCTTGTCAGCAGCTGCTTCACGCAGCTCATCGGCATCCCGCTGGTACGCTGGTCGGGCGAAGCCGGCGGCTTCTCCATGCAGATGGTGTGGAAATTCCTGCGCGCGCCGACGGTCATTTCCGTCTTTCTCAGTCTCCTGCTGGTCGGACTGGACATCCATCTCCCGAGCCTTGTGATGAGCTACGCGAAATACATCAACAACACCGTCACACCGCTGGCGCTGCTGCTGACGGGCTGCATCATCCACGAGATCGGGCTGCGCAGCCTGCGCCTGACACCCACGCTCGGCGTGATGATGGTCTTCCGCTTTGTCATCTCACCGGCGCTGGGCGCTGCCCTCTGCGCGCTGCTCGGCATCGGCGGTCTGGTGCGCAGCGTATATGTCGTGGAGTTGGCCATGCCGGTCGTGACGCAGACGGTCGTCGCCGCGGCGGAATACGGCGCGGACGAGCAGCTGGCCGCGCAGGGCGCGGCGATCTCCACCCTCGCCTGCTTCGTGGTGACGCCGGTGCTGATGCTGCTGCTTTGAGCCCTGCACATAGTGAGAAAACGAGAGCCGGAAACCGCAGCTTCGCGGTTTTCGGCTCCCTCTTTTTTCAATTCTCCGCCTTCTCCGTCGATTTTTCCGACGCGCGCTCGGGCAGCGCGATGAGCACCGCCATCACCAGAATGGCAGCAAAGCCGAGAAGATCCTGCCACGCGAAGCTCGTGTGCAGCCAGAGCGCCGCGCACAGCGCCGCGCTGACCGGCTCGGTGCAGGCGAGCAGGCTTGCGCGCACGCCGCCGACGTCGCTCACGCCCTGCAGATAAAGCGTGAATGCAAGCGCCGTGCCGACAACGGAGATCCCCAGCGTGCCGAGCGCCACCGCGGCGTTGAGCGCGACCGGAATCCGCCACGCCTGCGTGAGCACGAGCAGCACCACGCCGCCGATGAACATCCCGCAGCCCGTGCAGACGCTCACGGGATAGCGCCGAAGCAGATCGCCCGGCAGGAGCGTATAGAGCATCAGCGCCACCGCCGCGCACAGGCCCCAGAAGAGCGCCTGCGGCGAGAGCGCGAGCGCGGTCAAGCTGCCGTGGGTCGCAAGCAAAAAAGCGCCGAGGAGCGCGAGCACGAGCGCAGCGCCCTCGCGCCGCGTCGGCAGGCGGCGCGCACGCAGGCACACCCAAAGTAAAATGAGCGCCTGTCCCATATACTGCAGCACCGTGGCGGTCGCGCTGTTGGAGTAGCGGATGGCGGCGAGGTAGGTATATTGGCAGGTCATCAGTCCGCCGACGGAGAAGAGCACGAGCCGCAGCGCGTCGCGCCGGTCTGACCAGATGGCCCGAAGCTGCGGGCGGTGCCTTACGAGCGCGCCGCCGAGCAGCACCACGCCGGCCAGAAACATCCGCACCACGGTCAGCCATCCGCTGTCCACGCCCTGGCAGGTGAAGAGATACTGTCCCACCGTGCCGGACGCGCCCCAGCACACGCCGCCGAGCGCCGCGCACAAAAAGCCGCGCAGCGTCCTCTTTTTTTCGCCCATACACGCCCTCCCGCGATCATTTTTGCCCATTGTAGCAGACCGTGCGCCGCTTTTCAAGCGCCGTGCGCGTCTTTGCACATATTCGCTCCCCGCGGTGCATAGATTGAAGCAACTCGAATAGGGAGTGTTTCATTCATGAAGGGTAATATTGAAGAGCGGGCCTGCGATCTGGCAGTTTACATCATAGAAAACCGCACCACGGTGCGCGCCGCAGCCAAGAAGTTCGGTGTCAGTAAATCGACCGTCCACAAGGACATTCAGGACCGGCTTCCGCAGATCAACCACAGCCTCTACCTTCAGGTCAAGGAGATCCTTGAGATCAACAAAGCCCAGCGGCACATTCGCGGCGGCATCGCCACGAGAAAAAAATATAAGGGAGCTTGAAACTTTTTCCTCTGAATTTCGTCAAATAAAAGCAGAAACCGATCAAACACCGCACGGCCGGCAGGTTTTTCTCTTCCGCCGGCCGCGCAAGCTCTTTTTCCCTCTTGTAGTTTGTTGACATAATGAGTATAATGGCAATATTCCCCTGTTTTCGACAATAACGGAAAGGACCGTATCCCGCCATGCAGAAAAAAAATCCCGCGAAGCGCCGCCCTGAGCGCCTTGTGGTCACACTGTTATCCCTGCTCTTTTTATCGACCGCCGTGTTTGCGACGGTCAAATATGTCTTTCGCGCGCCCGAGCTTGACACGGACAAGCCCGTTGTAACGCCGGATGGCACGGCAAGCACGGACGTCGACCGGACCGGCACGGACGAGCCCGACGCTCCGGGCCGTACACGCCGCGAATACTGCTACAACATTCTCGTCTCCGGGCTTGACGACGACAACGGCGGCAGCGACACGAACATCCTCGTCCGCTTCGACGTGCCGAACAAGCGCATCGACCTTGTGAGTCTCCCGCGCGATACGCTGCTGCACAATGAATACCGCAACAACAAGCTCAACTTCGCCTACGCCAAGGGCGGCACGGAGCTGCTGATGGAGCAGATCGAAAACCTGCTCGGCATACCGGTTGATTTCTATGTCACGGTCAATCTCAAGGGCTTCATCGCGCTGGTCGATCAGATCGACGGCGTGGATTTTGACATTCCCATCAACATGGATTATGACGACCCCTATCAGGACCTGCACATTCACTTCACCAAAGGCCCGCGCCATCTCAACGGGCAAGAGGCGATGGAGGTCGTCCGCTTCCGCCACAACAACGACGGCACCGGCTACGGCACGGAGGACATCGGCCGCATCGGCACCCAGCAGGCCTTCCTCAAGGCGGTCGCCAAGCAGCTGCTGCAGATCGGCAACGTCAAGAACATCCCCGCGCTGGTGGATATTTTCTACACCTACGTCAAGACCGACCTCACGACCGGCAACCTCGTCTGGCTCGGCAACGAGGCGCTGAACATCGGCACCGAAAACATCCACTTTGCCACGCTCCCCGGCGACGGCTCCGGTTATTACAACAAGCAGTCGGTCTATGTGCTCGACGCGCAGGCGACCTGCGACCTGGTCAACGAGGCCCTCAATCCCTACAATGAGGCGCTCACGCTGGAGGATATGGATATCCTCGTCCCCTGACGAGATAAGGAGTAAGCACCATGAAAAAACGGCTTTTGCTTTTCCTCTGCATCTTTACCCTGCTGCTCTCCACCGCCGCGCAGGCGGAGGACGTGACAGCGGACGTCCCCGCGCCCGCTCCTTCGGCGGAGAAGGCGGACACGCTCTCCCCCTTTGCGCGCACGCGAAGCTACGACGGGCGCTTCACGGATGTGGACGCCTCGGCGTGGTATCACGACGCCGTCGCTGCGCTGTACGAATACGGTCTGACCGAGGGCGTGAGCAGCAGCGCTTACGCGCCGGAGGGGAGCGTCACCATTGCCGAGCTGGTGACCTTTGCCGCGCGGCTGCACGCGCTTGAGCGCGGTGCGGCGATCCCCGCGGCAGCAGCCGGCGAGGCTTGGTACCAGCCCTATGTGCGCTATCTCAAGGCTGAGAAATGCCTCGGCGACGAGCTTGACGGCCACTATCCGGAGGCCGCGACACGCGCGCAGATGGCAGGCGTGCTGGCCTCCGCGCTCAGCGCGGAGTGCTACGACGAGCGCAACGCCGAGGCCGTGACCGTCGGCTATGCCTCACACCGCCGCATCACCGATGTGGACGATTACACGCCCTATCAGAGCGATATTCTCCGGCTCTACAAATGGGGCATCGTGGGCGGCGTGGACGAAGACGGCTCCTTCCATCCGAATGATACGCTCAAGCGCAGCGAGCTCGCGGCGCTGGTCGTGCGCATGGTCGAGCCGTCCGCGCGCCTGACGCTCTCGTGGCAAAGTCTTTCCTATCGCTCCGCCGCCGGTACGACCTGGGGCGACCTGATCGCGGCGCCTGCCGAGGTCTCCGCCGCGCCGGCAGCCGACGACGCCAACGCCATCGACGCGCTGATCCGAAAGATGCTCCACGACGGCGCCGACAGCATCACTCTGCAATATGACCGTACGCTGACCAACGAGGAGGTCACAAAGCTCACCCGCGCCTTTACGGTCGGCGTCAAGCGCCATTGCGAGCAGATGTACAACTCCACCTCCTGCCGCAGCTATTCCTCCGGCAAGGTGCTGCTGACCTTCTCCTCGACAGCCTGTGACGGCGCGCAGCTCAAAAAATACCGTGAGGAGACGCTCGCCCGCGCAATTCTCGTCCACGACGCGCTGTGGGAGAGCGGCTATCTGACGGGCGACATGACGCAGTATGAGCTGGCGCGGGCCTACTACGTCTGGCTTTGCAACAACTGTGTCTACGACGAGGGGACCGTCTCCAGCAGCTCTCTGAGCCATCTGGCCTATAGCGCACTGGTGGACGGCGTAGCCGTCTGCGACGGCTACACGGGAGCATACGACCTTCTGCTGCGGCTCGAGGGCATCGAGTGTACCGCGCTTATGAACGCCGACCACATCTGGACCGTCGCGGAGCTCGACGGCAAGACCTATCACATCGACACGACCTGGGGCGATCAGGGAACGCGCGTGGACATGAGCTTCTTCGGCATGACCGAGGCGCAATCCCGTACCAAGCATGCATGGTAAACGGAAGCGACGGATAAAAAGCAGCGGCTGCATCGCAGCCGCTGCTTTTTTGCTGTGTTGATGGGTTCTCAGCGCTGGCCCTTGTCGTAGGGGATGCCCTCCGCCTTGGGAGCGCGGGAACGCTTGGAGGTGAACGCCAGCACGATGAGAGAGATGATATAAGGCATCATGTTGTACACCGGACTGGGAATGTTCATCGCCGTGAGGAAGCCAAAGCCCATGTAGACATTCGAGAGCGCGCGGAACAGGCCGAAGAGGAGCGCCGCGAGCGCGATGCGCTGGGGCTTCCACTGTCCGAAGATCATGACCGCGAGGGACAGGAAGCCGAAGCCTGCCACGCCGTACTCAAAGCGCCATTCGGAAACGCCGGCGGTGATGAACACGATGCCGCCGATGCCGCCGAGGAAGCCGGAGATCAGCACGCCCGCCCAGCGCATCTTGTAGACGTTGATGCCCACGCTGTCCGCCGCCTGCGGATGCTCGCCGCACGCCATCAGGCGCAGGCCGAAGCGGGTCTTATAGAGCAGGACGTAGGACGCGGCGAGCAGCAGCGCGGTCACGAGCATGAACCAGCTGAACTCGAACGAGCCGAGATTGACGGTGAACGCCTTCTTCGCACCGGCATACTGCACGATGGAGGAAACGTCGTCGGGATTCGCCGCGGTGTTGATGGCCTTGACGATGACCGTCGCGCCCGCGGTGCCGAGCAGGTTCAGCGCGGTGCCGACAAGCGTCTGGTCCGCCTTGAAGTTGATGCAGGCCACGGCCAGCAGACAGGAATAGATCATGCCGACCAACGCCGAAATAGCCAGAACGCCGAGGATCATCACGATGGCGGGCACATTGGGCGAAATGTAGCGCATCGCCAGCGCGCCGCCGAGGGCGCCCATGATCATAATGCCCTCAAGGCCGAGGTTGATGACGCCGGAGTGCTCCGCGAAGCAGCCGCCGAGGGCGACCAGGATCAGCACGGAAGCAAAGATCAGGGTGTATTGCAGCAGCAGTACCATTACTGATCGCCTCCTTTCCCGGCCTCGGCCCGGGCCTGCGCTTCGGCTGCCCTGGCCTTCAATGCCGCCTTCTCCTCACGCTTGGCCGCGTAGGAATTCATCGCGTGCTTCATGAACAGCACGAAGCCGCAGAGATAGATAATGAGCGCCGAGATCAGATCGGAGATCTGCGCGCAGTACATGGACTTATCCACATACGCGCCGCCCGCCGTGATGTGCTGGATAAAGAACGAGGCGAGCACGGTGCCGATGGGGTTCAATCCGCCGAGGAAGGCCGCGGCGATGCCGTTGAAGCCCATCGCGGGGACGGAGGAGGTTGAGCACTGCCACTGCTCATATCCGGTGAGGTAGAGCATCGCCGCGCCCATGCCGGCGAGCGCGCCGGAGATCATGAGGCTGAGGATGATGTTGCGCTTTTCGGCCATGCCGCAGTATTTGGCGGCATTCTTGTTGTAGCCGGTGGCCTTGAGCTCATAGCCGAACTTCGTCTTTTCCAGCACGACCCACACGAGGATCGCCATCAGCACGGACAGCGGGATCGCGAGACCGACGTACTGGTTGTTGTTGAATAGTGCGCCGAGCCCCAGCGAGGGCAGCACGGCAGATTCGTTGATGTGTGCGAGCACCTTGGTGTAGGGGCTGGCGTCCTCCTTCACCGTGGTGAGGAGCATATTGGTCAGATACAGCACGATCCAGTTGAGCATGATGCCGGAAATGACCTCGTTGACGTTGCAGTAGGACTTGAGCAGGCCCGAAATACCGGCCAGCAGCGCGCCGCCGAGAATGGCGAGCAGCATGCACGGCAGCCAGCTCCAGCCAAGGCCCAGCGCTGCGTACAGGCTCAGCGCCGCGCCGATGCAGTATTGACCGGCAGCGCCGATATTGAACAGGCCGACCTTATAGGAGAACAGGATCGACAGCGCGCACATCAGAAGCGGCGCCGTCTTGACGAGCGTATTGCCCAGATACTTGACCTGCGAGGCCTGCCGGTTGTACGTCCAGAAGTTCTTGATAACGGTCAGAATTGCGTCGCCCGCACCAACGGGGTTGATCAGCAGCAGAACAAGATAGCCGAGGAACAGGCCCAGCACGATGCAGATCAGCGACGCGACCAGCGTCTGTACGGCGCTGTTTTTCAGAAGATTCTTTTTCATGCTTTCACCTCATCTCTCTTGGCGCCAGCCATGTAGAGGCCAAGCTCTTCCTGCGTGGTGGTTTTGGGATCGAGCTGGCCGACGATCTCGCCCTCGTACATGACG
>ERZ825525.2532-NODE-2532-length-11581-cov-6.316675_pt1 | contig 11581 bp, 10 predicted proteins | sample MGYA00519930_ERZ825525 | MGnify/ENA primary metagenome ERZ825525 (study PRJEB31778, sample SAMEA3449203) | human gut metagenome | biome: human gut; feature: human-associated habitat; material: faeces | place: United Kingdom | collected 2010/2012 ... | reverse complement strand
GTGGAAAGTCTGCTTGCATGGCTTCATAGGAGACAGTATTCGTTAAACGAATATCAGGTTCTGATCCTGGAAATTTCATTTTCATTCTCTAGATTTTACAAAAAATATCAGATCACATCGGATATGGAATTTGCAGGAACGAAGAAAATGGCAGTGAAGATTCTCTCGTTAAGTACAGGGGAAGAGCTGGATCACTGGCTGGTCAATTACTGTGAACTGATCCGGTCGCTGATTCAGAAAAAACAGATTGATAATAATGTCATCCTGGCGGAACATGCGCGCAAGATCGTAGAAGAGAGGTTTCCGGATCCTGACTTAAGTGTAGAGACCGTGTGTGGAAAGCTTCATGTCAGTTCATCGTATTTTTCGAAAATCTTCAAACAGGAAACAGGTGGAACATTTGTGAACTATCTGACCGGACGTCGGATGGAAGAGGCGAAAAAACTGCTTTTACAGACAGATTATAAGAGTCAGGTGATCGGAAATATGGTGGGATATCCGGAGCCGAATTATTTCAGCTATGTATTTAAGAAGCAGTTTGGTGTATCCCCGTCCAGATATCGTTCGGACAGACTGGAGAAGAAGTGAAGAAACTGACAGAAACACTGATAGGTGATGAAAAGACAGGCGCAGAGATTATCTTAAAGGCACTCGAAGCTCCGTTATACCACATTTCAGCAAATGCAGGTCTGGAAGGTTCTGTTATTATTAATAAGGTAAGAGAATCTGAAGTAGGAACAGGTTTCGATGCATTAAACGGCGAATATGTCAACATGATTGATGCCGGTATATTAGACCCTGCAAAGGTTACAAGAAGTGCATTACAGAATGCTACAAGCGTTGCTTCAACACTTCTTACAACAGAATCAGTTGTTGCTAATATTAAGGAAGATGCTCCAGCTATGCCAGCAGGTGGTGCAGGCATGGGCGGAATGATGTAATTCCACAATATAATTAAAACTTACAGCCCGGTGGGTAATTTCCCGCCGGGCATATTGCTTTAAAGAAAGGTTATTGAATTATGATAGAAGGAACAGTAGAGCAGATTGTTAAAGTTACCGCTCCTAAGATTTCAATTTTTTACAGAATAATACTTGTGATTGCATGTCTGCTCGCAGCGACAACAATTGTGCAGACAGGATGGCTGGGTGTAATAGTTCTTGTTATATTTATATTTTTTACGGTATTCGTATTTGAATATTATAACGCTGAATATGAATATTCATATGTTAACGGAAGCCTCACTATAGATAAGATTATGGCTAAGTCTGTGAGAAAGAATGTGGGAAGCTTTGACCTTACAAGAGCAACTTTGGTTGCCAAAGTAAACAGTCAGGAAGCTTTGGGCAAGGCAAGGCAGCAGTTAAGGACATATAATTGTTCATCAGGAGTTGATGACCCCGGAGATATTGTAATATACACATATGACAATGACAGCAATGAGATGATAAGACTGTTTATGCTTCCGGATGATTCAATGAAAGAAGCAATTGTAAGTGCTGTTGGCAACGGAGTTGCACATTTATAAAAAATATTTGACTTTTAGCGGCAGTTTTGTTATATTCTCTTGTAATATATTTATAAACTGACTAAGCTGTCAGATACTCGTAGAAACATCCGGATTAATTTATTTATTCGGATTTTTTCTATATATTAAAACACAACAGAAAGCGAGGATTTTAGCAAAATGGGTAAAATTATTGGTGAAGGCATTACATTTGACGACGTACTTTTAGTTCCACAGTATTCAGAAGTAACACCTAATATGATTGACCTCTCAACACAGCTCACTAAGAATATTAAACTTAACATTCCTTTAATGAGTGCAGGTATGGACACAGTTACAGAACACAGAATGGCAATCGCAATGGCTAGACAGGGCGGTATTGGTATTATTCATAAGAATATGTCAGTAGAAGCTCAGGCAGAAGAAGTAGACAAGGTTAAGCGTTCAGAGAATGGTGTTATCACAGACCCATTTTTCTTACATCCAGATAATACATTACAGGAAGCTAATGACCTTATGGGCAAGTTCAGAATCTCCGGAGTACCTATCACAGATGATAATGGCAAGCTTGTTGGTATCATTACTAACAGAGACCTTAAGTTTGAGGAGCATTTTGAAAGACCAATCAAGGAGTGCATGACAAGCGAGAATCTTATCACTGCTCCAGTTGGAACTACTCTTGAAGAGGCTAAGAAGATATTAGGCAAGGCAAGAAAAGAGAAGCTTCCTATCGTTGATGATGATTATAAATTAAGAGGACTTATTACAATTAAGGATATCGAGAAGAGCGTTAAGTATCCATCTTCAGCACATGATTCACAGGGCAGACTTTTAGCAGGTGCTGCTGTTGGTATCACAGCTAATGTTATGGACAGAGTTCAGGCACTTGTTAATTCAAGTGTTGACTGTATTGTAATTGATTCAGCTCATGGTCATTCTAAGAATATTATTACAACTCTTAAAAATATTAAATCAGCATTCCCTGATCTTCAGGTTATTGCCGGTAATATTGCAACAGGTGCAGCTGCAAAGGCTCTCTGCGAGGCTGGTGTAGATGCTGTTAAGGTTGGTATCGGACCTGGTTCTATCTGTACAACAAGAGTTGTTGCAGGTATTGGTGTACCACAGGTTACAGCCGTTATGGATGCTTATGCAGAGGCTAAGAAGTATGGTGTTCCTGTAATTGCTGATGGTGGTATCAAGTATTCAGGAGATATCGTTAAGGCTATCGCAGCAGGTGGTAATGTCTGCATGTTAGGAAGTCTTCTTGCAGGCTGTGATGAAGCTCCTGGTACATTTGAGTTATTCCAGGGAAGAAAGTATAAGGTATACAGAGGAATGGGTTCTATCGCTGCAATGGAGAATGGAAGCAAGGACAGATATTTCCAGACTGGTGCCAAGAAGCTTGTTCCTGAGGGGGTTGAAGGACGAGTTGCTTATAAGGGACTTGTTGAAGATACTATATTCCAGCTTATGGGTGGTTTACGTTCAGGTATGGGATATTGTGGAGCACCTACAATCCCGGTACTTCAGGAAACAGCTCAGTTTATTAAGATGTCTTCAGCAGCTTTAAGAGAGAGTCATCCACATGATATTCATATCACAAAGGAAGCTCCTAACTATTCAGTGGAAGATAAGTAATTGATAATAGTATTTAACCCGGACAGATTGTTTTGTCCGGGTGTTTTTTTCATGATAAAATGTAATTTCTTCTGAAATTATTGCTATTGAACAATGGTATGATGTATAATGAACTAAGTATTTATATATTAATGTGAATGAACAGGGTATATTTTGGGGCGCTAAATCAACGAGAAGGAGAAAAACTATGAAGGACAGAATACTCGGCAGATATATTGCAAAGAATCACTCAGATAACGTGTTCACTGACAGAGAGTTACAAGTCATAAAGCAGGGAGATACGGATACGCTTGTTGAAACATTTCTGCATATGGACAATGATTATTACAAGACGCAGATGCAGTGTACATTGAAAAGTCTTGGAATGTTCATGGATGGTAATATCGAACTGAACCAGATAGATTACGAAAGAGAATATAAGGGTCAGTTTATTGGCTGTCAGGTTATGGATGGGGATATTGATGTGTTTCTTGGCGTAGCTGGTGATAACAGGGAACTTTTGAAAGTGGCATCGACATTTGCACAGGAAGATATTGAAGAATTCGATGAAGATGCTTATGATGCATTATGTGAACTTATTAATGTGATGAATGGGGCATATGCAACTAAACTTGGGGAAGCAGATATTGAAGTAACACTTCACCCGCCAGTTTTTTATAAAGATACAGAAGTTACGGCAGATACCGGTTTTTATGTTGTGACTTTCAATATTGAAGATAATGTATTTAAGATTTTAATGGCTGCTGATAATAAAATCCAGCTTTCAGCTTAATAAGGAGAATAGTTATGGCAAAAATTTTGATAGTAGATGATTCTAAGACATCAAGAAAATTTTTAAGAAATATGCTTGAAGATGCAGGACATGAGATTGTATCAGAGGCAGTTAATGGGGTAGAAGGCGTAGAAAAATTCAGGTTGTATAAGCCTGATGTTGTTACAATGGATATTACAATGCCTGTTATGGATGGTATAGAAGCAGTAAGAGAGATTATTGAGATTGATCCAGGGGCAAAGGTTATTATGGTAACTGCTGCTGGTCAGAAGACTAATATGGTTGAGGCATTAAAGAGAGGTGCTGCTGATTTTATTCAGAAGCCATTTGATAGTGCTGTAATTATTAATACAATAGAAAAGGTTTTGGAAGACGAATAATGTATAATTACCGTATAGAGATAGAGTACGATGGTGGAAGATATGATGGTTGGCAAAGACTGGGTAAGGATGCCAGCACGAATACTATAGAGAGCAGACTGTGTGAGATAATAGCAAGAATGACTGGTGAGACAGTTGACATGTATGTTGGATCAAGAACAGAAAAGGGCGTGCATGCACTTTGCCAGACAGCGAATTTCAAGCTTGAGAAGGAAGTTAAGGCACTTGATATTAAGAATTATCTTAACAGATATCTGCCGAGAGATATTGCGGTTATGTCTGTTTCACAGGTTGATGAAAGATTTCACAGCCAGCTTAATGCAAAGTCCAAGATATATGAGTACAGACTGGATACAGGTAATGTAGCTAATGTGTTCAGAAGAAAATATGCGTATCATACATTCAGTATGCCGGATTTTGATGCCATGAGAAAGGCTGCCGGATATTTTGAAGGAAAACATGATTTTAAGGCATTTACAACAGCAAAGAAGAACAAAAGCACAGAGAGAACTATTAAGAGGATAAACATTCAGTATGAAGGAACAAGAGCTTACATAAGGATTGAAGCTGATGATTTCCTTCATAATATGGCAAGATTTATGATTGGGATGCTGCTTGATGTAGGCAATGGTATTAAGAAGCCGGAAGATGTGAAGAGATGTCTTGATGGGGAAAACGTACAGATGTCATTACCGGCAGAGAGTTATGGGCTATTTCTTGTAAAGGTGGTTTATTAGATATTGTAAAAGGTGGAGAATATGAAGACGATTATTGAACTTATTACTGATGAGATTAAAAATGTATTCACTGAATGTGGATATGATGAGGCATATGCGAAAGTTACAGTTTCTAACAGACCTGACCTGTGCGAGTTTCAGTGTAATGGTGCTATGGCAGCAGCCAAAGCATATAAGAAAGCACCATTTATGATCGCTGATGAGGTCGTTGCAAAGTTAACAGATAACAAGATGTTTTCTAAGATTGAGAGTGTTAAGCCTGGATTTATCAATATTAATATATGTGAGGATTATCTGGCTGGATATCTTAATGAGATGTCTGAAACAGAGAAGTTTGGATATTTTAATGCTGATAAGGAAAAGACTGTTATTGTAGATTATGGCGGAGCTAATGCTGCAAAGCCTCTTCATGTCGGACATTTACGTTCTGCAGTTATAGGAGAAAGTGTTAAGAGAATCAATACATTTGCTGGAAATAAAACTATAGGTGATGTCCATCTTGGAGACTGGGGTCTGCAGATGGGACTTATCATTGAAGAATTAAGAGATAGAAAACCAGAACTTCCGTATTTTGATGACAGTTTTACCGGAGAGTATCCAGAGGAAGCACCATTTACTATCTCAGAGCTTGAGGAGATTTATCCGGCAGCTTCTGCAAAGTCTAAGGAAGATGCTGCATTTGCAGAAAGAGCTCATGAAGCTACACTTAAGTTACAGAGCGGTGACAAGGCATGCCGTGCAATATGGCATCATATTATGAATGTTTCTAAGGCTGATCTTAAGAAGAATTATGATAATCTTAATGTACATTTTGATTTATGGAAAGGTGAATCAGATGCACAGCCATATATTGACGATATGGTTAATAAGATGATTGCAGACGGAATTGCTTATGAAAGCCAGGGCGCAACTGTTGTAGATATCCAGCAGGATGGTGATACTAAGGAGCTTCCACCATGCATCGTAAGAAAATCTGATGGTGCGGCACTTTATGCAACATCTGACCTTGCAACTATTGTTGAAAGAGAAAAGTTATATCATCCTGATACATATATTTATCTTGCTGATAAGAGGCAGGAACTTCATTTTACACAGGTATTCAGAACGGCTAAGAAGGCTGGGATTGTAGCGCCTGATGCAGATATGAGATTTGTGGGCTTTGGTACTATGAACGGTAAAGATGGTAAGCCATTCAAGACGCGTTCAGGTGGTGTTATGAGACTTGAGCATCTTATAGCTGATATTGATGAAGCTGTATATGAGAAAATTATGTCTAACAGAACTGTTGAAGAGACAGAAGCAAGAGATACAGCTAAGATAGTAGGACTTGCTGCATTAAAGTATGGAGATCTTTCTAATCAGGCATCAAAGGATTATGTATTTGATATTGAGAGATTTTCATCATTTGAGGGTAATACAGGACCATATATTCTTTACACAATTGTAAGAATTAAGTCTATCCTTAACAAATATACAGAAAATGGTGGAAGCACAGATAACCTTAAGATTATGGCTGCTACAGAAGAAAGTGAGAAGAATCTTTCTTTATCACTTATTAAGTTTGCAGATATAATTGATGGGGCATATAAGGATAATGCACCACATAAGATATGTCAGTTTATATATGAGGTATCTAACGCATTTAACGGCTTTTATCATAACAATAAGATACTTTCAGAACCTGACGAGGTTAAGAAAGCAAGCTATATTGCACTTATAAGCCTTACGAAGAGCATTCTCGAGCAGTGTATTGATTTACTTGCGATTGAATGCCCTGACAGAATGTAAAGGAGAAATTTGATGGGTAAATTATTATCATTTGCAATACCATGTTACAACTCCGCAGAGTATATGGAACATTGTATTAATACAGTGCTTGCCGGTGGGGATGAAGTTGAGGTTATTATAGTTGATGATGGTTCAACAAAGGATAATACATATGAAATAGCCAAAAGATATGAGAAGGAATATCCGGATATTGTCAAAGCTGTACATCAGGAGAATGGTGGACATGGCGAGGCTGTAAATACAGGTCTTAAGCATGCAACAGGAAGGTTCTTTAAGGTTGTTGACAGTGATGACTGGGTAGATGGCAAAAGTTATAAAAGAATGCTTGCTACATTAAGAAGCTTTGAAGAGGGTAGTGAGCCGGATATGGTTATTGCAAACTATGTATATGAAAAGGTCGGAGCCAAGAGAAAGAAAGTTATCCACTACGAGAATGTATTTCCTGTAGAGCAGATGTTTACATGGGATGATATTAATATAGGCGATTTTAAGGTTGACCAGTATATTCTTATGCATACTGTTGTATATAGAACACAGCTTTTAAAGGATTGTGGATTAGAGCTTCCTAAGCATACATTTTATGTTGATAACATATTTGTGTTCGAGCCACTTCCGTATGTTAAGAACATGTATTACATAAATACTAATTTCTACAGATACTTTATTGGACGAGAAGATCAGTCTGTTAATGAGAGTGTTATGATTTCAAGAATTGACCAGCAGCTTTCTGTTAATAAGAGAATGATTGATTCGTTTCTTTCAGAAAATCCTCAGAATATTAACTGTAGAAAATATATGATTAACTATTTAAGAATTATGATGGAAGTATCGTCTATATTCTTAATTGTATCTGGAACAAAGGAACATCTTGCGAAGAAGAAGGCACTCTGGCAGTATGCTAAGGATAAGGATGAAGTGCTTTACAAGAAGTTACGACACAGTCTTTTGGGCTGGTCTGTTAATATCCCTACATCTGCAGGAAGATGGATATCTAAGCAGGGATACAAGATAGCTAATAATATAATAGGTTTTAATTAAAGAGATTTAGAAGGAGAAGAATATATGTCTATAATTGATGCATTCAGACTTGATGGAAAGGTTGCAGTAGTTACAGGTGCCAATACAGGTCTTGGACAGGGAATGTCCGTTGCACTTGCGCAGGCAGGTGCTAAGGTTGTAGGTGTTGCAAGAAGATCCTGCGAGGATACTAAGAAGCTTATTGAAGGTGATGGAGGAGAATTTGCTGAGGTTATAGCAGACCTTTCAGACATGTCAGCTATAGATGTTATTGTGAATGGTGCACTTGCAGCTTTTGGAAAGGTTGACATTCTTGTTAATAATGCAGGACTTATTAAGAGAAATGATGCTATTGATTTCACAGAAGATGAATGGGATAGTGTTATTCAGGTTAATCAGAAGATGGTATTCTTCTTAAGCCAGGCATTTGCAAAGCAGTATATTAAGCAGGGACATGGTGGCAAGATTATTAATATCAATTCCATGCTTTCATATCAGGGAGGCATAAGAGTTCCTTCTTATACAGCAAGTAAGAGTGCTGGTATGGGACTTACAAAAGCTATGTGTAATGAGTGGGCATGCCATAACATTAATGTTAATGCTATTGCACCAGGATATATGGCTACTAATAATACGGCACAGTTAAGGAGCGATTCTGACAGAAGTGAAGCTATTATAGACAGAATTCCGGCAGGACGCTGGGGAACTCCTGATGATATGAAGGGGGCGGTTGTGTTTCTTGCATCAGCTGCATCGGATTATGTTAATGGATTTACACTGGCTGTTGATGGCGGATGGCTTGCAAGATAACTTAAAAGAGTATGATAAAAGGCGTTTCAACTTTAACTGTTTGAAACGCCTTTTGTGTATAGTTTTTAGAAGTTGATTTTGCAAATGTTTCTGTCAACATGTGACTTGATATACGCAGGAACAGCAGCTTTAATATCATCAGGCATGTCCTTCTGACTTAACATGACAATCATACGTCCTTTGTTAAATAACATGTAATAGCCGAATTTGTTGTAAACATTAGTGAACTGATTCCACTCATATGTGTATACAAGATTATGCTCTGGAATATCTGCCATAATAGCATTATTCATAAGAGTAATTGTACATGGGGCTTCTTCTGATGGATCTCTGTGCTTTAAATGATAGTTAACACTTGATCTGAACTGGTATCCAAAAATATATATTGGGTAAAACCAGCATACAGCATAAAGAATCAGTAAAAAGCTGGAATAATAATGCAGGCATAGAAGCACAAGCGAAATTACGGCAGGAAGCCATGACAGAATAAGCTCAATGGGATTTCTTATAAATCTGTTCCAAAATACAATCTTGAAATAATCCTTTCCAGAAGCTTTTAATGTTGTGTTAAATTTAATAATGTCCATAATAATCCTCATAAATAAATTGATATAGAGATATAATAACACCCTTAAATAGATAAAACAATTAATTATCTGTGAAATTAAAAATGTATATTGAAATGATTGTAAAATCATGCAAAAATCAGTTTCCAAAAAGATTGTAATAGGCTATAATATTATTAGATTTGTGTATTGCTGGAGGAATATTTTGAGTAGTGATAATAACAGAAATATAGGGCTTTCAGAGATTATACGTATGCTTGAAAATAATGTTACATTTACTCAGGCAGCAGATAGTGTTCTTGAATGCATAACTGACAGCATGGATATATGTGATGCTGTTGTAATGCAGATAGACAGGGAAAATGACACTATGCATGTGATATCTGAAACCGGAAATTGTTTTAAAGATGAATCAGGCACGGTTAAACGGTCAGAGTTTGTATTATGTTCAGATGCAATTAAGATTACATACGAAGGAAATGCGGATACAGCACAGAAAGGGCTTCTGGACAGACTTGGAGTAAAGCTGAGCATAACAGTACCGATTTTAATTAATAATGTAAAAGCAATGTATCTTATAGTTCTTAGTAATGATGTACAGGCAGTATCAGATAATAAGATTAAGGAATACATAAGCGACATGGCACTGGTACTTCATGGTATAGCACAGAGCAAGGTAATTAATAATTCACTTATATCATCTTATGATGTTTTACAGAAGATTCTTGATAATATAGGTTCTGGAATTATTGTGTGCAGCAGGTATTCTGGCAATATATTGTTTGAGAATGAGATGGCAGCTAATGTACAGGAGGTTCGGGATACAATAAGGGAATGTCTGGAGGATGTGTTTACATGCGAAGATGTACATAGAAATATCGGAGCATCCATGGAACGCTACAATACAGAGTCAGGATTGTGGTTCGAGGTGAGGTTTTCTGAATTGGAGTGGATTGACGGAAGTGAGGTTATTGTTGTGACCGCCGTAGATATTACCCAGAAGAAAAAGAATCAGCAGAAGATTGAATATCAGGCACATAATGATTTTCTTACAGGTCTGTATAACCGTATGAAATGTGAAGTCGATTTAAGAAAAGTTATAAGAAGAACGGAAAAGGCAGGACTTAAAGGAGCGGTACTGTTTATTGATCTTGATGATTTCAAGCATATTAATGACGGACTTGGCCATCAGTATGGGGATATACTTCTTCAGCAGATTGCGGCAGGACTTCAGAGTATAGTAGGTCTTAGAGGCAGATGTTACAGAATGGGTGGTGACGAATTTGTTGCCATAGTAATGCCTGATATGTTCCTTGAATTAGAGAGAATTGCCAATAAGGTTAAAGAGATATTTAACAAACCGTGGTATCTTATGGAGACAGAATATTTCTGTACTATGAGTATGGGTATTGCGGTATTTCCAGATGACAGCAAAGATGTACACGAGATTATCAGAATGGCTGATATAGCAATGTATGAGTCTAAGAAGAATGGTAAGAATGGATATTCTTTTTATGATGTGTGCAACAAACAGAATTCTGTAAGACGCCTTGATATTGAAAATAATATGCGGCAGGCTGTTGCGACAGGAATTGATGAATTCGTTGTATTCTACCAGCCTGTAGTTGATATTAACACAGAGGAATGTGCATCGTGCGAAGCACTGGTAAGATGGGACAGTAAGTCGCTTGGATTTATGGGTCCGGGTGATTTTATTCCGCTTGCTGAATATCTTGGACTTATAACTTCAATTGGTGATTATGTTCTTACAAGCGGCGAGCTTGCTTCGATGGTAGTGATTGATGCCGTGGTTCGTCGTATCGATGGAGTACTTGGCGATGAAGGCAGTTCAGTGGATGAGAGTTTCTACGATGGATTGTTGGAGTATCCGCAATACACGAGACCTGCTGAATATCGTGGAATGAAAGTGCCTGATGTTTTGCTTTCAGGGCACCACGCTAAAATTGCTAAATGGAGAAGAGAGCAGAGTTTAATCCGCACCAAGCGCTGGCGACCCGATTTATTGGAGAGCGCTAATATTAGTGCATCTGAGCGAAATTTTCTTGATTCTCTTGGAGACTGAGAGCTTGCAGCATCAACTTTGTCTTAATATGGGAGAACTATCAAAAAAAATGCTTGTTTCTTTTGGAAAAAAGTAACAGTTTACTTTTATTGGAAGATGGTAATGAGAAAGGATGAGGCTTTGTGGATTCCGGACAGCACGCTACAAGGCGACAGCCGGGCATCTTGAGGCGATTTCTCAGCTTTGTTATATGCATAGCAGTGGTACTTGCTGCGGCATGGGGAATTAGAACCTATGTAGTGGAACCGTTTGAGGTTCCTTCAGCTTCAATGGAAACAAC
>ERZ825525.2531-NODE-2531-length-11587-cov-3.158255_pt1 | contig 11587 bp, 14 predicted proteins | sample MGYA00519930_ERZ825525 | MGnify/ENA primary metagenome ERZ825525 (study PRJEB31778, sample SAMEA3449203) | human gut metagenome | biome: human gut; feature: human-associated habitat; material: faeces | place: United Kingdom | collected 2010/2012 ... | reverse complement strand
TAAGGTGAAGGAAGAAAGACCTGCAAGGTGGTAGAGCCCTTGCGGGTCTTTTTCATAAATATGAGGAGAGGGCAATTCACAATACAGATATGGCCGGAGAAAGATGAAATCTTTTTTACAATATCTGATTGCAGAAACAAAATATTGACTTTGACTCATAAAAAGTTTAGTATTATTCTGTAGTCTTATTGGAAAAATTTAATCAAAATCAAAAAATAGAAAGTCAGATTCGCGTAAGTCAAATTTGACATCGAACTTTCTTTATATTTAATCATCGAGAAAAGGGGCGTTGAAATTGAGAAGAGAAAAAAAGACGACAGAGAAGAGGGAAGACAAGAAGCGGAGAGCGGGGCTCTTTAAGAAGAAAGAGAGAGGAAGGCCGTCTGACAAAAAGAGCATAGACAGAAAGAACAAAGACAAGAAAAGGCCGCAGATATGTCTCTCATTAAGCTGCAATACTATAGAACAGCTCAAATCTGAAATAGAAGAATACAGAGAGTATTGCCAGATAGTGGAGTGGTGCGTAGATAAGACCGATGGAAGTAAAGACTATACAGAAGAAGAATTTAAAGCTATTCTCAGAGATATAAAGAAGCTTTGCAGAGAAAAGAAACTGATAGTTGACTATAAAGGGGACGAAGAAACAGGTAACCTCATACAGAGATGGTCTATGGGTATTGCCGATATAATAGACGTAGACGCAGACAACACTCAGATAAGGGAGATGATAAGAGAAGCCAGGAGAAAGAAAACCAAGATTCTGGTATCCCATCATCTCTTCGACAGAATGCCTGAGAGAGATGAGATATCCACCCAGTTTGTAAAGATGGAGAGAACAGGGGGAGATATTCTCAAGATCGCATGCTTTGCAGAAAAAGAATCCCAAAGCTATGAAATATTAGAAGCTGCCTGCGCTTACACTCAGCTCAGGAACCATAAGCCGATAGTGGCTATAGCCATGGGTGAAGAAGGACAGGCCAGCAGGATATGCGCAGGAGATTTTGGCTCCGTCATAACTTATTCGTGCGGTACTGTTCCTACAGCTCCGGGACAGTTCAATGCGAAAGACCTGAGCAAATATTTAGACATTTATTACGAAAGAAGATAATATGGATTCAATTATAAAGATTGAAAACTTGATATTTGAATATAAAAAGGATGACGAATCTGAGGCAAACAGAGCGATAGACGACGTCAGCCTCGAAATAGAGAGAGGCAGCTTTACGGCGATATTGGGGAAAAATGGCTCGGGAAAATCCACCCTGGCAAAGAACCTCAACGGACTGCTTCTGCCGACGGAAGGCATCATATACGTAAATGGATTTAATACTGCCGACGACGATCACATCTGGGACGTAAGGCAGTCGGCCGGCATGGTATTTCAGAACCCCGATAACCAGTTGGTTTCGGCCATCGTTGAAGATGACGTCGCCTTTGGACCGGAGAACCTTGGAGTGGAACCTGAAGAAATCCGCCGCAGAGTAGATAAAGCCCTCAGCGATGTGAATATGGGAGAATTCAGAGGAAAGTCGCCTTATTTGCTTTCGGGAGGACAAAAACAGCGAATTGCCATAGCCGGCGTGGTTGCCATGAAGCCTGCCTGCATAATATTCGACGAGCCGACGGCCATGCTGGATCCAAAAGGCCGCAGCGAGATAATGTCCATCATAGAAGAACTCAACGGAGAGGGAATAACTGTAATTCTCATAACTCATTTCATGGAAGAGGCGGCTCGGGCAGATAGAGTGATAATAATGCACGACGGCCGGGTATTCTTAGACGGAACGCCTTCTGAAGTGTTTGCGCAAGGGGATAAAGTGAAATCGGTAAATCTCGATGTGCCGCTGGCAGTAGAGCTTGCCGCCCGGCTCAGAGAGAGAGGGATACAGGTGCCCCCGGATATTATAGGAACAGAAGAAATGGTTGAATACTTATGTCGATACGAGTAAAAAACTTAAAACATATATATGAGAAAGGCATGCCCGGTGAATCTATTGCTTTAGAAGATATAAGCTTTGAGGTTGCAGACGGAGAATTCCTTGGAATAATAGGGCATACGGGTTCGGGAAAATCAACGCTGCTGCAGCATCTCAACGGACTTTTAAAACCTGATGAAGGCAGCATAGTAATAGGAGATACTGATATAACAGCTTCCGGTATTTCTATGGTAGAAATAAGAAAGAGAATAGGACTGGTCTTTCAGTATCCGGAATATCAGCTGTTCGAGGAAACCGTAGCCAAAGATGTGGCCTTCGGACCTCGTAATCTTGGACTCGAAGAAGAGGAGATACAAGAGAGAGTAAAAGAGGCTATGGAGTTAGTGGGTCTTGACTACGAGGAGTTCAAAGACAGATCCCCCTTTGAGCTGTCGGGAGGACAGAAGCGCAGGGCCGCCATAGCAGGCGTCATCGCCATGAGACCTGAAGTATTGATCTTAGACGAACCCACTGCCGGACTTGACCCTAAAGCTCACAAAGATGTACTGGCTATGATAGAAGAAGTTCACAGGAGAACGGGTAACATAACCATATTGGTGTCTCATAATATGGCAGACATAGCCAGACTTTCGGATAAGGTTCTGGTCATAGACAGCGGACATATGGTTGCCATGGGAACGCCAAAAGAAGTATTCTCTCACAGGGAAGAACTCAGCAGCGTGGGGCTTGATCTTCCGCCGATTACGCAGCTTACGGAGGCTCTGCGAGATTGCGGAATGAAAATCGAAGAGACTATACTGTCTATAGACGAGGCTGCCGACCAGATAGCCGGATACTTAAACGACAAAGGAAACATCAGATGTTAAGAGATATAACTCTCGGACAGTATTTCCCGGGAAAGTCATGGATACACAGACTCGACCCCAGGATAAAGATAATAGCGACGCTGCTGTTTATAATAGAACTGTTCATAGTAGACAATTTCATAGGATTTCTGATAGCCGGGGTTGTTCTGGGGATATTGATAGCCGTATCTAAGGTGCCTGTAAGCTATATAATGCGGGGACTTAAACCTATCTTACTGATACTGATATTTACGTTTGCGCTGAATATCTTCATGGTAGACGGACGCATACTGTGGCAGTGGAAGTTCCTCAAGATTACTGCCGAGGGCCTCGAAGTGGCCGTATTTATGGCGATAAGGCTTGTACTTCTGCTGATGGGATCTTCCATGCTGACGCTGTGTACGAGACCTTTGGCTTTGACCGACGGTATCGAAAGGCTGCTTTCGCCTTTCAAGAAGATCGGTCTGCCGGCTCACGACATAGCCATGATGATGACTATAGCTCTGAGATTCATACCGACTCTTTTGGAAGAAGCGGATAAGATAATGAAGGCCCAGCAGGCCAGGGGAGCCGACTTCGAGTCGGGGGGACTGATGAAGAGAGCCAAAAGCCTGATACCTATATTGGTGCCTCTCTTTGTGGGCGCTTTCAGGATAGCGCAGGATCTGGCGATGGCCATGGAGGCCAGGTGCTACAGAGGCGGAGAGAACCGCACTCGCATGAACGAAATGAAATTTCAGAAGAGAGATTATGCGGCCATAGTCATGATGGCGCTATTCCTGGCTGTGATAATCATAGAATCAAGGTTGTTGTGATATGAGACAGAGAAATATCAAAAATCTGGACGAGAAATTGAAGCAAAATTCGGCGTTTCTTATAGAAGATCCGGCGCAGCATAAAGGCAACTGGTCCCGAGTATTCGGAAACGATAATCCCATATACTTGGAGATAGGATGCGGCAAAGGGCAGTTTATAACGAGAAGGGCCGAGTCTTTCCCAAAAGCCAATTATATAGCTATAGAGGGACAGAGCAACGTGGCGCTGAGGGCCCTTGAGAAGGCGCAGGCCGAGGGCATGGAAAACCTGAGGATATTTATAGCCTATGTCCATGACCTCGAGGATTACTTTAAGGCAGGTGAGCTGGCCGGAATCTATCTGAATTTCAGCGATCCCTGGCCCAAAGCCAGACATTTTAAAAGAAGATTGACATACAGGCAGAGACTGCTGAATTATAAAAAAGTCCTCGGCCGCGACGGGTTCGTGGAGTTCAAGACGGACAATGACGGGCTTTATGAATTTTCTTTAGACGAGATTAAGGGGGCAGGCCTTGAAATAACAGAAGCGTCGAAAGATCTGCATGCCTGCGGCTTTGAATCTGGGCGATTTACCACCGAGTATGAAGATAAATTCATCAAGGCAGGCAAGAACATAAACTATGTAAAGTTCAAATAAAGGGACTGGCGCACGACTGATTGAAAAATCGGTCGGAGCGGTGTCGAAAGTTAGGGCGATTCTCTCTAATAGCGTAATTTATAAGAGTTGAGAGCGCTTTTTCATAGAAGATTCTCTCAAATATCCGGATTTCGGATTTTTGAGAGAATTTCCTCGTATTCATTCTCTCATTTTTGAAAAATCACAGGTGTAGAGAGAAATATTGTATATTGAAATAAAGCAAAACAATGAGTTTTCTCTCTACGGTCTAAAATATGAAAAATTGTGAGCAAAATTATTCAATAAACTCTCTCTAACAGCCTAAATATGAAAATTTGAGAGAATAGTCGATGCCGGCCATGGGTTGGCCGGGCATCTCACCGTTATCGCAAACTTGCTTTTGTTGTATTCCACATATTGGTCTATCTCTTCTGCCGTCATCGTAAGACCATTTTCTGCAGCGAAGGCTTTTCCCCAGAATCCCTGTTTTATGGAGTCTCATGCTTTTTCTTTTGGATTGGCATAGTTCAGCGGGTGGGCCTTAAAGGAGGAGTATTGCAATTCAAAGTAGAGCTTGGTAACCTTTTGGCCGCATACCTCGCCCATGATATCCGACTCGCCAGGTACGCTGTTTTTGCTGTCGTTTTCAAGCATAGCGTCGGCCGACTCTTTTATTTCGGCTTCGGCAGCCTCGAATTGGTCAGAGCCTTTGACCTTGCTCAGCTCTACGCTTACTATGGCGGCGGTGGCTGTCAGGGCTAAAGCGATAATTCCGCCGACAATCAGTTTTCGTTTCATTTTAGTGGCCTTTGATTAACCGTCACTTGACGACAACTGTTTTTATAATTGTATCGTTTTGAATTATATATGTCGATAATAAGTTTTTTAACTATCCGCAGAGTCTGACGGGCATAAAACATATGTAAAGTTCAAATAATAAATCCCGCATATGCCTGCGGGATTTTTCTTTTTATTCAGGTACGATTAAAATTTTATATAGTCCGCCGGATTTACGTAAGCTCCGCTTTTAAGAATTTCAAAGTGCAGATGTGCCGGTTCGAGAGATTCGAACAATCCGGTAGAGCCGACGCCGCCTATTATCTGGCCGCAAGTAACGGTATCACCGATTTCTACCATGTCGCTGTTTGACAGATTGGAATAGATAGTTACCATGTCACCCGAATGAGTGATCTCCACGGAAGTGCCGTATCGGTCATCTTCATAGACCGCAGTGACAGTACCGTCAGCCGCAGCGACGACTTGTGAATCTTCAGGGGCTTCGATATCTATGCCGCAATGAGTCATGTATTGATCGAGAGTCACCGAATAAATCAGCTTATCCATGGAATAAGGATTAGTTACAACAGCGCCTTTAGTCTTTACAGGATTTATAAAGTCTGAAGCAGTTCCTTCAGAATCCCTGCTGTCTACGGTCGGTATGTCCGATGAGGCTGTCTCTGAAGAGTCAGTCGATGTCTGATCATCTTTCTGAGATTCTTCTGTCTTGGTATTTTCGGATACCGGTACGTCAGGGTCGCTGCCGTTTACTTTATCTATATTTGATTTTATAGTAAAAATCGAAGTGAGAGCGATAACGCAAAATGCTAACATCAAAACAATGGCGACTTTGTCCTTCTCCTTTTTCTTTTGTGCTTGACGCATAATTTCACCTCCAGTTATAAATATTGTTTGCCAAAATGACGATTTTCATACAGAGTTAATTTTCCTAATAACTTCCTCATATTTGGCTTGACTTGCTGGAATATCTTAAGTGAATATGTTATAATTAAATTTCAAAAAATACTGAGGAGGCATTACACCAATGGCAGAAATGATTTTCGCTTCACAAAACGGAAGGAACATTCCAAGAGAAGATAAGATATTCGGAATAAGCAACCGCGCAAAAGCGAGAGTAGGCAGAGAGGGAAAAGATAAAGTAGTAAACGCCACCATAGGAGCTCTTCTAAATGACGATGGAAAACTGATAGTTCTGTCATCTGTAGACGAAGTGTTCAGAAGCCTCACTCCGCAGGATTACGCCGAATATGCTCCCATAGGAGGGACTGCCGGCTTTAAAGAAGCGGTGAAAAAAGATGTGTTCAGGGGATTTACGCCTGAAAATTTTACAGAAGTCATAGCGACGCCCGGCGGAACAGGCGCCATAAGAAACACCGTCGCAAATTATACTGAATCGGGCGATACGATCTTGACGGCAGATTGGTTTTGGTCGCCTTATAATACCATAGCTCAGGAACTTGGAAGAAAGCTCGATTCGTTTCAGCTCTTTGATGAACATGGAGATTTTAACAGCGGCAGTCTCGAAAAAAAGGTCCATGAGATCTTAAAAAATCAGGAAAGACTGGTGATAATAATAAATACTCCGTCTCACAACCCGACAGGGTACGCGTTCACAGACGATGACTGGGAGGCAGTTATAAATATTGTCAACAGCGCGTCAAAGGAAAAGAAGATTACGCTGCTGGTAGACGCCGCATATGTAGACTTTGCGGGAGATGAAGAAGAGAGCAGAAGTTTTCTGCCCGCCCTTTCAAAGGCGGCGGACGATGTTCTGATCGTGATCGCCCACAGCCTTTCAAAAGCGTATACTCTGTACGGCCTCAGGTGCGGAGCTATGATATGTATGACCGGATCCCGCAACGTGGCGGAAGAATTTAAAAGAGTGTGTGAATTTTCTTCCAGAGCGTCATGGTCCAACTGCCCTAGGGCCCCTCAGGTGATACTTACCAAGATATACGAGGACCCGAACCTTCTTAAAAGAGTGATGGACGAGAGAAAACTATACAGAGATATGCTCATCAGAAGAGGAAGAGCCTTCAGAGAAGAGGCGGAAAGAATCGGATTGGTGACTCTGCCGTTCAGATCGGGATTTTTCATGAGCATACCTTGCGCAGATCCCGATGCGGTAGCGGCTAAGTTAGAGGAGGAAGCCATATATACGGTTCCTCTGGCCAAAGGCGTCAGAATAGCCGGATCATCCATATCTGAAAGAGACTGCAGGATACTTCCTGCGGCAATCAAACGAGCGATAGAAAGCACTCAAAAGTAATTGACATATTTTTACAGTAATGCTAAAATTATCTTGCAAAGGGATTTCAGGGGAAGGAGACCTCATGAGTAGAGGAGATGATTTTAGCTTTGAGATTAAAGAACACTTGGGTATTTTGGGCACTTATTCCACAGGATGGAAGAAAGAACTGAATCTAATAGAATGGAACGGCAGTAATGCCAAGCTGGACATAAGAGACTGGGACCCTGCGCACGAGAGAATGAGCAGAGGCGTTACTCTTCATACTGACGAAGCCAGGACTCTTTTGAGCATATTGGAGAAATACTTCAGCCGGCAGGTAAGTGATAAGACAGAATAATTATGGGGAACTTTTTAAAGTTCCCCATATGGATCTTTCGGCTGACAGAGAAGCAAACATAATAAACGCCGGGCGTACCGGTTTAAAATGTATCCCTGAGAGGGCGGCTTTGCCGCCTGATGATTTTAGGCGCGTTGATTATTTTTAAATAAGAAAGTAATTCCCCATAATGAGGCCAGGCCTACTATTGCGTAGATTATTCTCGAGACTATCTCAAGATTAGCGCCGAATATGCTGTCTACAAGATTATAGTTGAAGAAACCTATGAGACCCCAGTTGATTCCGCCTATTATCATTATTATCAATATCAGCTTTTTCAAAGTAATCACTCCTTTCACAATATATTTTGCCCCAAAAGCTGATTTTTATGTTATCATACTATTCGATTGATAATTTAGGAGAATTCTATGAATATTAAACTCATCAGAGAGATAAGAGGCTCTGCTATTGATATTTCTGTAGAAAAGGGGACTGCCGTAGAAGAACTTTACAGGCAATATAAAGATTCGCTGCCTTATACTGTTCTGGCTGCAAAGATAGACAATAAGATAGAGAGCCTAGAATATAAGATCCATAAAGATTGCAGGGTGGAATTTCTTGACATGAGGTCGCAGTCGGCGAATCTTATCTATCAGAACAGCTTGATACTGATTTACCTTAAAGCTGTGGAAGAAGCGCTTGGCAAAGTAGAGGTAGAAGTCGAAAATGCCATAAACAAGGGACTATATACGGAGATAAAGACCGCCGGGCCGCTGACGGCCAAAGATGTCAGATGCATAGAGCAGCATATGAGGCAGATAGTAGCAGATGATGTGCCGTTCGTAAAGGAGAGTCTGACAAAGGACGAAGCCATAGCCAGATTTATGGATATGGGCTGCCCGGAGAAGATCGAACTTCTCAATGAGAATCCTGAAATGAGAAAGATACCGTTTTATTCTTTGGCAGGTTACAGAGATTTCTTCTACGGACAGATGGTTCCGTCTGCGGGATATATAAAATATTTTGAACTGAGAAAGTACAGGAGAGGCGTCTTGCTGAGGTTCCCTCAGATATCTTCTCCTGACAAGATACCGGAATACGTAGACGAGAAAATGCTGTACAGGACTTTCGGAGAGCAGAATCGCTGGGGAAAGCTCATGGGCATAACTTATGTTTCCGATTTGAACAGAAAGATAGAAGAAGGCAAGTTCAGAGAGCTGATACAGCTTTCCGAGGCGCTTCACGAACGGCGGGTAGTGGAGATAGCCGATATGATAACGAGACAGAAGAAGAGGATAGTGCTGATCGCAGGCCCTTCGTCTTCGGGAAAGACCACTTTTGCCCGCAGACTGTGCATACAGCTCAGAGTCAACGGGCTTACGCCTCTATATATGAGTACAGATGATTATTTCGTAGAACGAAAAGATACTCCTCTGGATGAATACGGAGAGAAAAACTTTGAGGATATAGAGGCCATAGATGTTCCGCTGTTCAATAAAAACATGAACGACCTGCTGGCGGGGAAGACAGTAGATCTTCCTACTTTCGATTTTTTAAAGGGAACAAAGATCTTTGGCAAGAGAATGACCTCTATAAAGAGCAATCAGCTTCTGGTCATAGAGGGGATACATGCCCTCAATGAGCAGCTTACATGTGAGATTCCAAAGGAGGATAAGTTTAAGATCTATATCAGCCCTCTGACGCAGCTGAATATAGACAGCCACAACAGGATCGTCACTACAGATCACCGCATGCTCAGAAGGCTTGTGAGAGATTATAAATACAGAGGGTACAGCGCTCAAAATACCATTGCTTCATGGCCCAAGGTGAGAGCCGGAGAAGATAAGAACATATTCCCTTTCAGCAATGAAGCAGATGTGCTCTTTAATTCAGTACATCTTTATGAGATCTGCGTGCTGAAAAAATATGCAAAGCCGCTGCTTGAGCAGATCACGCCTGAAGAACCTGAATACAGCGACGCCGTCCGTATGCTGAATTTTTTGAGATTTTTTAAAACGGTTGAAGATGATTCGGCCATAGCCAACAACTCTATTCTGAGAGAGTTTATCGGCGGCAGCGTATTCGTGGATTGAGAAATAGATGAAAAACAAAAGACAACAATGACAGAGGAGAAACTATATGGCGGATATCACTATCATAGGAGGAATCAATATAGACATAGAGGGACGCCCCTTTGAATCGCTGAAACGTGAGGACTCTAATCCCGGAAAGATTTCTCTTTCCTATGGGGGCGTAGGAAGAAATATAACGGAGAACGTCGCCCGGATGGGAGGCAGCGCAGCCATGCTTTCGGTTATAGGAGACGACCATATGGGAGCGGGGGCGAGGGCTCATCTTGCAGAGCTTGGGGTAGATGTATCGGGTATAGAGATGAAGAAAAATCAGACTTCGGCGATATATTTATCTATTTTAAACGATAAAAGCGATATGGAACTTGCAATCAGTGACATGGATGTGGTAAAATACATTTTTCCGGAGTTTCTGGAAAGGAATATGAGTTTGCTCTCATCATCTAAAGCTATAGCTCTGGACGGAAATCTGGAGAGAGAAACTATCGAATTTGCTGCAAAAAAGTTTCGGAATATACCTCTGTTCTTTGACCCGGTCTCCACGGCTAAGGCGGTGAGAGCTAAAGACGTGATCGGTTCGTTCACCTGCGTCAAGCCGAATATCATGGAGGCGGAAGTCCTTTCGGGCATAAAGATAACATGCGAAGAGGACCTGAAGACGGCCGGACAATGGTTTATCGACAAAGGTGTGGAAAAGGTGTTTATAACGCTCAATAAGGACGGCGTTTATTATAAGGACAAAGACGAAGAAGGATTTATTCGTCCGGGGCAGGTCAAAGTTGTAAGCGCCACCGGCGCCGGAGACAGTTTTTCCGCAGCAATCCTGATGGGTATGGTTTTGGAAATGAGTGCAAGAGATATTGCCAGATATGGCATGGCCGCCGCACAGATAACCATGGAAAGCAGCCACGCCGTAAACGAAAATATGAGTAAAGAGGAAATCGAAAGGAGAATCAAAGATGTATAAGGATCATTTAGATGTGAACCCTGAAGTTGTGAAGGCGCTGGAAGAAGGCCGCCCTGTCGTAGCTCTCGAATCTACTATAATAGCTCACGGCATGCCTTATCCTAAAAATGTGGAGACTGCTTTGGCTGTCGAGGAAGTCATAAGAGCAAACGGAGCAGTACCTGCTACTATAGGCATTTTGAGCGGAAGAATTAAGATCGGTCTTACAAAAGAAGAAATAGAATATATGGCTCATGCCGAAAATGTACTTAAAGTTAGCCGCAGAGATCTGCCTCTGGTAATATCCAAGAAGATGGACGGAGCCACTACAGTGGCGGGAACCATGATCGCTGCTCATATGGCAGGAATCAAGCTCTTTGTGACCGGCGGCATAGGCGGAGTTCACAGAGGAGCGGGAGAAAGCTTTGACATCTCTGCCGACCTTGAAGAATTGAAGATGACCGACGTAACAGTAGTATGCGCCGGAGCTAAAGCGATTCTTGATATACCTGCTACTATGGAATACCTTGAAACTGCAGGTGTTCCTGTCATCGCTTACGGAACAGACGAGATCCCTGCTTTCTACAGTAGAAAGAGCGGAGTTTCAGCCATCTGCAGACTTGATTCTCCGGAAGAAATCGGAGCTCTGATCTCCATGAAGGAGGAACTGGGACTCAAGGGAGGAGTATTGGTTACTTGCCCTATACCTGAAAAGGACGAGATTCCTGCGGAAGAAATAAACGTAGTGATAGACAAGGCCATCGAAGAAGCTGAGGAAAAGGGAATAAAGGGAAAGGAAAGCACTCCGTTCCTGCTTTCGAAAGTTAAAGATCTGACTGAAGGAAGGAGCCTTGAAGCCAATATCAAGCTGGTCCTCAACAATGCTGAAATAGGCGCCAGAATCGCTTGCAATATAAAATAAATTCATGGAAATATAAAGCTCCGGCCCTTGGGGCACCCTCCGTAAGGAAGG
>ERZ825525.2529-NODE-2529-length-11592-cov-5.919130_pt1 | contig 11592 bp, 8 predicted proteins | sample MGYA00519930_ERZ825525 | MGnify/ENA primary metagenome ERZ825525 (study PRJEB31778, sample SAMEA3449203) | human gut metagenome | biome: human gut; feature: human-associated habitat; material: faeces | place: United Kingdom | collected 2010/2012 ... | reverse complement strand
CGTCGGAGATCGCCTGCATCTCGCTGGGCGGCATCGTCTGCTCCGAGTCGATCAACACCGCCGGCGACGTCTTCACCAACGACATTCAGAGTTACGTGCGCCAGCAGCACAATATCCGTATCGGCGAACGTACGGCCGAAGCCATCAAGTGTTCGATCGGTGCGGCCGTCTCCGATCTGGACGAGGAGCCCGAAGACTTCGTGGTGACGGGTCCCAACATGCTGACGGCCCTGCCCCAGACCGTGTCGCTCAGCTACAGCGAGATCGCCTATGCGCTCGAAAAGTCGCTCACGAAGATCGATGCCGCGCTGATGAAGGTGCTCGAATCGATGCCGCCCGAACTGTATGCCGACATCGTGAAGAACGGCATCTATCTGGCCGGCGGCGGCGCCCTGATCAAGGGGCTGGACCGGCGTCTGAACGAGAAAACCGGCATCCCGTTCCACATCGCCGAAGACCCCCTGCGCGCCATTGCGCGCGGTACGGGCATCGCGCTGAAGAACATCAACCGCTTCTCGTTCTTAATGAAATAGTTGTAACGCACTCCGGCCGGACCGGAGGTGAGAGGTGAATAAATGAATACGGATTGCGGGCATAGTGTCCGCAATCTTAAATTAACGAGAAACCGTGCGCAAGTTCTTAGAGTTTATCCGAAGCATCTATGTCATGGTGCTGTTCGTCGTGCTCGAAGCGATAGCCGTCAGCTATTACGCCCACTCGACCTACTACACGCAGGCCCGGCTGCTGGCGCGTTCGAATCAGGTGGTCGGCGGCGTGCACGGCATGTTCGCGGGCATCCGGCATTACTTTTCGCTCGGACGCGAGAACCGCGACCTGCTCGCGCACGTGGCCGAGATGAAAGAGCGGCTGGCCGTGTACGAGGAGGCCGAGACCGCCGCGCGGCTGGACAGCTACATGCAGGACGTCGGAATCTCGAAATACCGCGTCATCACCGCCTCGGTGGCTTCGAATACGGTCAACCGTGCGCAGAACCTCGTCGTTCTCAACCGCGGCCGCCGCGACGGAGTGGCCGAGGAGATGGCGCTGCTGGCGTCCGACGGCTCGATGGCGGGCTATGTGGTCGACTGCACGGAGCGCTATTCGGTGGCGATGTCGGTGCTCAACACCTCGTTCCGCGCCAGCGGCAAGTTGGTGGGCTCCGATTATTTCGGTTCGATCTACTGGGACGGCGCCGACCCTCACACCGTGGTGCTGGACGAACTGTCGAAGTACGCCGATCCGCAGCCCGGACAAGAGGTCGTGACCACGGGCTTCTCGCAGTATTTTCCCGCCGACGTGCTGATCGGCTGGGTTGAAAGCGCCGAGCTGAACGAAACCCGCACGGCTTTCAAGGTGCGCGTGCGGCTGGCGGCCGAAATGTCGCGCCTGACGGATGTGATTCTGGTCGAGAACCGCGACCTGACCGAAATCCGCGATTTGCAGAACAGTGAAAAAGTAGAACAACATACCCGGCTGAACTAAATGCACAGAACGCTTCCATACATTTCGCTCTTCGTCGTGACGGTGCTTTTGCAGGTCTTTCTGTTCGACAACCTGTCGATCAGCATCTACCTCAATCCGCTCGTCTACGTGGCGTTCGTCGCCCTGCTGCCGCTGGATACGCCGCCCGTGGTGCTGCTCGCATCGGGACTGGCCATGGGCGTGACGATGGATTTCGCCATGGGAGCCGCGGGCGTGAACACCATTGCCACGCTGCTTGTCGCCTTCGTGCGTCCGGCGCTCCTGCGGACGCTGTATACCCGTGACGATCTCCGCGAAGGCGGCGTCCCCTGCGCCGGGCGGCTCGGACGGCGCGTATTCCTGAATTACCTGATCGTGCTGGTGCTCCTGCACCATGCCGTATTCTTCTCGCTTGAGGCCCTTTCGTGGATGCACGTCGTGCGTACATTGGTGCGTATCGTCGTCAGCGGCGCCGTGTCGGTGGCCTTTATCTGGATTATCGCCCGTATTTTCACCGCAAAACTTCCCGTGCGCGTATGAGAGACTCCGAAGGATTCGTCCGGATGCGCACCCTGCAGTGCGTGGTGCTCTTCGTCTTCCTGCTGATCGGCGGCCGTCTGGCCTATATCCAGCTTGTCGACTCGCGCTACAACGAACTGGCCAAAGCCAACGTGCTGCGCCATGTGGTGCAGTATCCGCCGCGCGGCGAAGTCTTCGACCGCAACGGGGAGTATCTGGTCCAGAGCCGCGAGTGCTATGACCTGATGGTGATCTACAGCGAGATCGACAAGAAGGGCTTCGACACCCTGCGCATGTGCGAGGTGCTGGGACTTTCGCGCGAAAAGCTCGAAAAGGAGCTCGCCAATGCCCGGATGCGCCCCCGTGCGCCCCGCGTGGTGACGAGCTATATCTCCAAGGAAGACAAGCTGCGTTTCGACGAATGCAACTTCCGGGGATTCTATGCCGTCTACCGTACGGTCCGCCGTTATCCCCGCAAGGTGGGCGGCAACCTGCTGGGATTCGTGGGCGAGGTGAACGCCGATTTCCTGAAGCGCCACCCGGACTATAAGTCCGGCGATTACGTGGGTATGAGCGGCGTGGAGTCGGCTTACGAACCCCTGCTGAAAGGCCGGAAGGGCGTGAAGATTCAGGAGATCGACACCCACGGGGCGATCAAGGGTTCCTATATGAACGGCGTTTACGACTCGCTGCCCGAACCGGGGCGCTACCTCGTCAGCACGATCGACGCCCGCCTGCAGCTGCTGGGCGAGGAGCTGATGCGCGGCAAGGTCGGGGCGGCCGTGGCGATCGAACCCTCGACGGGCGAGATCCTGATGATGGTCTCCTCGCCGACGTACGATCCCGACGAACTGGTCGGCCGGGAGCGCGGCAACAACTACATGAAGATGATCTACAACAAGCGGCATCCGCTTTTCAGCCGTGCCGTGAAGGCCAAATACCCGCCGGGATCGACCTTCAAGCTCGTGCAGGGCCTGATCGGGCTGCAGGAGGGCGTGCTCAGACCCTCGGACCTGCACGTCTGCCACGAAGGCTATCAGGTCGGCCGCCGGCGCATGAAATGCCACGCCCACGCTTCGCCGCTGGACCTGCGCTTCGCCGTGGCGACCTCGTGCAACGCCTATTTCTGCTATGTCCTCCGCGACATTCTTGACAACCGCAAATACGAGAGCGTGAAAGACGGTTACGACGTCTGGAAAGAGTATGTCGAGAGTTTCGGTTTCGGCCGCAAACTCGGCTCCGACTTCCTCGACGAGGGCAACGGCTACGTGCCCGACCGCTCGTACTACGACCGCCAGTACAGGGGTTCGTGGAATTCGCTGACGGTCATTTCGCTGGCCATCGGTCAGGATGCGCTGGGCTGTACGCCCTTGCAGCTGGCCAATCTCGCGGCCATCGTCGCCAACCGGGGTTACTACTACATTCCGCATATCGTCAAGAAGATCGAGGGGCAGGATTCGCTCGACCGCCGTTTTTACGAACGCCACTATACCAAGGTCGATCCCAAGCACTTCGAACCGATCGTCGAGGGCATGTGGCGGGGCGTCAACGTCGGCGGCACCTCCACGGCGGCGCGTCTGGAAGGACTCGACGTCTGCGGCAAGACCGGTACGGCCGAGAATCCCCGCGGCCGCGACCACTCGACCTTCCTCTCGTTCGCGCCCAAGGACAATCCGAAGATCGCCATTTCGGTCTATGTCGAAAACGGCGGTTTCGGCGCTTCGGCGGCCCTGCCGATCGCCAGTCTGCTGGAGGAGTACTACCTGACCGACACGATCCGCCGTCCGGCCCTGCTGGAGCATATCAAGAATATGAACATCTATTACCCTTCGTATGACCGCTAACCGCCATAGTATCTTTTACGGAGTGGACCTCTGGACGGTCCTGCTGTACGTGCTGATCGTGCTGGCGGGGTGGGTGTCGATCACCTCGGCGTCGTACGACGAGGGCACGGCCGATATCTTCTCCTTCTCGCACTTCTACATGAAGCAGCTGATGTGGATCGGCGTGGCGTGGACCACGGCGCTCGTGGTGCTGCTGCTCGACGAACGGTTCTACCATATGTTCGCCTACCCGGCCTATTTCGCGGGATTGGCGCTGTTGCTGGGCGCGCTGCTGTTCGGCCGCGAGGTGAACGGCGCCAAGGCGTGGTTCGAATTCGGTTCGTTCCGCCTGCAGCCCGTCGAATTCGTGAAGATCGCCACGGCTCTCGCGCTGGCCCGCGTGATGAGCGCCTACTCCTTCTCGATCAACCGTCCGGGCGACCTCTTCAAGGTGGGCGTGGTGATCTGCATTCCGCTCTTCATCATCATCCTGCAGAATGACACCGGTTCGGGTATCGTACTGGGCTCGTTCCTCTTCGTGCTTTACCGTGAGGGACTCAACAAGTGGCTCTGCATCCCGGTGCTGCTGATCGCCGCGCTGTTCATCGTGTCGTTCCTGCTTTCGCCCATGACGCTGCTCGTGTCGATCATTCTGGTCTGCACGCTCTCCGAAGCGATGATGACCGGGGAGTGGCGCTCGCGCCTGATCTATCTGGCGTCGCTGGCGCTGGCGAGCATCCTGCTCTGCATGACGATGGCGCTCGTCGCGCCCGGCGTGATGGACCTGCACGCCTGCCTGCTGACCGTGACGCTGCTGTCGCTGGTCTGCGTGCTCGTCTATGCCTTCCGCATGAACCTGAGCAGCACCCTGATTACCGTGGGGCTTTTTCTCTGCATGATGATCTTCCTCCCCACCACCGACTATATCTTCAATTCGATTCTCAAACAGCACCAGCGCGACCGCATTCTGAGTTTTCTGGGCATCATCAGCGATCCCCTCGGCACGGACTACAACGTCAATCAGTCGAAAATCGCCATCGGTTCGGGCGGGTTCTGGGGCAAGGGATTCCTCGAAGGCACGCAGATCAAGTACGGCTTCGTGCCCGAACGGCATACCGACTTCATCTTCTGTACGGTCGGCGAAGAGTGGGGCTTTCTGGGGACGATGGTCGTGCTGGCCCTGCTCTGCATGCTGATCCTGCGCCTGATGCGCATGGGCGAACGGCAGCAGGAGCCTTTCGGCCGGATTTACTGCTACTGCGTGGCCGCGATCCTGTTGTTCCACGTGCTGGTGAACGTGGGCATGACCATCGGCCTGATGCCCGTGATGGGCATTCCGCTGCCGTTCATGAGCTACGGCGGTTCGTCGCTTATTGCGTTTACCATTTTGTTGTTCATCGCCGTGCGGCTCGACGCTTCGACGCGGCAGTTTTCCCTGAATTAAATACTGCATACCAATGATCCGTTACAATCCCAAAGGTTTATCCTCGCAAGAGGCCGCAGACAGCCGGCGGGCGCATGGCGATAACGTCATCACGCCGCCCAAAGACGATTCGGCATGGAAGCTTTTCGTCGAGAAATTCAAGGACCCGATCATCCGCATTCTGCTGCTGGCCGCGGTGCTGTCGCTCGCCATCGGGTTCGTTCACAAGGATTTCACCGAGTCGATCGGCATCATATGCGCCATTATTCTGGCGACCTGCGTCGGGTTCTGGTTCGAGTGGGACGCCATGCGGCGTTTCCGCCGGCTGAATCAGGTCAACGACGATATTCCGGTCAAGGTGATGCGCGACGGTTCGATCCGCGAGATTCCCCGCCGCGACGTGGTCGTGGGCGACGTGGTCTATATCGAAAGCGGCGAAACCGTGCCCGCGGACGGCGAACTGGTCGAAGCCGTGTCGCTGCGCATCAACGAATCGACCCTCACGGGCGAACTGGAGGTGGATAAAACCGTCGACGAGGCGCATTTCGATTCCGAAGCGACCTATCCTTCGAACGTCGCACTGCGCGGTACGACCGTGGCGGACGGTTACGGCGTTCTGGTTGCTACGGCCGTGGGCGATGCGACCGAAGCGGGCCGCGTCACGGAGCAGGCGACCGTCCAGAGCGACGAGCAGACGCCGCTCAACCGCCAGTTGACGCGCCTCTCGAAACTCATCGGCCGGGCCGGCATTGCGCTTGCGGTCGCTATTTTCTGCGTCATGCTCGGCAAGGCGGTCTTCGTCGGTGGGTTGTTCGAGCGCGACTGGCTCGAAATATCGCAGCAGGTGCTGCACATTTTCATGGTCTCGGTGGCCATCATCGTGATGGCCGTTCCCGAAGGACTTCCGATGAGCATTACGCTGTCGCTGGCGATGTCCATGCGGCGCATGCTCAAGACCAACAACCTCGTGCGGCGCATGCACGCCTGCGAAACGATGGGCGCCGTGACGGTCATCTGCACCGACAAGACCGGCACGTTGACCCAGAACCGGATGCACGTGCAGGAACTGGTGCGTTACGATGCGCTTCCGGCGCATGATTTCGCCGAGATCGTGGCCGCCAACTCCACGGCTTTCCTCGACGCTTCGGGCGCCGTTATAGGCAACCCGACCGAGGGCGCCCTGCTGGAGTGGATGCGCTCGCAGGGCGAGGATTACGAACCCCTGCGCTCGGAGGCGAAGATCGTCGACCGGCTTACCTTCTCGACCGAACGCAAATATATGGCGACGATCATCGAAAGCGGCGTTTCGGGCCGCCGGATCGTCTGCGTCAAGGGTGCGCCCGAAATCGTGCGCGCCATGTGCGCTCCCGACGGCAAGGATACGCAGGTCGCCGAGCAGCTGGCCGGGTTTCAGGGCCGCGCGATGCGTACGCTCGCCGTGGCGTGGGCCGAAACCGCCGAGGACGACTGTCTGCGTGCCGTAGCGGCGTCGCAGCTGCATTTTTCGGGTGTGGCGGCTATCTCCGATCCGGTGCGCGAGGATGTCCCCGACGCCGTGCGGCGCTGCTTGAACGCCGGGATAGACGTCAAGATCGTCACGGGCGACACTCCCGCTACGGCGCGCGAGATCGCCCGCCAGATCGGCTTGTGGGACGACGCCCGCGACAACGACCGCAACCACATGACCGGTACGGAGTTCGCGGCGATGAGCGACGATGAGCTGCTCGGACGCGTGCGGGAACTGAAGATCATGTCGCGTGCCCGGCCGCTCGACAAACAGCGGCTCGTGCGTCTGTTGCAGCAGTGCGGCGAGGTGGTGGCCGTGACGGGCGACGGTACGAACGACGCCCCGGCGCTCAACTTCGCCAACGTGGGGCTTTCGATGGGATCGGGCACCTCCGTTGCCAAGGACGCCAGCGACATCACGCTGCTCGACGATTCGTTCGCTTCGATCGCGACGGCCGTCATGTGGGGCCGCTCGCTTTACCGCAACATCCAGCGTTTCGTGCTTTTCCAGCTGACGATCAACTTCGCGGCGATCGTGATCTGCTTCGTCGGCGCGGTTTTCGGCACCGACATGCCGCTGACGGTGGTGCAGATTCTCTGGGTCAATATCATCATGGACACCTTTGCGGCGATGGCGATGGCCTCGCTGCCGCCCAATCCCGAAGTGATGCTCGAAAAACCCCGTCCGCGCGACGAGTTCATCATTACGCCCGGCATGGCCCGCACGCTCTTCATCTGCGGCGGCATCATGGTCGCCGTCCTGCTGGGCATGCTCTTCTGGTGGACGATCACCGCAGGCGGACTCACCGTGCGCCAGCTGACGCTTTTCTTCTCGACGTTCGTTTTCCTGCAGTTCTGGAACATGTTCAACGCCAAAGGCTTCGAGACGCGCCATTCGGTCTTTACCTGCCTGCGCGGGTGCCGTGAGTTTTTCCTCATCCTGCTGGCCATCGCCGCGGGACAGGTGCTCATCGTCGAGTTCGGCGGCGAGGTGTTCCGCACCGAGCCGCTTGCGTGGCGCGAATGGGCGGCCGTCATCGGCTGCACCTCGCTGCTGGCTATCGGCGGCGAAGCGATTCGTGCCCTGCGGCGAAAACGTTGAACGACTGGCTCTGGATGAAGAGATCTTTTTTGCTTTGTCTGTCGGCGGTGTTCCTGATTTCCGGTCCTGTCTCGGCGCAGATTAAAGACAGTCTGGGCAACGAGTGTCTGATCCCTGCGGCGGAAAGTTCTTTCTCGCAGTATGTGGACCGCCGGACTTCGACCAAAGGTTACCGCATGACCTTCGTCGCCGTGCCGCTGATTCTGGGCGGAGCCGTGGTGTCGCTTTACGATACCGACTTCCGCCGTCTGCGCAACGGTTACGTCAGGTCGTTCCACCACGATTACGACGATTACCTGCAATATGCGCCCGCAGCCCTGCTGGTCGGGATGAAGGTCTGCGGCGTCGAAAGCCGCAGCTCGTGGGGACGCATGCTGGTCTCCGACGCTTTCTCCGTCGGGCTGATGGCCGCGGCGGTCAATTCGCTGAAGTACTCCTTCCGCGTGATGCGTCCCGATGGCTCCACGCGCAATTCGTTCCCTTCCGGCCATACGGCGACCGCCTTTATGACGGCGACGATGCTGCATAAGGAATACGGGCACCGCAGTCCGTGGTACAGCATCGGCGGCTATACGCTGGCGACCCTCACGGGCGTTACGCGGCAACTGAACAACCGCCACTGGATGAGCGACGTCATGGTAGGCGCGGGTATCGGCATCCTCGCCACCGAATTCGGCTATTTCCTCGCCGATCTGATATTCAAGGAGAAGGGGCTTAAGGTCCGCGAAACATACGTCGTTTTCGACCGCTACCGGCATCCGTCGTTCGTCGGGTTTTCCGTCGGGCTGACGGTCATTCCCGGCTCCTATACGCCTTATGCGGGGATGCACACCGATTTCAAAGTCGGACCGACGGTCGGCGTGCAGGGTGCATGGTTCGCCTCGCTCTATGTCGGCGTGGGTGGGCGGTTTGCGGTGACGAATCTGGAAATGAACGTAAACGGCGTCCCGCAGAACGATGAATTCGAGTGCTGTTCCGTGACGGCAGGTCCCTATTTTTCCTATCCGCTCTCGACGCGCTGGCGCATCGGCTCGAAGCTTCTCTGCGGTTATGAGCATTATAAACCTTACACTACTTCCGGCTACAGGATCGAAGGCCGGGGCGGATTTACGGTCGGAACGGGCTTTTCGTCCACCTATCTGGTCAATCGCAATCTGAGCGTGCGCTTTACAGCCGACTACGACGTCGCTCCGCCGCTCGTTTCCTCTTCCTGCGAAGCGATGCACAAACTGACGCTGGGCATGACCGTAAGTGCGATGTTCTGAGATCTTGAATCCCCTAAAATATGGACGCGAATCACGGCTGGGGATTCGCTTTTGTGTTCCGGATATTTTTGCGTTTCGCCGAAAAAACAGCCCTGTAATCCGTCAGGATTGTATATGACATACCCCTTTCTCCCGGGCCAGTGTGATAAGGGGTATATTTCATGGACATTGACCGGGGCGAAAACCGGGCTTGAATGTGAAAACTGCGGTGCGGAATATTTGGGAGGCAGGTGCGTGAAGTGACGAGAGGGGGAAAATAAAGAGACCGAAAATGATTTTCATTTTCGGTCTCTTTTATTAGGCAGTTAATTTACAGCACACCCTGCTCGACCATCGACTTGGCGACTTTCATGAAGCCCGCGATGTTGGCGCCCTTCATGTAGTTGATGAAGCCGTCCTTCTCGGTGCCGTATTCCAGACATGCGTGGTGGATCGACGACATGATCTGATGCAGCTTGGCATCGACCTCCTCGGCCGTCCAGTTGTATTTCTGCGAGTTCTGGCTCATTTCGAGTCCCGACGTCGCTACGCCGCCCGCATTGACGGCCTTGCCCGGTCCGTAGGGGATCTTCGCCGCGATGAAAGCGTCGATCGCTTCGGGGCGGCAGCCCATGTTCGAGACTTCGGCCACGATCTTCACGCCGTTGGCCAGCAGTTTCTTGGCGTCCTCGCCGTCCAGCTCGTTCTGCGTGGCGCAGGGCATGGCGATGTCCACCTTGACCTCCCACGGTTTCTTGCCGGCGAAGAACTGTGCGTTCGGGAACTTATGTACGTAAGGCTCGACCACGTCGTTGTTCGAAGCGCGCAGTTCGAGCATGTAGGCGATCTTTTCGGCGTCGAGACCTTCGGGATCGTAGATGTAGCCGTCCGGGCCGGAAATCGTCACGACCTTGGCGCCCAGTTCCGTGGCCTTCTGAGCGATCAGTTCCAGCTTATCCGCCTTGGGAAGGCCCTGCCAGAGAACTGCTTGTGCCGTCGCTTCCGGCGAAGGGCACAGGGCCGTGACGCGGGCCCGTGTTCCCTCGGCGGAGACATCCGTCAATACTGCGTCATAGCGGTTTTCTCCGTCGATCAGCTGTACCGGCTCGCCGGGACGCAAGCGAAGCACCTTCGAGGCATGGGCGCTTTCCTCTTTGCCGAGGAGAATTTCTTCGCCCACGCCGGATATTTTTTCTTCGGTCACAAAACGATGCATCGGTCAGGCCTCGTTTTTCAGGCACAGAGCGACCCACTCGCCCTTTTCGATGCGGTCCACCTGACGGTAGCCCGCTTCCTTGGCAGCCTTCTGCACGTCCGCTTCCCTTTCCCGGATGATACCGGAACAGATCAGCAGACCGCCCTTCACCAGATGACGGGTCATGGGGCCGGCCAGCATACAGATTGCGTCGGCCACGATGTTGGCCACAGCCACCTCGCAGGGCATGGCTTCGCTCTTGCACAGGTCGCCCACCACCACGCGCACCTGCTTGGTCACGTGGTTCAGCTCTACGTTTTCTTTCGCCACTTTCACCGCGTCCGGGTCGATGTCGATCGCCAGCACGTTCTGCGCGCCCAGCTTGGCCGCGGCGATGGCCAGAATGCCGCTGCCGGTGCCCACGTCCATCACCCGAAGGCCGGGCTTCAGGCAGCGTTCCAACAGCTGCATACACATATTGGTGGTCTCATGGGTGCCGGTACCAAAGGCCATGCCGGGATCCAGCTCAATCACCAGATCGCCGGGCTGGCTCACGTATTTCTCCCACGTGGGCTTCACCACCAGATGGGAGCCGATGCGGAAGGGCTTGTAGTTCTTCTTCCATTCCTCGGCCCAATCCTCGTCCTTGACGTTTTCCTCGTCCACCCGGAGCGTACCCATCTCTACGCCGAAGCTGTCGGCCTTGAGTTCTTCCAGCCGGGCTTTCAGATTTTCCACCGTCTGCTGTTCGTGCTCGTCCCGGGCAAACCAGCCCTTCACCAGCACATCCTCGGGCATATCCTCCAGCAGCTTTTTATCGTACAACTCCCAATAAACGCCGGGCTTGTCCGGGTCGGGCACATCCGCCCGGTCTACGATTTCCGTTCCCGACGCGCCCAGTTCCATCATCAGCTCGCTCAAAAGATCCGCGCCATCGGTGGTGGTATGCACAATGATTTCACGCCACTGCATGTTTCGCCATTCCTCCTCTTGGGAAGGGCGGCCCTTTGCCGCTTTTCCCACTGCCCCATCTTTCCAAAAGGCAAAATATTTCATGATTATCGTAATGCATTTCGTTCTTTTTTTCAAGGGATAATGCAAAAGAAAGCCGTCGTTGTTTCACGGGGCTTTTCGTGCTATACTGTGGCTCGTTTCCCATTCGGAGATCAAAGCAGGCGTTGCAAATGGCTTACCGTTTTGAACCGGCAAAACCCGAGGAGGTTCCGGGCGTATTTTCCCTGTTTGTCCGGCGGGTGGCATGGATGAAGGAAAAACACCTCTGTCAGTGGGACCAGTACTATCTCGACGTTTACCCGCTC
>ERZ825525.2527-NODE-2527-length-11602-cov-6.370919_pt1 | contig 11602 bp, 7 predicted proteins | sample MGYA00519930_ERZ825525 | MGnify/ENA primary metagenome ERZ825525 (study PRJEB31778, sample SAMEA3449203) | human gut metagenome | biome: human gut; feature: human-associated habitat; material: faeces | place: United Kingdom | collected 2010/2012 ... | reverse complement strand
CATACGGCGGAATTTGTGGTGGGGGGATCGGCTCGGGTAACCACGGTAAAGTTGGAAACATAACAATCAGCGGCGGAACGGTGGCGGCGATTGGCGGATCCTTCGGGCCAGGCATCGGCTCGGGTAGTGAAGGCGCAGCTGGAAATATAACGATAACTGGCGGAGAAGTGACAGCGACCGCCGGTCGAAATGGCGCGGGCATCGGTCCGGGTAACGAAGGTAGTTCGGTGGGAAGTATAACGATAACTGGCGGAAAAGTCCAAGCGGCCGGCGGAGAGAACGGAACAGGCATCGGAACAGGGCTTTCGAGCGAGGTTGAAAATATAACAATCAGCGGCGGAACGGTGACAGCAAAAGCAGGAGCTAGTGCAGCGGGAATAGGTCAAGGAGACGGTGGTTCATGTGTAGGAGTACAAATAACCGGCGGTTCAGTAAAAGCGATGGATTCCAACGGTACAGTGAATTCAATTTTACCTTCACCGAAATATGATGATTCTACAGATGCACAACTCTTAGTACTTGAGGGCAAAGCTGAAATAGACCCAATTGTTATAGATAATACGACGTGGAGCTTTGCAGGAAAACATCCTGATAATGACGAAAACCTATATGTTTATCTCACGCCGGAAAACCATAAAGCTAAATTGGGTGAAATTGGCTGCTTGGTAATATATAAATCTGAAGACAAAACGTTTGTAATCAGATACGCTGGGTATCTAGAAATCAAAGATTCAGATGGAAATACTGCAACAACAGGATACACATACGATATTGATAATAATATCCTTCAAATAAACACGGAAGGTACATATACGATTGTTCCGATGGTGGAAGGTGAAATTTCAGAAAGAATAGTTATAAATAAGACGGTAAACATAACTTTAGACAACGTGAACATTAATACATCTACGGGAGCAGCACTAGAAGTGCAAGGAAACAATGCCGAAAACGCAAGCGATAACGTCACAGCGACAATAAAGCTTAAAGGCGAAAACATATTGACAACTACAAACATTAACTTCGCAGGTTTGCAGCTCTCGAGCGGAGCAAATTTAATCCTCGAAAACGGTGCAGCTGAAAGCGAAACTGTCGGTAGCTTAACTGCAACTGGCGGAGGTACTACAAGCAAGGGCGGAGCAGGAATTGGTTCAGGATCTGCAGGGGCAGCTGGGAATATAGATATAAAGAGCGGAAACATAAAAGCAACCGGCGGATACGATTCAGCGGGAATAGGTACAGGAGGCTCAAAAGCGAAAGCTGGTAAAATAACTATTAATGGCGGAACAGTGGCCGCGACCGGGGGAGACTATGCACCGGGAATTGGTGCTGGCTCTAGAGGATCAATCAGTGATATAGGGATATCCGATGGAAACATAATTGCCAACGGAGGAATTACTTCAGCGGGAATTGGTTCATCTGGATTTGAGGCTAGTTGTGGGAGCATAACAATAAGTGGTGGTAAAATAACTGCAACTGGAGGAAACGAGACTAGTGTGACAAAGGGTGGTTCAGGTATAGGAGCTGGCGGCTTTAGGACAACAACGGTCGAAACTATAACCATAAGTGGCGGAACGGTGACAGCAAAAGCAGGAAACAGTGCGGTGGGAATAGGAAAAGGAAGCACTGGTTCATGCACGGGAGTACAAATAACTGGCGGTTCAGTAAAAGCGATGGATAATGAAGGTAATGTAGATTCGATTTCACCGACGCCAACATCTGATGGTACGAATCGAGTATATTTGGTGACATTACCAGATCAATCCAATGTGAAAGAAGTTACAGTGTCTAAATATACTGTGAAAGAGACAACTGTTGACGAAGAAACTGGTACTAATTGGGGAATCTCAAGTAATCATCCGGATGATACATCTTTGTATTTGTATTTCCCGGAACAGCATCATAAAATTATTGTTAATAGTACAGCATCTAGTGAGTTAACATACTACGCTAAGTGGCTGCCTACAAATAAATTTATGATAATGACGAATAGTACATATCTTGTAACTATTCCCAATACGGTGAAATTTACTGATGATGCAACCGCAACAGAAGAGTTTACCATAAGAGATGTTGAGTTAATCCCTCCGGATATCAAAAAAGATGTTAAAGTAAGTATTTCTGATATAAACAGAATGATATTGACAAGAGAAAATGATCCGGATAGTGAGAATCCAGCTACTGCAAAATTTGCGATTTACAAGGGTAATACTACTGATACTGCCTTGAAAGGGGGTGATACAGTAGTCACTGCAAAAGACAGTGGTGAGAGTAATACGGAGACTACGCAAAGTGTTACTATCGGAGTGGTGGGTAACCAATATGTAAAAGCGGGTAAATATACTGGTTCTTTAACATTTACAATATCGTTGGTAAGGACAATGGCATCTAATTAAAATAACAGGAGGGTTTAAGAATGTCAGAGAAAAAGTTATCACATGAAAATAAAAAAGAAGAGAAGAAAAAGAAACGGCCTATACTGACAATTCTTTTTGGATTGCTATTTATAATATGCGGGTTGCTGATTGGATATTATTGGAGCAATTTACAAAATAAAGGAACAACTCCTATAACTATACCAGGGGTAGACAACGACACTGTTCCTTGGAAAGGTGATGGCGATACATACGGCGGAGAGAAAAATCCAGACGTTATAGCTATTCCGGGATTTGATAGCCTAAATTTCAAAGCCGGTGTCACAGAACAAGCAGTTAGCTTGTATAACCCAAATCAAAACACTTGTTATTTTAAGATGTCGTTGATCTTAGCTGATGGTACAAAGTTATGGGAAAGCAACCTTGTAGAACCAGGACAGGCGTTTAACAAAATCACGCTAAACCAGTCATTACCGGTAGGTACATATGAGAATACAGTATTAAAATACAAATGTTTCTCAAATAGCGATGGAAGTGGTGTGCTAAATGGTTCAGAGGTCAAGTTTAATTTAAACGTTAAATAGTAAAAGAAAAAATAAAGGGAGGAAATTATAATGAAAAATTTTAAAATTGGAAAAAGAATATTGGCAGGGGTATTTGCAGTAGCAATGTCAGGTCTTGTACCTTTATCAATAGTCAGTGCGGAGGATAAAAGTTCAGAAATAACATATGAGAAGCGTACCAAATATGAAATAAATATACCTGCAAGTATTAGTGTAGAAGATACTAAACCAACTGATAACCAACAAATTACGATATCTACTCCTAATATTTCAGGAGAAAAAGAGTTAAATGTAACGGTTTTGAGTGAGTTTAAATACGAAATTTACTGCTTGAGAGAACAGAAGGTACCGGAGGAGGAAAATCAGTTACGACAGCTGTTACGCTTTCAGGACCGAGTATATCCCAAAATGTAGAAGTTAAAAATAATACTTTAGTTGCTACATTCCAAGATCAAGGAACAGCACCCACTTATGGAGGAACTTTAAATTTTGGTGCGATTACAGGTAGCCTTACTGATAATGATAACCCAATTGCAGCAGGAACTTACACACAACCACTTACCTTTAAAATAGCCGTAGATGACAGAAAGCATTAAATTAGAATTGATAAAGTTAGCTGACAAATGAATTTTTTAAAAGTACTAAAAAATTAGCTATATGTTATTCATTTGTTGCATAGCATTCAGTCAATAGTATCATGATATGTATTAAATTAATTAGTTTTAATTACAAATAGCAAAGAGAGTGTATTGTATTAAAATAAAACAGATTGAATGGTGTATATACAATTTTACAGAAACTCTTAATAGGCAAAACTTGATTTATAAATAGATTAATGTTTTCGCCTATTAGAGTTTTTTTGTATATTCAGACCATAAAAATATGCAGTTAAAAATTAAGAAATTTTTATGAGTGATAAACAATAAAATATTTTTTAAGTTTGTTTGTTAGAGATTAGAAAAATAAAAGTATCAAAAAGAAATAAAATTGAATTTTAAGTGATAAAAATAATAATGGGAGAATTAAATATAAATTTTGGAAGTGATTATAATGAAAAAAAGAAGAGCTTTTTATAAATTCAGATTGTGACGGATTAAGACTAGAAATTACGGTAGTTAGTCCCAGACAGTAAATCCTAAAGGCAAAAACATGATGTTTTGAATTTGTTCAGATGGAATCTCTTCTATTTTAGTTCCTTCTGGAAGAAACTGTCGAATTAGTCCATTTGTATTTTCCACAGTTGGTTTTTGCCAAGGCTTGCCTTTGTCTGTATAGTAATATGGAACTTTAAAAGTTTCTTCAAACTGTTTGTGACAATTAAATTCCATTCCTCGGTCAGAAGTCATTGTTTTAAGAGGAAGATTAGAATTTTCAAAACACATGGTAAACGCTCGCATAAGTCCTTCCCGTTTAATGTTTCTTAAAAGTACGAGCGCACAGTATTTGCTTTTTCTCTCGTTAATGTTGAGCAAATATTTTTGATTTGGAAAACATCCAAATGAAATTGTATCTACTTCCCAATCGCCAACTTTGTGGCGTTTTAAAACGCTTTTTGCTCGCTCTTTTATGCTTTTGGCATCGGCACGACTATCGATTTTTCTTTCGTTTTCTAAACCGGCGCAAGTGAGATTTCAATTGTACCGCCCCGAGGTAGCAATCCTTCATCTAACATCGATAAATACTGGTAGAAGATACTGGATTTAAAAAGCCTTCCAGCTTCATGCGTCCAGCAATTTGCTCTGGTGACCAGGTAGACATAAGTTTCTCACTGACATAATCTGCTATTTGAGTGTTTTCATAAAGTTTTTTCCTATGACATTTACTTCGGTTTTCTATGTAACTGGAGTGTGCCTTATCTGCTTTATATTGGTTGTTCTGCATATTTCTTTTCACCTCACGATTTATTGTTGATGCACTTCGGTTTAACTTGCGTGAAATTTCACGAATCGATACTTTGTGGTGTAGCATTAATGTTATCTTTCTACGTTCATTCCTACTAAGATGTTTATAGCTCATTTGAATCACTCCTGGTTTTGTAGTAGTGCATTGTCTCCTCCTACTTTATCATACATTACTTCTTGTGAGTTTTTCTTATTTTGTTGCACTTAATATTTTAACCGCCACCAAAAAACAAGTGGTAAACAAAGCATTGGACGCTCAAAAGGAAGCTAACAACGAAGGTACACGCAGTTTGTGTATTTGAAAAAATTGCCTTAAAGATTCAATTTTCAGCAGGAAACCGTCATTACGCGCCAGAAGGCTAAAAATTTATCGAATCGCTTAGTTGTAAGGCCGAGTGCTATTTGTTTATGGACCGTGTTTACGAAGATAACAAAACTTAAGCCCTTCCATTCATGCAAGAGCTTATTCTTGTTGTTCCTTCGAATAACAGCAGAAAATTTCCTTAGCAATATAACGCAGAACTTTACAAACGTCGCAACGAAGTTGAGTGTTTTTTCCTTCGTATTGAGCGATTTCGCAAAGTTTTTATTCGCTATGGCAAACTTGACATTATCTATTTTTCTATTGTAACTTTGGGTTTAATTTTTGGTGCTCTTTTTATGTGCTCACGCTCTAGCAAATCTTTATTTGGATAACAGAAAATCTCTGCTGGTTTGGGTAAATTTGCATTTATAACATCTTTCCAACAAGATGTAAGGTGAACTTCCATGTTTTTTTGTTGGCACTATCTTAACAGTTGTGTTTTTGCCTATTATGAGATATTGCTTGAATATAAGTTTATAGAAGATTTCAGATATTATATCAAAACAAAAATCGATTATGGTTACTGTAAAAATTAATATATTAAGGCTTCATTACAAAATTGTGCATATTAATTTCATAAATATATTGACTTTTGTGTGCAAAAATATTAAAATACAATTAAAATTTGTTATTAAGGAGAGTGCAATGTAATGAATAGAAGAATATCGGAATTTTACGAAAAGCTTTTTAAAAACCCAGTTATAAAGAAAAATTTAGAATTAAAAATGAAAGATATCAAAACGGAAGATGAATTAAAAAAACTAATAAAAGAAGAAATTATTCCATTTGTGCAAAAAAATGGAGAAAATTTTACAGTTGATGATTTGGTTGACTTTGAAAAGGAAAGTATTAGCAAAATCCCACTGAAAGATTTGGAAGGATTTAGTGGTGGAGTATCGTGGAAACCGTTGGTAATGGGAGCGGGTTTATCTATGCTGTCCATTTTTGGGCTGAAAATAAACACAGCTGATGCAGCGATACCATTCGATGTCATAACCGAATCGACCGATGCAGAACAACAAGGAACGGTTGCCGATGCAACACAAGAACAGACGGCAGAACAAAAAGAACCGGCTGCTGATGCAACACAAGAACAGACGACAGGACAAAAAGAAACGGTTGCCGATGCAACACAAGAACAAGCCAAAAAAATTACTACAGATGAAGAGTACATAAGGAATGCGCTGGATCCAAAGGATGCGCTGATAATGAATTTAAGTGGAACGACTGAAAGATTTCGTTTTATGAATGGAGATATCGGGCAGATTGAAGTCGGAGAGGCAGGAGGAGACGGCGTTCCAAGACTGGATTTCAAAAAATATGCAGGAGAAGGCTCGGCGAACTTGATGACATCATTGTTTCCTTCTTCAACAGGCGAATTAAGTACAGAAGGAGGATTTTCTAAAAATCATCCCCTTTCAAAAAATTGTAACCCAGATCCGGAATTAATGGCTAGCATAGTAGCCTATTTGCATAATCATGTCAGAACAACAGATGAAAAAATTTCAGCTGAAATGCTAGATAATAATTTTAACCATCTTAGAAAATTAGAAGATTTAGATAAGAAAAAGTTTGAAAAACCTAATGATGGGAAGGTGTATGCCTTTTTTAAAAACAAATTAAAATTAGATTTTTCGAGCTTAGAAGATTTATATAGAAACCAAGATAAACTTAATACTCTCAAATTTTTATTGAGAAATGCTCAGTACATGATAGAAAATCAAGAACAAAACGCCAAAAAAACAAATAGAATTTTGCCCCAATATACTACTGAGCGGATGCTTATGTGTTACTTTTTGAATCATTTTAACACGAAAGAAGAGTTAGGTAGATTTTTCAAAGCAGCAAGAGAAAAAATTATAGGTGAAACAGAAGTTGCATCAGAAAATTTAAAATCCTTTCCCAATAATTTAGACCGTGGTGAAATGACTAAGAAAATTTTATCAAAAGTTAAAATGAACAAAGATTGTCCATATAAAAGCCAACTTACAGAAAATGGAAGTGCGAAGAAAGTTGTAGGTAATAAATTCACAAGCTATACATTCCAAGACTGCGCAGACACTGCCATTAGGCATCTTGTAAATTTGATGGGGTATAATGGCGAAAATGAATGGGGCTTCTTCTTATCTGATGCACAAGAAAAAGATCTTAATAATAATATGGATAATATTCGGAAGGCAATTGATGGTAATGGCGATGTTAAGCCAGAGTCTTTAAAAGATAGGTTTCAAGCATTTATTGCTTATCAAAGAAAAGTAGGGGCTAATGATTCTAGCATAACAACTAGAAGCTTTTGGAATGCAGTAGTAAGCAATATGAATAAAAACGCAGGCGACGATTTATTTCAAGTGAAATATGTTCAGAAAAATGGAAATGAAGTTGACACCGGATACATAAATATGCTTAAAGTAACATACAACTTGCTAAAATCTTTAGGTAAAATAAATAATGAAGATTTAAAAAATTCAATTAACGCTTTAAATGAAAAAACAAATGGAACTGAGCTGCAAGAAGTCATAGGAAAACTATTGAATATATTTGATGCTAAGGCTAAGGTTGGTGAACTTAAAAATTTTGTATCAAAGAATGGAGAAATATATGGAGAAATAGAAGTATCAACAAAAGGAAAAACTTTTACAATATCCCAAGAAGAAGGTCACGCATGTATTGAATTTAACCCTATAGAATTGGAAAAATTAGCTGGCGACGAAAAAGATTTTATAGCAAAAGACCAAATAGGACAGCTTTTGGCAAACCGTTTTAATGTTGACCACGAAGGGACTGTTTCATTTTTCAATTCACTGTACAGAAACGTTAAAATTAAAAATGAATCTACTGGAATTCCTGAACTTCCTGAGGAATTAGGTCAGTATTACGCGAACTTCCATGCAATGAAATTTTTAAAGACGCTCCAGGGTGAAGGAAATAATTCAGATAGAATTGCCAGAGAAATTAATATTAATAAAAAATGTTTGGGGTCAAAAGTGAAAATTTTTAATAGTCTAAGTAAAGAAAACACAAATGCAAGCAAATTTATTTTTGAAAATTACGCCTCAAAAAGCGATATGGCGCTTTCAAGTCCAAATCTGCGCAACATGTTTTATAACTTTGCCAAAAGTAATGGCTATATTGTAAATGATGAATATATATGTGTACCAAGGGAAGATAAGATATCTATTTTTCCTACTAAAGCTAATCAAAAAGTTGTTATACCTTCTACAAATTTTGGAGGAAAAGATTATACTGTCTCAGAAATTAATTGTTGTATGATTGATGAACCCCAAAATATAGAGACAGTTGAATTTGCAGATGGTTTTAAAAGTGAAACATTAACTATCGGCGAGAATGCGTTCAATTGGTGTATAAACCTTACGAACTTTACAATTCCAGACAAGGTCAAGGAGTTAACTATCGGCGATACGGCGTTCAGAGATTGTAAAAGCCTTGAAGCCTTTAAAATTCCAGACAGTGTCAAAGAGTTGACTATCGGCGATGCGGCGTTCATGGGTTGCTCAAACCTTACAAACTTTACAATTCCAGACAAGGTCAAGGAGTTAACTATCGACAAGTATGCGTTCAGAGATTGTAAAAGCCTTGAAGCCTTTAAAATTCCAGGCAGTGTCAAAGAGTTAACTATCGGCGAGAATGCGTTCAGTGATTGTACAAAACTTACGAACTTTACAATTTCAGGCAGTGTTAAAGAGTTAACTATAGACAGACAGGTATCCCGGAGTTGTAAAAACCTTGAAGCCTTTACAGTTCCAGAAGGTGTTGAGAAGTTAACTATCGGCGGATGGGCATTCTCTATTTGTAAAAGCCTTGAAAACTTTACAATTCCAGACAGTGTCAAAGAGTTAACTATCGGCGGCAATGCATTCATGCTTTGTGCAAAACTTACAAACTTTACAATTCCAGAAGGTGTTGAGAAGTTAAATATCGGCAGGAATGCGTTCTGGAAGTGTACAAACCTTACAAACTTTACAATTCCAGGCAGTGTCAAAGAGTTAACTATAGATGATTGGGCATTCAAGGATTGCTCAAGCCTTGAAGCTTTTAAAATTCCAAAAAGTGTTGAGAAGTTAACTATTGGTAGGAATGCGTTCGGGAATTGTATAAACCTTACAAACTTTACAATTCCTGACAGGATCAAAGAGTTAACTATAGACGAGCAGGCATTCTAGAATTGCTCAAACCTTAAAGACTTTACAATTTCAGGCAATGTTGAGAAGTTAAATATCGGCGAGAAGGCGTTCAGTGGGTGTACAAAACTTACGAACTTTACAATTCCAGGCAGTGTCAAAGGGTTAACTATCGACAGAAATGCGTTCAGGAATTGTAACAAACTTACAAACTTTACAATTTCAGAAGGTGTTGAGAAGTTAAATATCGGCAGGAATGCGTTCAGGAATTGTTACAAATTTACAAACTTTACAATTTCAGGCAGTGTCAAAGAGTTAACTATCGGCGAGAATGCGTTCGAGAATTGTAACAAACTTACAAACTTTACAATTCCAGACAGGGTTGAGAAGCTAACTATCGGCAAATGGGCATTCCAGGGTTGTACAAAACTTGCAGACTTTACAATTCCAGACAGTGTTGAGAAGTTAACTATATACGGTGGTGCGTTCTATGGTTGTGAAAGCCTTGAAAACTTTAAAATTTCAGGCAGTGTCAAAGAGTTAACTATCGGCGAGAATGCGTTCAGTGGTTGTAGTCGTTGCAAAGTCTTTATTCCTTTTAAACAATCGTCAGATGTTGATGATAATATCGGTGCAACTGTTGAGACACCGGTTCGTTACACAATGTTCGGTAGGAATTTATGGAATACGGCAGGGTCTCAAGCGAATTATTTATTGAAATTTATAAATGATAATAATATTGTGAGCGGCTTGGAAAAATACAAGATTGAGAATTTAGATGAGTTTAAAAATGACTTAGAGCACATTGTTAAGCAAATGGTTGTTAAGCACGATAAAGATAATTTGGAAGACGTGCATGCAGTTGCTGAAAATGGCGAGGTAGTACTGAAAAATTATGAGTCACTGCCACTGGTGTTGTCTGGCAGAGTGAAATACAATGAAAATGTTCGTACGTCCGATTTGTATCGGCTGTTGAGCATTTATGGCAGATTAAAATCAAATCTGAAAAACTGATTTTTGAGACAATTTTAAGTATTTCAACAAAATGTATTGAGCATTTGCAGCCTGCAGCTATTAGCCTTGCAGGCTGTATGTGTTTTTTTGACATCTGCTTTTAAATTCACAACTGTCATTGTATATTTGTCTATTTGAGCGCATATCTTCTTTTGCCTAGTGAATAATTTCGTTGCTGTTAATTTTTGCACTGGGCAGCTCAAATTTATCAGTTGCTTTGTACACTGTGATCGCAGTTTATTTTTTATCAAGCAAGTATTCTTTTTTGCTGCAAAAAACACCATTATATTTGCTATTGTGATTTAATTATGCATGTAAAAAATGTATCAAAGTTTTTTGAAATATTTACACACTAGGCTAAAATGCCAGCCTTTTGAAATAAAGCTCAAAACTTGTTAGTAGAAGAGCAACAACAATGCCGCAGCACTGATACCTTCGCCCACGAAATACGCTGCTACTTTTTGCTGATCCTGTTCCATGTAGCCGGTTGTCTTTTTTTGTGTGATCTTAATGCATTACCGAAAATATGTTTGCAGGATTTTTGAGGTGTTCAGATTGTGGAGCCAATCTAAATTACAAATACACTCAATGATAACCCAGACAACCATTACTTCTCGTGCTGCAATCAACGCGCTCAAAACGGCTTGTGCAAAAAAACTCATCATATTTAGGGGTGACGTTTTAACCCATTTGGTCAAAAATGATATTTCCAATATTGTGCAGTTCGCGACAGAGTTTGAGGATGAATTTGTAAAAATAGTTGTTGATGAAGATTATAAACGAATCCAAGCAACACAAAAGAAAAATCTCGAAGCGTTAAACAAAATGCTTAGTCGAGGCAAAGAACTTGATACCTTATGCGAAAAAGTCTTCGAAGAGAAAATCTTAGGTAATTTACCTGAAGACCGATTTTTGAAGCTGTCGCAAAAATATGAGGATGAGCAGTTTGAACTCAAAGCACAGATAAAATACATGAAAAAAGTAGTTGCTGAAGAGAAGGCTCATGAACTTAATGCCGATGGATTCTTAAAAATCGTGAGAAAATATTCAAATATCGAAGAGCTGACAACAGAACTTTTACATGAGTTCATCGATAAAATTATTGTACATCATAAAGAGAAAGTCCTTGGAGAGACAATACAACGAGTTGAAATTTATTACAAGATGATAGGACAAGTGCAGATTCCAAAATTCAGCCGTCCAGAAAAAGACAGTTACAAAAAATCTTTTGGACGCACAAAAAAAGAGC
>ERZ825525.2526-NODE-2526-length-11632-cov-2.333333_pt1 | contig 11632 bp, 9 predicted proteins | sample MGYA00519930_ERZ825525 | MGnify/ENA primary metagenome ERZ825525 (study PRJEB31778, sample SAMEA3449203) | human gut metagenome | biome: human gut; feature: human-associated habitat; material: faeces | place: United Kingdom | collected 2010/2012 ... | reverse complement strand
ATTTAGTGGCTTTTCAATTTCTACTTTAACTTTCCTTGTATTTAATTTGTTTCTTTGTGATGAGGGAATAAAACGCGCAAATATAAATTTCTTTCCATCAAATCCAACGCCAATACCTCTCATTATTTTTTTCACTATAATTTCTTCTTTATCATTGATGATCAGCCCTGTTAATTTTCCATCCTGGATCACGAAATCTGTCACTTTCGCCTCAAAACGGACATCTCCGCCAAGAGATCTGATCTCTTCTCTGATCCCTGCAACGACATTTCTTAAAAGATCCGTTCCGATATGTGGTTTATTTTCATATAAGATCTCTTCTGGTGCACCATGTTCTACAAAAGTTTCTAAAACGAATCTATTCCTTCCGAATTTGTCTTTTACTAAGGTATTTAGTTTTCCGTCTGAAAATGTTCCTGCTCCTCCTTCTCCAAATTGTACATTGGATTCAGGATTCAGTTCACCACTCTCCCAGAAATGTTCTACATCTTTCATACGGTTTGTGACATCTTTCCCTCGTTCTAAGACGATCGGATGTAATCCGGCTCTTGCAAGCATCAGTGCTGCAAACAGACCTGCCGGTCCCATTCCGATCACAACCGGTGGATATTTAAATTCCCGCTGATTTTCTGGAAATTCAAACTTCTTTTCTTTTACTGCCATGATATTACGATTCTTGTTCTTTTTGAGGAATTTCTCTTCTTGACCCTTACCTAATGTCACATCAACTGCATACACATAAGATAATTCTTCTTTTTTCCTCGCATCAATAGACCGTTTTACGATCTTGTATTGTTTATATTCTGTATTATGTAATGCTTTTTTTATCTTCTTCTCAAGTGCTGCCTCTTTGTGATCGATCGGCAGCTTGATCTGGTTGATTCTTATCATTGTCTTCCTATCTGGCTTGCAGCGATGTATCCAGATGTAAATGCCCACTGAAGGTTGTACCCTCCGCATGTTCCATCGACATCTAGTAATTCACCGACAACATAAAGCCCTTCTAATAACTTTGATTCTAATGTTCCTTGTATGATTTCTTTTGTGGATACGCCTCCGGCTGTTACCTGTGCCATATCATATCCTTTATATCCTTTGATCTCAACTTCAAAGTGTTGGATCATATCTAAGATCCTGTTAAGATCTTTCCTGGATATCTGAGCAACTGGTTTTCTTGGATCAATCTTTAATCTCAGTAAGATTGCATATACCAGTTTTTTATTTAAAAATCCCTGGAAGAATTCTTCGACTGTCTTATAATTGCAGCTCTTTAAGAATACTTCTGTTGTTTCTTCTAAGGTTACCATCTGTGGCATGAGATTTAAATAGATTTTTACTTTTTTCTTTCTTCTTAATGCTTCGATCGCAAAATGACTGATCTGGAAAATCGGGATCCCTGAAACCCCATATTTTGTAAACTGAACTTCTCCATGTTCTTTGGCGATCAATTCATTATTCGCGTAGACGCTGACATTACTGACATTTCGAACTCCCGAGGTGTCTTTTAAATATTTTCCTTCTGCTTCTAATCCTACCAAAGACGGGAATGTATCCGTGATCTTATGAGGAAAGTCTTTGGCAAGCTTGTATCCACTTCCGTTGCTTCCTAAGTTTGGCTGTGCACATCCACCAGTTGCAAGGATCAGATTGCTTGACTGAAAACATTTGTCATTTCCATAGACATAAAATGTGGACTTACGTTTCTCTGCTTTCGTGACTTCAAATTCTGTCAGAATATCCACGTGCAGATGCTTTAATTTCTGTGTCAATGTGTCAACAACAGTTGCTGCCTGCAAAGATGCAGGATAATAATACCCATTTTGCTCTGTCACAAGCATTCCGAGAGATTCAAAGAACTGAATGAGATCTTCTAATCCAAATTCCTCGATCATCGGATAAGCAAAGGAAGGTCTCTGCCCTCTGTAGCAATTCTCGTCCATGTAGGCATTTGACAGGTTGCATCTTCCATTTCCCGTTGCTAATATTTTCTTTCCTAATTTATCCATCCGTTCAAGCAAGAGGACTTTCTTATGATGACTAGCTGCTGTGATCGCTGCCATCATACCGGAAGCCCCTGCTCCAACGATGATCACATCATATTTCATTCGTTATTTTTCTCCAAATATTTATTTTAACTACTGTATGATTCCAGAAAATGATATACTTCTTCTCTGTTTTCAAAGATAAAATTCTCTTTCAGCATATTTTTGATGTCTGCTGGCAGATTCTCTTTCTTCATATCTGTATATTCAAAAACTTCTTTGGTCTTATTATTGATCACAGCCAGACTTCCATCAAGAATCTTCAGACTGTACGTCGCCTTGACTTTCTTGACTGCTTTGGTCTGTTTTTTTTCAGCTGTTGTTGTTATCTGAGAACGAACTTCCTTGAGGTTGTCCTTCTTTTCATTTGCTGAGAATGCAAGATAACACATACAGATGCACAAAACTGTGATCACAACCATATATATCATCAAAAATCGATTGATCTTCTTCATAATGCAACCCTCCTTTGGCTATATTGTTACCAAAGATAAGGGAATTTATACAAAAAGCCCAAATCATAGCAGATCTGGACTTTTTCTTCCTTTTATAAATGGAAGCCCTTACGATCCTTACAGCAAATGTAATTTCTTTGCTAATCTGACGATCAGATTTCCTTTTGGAATCTTAGTAAGTTCTTCTTCTGTAAATACTCTTAACTTAATGATCGCTGCAAAATAGATCAGTGCTCCAACTGGCACTGCAATGATCACGCAGACCGCAAAGCATACTCGCCCGAATGGAAGAACGCTTTGAACCGCATACTGAATCAGAAAACAGACAACACCCATCACTGCTGCACTTAATGCAGGCTTGATAAATGTCTTTGTGATCTCTTGATGAAAACCTGTGTATTTCTTGATGGAGTGTGCATTTAACAGACACATCACAAGGGAAAATGCCATAGTCGCAAATACCAATCCATATGTTTTACAATCTGTGTATGTTAATAAAAGCCATAATACAACGATATTGACCACAACGGAAATCGCAGAATGTCTGACTGGCACTCTCATCTTTCCCATTCCCTGTAAGATACCATTTGTCAACGTTGACAGGCAGTAGAAAATAACGGAAACTGCACCGATCCGAAGCATGGCAGCTCCTAATCCCTTAGCATATGTTGCACCGAAGATCAATCCATTGATCGAACTATTTAACACACCTAGTCCAACCGCACATGGGATCGCGATCATCATCGTAAAACGTATCGCCATCTGGATACTGTCGTTCATATCGTCCTTCTTGCCTAACGCATAAGCTGCAGAAACATTTGGCACGATCGCATTGGAAAGTGCAGATGCCATCGCAACTGGAACGTTGATCAGCACGTTATACTGACTGCTGAACAGTCCATAAAATCCTGAAACTACTTTCGCCGTAATTCCTTTTCCTACTAAGATATTACTAAAGATCGTCTGGTCGATCGTTGCACTACAGTTATAGATCGCTGTACTAAAGATAACAGGTGTGATCGTTAATAATAAGATCTTTAAGATATTTCCATAAGATTCAATATATTTTGTACGGTCATGTTTCATCTGAATCTTGACCTTTGGCTGGTATGCACGATAAATGATAAAGCAGAAGATCAAGCCTGTTAAAACACCGACTCCTGTACCGATCGCACTACCTGCTGCCCCATGTCTTGCGATCTCATATGTGATCTTATTTGATGGCAGATATGGTAAGATCAGTACATATGCCATCAAAATACTAAAGATCGCATTCAAGATCTGCTCAATGATCTGGGAAATGGATGTTGGCACCATGGTATTATGTCCTTGAAAATATCCTCTAAGTACTCCAAGAATTCCAGAGAAAAAGATCGTTGGGGAAATGACCTGAAGGGCAAGTGTTGCACCTTTCTGATGTCCGACAAAGGTTGGTGCTCCAAAATATGCGATCATGGACGCGATACCTCCAACGCATAAACTAATGCTCCATAGAAGATTCTCTGAGCATTGATATATTCTTTCTTCGCGAGTCTTGCAGAAATTGATTTGGATACCGCAAGTGGAATACTAAAGGATGCGATCAGCAGAATGATATTGTAGATATTATACGCATAGGAATAATATCCCATGCCTTCTTCACCGATGATCCCAAACAGTGGACTACGATATAATAATCCGATCACACGGCAGACAATGGATGCTGCGGCTAAGATCATTCCTTGCATTAAAAATGAGTTTTTGCTGCTTTTACTCATACTAAACCTCTTTCATCTCTTGTATATTTCGTCTTTGTCAAAATCTCTTCCTGACGTTTTTCCATATCTTTTCGTTCTTCCTCTTCCATATGGTCATATCCAAACAGATGTAACATACTGTGAGCGATCAAAAAGGCATATTCTCTCTCCCTGCTGTGTCCATAATTCTCAGCCTGTTCCCATACCTTGTCCATGGAGATCACGATATCTCCAAGCAGAAATTCACCACTCTCCGGATCAAATGCCATCGGATCTTCTTCAATCTTTGAGAAATCCGCTGGTTCTTCATATTCTGCCATTGGAAAAGACAGTACGTCTGTTGGCCGGTCGATCTCTCTTTGTTCTTTGTTGATCGCATGAATCGTTTCATTATCGGTTAGCATTAAATTCACTTCGCACTCATAAGGGCAGTCCACATAATCAATTGCTGCCTCGATCACTTCATGTGCGATCTTTTCATAAGGGATATTGATCTCCCCTTCGTATTCATTCTCGATTATAATACTCATAACATTCCTATCTTCTGTTCTTTTTGTTATTGTTATTCTTATTCTTTTTCGCAGATCTGGCTGCTTCATATTGATCATATGCTGCAACGATCTTCTGTACTAATGGATGTCTGACAACGTCCTTATTGGTAAGCTCACAGACCCCGATCTCCTTAACTTTTCTTAACACTCTTAGAGATTCTTCTAATCCTGAAATACTGTCAAATGGCAAGTCTTTCTGTGTTAAGTCACCCGTGATGATCGCTTTGGACCCAAATCCAATACGTGTTAAGAACATCTTCATCTGAGCAGGTGTCGTATTCTGTGCCTCATCTAAGATAATGTATGCATTATCCAGTGTACGTCCTCTCATGTAAGCCAATGGAGCGACTTCGATCAAGCCTTTCTCCATATTCTTCATAAATGCGTCAGCCCCAAGGATCTCATATAATGCATCATATAATGGTCTTAAATATGGATCAACTTTACTCTGTAGATCTCCAGGCAAGAAACCTAGCTTCTCTCCTGCCTCAATCGCTGGTCTTGTTAAAATGATACGGCTGACTTCATCATTCTTAAATGCTGTGATTGCCATTGCCATTGCAAGATATGTCTTACCAGTTCCTGCAGGACCGACTCCAAATGTGATCATCTTATTCTTGATCGCATCGACGTATTTTTGCTGTCCTAAAGTCTTTGGTTTGACTGCTTTGCCCTGGATCGTATGACAGATAACATCTTTATCAAGCTCCAAAAGACTTGGAGATTTCTCTTCCATTGATAACGATAACGCATAGTTTACATTCTGCTCTGTGATCACATTTCCTCGTTTGGATAATTCGAGTAGTTCATCGATCACGGAGATCGCATGATTGACTGCCTGCTGTGTTCCAATACATTTTAAATGGTCATCTCTCAGGATCAGACTCACATGCAGTGTTTTTTCGATTTTCTTCATATAGGCATCAAACTGCCCGAATACATTCCCGCCATGTTCTGCCGGAAAATTCATTTCTATTTCAACTGGATTCATCTAATTCTCAGTCTCCTTCTTTGTGTATATTCCTTATGTATTCTACCATCTGTTACAAAGTTTTTCAACCTGAGTGGCAAAATCCATATGGCCTGATTCATAACTTTTATTTATTGCTGCGCTGTTGTTGGTGTGATCATTTTTTCTTGTTTCTTTGTTAATTTCTTGATATTTCGGATCTTTCCGACACTTTCTTCTTTGATGATCGATGCCTTAACTTCATATCGGTTGTTCTTTTTTTTATAATTTCCTTCACAGTGAACGATCTTTGCTCCTGCTTTTGCTTTCTTCATAAGATATCGTTCCAGCTGTTTTTTTAATTTTAACTGTGCTTCTTTTTTTGTCAAGATTTTCTTCTTTGGCCTGTATCTTTCAGTTATCTGCATTGTGATCCCAATGGGCAGATAAAAAGATTTCCCTATCTTTAATGATCTTCTCTTTGTCATAACATTTGTATGATCCTGTCTTTTCTTTTCGGGAAAATCGAATTGATACTGTCCAAAATATAAATTTTTGATGCTCTTTTTCTTGCCTGTGATCAGCTTTTCGTAATATTCCATGGGAATTGAATTGTTGTACACCTCTTTAGTGCGCATCACGATCTCTCCGTCCGCTTTGATCTTATCCGTCTGTGTCACGGTAAAATCATCACTGTAGTAATAGATCAATCCAGAAATTAAAGTTGTTCCGCTTTTGACACTGTCCCCAACACTTACAAGCGGTGTTCCACTTTTGACCGCCATTTTTGTAATGATCCCTGATTTATTTGCCACGATATCACATGGTTTCTTTGGATTCTGCTTTGTTTTACGATCTAAAGTTTCTTTTATCTCAATATGCAGTCTTGTTCCCTGAATCGAACAGGATGCCCACGCAATCTCAGCATAATCTTCCCTCAGATGGTCTTCCAATGCATCACAGTCAATCTGGTATTTTAATGTTCCAATATGGTAGTAGTTATCCGTAACATACTTTAATATATCACTTTCTGAATATACTTCTCCTCCAGAAACTGTAATCTCCCATAAAAACTGACTCAGCGAAAGGATCATTAAACCGCACAAACACATGGAAAAAAATAATATTTTACGTTTTTTATGTTCTTTTAAGAAATATGGCAGTCCTTTTTGCCCTTGTAACGCAAGATCAACATTTGCTTTCTCTGCTAATGCTTCCAACATTTGATAAGAACTTCGTCTGATAAAAAACACATAGCCGTCTGATACTGGTTTTAGTTCCCACAATACAAGATGATTTTTTGCACAGAGATTCAAAAAACGCTCTGTCTGATATCCTTTGACTTGAAAATACAGCCTTCCAAATATAAAGTGCAGAATTTTAAGCCTTTCAAAGAATATCATACATATTCCAGCCTTTTGATCTTTCCTTTGATCTTCATTGATTCCTGTGAGTAAAAATCAACCTCCAGATCACATCCACAGATATTTAATACGACATGATTCCCCTGAATGGAGATCTTATTCTCATCATATGATACGATTCCCCTGTAGTTTTCTATGTATGCTTCACAGTTTCCTGTCAAGGTTATAATGAAATCTCCAAACACCACATCTCTTGGAAGAGAAAGTCCTTTAGCAATCACTTCTTTTGGTTTCTTCTTCATGCAAAACTCCTTTTGTGGCATTTGGTTTAATATATGCCGAAAAAAAGCACCATATACCTGTTCCCAGGTAAATGATGCTTATCTTTTCAATCAAGTAAAAATTATTTAGATTTTCTCTTACGAGCCGCTTCAGACTTTTTCTTACGTCTTACGCTTGGCTTTTCGTAATGTTCTCTTTTACGAATCTCCTGCTGAATTCCTGCTTTTGCACAGTTTCTCTTGAATCTGCGAAGAGCGCTATCTAAAGATTCATTTTCTTTAACGATTACGTTTGACATTCTATTCCCGACCTCCCCTCCAGTCTTGTACTTGTGCATAGGACTGTTTGGGTTTTAATTTTTTGCACTAGATTAGTATATCACATTTTAGATTTTTGTCAACTATGAAATTTGACTTTCTAAAATTTCTTTTACTTTTGCTACTGCTTCTGGAATTCCGGCTGGATTCTTTCCTCCGGCCTGAGCCATATTTGGACGTCCTCCACCGCCGCCTCCAACGCATCCGGCGATCGCTTTGATCAGGTTTCCCGCGTGTGCTCCTGCTTTCTGTGCCTCGTCTGTTACCATGGCAACTAAGAATACTTTTCCGTCTTTCTGGGAAGCAAGGACAATGACACCTTCTCCTAATTTCTCTTTTAAGTTATCTCCAAGTTCACGAAGTCCATTCATATCAACGTCTTCTATAGAAGTTGCAAGAAGTTTCACTCCTTTTACTTCTTCTACCTGATCCATAACATCTCCCAGAGCGTCTTTTGCAAGTTTGCTCTTTAAGGATTCGTTTTCGCTCTTTAATTCTTTTACTTCTGCAAGAAGTGATTCAATTCTTGTCAGCAGTGTTGCTGGTGTAGCTTTTAATGCTTTGGCTGCTTCTTTTAATTCTTCTTCCTGCTTATGGTAGTAGTTAAATACTCCCTGATCTGTCACTGCTTCGATTCTTCGAACTCCTGATGCAACACCAGTTTCAGATAAAATCTTGAATGCTGTGATCGCTCCTGTATTCTTCACATGAGTACCACCACATAATTCTACAGAAAAATCTCCCATGGATACAACACGTACTTCGTCTCCGTATTTCTCTCCAAACAGTGCCATAGCTCCTGTTTTCTTAGCTTCTTCCATAGACATAACTTTTGTCACAACTGGAAGATCCTGAGCGATCTTTTCGTTGACGATCTTCTCAACTCTTGCGATCTCATCATCAGATAATGGTGAGAAATGTGTAAAGTCGAATCTTAAATATTCCGCATTATTTAAAGATCCTGCCTGCTCTACATGATTTCCAAGCACCATACGAAGGGCTTTCTGCATCAAGTGAGTTGCACTATGGTTGTTGGCGATAAGATTTCTGCGAGCCTCATCTACCGCAAGAGTAACAGTTTCTCCTACTTTGATGCTGCCTTTCGTCATCTTGCCGACATGACCGATCTTGGTTCCCTGCAATTTAATCGTATCCTCTACGACAAATTCTGCATTCGCTGTGCGGATCACACCGGTATCGGCAACCTGTCCACCCATTGTCGCATAAAATGGAGTCTCTTCTACGAGGATAGTTCCTTCCATGCCTTCTTTTAACTCATCCACCAAAGCATCTGCCGTCGTCAAAACGGTTACTTTGGAATCGTGGGTAAGGTCATGATATCCGACAAATTTACTCTCAATGGCCGCATCAATCGACTGATAAATCGTAACATCCGCACCCATGTAGTTTGTTTCTTCGCGGGCGTCTCTTGCTTTCTGACGCTGTACTTCCATCGCCTCTTTGAATCCCTCTTCGTCCACGGTGAATCCTTTTTCTTCCAGAATTTCAATCGTAAGATCAATCGGGAATCCATACGTATCATATAACTTAAATGTATTTTCGCCGGAAAGAACGGTCTTCTTCTCAGCTTCCATCTCAGCCATCATGTCATTTAAAATAGACAATCCCTGATCAATGGTCTTATTGAAATTTTCCTCTTCCGTAGCGATCAGTTTCAAAATATAATCTTTTTTATCTGCCAATTCCGGATAACCGTCTTTGGACTCGCGGATTACAACCTCACTCAATTTGGCAAGGAATGCACCTTTGATACCAAGCAATCTGCCATGGCGCGCTGCGCGGCGAAGCAGACGGCGGAGAACATAACCACGTCCTTCATTGGATGGCATGATACCGTCGGAAACCATAAATGTTACCGAACGGATATGGTCTGTGATCACACGGATGGAAACATCTTTTTTGTATTCCGTCTCGTACTCTACATTGGCATATTTGCAGACTTCGTCGCGGATGGCTTTGATCGTATCTACGTCAAAAATGGAATCCACATCCTGCATTACGGTAGCCAGACGCTCCAATCCCATACCGGTATCAATGTTTTTATTTTCAAGTTCTTCATAGTTGCCATTTCCGTCATTATTGAACTGGGTAAATACGTTGTTCCAGATCTCGATATAACGGTCACAATCGCAGCCTACCGTACATCCCGGTTTGCCACAGCCGTATTTTTCTCCACGGTCATAATAAATTTCCGAACAAGGACCACAAGGACCTGCACCATGCTCCCAGAAATTGTCTTCTTTTCCAAAGCGGAAGATACGGTCTTTGTCTACACCGATTTCTTTATTCCAAATGTTAAACGCCTCATCGTCATCCTGATAAACAGACGGATACAAACGGTCCGCAGGAATCTCCAATGTTTTTGTCAAAAATTCCCAAGACCAGGCAATGGCTTCATGTTTGAAATAATCTCCAAAAGAAAAGTTTCCAAGCATTTCAAAAAATGTACCATGACGGGCAGTCTTTCCTACATTTTCGATATCGCCGGTACGAATACATTTCTGACAGGTTGTCACGCGGCGTCTCGGTGGAATCTCCTGACCGGTAAAATATGGCTTCAATGGTGCCATACCGGCATTGATCAAGAGAAGACTCTTGTCATTTTGCGGAATCAATGAAAAGCTCTTCATCACAAGATGACCTTTGCTTTCAAAGAAATCCAGATACATTTTCCTAAGTTCATTCAATCCATATGATTTCATGTGGGTCCTCCTTCTATGTCAATACATAATTATCAAAATAAAGACGTACGCAAAACGCACGTCTTTATTTTAGTCTTTTTCGTCTCTTTTGTCAATGTCTTTATGACTTTGCGAGTATCCCGTTTATTTCCGAATCTGCCCATTTCCCAAAATGATATATTTGGTGCTGGTAAGCGCCAAAAGTCCCATCGGTCCTCTGGCATGCAGTTTCTGAGTACTGATTCCTATTTCTGCGCCAAACCCAAACTCAAATCCATCGGTAAAACGTGTCGATGCATTCACATAAACCGCCGCTGCATCAATCTCATTTAAAAAGCGCATGGAACTTTCATAATCCTTTGTAATGATAGATTCTGAGTGTCCTGTATTATACTTATTAATATGCGCGATTGCCGCATCAATGTCCGGAACCACTTTCATGGAAATGATGCGGTCAAGATATTCCGTTCCATAATCTTCCTCGGTCGCAGGCACGATCTTCGCATCGTATTTTTGCGAGATTTCATCCCCGCGGATCTCAACATCATGAGCATACAATGCTTTGCAGATTTCCGGAATGGCTTTTTCCGCGATGGCTTCATGAATCACCAGGGATTCACAGGCATTGCAGACACCGAGACGCTGTGTCTTTGCATTTACAATGATATTGACCGCCATCTCAATATCTGCTGTCTCATCGACATAGACATGGCAGTTCCCGGTTCCCGTCTCAATGACCGGAACCGTCGCATTCTTCACCACGGTACGGATCAGTCCGGCGCCTCCGCGCGGGATCAGGACATCCACATAGCCATTCATCCGCATGAATTTTTCCGCCGTCTCATGGCTTGTATCACAAATTAACTGGATCGCTGTTTCCGGAAGAGAAAGTTCACCCAGTGTATGCTGGATGCTCTCTACGATCGCCTGATTGGAATGTAACGCATCACTGCCGCCCTTTAAAATAACGACATTTCCCGTTTTAAAGCACAGCGCAAACGCATCTGCCGTTACATTTGGTCTTGCTTCATAGATGATCCCGACAACTCCGAGCGGAACGCGTTTCTGTCCGATCAGAAGACCGTTCGGACGTTTTTTCATAGAAAGAACCTCTCCGATCGGGTCTTCCAGGGCAGCGACCTGACAAAGACCTTCTGCCATCTGGGCGATCCTTGCTTCGGTCAGCAAAAGACGATCCAGCAAACCGTCTGACATTCCCTTTTTTTTGCCGTTT
>ERZ825525.2525-NODE-2525-length-11633-cov-2.850751_pt1 | contig 11633 bp, 10 predicted proteins | sample MGYA00519930_ERZ825525 | MGnify/ENA primary metagenome ERZ825525 (study PRJEB31778, sample SAMEA3449203) | human gut metagenome | biome: human gut; feature: human-associated habitat; material: faeces | place: United Kingdom | collected 2010/2012 ... | reverse complement strand
TAAAAAGAATATGGACTGGTATAAGGAGCAGATTTCAAACTGTACTTACCGCCAGTTTACCACCGGATTTTTCTTTGGAAAACCGGATGAAACAACGCAGATTTATGACAGCAATACTTATGTCAAAAAATATACCTATCTTGGTATTGTGGGAAGTGTGGATGAACATGGCAGATATCGTATTGAGCAACGCAATAAGTTCTCTGTCGGTGAAAAGATAGAGGTAATGAAACCGAATGGAGAGAACCGGACCGTTACCGTGCGGGCGATCGTGGACGAAGAAGGCAATGCAATGGAGTCTGCACCGCATCCGCAGCAGGTACTGTTTATTGATTTAGGAGAGCCGTTAGAGCGTTATGATATTCTTAGAAGAAAAGAGGAGGAACAGTCGTAATGGAAGGAAAATATGTTGCTTATGTAGGAACTTATACACATGAAAACAGTGTGGGAATCCATATTTATGATGTGGACGAGCTTCGGGGAACTTTAACAGAGCGAAAAGTTGTTCCAATCAATAATCCATCGGATCTGATTGTTTCCCACAGTGGAAAATACCTCTATTCTATCGCGGATGAAGGAGTGGAAGCCTTTGCCATCCAGCCGGACGGAGATTTGATTCCGATTAACAAAAAGTGGATTGGCGGAATGCGTGGCTGTTATGTAGAACTTGATGATGAGGATCGTTACCTCTTTGTCGGAGGTTACCATGATGGAAGAGTCAGCATGATGCGTCTGAGTGAGGATGGCGGAGTTGCCGAGATTGCAGATGGAATTTTTCATAAGGGACTTGGACGTGGAGTTGCCGAAAGAGCCTCCAGACCCCATGTACACTGTGTAAAAGTAACACCGGATCAGAAATTTCTTTGCGCGGTAGACAGCGGACTTGACCATGTAAAGATTTACCGTATTAACTATGAAAGAGGTCGCATCAAGTTAGCAGATATTTTGCGCTGTGAGTTAGATTCCGGTCCGCGCATGATCCGTTTTAGCGTGGATGGACGTTTTGCCTATGTACTTTGCGAGCTGAAGAACACCGTAGATGTTTATAAATATTATGTGGAGGATGACCAGCCGGTATTTGAGCGGGTGCAGAGCATTTCCACAGACTATGAGGACGAGGGGATTGCCTGCAATGCATCCGGAATTGAACATTCCGCCGATGGAAAATACCTCTTTGTCTCCAATGTGGGCATTAACGATGTGATCATCTATAAAATTGATAAAAATACCGGAATGCTGACCTTAGATATGGAGACCCGGATCAGTGGCGATTATCCGAAGGCACTTGCCGTATTCCCGGATGGACATCACTTTGTCAGCCTGAACCATGACTCTAATGAGATCCGTACCTTTAAGATCAATTATGAGAAAAAATACTGCCTGATGGATGCAAGACCGGTACAGGTGGAGACACCAAACTGTATCTATATCCATAAGTTGAAGTAGTGGGATGAGAATCTTCTTGTCATTTTCCTGCCTCCGGTTTATAATATCTGCATGACAGATTCCACTCCTGTCTTTTCAGTCAGGAGGAAATATGGAAACAGAATTTCAAAAACTGAACCTGAGTCATTCATTTTTATTTGCAGCCGCTATGGAAGATGCAGAAATCTGCAGGCTGGTGTTAGATATTATCCTTGGTTTTAAAGTGCCAAAGGTCCATGTGCATGTGGAGCATAGTATTCTGATCAGTTCTGATTTTAGAAGTGTACGATTAGATGTCTATGCAAGTGATGAGATGAACGTTAGCTATGATGTGGAAGTACAGAATGAATGTAATGGAAACATTGCAAAGAGAAGCTGGTATTATCAGGCAGAGATGGATGTTTCGTCATTAAAGCCGGGAGATGATTTTTCGGATTTAAAACCGGGGTATGTGATATTCATTTGTACTTTTGATCCGTTTGACGAAGGACTTTACCGTTACACGTTTGAAGAACGTTGTTTAGAGACAGTGAAACCGTTAGGTGATGAGACGAGAAAGATTTTTTTAAACAACAAGGGTACAAACGATGCTGAAGTACCAAAAGAACTGGTACATTTTCTGAAATATATGGAGAACAGCAGTGATGAAACTTCGAAGAAAAGAGAAAAAGTGGAAAGCAGAAGGAAAAGCAGAGGAAATCATACGTCTTGGTCGCCGATTTGAAAAATCCAAAGATGAGATAGTGGAATTATTAAAGGAAGAATTAGGCGTAAAAGAAGAAAATGCACTGGAAATTTTAGAAATGTATGATAAATAAAGAAGAACTACATTAAAATATTGAAAGCAGGCATATCATAGTTTTGATATACCTGCTTTTTTACATACAATTTACAAAACCATAGCTTTGTATTTTACGTTCCCCCGTTATGATAACAATTGTCACGAAGACGAGAAAAGAAAAAATAAATCATTTTGGAGGAAAGAAAATGAAAAAGAAATTATTATCCGTAATGCTGGTAGGAGCATTAGCAATCAGCGCATTAACAGGATGTGGAAGCAAAGAAACCGCATCAGATGACAGCCAGAAGACAGGCACAACAACAGAGGCAGACAGCAGCAGTGATGCAGCAGATACATCAGATTTTGATAACAGTGAAATGATTAACGTACAGTCCAGAGAAGATGGTTCCGGAACAAGAGGAGCATTTATCGAGCTGTTTGGTATCGAAGAGAAAGATGCCGATGGAAATAAAATTGATAACACAACAGAGGAAGCAAATATCACAAACAGTACAGAAGTAATGCTTACATCAGTAGCTGGTGATGAATATGCAATCGGTTATGTATCACTTGGTTCTTTAAATGATACCGTAAAGGCATTAAAGATTGACGGAGCAGAAGCAACTGCAGAAAACATCAAAGCCGGTACATACAAAATCGCAAGACCATTTAACATCGCAACGAAAGGTGATGCAACAGGACTTGCAGCAGATTTCATCAACTACATCATGAGTGATGAAGGACAGAAAGTAATCGAAGACAATGGTTATATTTCACAGGGAAGCAACGGAGCATTTACATCGGATGGTTCTACCGGAAAAATCGTAGTAGCCGGTTCTTCTTCCGTAACACCAGTAATGCAGAAATTAATTGAAGCATACAAAGCAATCAACAAAGATGCAGAAATCGAACTTCAGGAATCTGATTCTACAACAGGTATGACAGCAGCAATGGAAGGAACCTGCGATATCGGAATGGCTTCCAGAGAATTAAAAGACAGCGAAACAGAAGGCGGACTTACCGCACAGGTAATCGCAATGGATGGTATCGCAGTAGTAGTAAACAACAGCAATCCAATGGATGAGATGAGTTCAGATAATGTAAAGGATATCTTCACAGGTGCAGTAACAACCTGGGATGAAGTTGCAAAATAAATCTGCAAGTAGGATAAGGTAAGAACAGTATGAATAATTTCAAAGAAAAAGCAATGAAAATAGTATTCTTACTCACAGCCAGTTTCTCCATACTGGCTGTTGCCTTAATCTGCGTTTTCCTTTTTGCAAATGGAATACCGGCAATCAAAGAAATCGGATTGCCGGACTTTCTGCTAGGTACAAAATGGAAACCGGGAAATAACCTCTATGGAATCTTCCCAATGATTTTAGGCAGTATCTATGTAACCGCCGGAGCAATTGTGGTGGGAGTACCAATTGGGATCTTAATGGCAATCTTTATGGCAAGATTTTGCCCGAAGAAGCTTCACAGCTTCTTAAAGCCGATGGTAGACCTGTTAGCAGGAATCCCGTCCATCGTATATGGATTCTTTGGTCTGGTAGTCATAGTACCATTTGTAAGAGAACATTTTAAAGGAAACGGAAACAGTATATTTACCGCATCGATCCTTCTTGGAATCATGATACTTCCAACCATAATCAGTGTATCGGAAGCTGCCATTCGTGCAGTACCGGAGCATTATTATGAAGGAGCACTGGCACTTGGCGCAACCCATGAGCGGAGTGTTTTTAAGACTGTGGTTCCGGCAGCAAAATCGGGAATTATGGCAGCAGTTATCTTAGGAATCGGCCGTGCCATTGGTGAGACCATGGCGGTTATGATGGTAGTAGGTAACCAGGCGCGTATTCCGAACAGTATATTTAAGGGTGTACGTACCCTGACAACAAATATCGTAATTGAAATGGGTTATGCAACGGACCTACACCGTGAGGCATTGATTGCAACCGGCGTTGTACTGTTTGTATTTATCCTTATTATCAATCTGGTATTTTCAATTGTAAAAGGAAAGGCGGATAAAGAATAATGACAAAATTCAAAGATAAAATGAATTCTTATAAAAAGCATCCGGGTTCCTTCCTTTTATTTCTGCTGGTAGTAGCAGCGGCAATTATAACAGTAGCAGTATTACTTTATCTGGTGGCGTACATATTGATTCACGGTGTGCCATATTTAAAACCAGGTCTTTTCGCACTGGAATATAATTCGGATAACGTATCCATGCTTCCAGCAATGATAAATACACTGGAAATGACGCTGTTTTCCCTGCTTTTTGCAGTACCGCTTGGAATCGGAGCCGCAGTTTATCTGGTGGAATATGCACCGAAGGGAAGTAAACTGGTTAAAGTAGTCAGAATTACGGCAGAGACCTTAACGGGTATCCCTTCTATTATTTACGGTCTGTTTGGTATGTTATTTTTCGTAACTTATCTGCACTGGGGTTATTCCATGTTAGCCGGTGCGGCAACTCTTGCCATTATGGTATTGCCGGTTATCATGCGAACTACGGAAGAAGCATTGCTCTGTGTGCCGGATACCTACCGGGAAGGAAGTTTTGGATTGGGAGCAGGAAGACTTCGTACGGTATTCCGTATCGTTCTTCCATCTGCAATGCCGGGAATCTTATCCGGAATCATCCTGGCAGTAGGGCGAATTGTAGGAGAGACCGCAGCACTGATTTATACTGCAGGAACGGTAGCAGACCTTGCACCGAACCTGATGGCATCCGGACGAACTTTGGCCGTTCATATGTATTCACTTTCCAGAGAGGGCTTACATACCAATGAAGCTTATGCAACCGGCGTAGTCCTTCTGGTCATTGTATTACTGATAAATGGTGTATCAACTTTGATAGCCGGGAAATTCACGAAAGGAGATGGAGAAGTAAAATGAGTGAGCAGGCAAAATTTTCTGTCAAAGGACTTGACTTATATTACGGAGATTTCCACGCATTAAAAGATGTGAATCTTGATATCAATGCAAAAGAGATAACTGCATTTATCGGACCATCCGGTTGTGGAAAGTCTACATTTTTAAAAACATTAAACAGAATGAATGATTTGGTAGAGGGATGTAAGATTACCGGAGATGTAAGGTTAGACGGTGAAAATATATACAGCGGCATGGATGTCAGCCAGCTTAGAAAACGTGTGGGAATGGTATTCCAGAAGCCAAATCCATTTCCGATGAGCATCTATGACAACATTGCATATGGTCCGAGAACCCACGGTATCCACAACAAAGCCAAATTAAATGAAATCGTGGAGACATCTCTGCGTCAGGCAGCTATCTGGGATGAAGTAAAAGACCGTCTGAATAAGAGTGCACTGGGCATGTCCGGTGGACAGCAGCAAAGACTTTGTATTGCAAGAGCGCTGGCAGTACAGCCGGAAGTAATCCTGATGGATGAGCCGACTTCGGCACTGGACCCGATTTCTACTTCCAAAATCGAGGATCTGGTAATCGAATTAAAAAAAGATTATACCATTATTATGGTAACTCATAATATGCAGCAGGCAACCCGTGTATCGGATAAAACAGTATTTTTCTTATTGGGAGAGATTATAGAGAGTGGAGATACCGAAAAATTATTCTCCGTTCCAACAGACAAACGGACAGAAGATTATATTACAGGGAGGTTCGGTTAAATGCGTAATCGTTTTGACAGACAGCTAGAACAGTTGAACAATGAATTAATCCAGATGGGAAGCATGATAGAGCATGCCATTGAAATGGCAGTTTCTGCCCTGGTAAACCAGGATACGGAAAAAGCCAAAAAAGCAATGGCATATGATGTGGAAATCGACCATCAGGAGCGTGATATTGAATCCTTATGCATGAAGCTTTTATTGCAGCAGCAGCCGGTAGCAAGAGATTTGCGTCTGATTTCTGCAGCATTAAAGATGATTACCGATATGGAGCGAATCGGTGACCATGCCGGTGATATTTCCGAGATGACACTGCTGATGTCTGATGAACCGTATATCATCAGCCCGGAAGAGATTCAGGGTATGGCAAAGGAAACCACAGACATGGTTATCAAGAGCATTGATGCCTTTGTAAAACGCGATATGGAGCTGGCAAAGAAAGTAATCGCACAGGATGATGTTGTGGATGACCTTTTTATGAAAGTAAAACAGGATTTAATCCAGATGATTAATAAGAGTGCAGAAAATGGCGAGCAGGCAGCAGATATCCTTATGGTAGCCAAATATTTTGAACGTATCGGCGACCATGCTACCAATATTGCGGAGTGGGTCATCTATTCCATTACGGGAAGCCATATTGACTAAAAATTCTTAGACAAAAGAGAAAAAATAAGTACATTTTTTACACTGCTTATACATAATTCTTACAAACTGATAAAATATCCTTGCAAAAAGTCTCTAAAGTGTATATGGTGTATATGTAAGACGAAAAATATGTAAAAAATTGAAAAGTCTATGCATATACGATGCATAAGGAGGACAAAATGGACATTTTTGGAATACTGACACTGATTGGAGGATTGGCCCTATTCCTGTATGGAATGGATGTTATGGGAGCTGGGCTGGAGAAAGTATCAGGAGGCAAGTTAGAGCGGATACTGGAGAAATTAACTTCCAATCCGCTCAAAGGAGTGCTGTTAGGAGCCGGAGTAACTGCTGTTATTCAGTCATCTTCAGCAACTACCGTAATGGTAGTTGGTTTTGTAAACTCCGGAATTATGAAACTTTCCCAGGCAATTGGTATTATCATGGGTGCCAATATCGGTACAACGGTAACATCCTGGCTCTTAAGTCTGACCGGAATAGATAGTGGAAATGTATGGATTAATCTCTTAAAACCATCTTCTTTTACACCGGTTCTTGCGATGATAGGTATTGTTTTAATGATGACCGGAAAGAAAAGCAAGAAAGCTGATGTAGGGGAGATTTTATTAGGCTTTGCAGTATTGATGACCGGAATGGAAAGTATGAGCGGAGCAGTAAAACCGTTGGCTGATGTTCCTGAATTTACCAATATACTGACTATGTTCCATAATCCAATTTTAGGAATTCTGGTAGGAGCACTTCTGACAGCGGTGATTCAGAGCTCGTCCGCATCTGTAGGTATACTGCAGGCACTGTCTGTAACAGGAGCATTTACTTATGGCTCAGTTATTCCGATTATTTTAGGACAGAATATCGGAACCTGTGTTACAGCTATGATTTCTTCTGTTGGAGCAAACCGGAATGCAAAGCGTACTGCTTTTGTGCATCTGTATTTTAATATTATTGGTACCGTATTGTTCCTGACATTATATAGTATTTTGAATGCAGTTATTCATTTCCCGTTTGCAAATGATACAGTTGGTGTAGCAGGAATTGCACTGATTCACAGTATCTTTAATATATTTGCAACTGTAGTTTTATTCCCGTTTACAAAGGGTCTGGAGAAGTTGGCATATCTGACACTTCCGATTACCGAAGAGGAAAAGAGCAAGAAAGAGGTACAGGAGTTCCCGTTATTAGACGACCGTTTCCTTGCAACACCATCTTTTGCCATTGAGCAGTGCCACAGCATGTCCATTGAGATGGCAAACCTTTCCAAGGATTCCTTCTTAGAAGCAATCGGACTTTTGGAGAATTATACACAGGAAGTAGCGGACGACATTATTGCAAAGGAAAATCTTGTAGATAAATACGAGGACAAGCTGAGGGCTTATCTGACGAAATTAAGCAGTCAGAATCTGACTTATGCAGACAGCCAGAATGTATCTACGCTGTTACATTGTATTACAGATTTTGAGCGTATTTCGGACCATGCAGCGAATATCGTAGATTCCATTATCGAGATGACAAAGAAGGAGCTGGTTTTCTCTAAGAAAGCAGAGGAAGAAATGCATGTATTTGGAAAAGCAGTAGAAGACATTCTCTGCCGTACCATGACTGCATACACTGCCGATGATGAAGAACTGGCTAAGACCGTAGAACCGTTAGAGCAGGTTATTGATGAATTAAATAAAGCAATTAAGAAACGACATATCAAACGTCTCCGGAAAGGAAAATGTTCTATCGAGTTAGGACTGGTGCTGGCAGATATCGTTACCAACTATGAGCGTGTATCCGACCATTGTTCCAATATTGCAGTCTGCCTGATCCAGGAACAGGATAAAGAGGTAGAAGAGCATGACCTGACGGCACATATGGATGAAGAAGACAACAGAAAATTTGCAGAGCAGATAAAAGAATATACAGAAAAATACGCTTTGCCGGAAAAATAAAAAAGTCGGGAGGAAAATGCAATGGCACTTATTTATATCGTAGAAGATGATATAAACATACGGGAAATCGAACGTTATGCACTAAAAAACAGTGGTTTTGAAGTAGAGGAATTTGATAACGGAAAAGATTTCTTCCAGAGAGTGTCAGAGCAGGCACCATCCCTGATGCTGTTAGATATTATGCTGCCGGGAGAGGATGGACTGGAAATTTTAAGCCGTGTCCGGAAAAATTCGGCAACTGAAAAGACTCCTGTGATTATGGTAACGGCAAAGACCACAGAGATTGATAAAGTCCGTGGACTGGATATGGGTGCAGATGATTATATCAGTAAGCCTTTTGGCGTTATGGAGCTGATTTCCAGAGTGAAAGCATTACTCCGCCGCACCGAAAAGGAAGATGATGGTGATACATTAGCCTGTGGAAGCATAGAGATTGATAATAAGCGTCACAGCGTAACCGTTCAGGGAGAAACCTGTGAGCTTACTTTTAAAGAATTTGAACTATTAAAATACCTTATGATAAACCAGGGCATTGTATTATCCCGTGACAAGCTGATGAATCAGGTCTGGGGATTTGAATACGAAGGAGAAAGCCGTACTGTAGATATGCACATAAAGACGCTTCGGCATAAGCTTGGCGATGGCGGGCAACAGATTAAAACCGTCCGTAATGTGGGCTATGTGATGGAGCCGTAGGAGCATTCATGAAGAAAAAAATAAATATACGATTTATTATGATAGCAGCGCTTGCCATTGTGGTCACAGCGCTGTCTGCTATGTTAGTGTATTATAATATTTTAAAAGAGCAGGTATTTGGAGATTTGAAAGCCTACGCCCATGTGATAGAGCTTTTGAATATAGATGACCTTGCAGCAGGAATAGAAAAAGACCCGTATAATCCCATCGATGATGACCTTCGAATCACATTGATTGGAGCAGAAGGGGAAGTATTATATGAAAGTCTGTTAAATAAGGATGAGATGGACAATCATAATGAACGCCCGGAAATTATTGAAGCAAGGGAAAAAGGCGAAGGCGAAGCCATCCGTTACTCGGCCACTTCCGGAACCCATACCTTTTACTATGCGGAGCGTTTACAGAATGGAAATGTGCTTCGAATCGGAAGGGATTCCGTCAGTGTAAACCGTATTATGGTAAATACTTTAGTGATTGTACTGGTAATTGCACTTTGTATCCTCTTTGTCTGTATGGGAATTTCCCATTATCTGACGAAGAAGCTGGTAGAGCCTATCGAGAAGCTGGCAACGAATATTATGCTGGTGGATGAAAATAATGTATATGAAGAAATCCGGCCTTTTGTGAATACTATTAAGGAGCAGCACGTCAATATTATCAATAATGCGCAGCTTCGCCAGGAATTTACCGCGAACGTATCCCATGAATTAAAGACACCGCTGACGGCAATTTCCGGTTATGCGGAGTTAATCGGAAACGGAATGACCGGTAAAGAGGATACCATCCGTTTCTCTAATGAGATACATTCCAATGCCAACCGGCTGTTAAGCCTGATTAATGATATTATAAAGCTTTCAGAACTGGATGAAGCAGACCACCAGATGGAAATGGAAAGAATCGACCTTTATAAACTGGCGGAGAACTGTGTGCAGATGATGCAGGTGACAGCAGAGAAGCAGGGAATTAGGCTGACGTTACAGGGAGAAAGTGCCATGGCCATGGCAAACAAGGGACTGATGGATGAAGTCTTTTATAATCTTTGCAGCAATGCCATCCGCTATAATAAGCCATGCGGAAGTGTCACAGTAACGGTAGGAACAAAGGATGAGCGTCCGTTCTTAAGTGTAGCGGATACCGGAATCGGAATTCCAAAGGAATGCCAGGAACGTGTATTTGAGCGGTTTTACCGGGTAGATAAGAGCCGTTCGAAATCCACCGGCGGAACAGGACTTGGACTTGCAATAACTAAAGCATTGATAGAAATGATGGGTGGAACGATTAATGTAAGTAGCCAATTTGGAAAAGGTTCAATTTTTGTGGTAAATATTCCACAAAAAGTTAGTAAATTTCAAAGACCAATGACTGAAAAAGAAATTATGGATACAGCTTCAAGACTTTTGAATAATAATAATAATACAACTAAAGAAAGTAATACAACTAATATTGATTATGGACATAGAAAAATATTAATAGTAGATGATAATAAATTAAATATTAAAGTAGCAAAACGAGCAATCTCTGATTTTGATTTTGAAATTGATGAATGTTATGATGGACTTGAATGTTTGAATAAAGTTGTTGTTGGAAACGAATATGATTTAATTTTAATGGATATAATGATGCCTAATATGAGTGGAGAAACAGCAATAAAAAAATTAAAAGAAAATTCGAATTTTAGAATTCCGGTAATAGCTCTTACTGCTGATGCTGTATCTGGTGCAAAAGAAAAATATGTAAGTGAAGGTTTTGTTGATTATATTGCAAAGCCATTTAACAAGGATCAAATAAAACAAAAACTAGATATTATTTTTAATGATAGGAATATGTCAAATACCAATAAACGTTAACTTTTAGGGATTCAAAAATAGAAGTTAGAAAGTTCATAGAATATAGTTCTTTAGAACAAGAGAAGAATTAGAAAAGTCGTGGTTATATAGGTGGCGTTTAGTCATCTTTTTTTTGTTATTGGTCGGTATTGTGTTGACTTTATTGTCAAATAATGTCTATAATTTAAATAGGTGATGTTATGGTTTTATCATATAAAGAACTTACAAAAAGGGGCTTTAGTGATTATAAAATAAAGAAAATGCTTGCAGAAAAAAAGTTGTTCTTTATAAAAAAAGGAATGTATTCCAGTTCAAAAGATTTTGATTATTTAGAGTATATTTCTAAAAAACATCCTAATGCTATTGTTACGCTTGAAAGTGCATGTTATTGTTATGGTTTGTTAAAAAAAAAGAAGGACTATTATAGGATTGCTACAAAACAAAAGGATAGAAAGATAAATGATGAATTTATCAAACAAATTTTTATGACTGATTCTTTATATAGTATTGGTGTTAATGTTATTACTTATAAAGGGTTTAAAATTAAGATTTATGATTTAGAAAGAACTTTAGTTGAGGTAGCTCGAAATAAGATTTTACTTAGTTATGAAGATTATCATGAAATTATGAATAATTATAAAAAATTATT
>ERZ825525.2519-NODE-2519-length-11654-cov-12.756186_pt1 | contig 11654 bp, 8 predicted proteins | sample MGYA00519930_ERZ825525 | MGnify/ENA primary metagenome ERZ825525 (study PRJEB31778, sample SAMEA3449203) | human gut metagenome | biome: human gut; feature: human-associated habitat; material: faeces | place: United Kingdom | collected 2010/2012 ... | reverse complement strand
AAGAAAAGTTTTATAGAAACGTGGTGTACTGAAAATGTAGCCTTAGTGGAGGGTTCTGTGGATGTTAACGAATTAGTAGAATTGTATATGCTTGGCTATATTAAGCAAAAGAGATAAGTTGATTCATTGATTTAACCAGTTGGTACATTTGCTAAATTATCGCATAATGGGTATGAATTTTGAAATAGACGATAATTTATTTGAGGGATAGAGAGATACATAATGATATTTGAGTACGATGAATTGAAAGAATGAAGAAAGAGTTGAAGGTATAACCATTATGATGGATGGTGTTATAAAAGAACTTTTTGACATAATTAAGCGAGAAAAAAAGGAATATAGTAATAATGTAAGCATAGTGCAAGATGCATTAATGAAAGGCTTAGAAGAAATTAAAAATACCATATAGTGAATATACATTACCCAGTCCTGCTGCGTAATAACAACATTCTGTAACTTCAAGTATGCTGGTAAAAATTGAAAGCTCCGTGCTATGATTTTGCCAGCATCTTCTATTAGAGCCCTATTCATGCAATGCTAAGTTGGCGAGTGCTTCTGTGGAACCATGTAGTTATCAATTTCAGGCAGACAAGATTGAAAAGATGACACAGGATCTTCAGACTCTACAGAGGTATGCCGGTTCCCCACAGATTGCATGGATGCTGGGAGCGGCAACCGGATGTATTGTATCGACAGCCGGAATGAATCTGGTATTTCGTAATCCCAAAACAGGGGTAGTACGGGAATGTTCACTGGAGGAGATTACTTCACTTGAAAAGCTGGATGCTTCGGAAATAGATATTGCGAAGCTGGGAAAAGAAGTTCCTACGGACGATCTGGAACTGTATATGCGTTACCAGAAGGAAGGATCAATAGAGCACTTCACGGATAGCGAGAAGAAAACAATCAGCCGGATCGAAACGATGGGAATTACGGGCGATGAGTGCGAAGAGATCCTGCGAGCGAGAGGAAGAGAGGTTAATCGTCCTCCGATAGAGGAACCAGAGGCGGTATTGCCTCCGAGAAATGAGAGTGAGGGAAAGGGTGGTACAGTAACAGGTACAGTATGGGATAATATTACTAGTACAGCTGACAATATGCCTGCTACTGAAATACCTACTACATTTAAAATTGATTTGGATGGAAACATTAATTATGTGAATTCTGAAACAGGAACGAACACATTATGGACAAATTCAAATGCAACCAAACATATGGGTGAGTATGTAAGTAGATTTGGAGACGAGAGTTGGAGCATTGGAACTAGAAGCCAAGTGATGTTAGAAAGTTATTCTGCATCACTGAATAAAGCGATGGAGACGATAGGCACAGAGGCACCTGGAAGATATTTTGGTACATATGGTAATTGGGAACTTGGTATTAATACTGAAACTGGTGTAGTATATCATGCAAGGATGATTAATTAGAAAGGCGAAAAAGGTGAAGTTTGAAAAAGTATTTAATAATAAAAAATATATTCGAAAAATAGAAGGTATGGGAGAGGGGCTTGTTTTATTTGAAATATCAGTTATTGATAAAAGAATAGGACAAAACTACCATTTGTTTTATGAGGATAAGCGCAAGCCTCCGTTGGACATAGCAATTAATCCAGAAGATGGAATGATAGAGTATGTTAGCTATTTTGTTCAAGATGAAATAATTAATAATATTAGTGATATTCCCGTAATTATAAATGAGGGTATGGGAATTAGTATATGTAATAAGGATTTCAATGAGAACAATATGAATGTTACCTTAGATGGGAAATTTAAAATCTGGAAGTCAGAAAATGCAATTTTAATATTAAGAGATGATATTGAAGAGTGTGTTCTAAATGCATATAGGATTAATGATTCAAATAATTTATTGTTTTTAGACGATTATTTCGTTGGGATAGAATTTAAAAATTTGAATCAAGAAGAAATGAAAGAAATTAAGAATTCGAAATGTTTATTATAAAATATTGTTTTTAAATTATTAGATTAAAGGAGCAGTTTTAAAGATATTTCAACAAATAGGATGGTATATTTATAATCCACAGGAGAAGCCCCAATATTTGCCAATTGGTGAAGACGAAGAGTATGATTGGAAACGTGACGAGATAGAAGACATGGTTTTAGTCAATAGATAACATCAAAATGAGAAAAACTAAATGATTGCTGACAAAAACAATGGGTGATGTGATACTATTGTTTGACAATAATGTAAAGGAAAAGGTGTTGTGTCGCGGGAAGATGATGTTGGAGCTGCGGGCGTTGGAGAAGCTGCGAAAGATAGCAGAGATGAGCTTGAAGACATTTTAAAAGCACTTGAAGCTGGTGATTCTGACAAGCATGGACCCAATATGAAGATCATTATAGGTGTAATAGCTGGGATCGTATTGGTTTCAGTTGTGTTAATCATCATAATGGTTAACAGGAAATCTGTTGTGCCTGATTTTGTTGGGCACACGACGGCAGAGGCAAAACAAATTGCCGGAGAGGCTGGTGTAACGCTTGAGGAGAAAAAAGAATACAGTTCTGAGGTAGAAGAAGGATGCGTTATCTCACAGGATATAGCCAAGGGAATGAAGGTGAAACGTAAGGCTTCAGTTGGAATAACGGTCAGTAAAGGCAAGGAGATGACAGTTGTGCCGGAATTTGTTGGTGAAATTCTGGATGATGCCAGAGCTATGGCTACAGAGGCTGGTATAGAGCTTGAAGAAACTGAAGAATATAGTAAGGATGTTGCGGCTGGCTTGATAATTGAACAGCAGGATACACAGGGAACCAGCATAGAAAAGGGGAGTTCTGTAAAGGTCACAGTAAGCCTGGGAGAGCAGACAGTAAAACTTCCTGACTTTGTAGGTATGACCTTGAATGATGCAACTATACAGTGTTCAACCCTTGGAATCACCTTTAGTACCCTCCAGGAGAATTCTGATACCGTTGATGAGAATGTGATCATCAGACAAAGCGTAAAGGCGGGAACTGAGATGACTGAAGATACTCAGTTGTATCTGATAGTGAGTAAGGGCAAGAAGACAAGCTCGTCTGTGGCTGCAAGCTCCGGTTCAGCAGGTGGTGGATCGGGATCATCTGGTGGTTCGGGAACAAATGAACAGGCGGACAGCGGAACATCAAGCGTAAATGAAGATGAGTTTATAACAGAAGAAGAAGAGTGGGGTGATTGATCATGAAAAAGGAGTTAAAGAGAAGGATAATTACAGTAATTGTAGGAGCAGTGATTATGTGTATGGTCAGCCTTGTTCCAGAAATGGTACAGGCATATGCTTCGACGAATGCAGTGTCGGAGGATGCTGGAATCAGGGCTGAATATAATGGTGACAGTGGGGTGCTGACATTGGATGTTTCCACAAATAAGGCGATGATTGACTTTGGACTGGAGGACAAGAAGCCGTGGACTAATTTCAATGTTATAAAGGTTGTAGTAAAGCCTGGAGTTACACATATAGGTAACAATGCATTTTCAGGATGTACAAATCTGGAGTCTGTGGTTATAGAGGGAGACGAACCTCTCACTATAGGACGAAGGGCTTTTTATGGATGTACTTCTTTAAAGTCTGTGGAATTTTCGAAAGGAACTTTGTCGGTGGGGGCGTATGCATTTGCCAGATGTTCAAGTTTGAAGAATGTAGACATGTCTGGATCTCAGATATACGAACTTGGTCAGTTTGCATTTGGAGAGTGCTATAGCATAACCGATTTGAAATTATCAGAGTATACCAAGAATCTGGGAGACTATTGTTTTCAGGGCTGTAACAGAATAAAGAACATAGATATTCCTGATAATTTATCAAGTGTTGGAAATTGTGCCTTTGCGGGATGCGAATTGTTAGAGCATCTGGATTTTTCGGAAAGACTGACAAAACTGGGCGATTTCTGTTTTATAGGGTGCAAAAATCTTCAATATGTTAGATTGTTAAGAAGACCGGCGGATGCGGATTTTGGAACCGGCTTGTTCAAGGAGGGAAATCCAACCGGAACATATCTGTATACATATGAGGCTGGTAACAACATATATACTCCGGATTCTGATGAGAATGTGATTATCAGGAGGGCTTATAGGTTTGATGAAAACAGTATGAATGTAAGTATTCCGGCTAAGAGTTATTCTTATACGGGAAAGCCTATAAAACCGGTAATTAAAGTTACGGATAATGATGGCTCTGTAGTAAATGCAGATGCATATGATGTTACATACTCGAATAATAAAAATGTCGGAACCGCTGTTATAAAGATTACAGGAAAAAATGAGAATATCGGCACACTCACAATGAAATTCTCAATAGTTCAGGCAGCATGCAAGCTTTCTGTTAAGAAGGATGGTAAGCAGGCCGCAAGTACATATACGCTTCTTCTGAACAGTCGTGGAACAGCATCTATGACCCTGGCAGCTACGACTTCAGGAAATGAGAAGATAAGGTACACAAGTTCAAACGAGAATGTACTCAAGGTCAATGACAGAGGAGTCATAACAGTCACAAAAACGGGTACAGCCAAAATAACAATATGCGCTAATAATAAGACAAAGTCAAATTATAAGCCATGCTCAAAAACAATCACTGTGAAGGTAAGAAAACCTCAGAGCATACAGGTTAAGAGTAAAAAGACACAGTATAATTATAAGAAGGGCGTGAAGAGAAGCATAGGAGCCTCAGCAAAGGGTGGAGTCAGACTTACATATAGTTCATCCAACCCTAAGGTTATTTCTGTAGCGAATAATGGAAAGATAACAATAAAGGGTGTTGGTAAAGCTATAGTTACGATAAAAGCAGGTGATAATGGTGTATATGAGCAGAAGGTAAGAAAGATTACATATTATGTAAGACCGGTGATGTCATCTGTGTCAATTGCCCATAACAGCAAAACACTTAAAGTAACAGTAAATAATCCTACTCCGAATTCAAAGGTTATCGTAAAAGTGTATGAATCGTCAAAGATGAAAAAACTATATGGTAAGCCACATATAAAAACTGTAAAGAAAGGCAAGAAAGTAGTTATTACTGTGAATGTATCAAAGTATAGCAGATACTATCCTGTAATTTATGTGAAGAAAAATGGCGTTGAATCACAGAAGGTTACAAATAGCAGAGGAGATATAAGGAAGTAAAGGGGGCATTTCAGATGACGAGAGTAAAAAAACTTATAGCGGCAGTGATGATTGTCTTGGCTATATGTTCATTTGGTATGGTGCAGGCACACGCTGATGAGTCGGATTCGACTGATGCGGTAAAAACCTATTATTGCATAGCAAATTATCCAGTTGGAGTAAGATTAAGTACATCACCAAACGGAAGAGCGCTTGCATGGATAACCATGACCGAGTCTGAAGCAGCGGATGCGTATGTGTATGGAAAAATAGATTACAGTGAGGATAAAGACGAGCTGAAGATACGTGGACTTACCGCACAGTCCATGAGACTCTACTGCGAAAAACTGGCCATAGGCAGTGAGCCGTGCAAAATAGACAAGATAATCTCATGTGGAGGCAGTATCATGACTCTTGAGGTTAAGTCTGGTTCATATCTAAAGTGCAATGAAGTCGTGGGGGCTCACCGTTTTGATATTGCTCCAAGCGGACAGGATAATAATGTGTACAAGCCTTCAGCCTTGAATTTGTCAGAGGACAGTGCTGAGGTGATCATTCCAGATGATAAACCATATGTATATACAGGCAAGGCGATAGCTCCGACAGTACAGGTCAAGTATGAGGGAAGAGTTATTGAACAGGGTACAGACTATAAGGTCACCTATAAAGACAATATTAATGCAGGAACACAAGCAAAGATTGTGGTGACTGGATGTGGAGATTATGGCGGAGAGATCCAGAAGGAATTTACAATTAAGCCTGCAAATGTGCAGTCTGCATCGATAGATGTGGCATCTTGTGTATATGACGGAACAGCAAAGTTACCAAAGGTTACAGTGAAGCTGAATGGTGCGGTAATGGGTACTGATAACTATAAGATTACTTTAAAGAATAATGTATCGGCCGGAAATAAAGCGGAGGCAGCCATAGAGGGTTGTAAGAATTTAACTGGAAAAGTAAGTAAGACATTTACAATTTCTCAGGCGGATATAACAAAAGCGACAGTGACATTAGCTGCTAATTCTTATACATATAGCGGAAGTTATTTCAAGCCTGCAGTTACAGTTGCGTATGGAAGTGCAAAGCTGAAGGCATCAGATTATACAGTACAATACGCAAATAATAAAGAACCTGGTACAGCTACAGTTACTGTTACGGCAAATGGTTCCAACTGCGTATCAGGAAAGAGAGTTGTAAAGAATTTTAGAATTGAAAAAAAGGTACCAGCGATCTCGTTCAAGAGTCCTATATCAACAACATGGCACAATGCAAATGGAGCACATGGCTTTGAGTGTGTTGCACCTAGTGATTGTCAGGGTACATTTAGCTTCAAATCAAGTAATCCTAAATTGCTTGCGATCAATGCGGCAGGTGGAAGAGTTCAGGTTATGAATAACAAAGCATTTGGCAGTGTAGTGATTACAGCTACCTTTACACCAAAGGGAGCGGATGCTGCACACTATAGTACAAAGTCTATCACCAGAACTATAAAAGTGGTGCCAAATATAGTTAAGATAGCGAAAACAGAATCTAAAAAATCAGGACAGTTATATATACAGTGGTCTAATAGTAAGAAGGAGTATAATGCCAGCGAATATAGGATATATTATTATGGCTACAAGAAGGACAGTGAAGATTGTGGACAGATGTCACTATATAATTCAAAGAGTAAGATAACGGGTACCAGTACAACCATAACCGGACTGAAAGCTGGAAAATATTATATTAAGGTTGTTCCTTGCTATAAGTCAGGCGGAAACGTGCAGAATGGTGCCAGCACAAGTGCTGTAAAGTGTGTTATTAAATAGTCGAAAGAGGAAATCTTATGGAATTTATGACTCCTGTGGATAAATATATGATATCGGGTGTCCATCGTATAAGAATAGGAAGTCTTGACGAGAATGAGATTGTGGTGAGAAGCCCGGAAATGATTGGTGTTCAGACCGAATTTGTGGAAAATGGAAATGGATGGATTATATGTGATACTGGCAGTCGTAGCTTGACCGTGGATGGCAATCTGGTACAGTCAGGATACAAGCTCAAATGTGGAGATATTATAGAACTCGGTGCTTTAAGGATAATATATTGTGTGCAGATTATCGGTGTGATTATACAGAACGACTTAAAAGACAGTATTATTGTCAATCTGCCATACTTGGATTCAGAGGCGCTTAAGTATGAGGATGTTCAGGAAAAAGACAGATTTTTTCACAGATCCCCCAGAAATACGAAGGAGCCGGTTATAGAGTCAGTGACAATTGAGAATCCACCGGCAAAACAGCAGATAGAAAAGAAGCCGCTCTTGATGGTTATAGGACCAACATTTACAATGATGATCCCTATGATGCTTGGAGGAGTTCTTGCTATGTACAGCTACAGATCATCAGGGAGCAATTCTGGAATGCTTATGTATACAGGTCTTATCACTGCTGCTGCATCTGCGGCTATAGGAGTGTTATGGGCCTTCATCAATATGCATTATGATAAGAAGAGAAATGCACAGGGGGAGCTTGACAGGAGATCTGGGTATGCCAGATATCTGAGACGGCAGATAAAACAGATAGCTTATAATCAGAACACTATAAAAAATGTGCTTGGAGATATGTACAAATCTCCTGATGTTATAACGCAATATACAGATCAGTCAACTGAATTGTGGAATAGGAACAGGAATCAGAAGGATTATCTGGTGGAGCGGGTTGGCCTGGGAACATTGGATGTGTCAGAGTATATAACTGTTCCTAAGATACGAATGGAACAGTCTGATGATGAATTGATACAGATCCCGGGTAAAGTAAAGGCTGTATATTCACGAATAAAGGATGTTCCGCAGGGCGTGGATCTCGGAGCTACAGGTATAATAGGTATAGTTGGAGCGGGAGATAAGAGCAAAGCATTTGATATGGCAAGAACCATGATTGCACAGATAGCAGCGAATAATTCTTATCGTGATGTAAAACTTGCATTTGCATTCGATTCTGAAACTGATAGCAGTGAATGGATGAACTATAGGTTTATGCCGCATGTGTGGCTCGATGATTATAGTGAGAGACTGATGGCGTCAGATAGAAGCTCAGTGGACGACCTGTTTTTCAGAATTATTGATATTCTGAGAGACCGGGAACAGAAAGATTATACTATAGAGAAGCGACAGTTTACTCACATTGTGTTGTTTGTTGCTGATACTTCTCTGCTGGAAGGGCATGCGATAAATAAGTACATAACAACAGATGCACAGAAATATTCTTTCACAGTGGTAACCTTGGCTGACAAAGAATCGCAGTTGTTGAATGACACTACTTATGAGCTTATGATCGACAAACAGTTTTCGGGAATCCATAGGATGAAGACGGATGAGTATAGCCATGTAGATTTTGATAAGGTGACAGAAAGTCAACTGGCAGCTTTTGCCGACAGAATAGCAGTTATAAAGGTGAACGAAGATGTGGAGGCTGGCGGTATACCCGACAGCCTTACATTTTTTGATATGCTGGGAATACAAAGGCTGGAAGAATTGCGGGTTCTCGACAGATGGAAGACAAATAAAAATTACAACAGTATGCGGGCTGTCATAGGTCAGTCGGCTGGAGGCAAGGACTGTATTCTTGATGTACATGAGAAATATCATGGCCCCCATGGGCTTGTTGCGGGAACTACAGGATCGGGAAAGTCGGAGACGCTGCAGACATATATTCTCTCAATGGCGATAAACTACAGCCCTGATGATATAGGCTTTTTCATTATTGATTATAAGGGCGGAGGAATGGCAAACCTGTTTGATGGTCTTCCACACATGATAGGAGCAATATCGAATCTGTCAGGAAGTGCGATAAAGAGAGCTATGGTGTCCATAAAGAGCGAGAATATGCGAAGACAGAGAGTCTTCAATGAGGCCGGAGTGAACAATATTAATAATTATACCAAGCTTGTAAAAGCTGGTGAGGTAGAACTTCCGGTACCACATCTGTTTATAATAGTGGACGAGTTTGCCGAGCTGAAGCGAGAACAGCCGGAATTTATGAAGGAGCTTATAAGTGTTGCACAGGTTGGACGAAGCCTTGGTGTTCATCTGATCCTTTCTACGCAGAAACCAGCAGGAACAGTCGACGAAAATATCTGGTCGAATTCCAAGTTTAAGCTGTGTCTTAGAGTGCAGGATAAGCAGGACAGTAAAGAGATGCTGCACAAGGAGGATGCTGCTTTTATAACTCAGGCAGGAAGGGGATATCTGCAGGTTGGAAATGATGAAGTGTATGAGCTATTCCAGTCTGGCTGGAGTGGAGCTGAGTATCGGGGAGATGCGGTTTCTGGTGAAGATACACGAACTGCGATACTTTCAGCTTCTGGTTCGGAGATTATAAGAAAGAAGAAAATTGCCAAAGTGTCAAATCCGGCAAACAGCGTAACGCAGTTGGATGCGGTTAAAGAGTATTTGGCCAAGGTAGCAAGAGAAAATGGATATAACAGAGATTATAGTTTGTGGATACCACCAATAGCTAATCCTATATTTATAGACGATATAGATAATGAATATCCGATAAATAAATCAGATGATACATATTCATTGGTGGCAACTATAGGAATGTATGATGATCCATCAAGGCAAAGTCAGAAACCATATAGGATCGATATTGCGGATGCTGGAAATATTGCAATATGTGGAACGAATGTAAGTGGTAAAAGTACCTTTGTTCAGACACTTATTGCATCATTGATAACCAGATATAAAGCTTCAGAAGTAAATATATACATAGCAGACTTTAGCAATAAATCTTTGCGGTGTTTTGAACAGGCTCCACAGGTTGGCGGTTTTGTTAGCGAGGATGATGATGACAGAATTAGGAAACTGATATTCTTAATAAACAGGATTATATCTACAAGAAAAAATATTCTTGGTGGAATAAGCTTCAACTCCTATAAAAAAGTTAACAAAAACGATATGCCTGCAGTAGTGTTCATAATAGATAACTATGCTGGATTTCGTGAAAAAACAGCAGAAATATATGATGATAATATGCAGAAGATTGTTCATGATGGTACTGCATATGGAATATATACGATTGTAACTGCAAATGGATTTGGTAATACGGGAATACCTGGAAGGATAGAAGACAATATATCTGAAACAGTGGCATTGAGCCTGAATGAAAAGTATATGTACTCATCGGTTCTGAGAACAGGAAGAGTGGAGCTTGAACCGGAAAATCTAAAGGGAAGAGGACTCATAAAGGTCGATGGAGAAGTAATGGAATTCCAGACAGCGATAGCTACGGATAGGTGCGATGATATGGAACGTATAGAGTTACTTCGCAATATGTGTGCATCTATGGCTGAAGGAGCTACTGAGGTAGCGGAAGGTGTTCCTGAAATTCCAGAAAAACCTACGTGGGAGATATTCAAGAGGCGTAATGATGTTGCACAGATGTGTAATGGATATATGCTGCCGATAGGATATGACAGTGTAAGTGCGGAGGGATATGGAATAGACCTTAGGAGAACATTCTGCTATACAATTACGGGCAGAGCAAGAACTGGTAAGAAAAATGTTATGCGGTTATTGATGAATGCAGCACTGATGAGAAATGCAGATATAGTTGTTATAGAACATGGTTCAAATGAGTTCAAGCTTGATTCGGAATTGTTGGGAGCAACGTATATAGATAGCGAAGCAGCACAGGCAGATTACTTTACAATGCTGGTTCCAGAATTTGTGGAGAGAAATAAGTTTAAAAATCAGGTAAAGGAACAAGGCTATGATGAGAATGAAATATATAGCCAGATGACCCGATTTAAGGAAACATACATTTTTATTGCAGATATGGAAGCGTTTTTAAATACATTGTATTCGCCGAGTGAAGGCATTACAAGAATTGTCCCATTTATAGAGAATGTTGTAGAGAAAGGCGCTCTGCACAACATATTCATTATAGGGTTGATTGATACAGCAAGTCAGTCAGAATGTCGTGGACGAAAAGTATATGATGTTATGACTGGATATCATATGGGAATACAACTGGGTGGCAATTGTGCTGAAACTTCATTTTTTAATTTTACTAATCTATCATTTACAGAGGCAAATAAGATATACAAACCAGGTATAGGTATGATCCCACAGGATAATGATGATCAGAATGTATCGCAGATAATTATACCGTTATACAGGAGGCAGATAAAGCATGATTAAGTCCAGGTTGATTATGCCGGAAATAAATCAAGAATTTGATGTTCAATATAATGAGAATGCACAGGTTTGTGATGTGATAACGGATACTTTGGATGTTGTATCGCAGTATCTGCGAACAGGCTATGTGAATCGTGAGCACTGGGTATTAGTGTTACCGAGAGAAGGCATGGTTATGGATCCAGATAGAACCTTGAAAAGTTATCATGTTGAAAATGGCGATAAACTGATACTCATGTAGATGAGGGATGTGTGATGTTAGTATCGTAAAGATACTTGACAAGTACAGGGGGGATGAAAATAATGGGGAATAGAGGCGTGCTTTTATATGTAGACTTGGGCAAGCTTGAAGATGAACCATACAGGCTGTCAAAGATATATG
>ERZ825525.2506-NODE-2506-length-11712-cov-8.808184_pt1 | contig 11712 bp, 10 predicted proteins | sample MGYA00519930_ERZ825525 | MGnify/ENA primary metagenome ERZ825525 (study PRJEB31778, sample SAMEA3449203) | human gut metagenome | biome: human gut; feature: human-associated habitat; material: faeces | place: United Kingdom | collected 2010/2012 ... | reverse complement strand
TAAGACAGCATATTACTAATCAGGAAAAGGGTATTATCAGACTTCTTAACAAATAATCTTTAGATTACACGGAGGCTGGCTGTATATGCCAGCCTTTGTTAGTTTGTAAAATTCTGTTTATTATGCAAATATATGGATATAATCCCAGATATGAAGATATATCAGGGGGTAAATATCATATGAACATTAAAAAGAAACTTGGAATTCTGCTTATTGTTATAATAGTTGTCAGTGGACTGGTTGGTTATTACAGAGTGTCTTATGCAGGAAATTTAGAGGCAGTTACAGAAGGCATATCTGAGAGTATTATAAGATTCCATGTGAGGGCCAACAGTGATTCTCAGGAAGACCAGGAGGTTAAGCTTAAGGTTAAGGAAGCAGTAGTTGATTACATAAGACCGGCTCTTTCAGAGTCAGATTCTCTTTCAGAGTCAAGAGCTATATTAGAGGCAGAAAGTGATAATATCAGAAATGTTGCTATTAAAACCTTGCGGGATAATGGATTTATGGAAGATGTAAGCGTGTATTTTGAGAAAAGTTATTTTCCGGTTAAATCATACGGTGATGTAACATTTCCTGCAGGATACTATGAGGCTTTCAGAGTTGATATAGGTGATGCAGAGGGAAAGAACTGGTGGTGTGTGCTGTATCCGCCATTATGTTTTGTGGATGCGGTGTATGGCGTAGTTCCAGAGAATTCTAAGGAAAAGCTTGCAGGAGTTCTTACAGACGAAGAATATAAGACAGTAACTGACAGGGGCTGTAAAGTCAGATTTAAATATTTAACATTTATAAATGAACTGCTTGGGTTATAAGCAGTCAGTGGAGGAAGGACGATTGAATAATAAGGATAAGGTCTTTATTAAGATTAAAGGTTTATATACGGGAACAATGGACGAGGAAGCCTCGTGTGATGGTGAAGAGGTTGAAGTAATTGAGTCACAGGACGATGAGGTCGAAGTTATAAATGTCGGCACATACTCGGTTGTCAACGGCAAGGAATATATACGGTATGAGGAAGTATATGATGACTCACAGGAACGGTCAAGCAGCATAATTAAGATTGATGGTGACAGCGTAGAAGTGACAAAGAAAGGCGTTGTATCTACGAAGATGAGATTTACCATGGGCAGTAAAAATATGACTTATTACCAGACACCTTATGGAAATATGAGCCTTGGTATTATAACGAAAAGTCTTGAAATTGAACGAACTGAGGATACAATAAGTATATATCTTGTGTATGGAATGGAAGTGAATTGTGAACATCTTTCAGATTGTGATATGCAGATAACAATAACAACTAGAGAACTTAGAATTGATGAATAGTACATTTTTCTTTGAAAAAGGAGTAGTTATGAAGAAACAGTTTGATGAGAGAAATCTTACAATGGTAATGGATTTTTATGAACTTACAATGGCTAATGGTTATTTTAAGGATGAGGACAAGGAAAGAAAGGTTGCATTTGATGTATTCTACAGAAAGAATCCTGATAATGCCGGATATGCTATATTTGCAGGTCTTGAACAGATTATTGAATATATAGAGAATCTGCATTTTGATGAAGATGATATTGAATACTTAAGAGGTCAGGGGCTTTTTGGGGAAGAATTCCTTGCATACCTTGCTGATTTTAAGTTCAGGGGAGATATTTATTCATTCCCGGAAGGAACTATTATGTATCCTAATGAACCTGTAATTACTGTTGTTGCACCATTACTTGATGCACAGCTTGTTGAGACTGCAATTCTTCTTCAGGTTAATCACCAGTCACTTATTGCAACTAAGACAAGAAGAATCGTGCGTTCAGCTAAGGGACGTGCTGTATCAGATTTCGGTGCAAGACGTGCACATAACATGGATGCAGCTGTATATGGTGCAAGAGCAGCTTACATCGGAGGTGCGGTTGGAACAGCTACTGTTCTTGCTGGTCAGATGTTTAATATTCCAATCAGTGGAACAATGGCACACAGCTGGGTAATGTTCTATCGTGATGAATTTGAAGCATTTAAGCATTATGCAGAGAATTACCCGGATGCAACTGTGCTTCTTGTAGATACTTATGATGTTGTTAAATCAGGTATTCCTAATGCCATCAGATGTGCAAAGGAAGTGCTTGAGCCAATGGGCAAGCGTCTTAAGGGCATCCGTCTTGACAGTGGTGACCTTGCATACCTATCTAAGAAGGTAAGAAAAATGCTTGATGATGCGGGGCTTACTGACTGCAAGATAGTTGTTTCCAACAGTCTTGATGAATGGACTATTATGTCAATCTTAGAGCAGGGCGGCTGCATTGACAGCTTTGGTGTAGGTGAGAGACTTATAACAGCAAAGTCTGATCCTGTATTTGGAGCTGTGTACAAGATTGCAGCAGTAGAGGAGAATGGAGTATTCCAGCCAAGAATTAAGATTTCTGAAAATGTCGAGAAGATAACAAACCCAGGTCTTAAGAAGGTTTACAGAATATATGACGAGAATAAAAAGGCAATAGCAGACCTTATAGCAGGTGCTGATGAAGTTGTTGACCTTTCACAGCCTTACCGTTATGTAGACCCTGTAAAGCCTTGGAAGAACAGATACTTTGAAAACTGCACAGCAGTAGAGTTACAGCAGCTTGTTGTAAAGAACGGCAAGCGTGTAATGGACAGAGTATCTATTGATGAGATTAAGAAGTATGTTCAGGATCAGCTCACTGATAATATATGGGAAGAAGAGCAGAGATTTGAGAATCCTCATAACCATTATCTTGATATGAGCCCGGCATATTATGATATGAAGATGTCACTTCTTCACAAGTTGACTGACTAGAGGAAAGTGGCAGACGGACGGGGGCAGGGTGTGTATATGCTGCATTGTAAGACACGCTCCCGCTCGTGAAAGGCGTAGCGGTACTAGGCGCACTGCCTCACTTCGTGAGGTGCGTTTGCCAAGTGCCGACGCCTTTCCAACGGTCTTACACTACAGCATATGCACACCCTGCCCCCTTACGCTGTCACTTCCCCTGTCCGCCATTGGCGGAGGCGGGGCTGTTGGGAGCGTTCACGCAGTAGGCGATGGTTCCATAGGAACCGAGCAAGTTTTTGTGGGGAGGTGGGCGGATTGTGTGGGTATATGTCATTTTCAGACCGTTGGAAGTGCGTCGGCACTTAGTGAACGCACCTCACGAAGTGAGGCAGTGAACTTAGTGTCCGCTACGCACTTTCACGAGCGGGAGCGTGTCTGGAAATGACATATACCCACACAATCCGCCCCACAGACCAACACAAAACACTTGCAATTACTGATTGTTTTGATATAATTAACTAGTATATGAAAAGTTAACGAAGGAGTAGTAAATATGCCAGTTTGGAGTATTGTTTTATTGATAGTTATTGCTGTACTTATAGTAGCACTTGTTGCACTTACTATTGTGGGTAAAAAGCTTCAGAAGAAGCAGGAAGCTAATAACGCACAGTTAGAGGCTGCAAAGCAGGTTATGTCGATGCTTGTCATTGATAAGAAGATGATGAAGATGAAAGATGCCGGACTTCCTAAGATGGTCTTAGACCAGACACCTAAGGCATTCAGAGGTCGTAAGATGCCAATCGTTAAGGCAAAGATTGGACCAAGAGTTATGTCACTTATGTGTGATCCTAAGGTATTTGACCAGATTCCAATTAAGGCAGAAGTCAAGGCAGAAGTAAGTGGTATCTATATTGTAGGCATCAAGTCTGTAAGAGGTGGAAAGATTGTAGTTTCTGAAAAGAAAAAGAAGGGATTTTTTAAGAAGAATAAGTAAGGATGAGAGGCTGCATCAGCGGATTGCTGGTGTGGTCTTTTTTTATGCCATGAAGGTCAGGTGTGGATGTGTAGTTTTGCAATGAAAATTGGAAAATACGGACGAAATGGCTGTTTTTATATGAATTAGTAGGTTTATTGGACTTCGATATATTAGAGAATTAGGGATGAAAACCTACTAATATATCTGATGTGTGCGGATTAGTAGGTCGTTTTGTGAAATTGCTGGCTGATTTAGATGAAATATGAGCCTGCGTGCCTGGAAAATACCTACTAAATTCAATTTAACTTGCAAGTTAGTAGGTCATTGAAGTTGATATAATAAAAAATAATGATTTATTGACATACGAAACAGATTGAATAAGGGGAGTTAGTAGGTTTTTGCCAATAAGTAAGCAAAAAGACAACTCCCAACAAGCAAGGTTTCCCAACGGGAAACCAAAGCAAACTGTAAATTGGGTGAAGTGTAAGGTCATGATGGAGGTATGTTGTAGTTTCAGACCGTTGGAAAGGCGTCGGCACTTGGCAAACGCACCTCACGAAGTGAGGCAGTGCGCCTAGTACCGCTACGTCTTTTCACGAGCGGGAGCGTGTCTGAAAGGACAACATACCTCCATCATGACCGCTCACTTCAAACCAATCTACACAAGTGCCTTGTTTTCCTCGTACATCTTCTCAATAAGATCCTGCACATCCTTGGCAAGATTTTTTTTCTGCTCGCGGTCCATGCTGGCGACATCGATTGGCTTGCCAAATTCAAGGACAGTGTGAGTCTTTTTAAAGAATGGAAGGTGGTCTTCTAATGCAGCAGCTGTGTTGTTCTGTACCATAGGAATAATCCTGCAGCCTGATTTTTCAGCAAGCTTAAAGCTTCCTGCATGGAAAGGAAGAACACCATCAATGCTTTTATTTCTTGTTCCTTCAGGGAATATAACAATTGAAGTTCCAGCTTTAAGGTAATCAATACCGGTAAGGATAGTCTTTAAACCTTCTTTCATATTCTTTCTGTCAAGGAAGAGGCAGTAAAGATATTTCATCCATATATTAAGAAGAGGAACTTTTTCAATCTCTTTCTTGGCAACAAAGCCAGTTCTGGGTTTCATGTATGTGTAAGAAATAATTGTGTCGAAGAAACCATGGTGATTGCCTACAAAAAGTACAGCTTCTCCGTCTTTAGGGAGGTTTTCAAGTCCTTTTACAGTTGTTGTAACACCAGACAGAAAAAGAACAACCTTAAAAACACCCTGAACAAAGCGGAGACTTCCGCGATCCTTAGCATCCTGATTGAACTTGCCAATAAGCCAGAATACAGGAAGCATTATAAGGCTGGCAAAGAATATTATTATTGCAAATATAACGATTAATATGAGTCTTATCATTGTATGTTCTCCATTTCATTTTTGATATTAAGTTAAGCCTGGTAGCGCGAGATATCTCAGCTCTTTACATAGGCCTTTGCTCCACTAGAATAGTGAATTTCACCTTCATTAGTCACAAATACAGCTTCAATACCGTCAAGGCTTTCAATAAGCTTCATGCCATCATCAAGACCCAGACAGAAGCAGGTAGTGCTTAAGCAGTCTCCGGTAAGCGAATCCTTTGATAGAATAGTAACATCGGACAGGTCATTGTCATAAGAATAGCCTGTAGCCGGGTTAAGTATATGATGGTAAAATGTGCCGTCATCAGCATAGAAATACCGCTCATAGTTGCCAGATGATACAACAGAGGAATCATCAACAGAAAGAGCAACCAGCACTTCATTATTGGCTGCAAATGGCTTCCTTACGCCGATTCCAAAGTTATCCGTGTTAGTTTTCTTACCTATACATAAAACATTGCCACCAAGATTGATTATAGCACGTTTTACACCATTTTCTTCAAGAAAATCTTTGATTTTGTCGGCAATATAGCCTTTAGCAACAGCTCCGAGGTCAAGGATGACATCATCAGGCTTGCTGATTGAATAAGTACCATCACCGTTATCGGACACACTGACTCTGGTGTAATCAACATGTGTCAAAGCTTCGGCAATACGTCCGCTGTCAGGAACTTTCGGTGATTCCGCGGTGAAGTCCCACAGTCTGGAAACGCTTCCTATTGTTATGTCAAATGCTCCATTACTCAAAGCAGCATATTCAAGTCCGGCACTTACTAATTCATACATTTCCTTAGATATGCTTGTTGTCTGGTTAGAATTAACCTTTGATAACTCGCTATCTTCCTTAGTCCTTGAAAAAATGTTTTCGTAGTAGTCACACAGATTAAGAGCTTCCGTAAGAGTATTCTTAGAAACACTTGTGTATGAGTCAATCTGCACAAATGTGTTTAACTTAAAGCCGTTCACAGACTCCGGGGTAGTCAGTGTAACTGCAGGTTTTTCGCAGGCGGTAAGCACAAAGCCCAGAGCCAGAATAACAGTAAACACATATGAAAAGCATTTTATTTTATTAAATTTCTTCATAGAATAATTACCGGAATAAACCGGCATCCTCCAAAAATTATTAACACATTGAGATTATAACAGTTTAACGCTGTATAAAAAAGTGAAATTAGTGTGAAATTACTTTTATTTTTTTGATAAATGTGCTATAAATATAAGGCTTGCTGTTAGGCAGAAATGTTTATGTATGTAGAAATGAGGAAGTATATGAAAAAGAAGTTATTTAGTGTGTTACTTGTAGGTGCACTTGCAGCATCATTAGTAGCATGTGGTAAAACAGAAAAGAAAGAAGCTAAAGCTTCTACAGCTAACACAGAGATAAATGCAGAAGAGTATGCAGGAACAATTACATCTAATGCAGGAGTATATAAGACATTTGTTAATCTTTCAGACTGGAAAGGAATGTCTGTTGATCTTAAGGAGTCAGATTATGTTGTTCTTGATTCAGATGTTGAGGATTATATCAAGAGCATGCTTGAATCAAAGGCTACAACTAATGTTATAACAGAGGGAACAACTAAGGCAGGAGATGTTATTAAGCTTGATTACAGTGGTAAGCTTGATGGAACAGCATTTTCAGGAGGAACTGCTACAGATGTTACTTACACAATAGGTTCAGGGAAATTTATTGAAGATCTTGATAAGGGACTTGTGGGACTTACAGTAGGTCAGGAGACTGATATTACATGTGTATTCCCAGAGAGCTATTACAATTCAGATCTTGCAGGAAAGACAACAGTATTCACAGTAACTGTTAATGAAATTGACGAATCAGTTGTTCCAGAACTTACAGATGAGTGGGTTGCAGCTAATGCTGCTTCATTAGGAATTGAGGATAGTTCAGTTACAACAGTTGAGCAGTTAAGAACATATGTAAGATCTTACCTTGAGACACAGGCTTCATCAAGCCGTTCAAGTGCTATATTTGATGCTGCTTATAAACAGATGTCTGATGGACTTGACGTTTCAGATTATCCAAGCGAAGAACTTACTGATTTAATAAATACTCTTAACAGTAACGTAGATGCAGAATATCAGTCATATAGCTCATCATACTCTTCTAAGGAGGAGTATCTTAAGAGTGCATATAAATTTGATTCACTTGATGCATTTAACGAGTATGCAGATAATTATGCAAAGCAGTATCTTTTACAGAAGATGATTGTAACTATGATAGCTGCTGATAACAATATCACTGTTACTGCAGATGATATTAATTCAACAGGTGAGGAGCTTGCTTCATATTATGGTTATGATGACTATAATGATATTCTTGATACTTATGGCAAGACTATGAATTCAGAGATTGGATATCAGGTTCTTTATCAGAAGATAGTTGATTTTGTGTGTGAGAATGTTACGGTTAACGATACAACAGATACAGCAGAGTAATTCGTGATTAAGTTAATATTTAATGTTTGACAGGACTAAGGTTGCACAGCTATTAATGGGTGTGCAGCCTTATTTATTCTTATTATTTCCGCATTAAAACGGGATTTACATATATGAGCAGGCAGGTTCTGCACTATTAATAATATGAGAAATGTGGTAAAACCACTTAAGGGGAAAACAATGAATCAATTCGTACCAAAGCTTTTTGATGTTATGAAAGGCTATTCTAAGAAGCAGTTTGTTAATGATGTTATTGCAGGTATTATCGTTGCAATCATAGCATTACCATTATCTATCGCACTTGCGCTTGCATCAGGAGTAGGTCCTGAGCAGGGTATCTACACAGCTATATTTGCTGGTTTTGTTATTTCATTCCTTGGCGGAAGCAGGGTTCAGATTGCCGGACCAACAGCTGCATTTGCAACTATTGTTGCAGGAATTGTGGCACAGAACGGAATGGATGGCCTTATTGTTGCAACAATTATGGCTGGTATCATTCTTATTATCATGGGATTTCTTAAATTTGGTAATCTTATCAGATTTATTCCTTATACAATTACAACTGGATTTACATTTGGTATAGCAGTTACTATTCTTGTAGGACAGATTAAGGATTTCTTAGGTCTTGATACTTCTGCATATACTGGACCAACTATTGAGACACTTGATAAGTTAAATGCAGTGTTTAAATGTATTAACACATTTAACTGGCAGGCTCTTGTTGTAGGTGGTGTTTCACTTGCAATTCTTATAATATGGCCTAGATTCAAGAAGTTAGAGAAGATTCCAGCATCTTTAATTGCTGTTATAGTTTCTGTAATTATGGTTAAACTTGGAATGCAGGCTAAGACTATCGGAGATTTATATACAATTTCAAGCAAGCTGCCGGGTATCAGCATACCACATGTTAATATAACAATGGTTAAGAATCTTTTGCCGGATGCATTTACAATTGCAGTACTGGCAGGTATTGAGTCACTTTTATCATGCGTTGTTTCTGACGGTATGATTGGAAGCAGACATAAGCCTAATATGGAACTCGTTGCGCAGGGTGCAGGTAACCTTGTATCTGCTTTATTCGGTGGAATTCCGGCAACAGGTGCTATTGCGAGAACAGCAGCTAATGTTAAGAATGGTGGACGTACACCAATTGCTGGTATGGTGCATTCTGTAACACTTCTTCTTATCCTTGTTGTGCTTATGCCATATGCAGCATGGATTCCAATGCCGGCAATTGCAGCGATTCTTTTCATGGTAGCTTATAACATGAGTGGCTGGAGAGAAATGATTTCTCTTTGTAAGACTTCACCTAAGAGCGATATTCTAGTTCTTCTTACAACAGCAGTACTTACTATTGTATTTGACCTTGTTGTTGCTATTGAAGTTGGTGTTGTGCTTACAGCACTTCTTTTCCTTAAGAGAATGGCTGATGTTACAGAGGTTAAGAGCTGGAAATATATTGGTGATAATATAGATGAGAATAATGATCCTGACAGTATTAATCTTAAGCAGGTTCCTAAGGATACACTTGTATATGAGATTAACGGACCAATGTTTTTTGCAGCTGCGGACAAGTTCCTTGATATCCAGACAGTATCAGGTTCTAAGGCAGTTATTGTAAGAATGAGAGGTGTTCCTGCAATGGATGTTACTGCTCTCAGATCTTTAAGAAATATTCATGCAGTATGTAAAAGGCATGGCGCAGTTATGATTCTTTCACATGTTAATGAACAGCCTATGTCAGTCATGGAGCATGCTGGTTTTGCAGATGAGATTGGAAGAGATAATTTCTGTGCCAACATTGATGCAGCTCTTGAGCATGCTAAAAATATTGTAGAAGGGTAATGCTAAATGAAGGAAGATACACTTTCCTATATAAGAAATAATAAAGAGATTACATTTGAACAGAAGATAAGACTTGTAATTATGCTGAGTCTGCCTACGATTCTGGCACAGGTGTCATCAATTATAATGCAGTATATTGATGCGTCTATGGTTGGAAGACTGGGGGCAGGCTGTTCGGCTTCAATAGGTCTTGTATCGACAACGACATGGCTGCTTGGAAGCCTTGCTTCTGCACCATCACTTGGATTTTCAATTCAGGTGGCACAGCTTGTTGGGGCAAAGAAGTTTAACAGGGCAAGAAGAGTGTTCTTACAGTCATTTGGAATAGTTCTTCTTATATCAATTATTATAGGTGCTGCCGGAGCCATGATAAGCTGGGGACTTCCAGCATGGCTTGGTGGAGAAGAGTCGATACACAAGGACGCGGCAATGTATTTTCTTATAACATCATTGTCTATGCCGGCATTAGGATTTAACCGTCTTGGTACGAGAATGTTACAGAGCTGCGGCAATACGAAGACACCGGGAATTCTTAATTCCATGAACTGTTTACTTGATATTATATTCAATTTTATATTCATATTTAGTTGGCATGGTTTTGGCTTTGGTCTTGGAGTTATGGGTGCAGCACTTGGAACAACGGCGGCACAGATTGTCACCACAATTATTATGTTTTATGTATTGATGTTCAGAACACCGATGCTTTCTAAGGGTTACGGAACAGATTCTGATGAGAAGGCAGGTCTTGCGACAATAAAGAAGTCATTTGTTTTATCTCTTCCTGTCACATTTGAAAATGTAGTTATGTTTGGAGCTATGATTACGATAACAAGAATTGTTGCACCATTAGGAGTTGTGGCTGTGGCTGCCAATGCATTTGCAATAACTGCTGAAAGCCTGTGCTATATGCCAGCTTACGGAATTGAGGAGGCTGCAACAGCACTTGTTGGACAGAGTATCGGTGCAGGCAGAGGAAAGCTTGCGTTGTCTTTTGGAAGAATTTCAGTTGCTTTCGGAATGGGAATAATGGCGTTCACCGGACTTCTGATGTTTATATTTGCACCGTTTATGATTGGAATTCTTACACCTGACCCGGCAGTAAGAGAGCTTGGAGTAACTATACTTAGAATTGAGGCATTTGCAGAGCCACTGTATGGCGCGTCAATTGTAGTAACAGGTGTGCTTCGTGGAGCAGGAGATACTCTTGTTTCAAGCCTTATGAATTTCTTCAGTCTCTGGGCTGTTCGGGTTGTTCTTTCATTCCTTCTTGTTGGAAGTTACGGACTTGTTGGTGTGTGGATAGCGATGGCGGCAGAGCTTTGCTTCAGGGGTGCGATATTCCTTGTACGTATGGAGCGGAAGAAGTGGCTGAAGAAGCTGTGATGACGTGAAGATGTGAGCTGATGCTGGATGCGATAGTAGCAGAGTGGTGCGAAATGGCTGATTTCAATATCATAATTTAACAAAGACCTACTCAGATGGCGTTAGTTAGTATCTGAGTAGGTCTTTGTCATTTTAAAAGTAAATAAATTTGTTGAGGATACCTACTAAATAATGGCACGAGCCAGATTGTGTAGGTCTTTTTAAGGAATTTATAATGATTCACCGGCTGGATGTAAAGATGAAGCATGAAAAAGACATACTAAAGGGTGAAGTATTATTAATTTAGTGGGTTTTGTAAAAGATATTATGTCAAAAGATGAAAAAACAACATACTAAATTGAGTGATTTCAAGCTTTTAGTGGGTTTTCGCCAGTGATGACGGCAGAAAGGCTGACCAAATTCCGATATAAAGATGACAAAAGTAGCGGTCAAATAACCAGAAGATTTACTGGTTATCTGACCGCCATTTAAATTCAGCATTATATATAATTGCTAATAATTAACCAAGATACTTAGCAAGTACATCAACCTTGTCAAGCTTCTCCCAAGGGAGATTAAGATCTGTGCGTCCAAAGTGACCATAAGCAGCTGTCTGCTTATAGATAGGTCTTCTTAAGTCAAGCATCTTAATGATTCCGTTAGGTCTTAAATCAAAGTTCTCACGGATGATTTCAACGATTTTTTCTTCATCAAGCTTTCCTGTGCCAAATGTATCAACCATGATAGATGTTGGTCTTGCAACACCGATTGCATATGAAAGCTGAATCTCACATCTGTCAGCAAGTCCGGCAGCGACAATATTCTTAGCAACATATCTTGCAGCGTATGCAGCAGAACGGTCAACCTTAGTGCAGTCCTTACCAGAGAAAGC
>ERZ825525.2503-NODE-2503-length-11733-cov-4.722041_pt1 | contig 11733 bp, 6 predicted proteins | sample MGYA00519930_ERZ825525 | MGnify/ENA primary metagenome ERZ825525 (study PRJEB31778, sample SAMEA3449203) | human gut metagenome | biome: human gut; feature: human-associated habitat; material: faeces | place: United Kingdom | collected 2010/2012 ... | reverse complement strand
TTGGCAAGATCGCAGCCTTTTTTCTTGGGGACTTTTTTTACAGCCCCTTTTTTGCTACCCAAAGGTAAACAAAACACGAATGAAGGCGAAATGGGGTCTGTTTATGACCGAACAGAAAAAGAATACTATCATAACAAGCAGCATCGCTGTACTTGCCGTGATACTGGCATATTGCTTCCGAATTGTGGGCAGGGGCAGCTTCTACCCGATGCTGTTTTCCTATCTGCGCAGCTTTATCTATATCGGTCTGTTCGCCGCCTGGGGGCTCTCCGTCCGTCAGCGGATCGTGCAAAAGCAGGTGTGCAGGTTTATGACGGTCACCGCGGTACTGCTCATCATATGGATGGTAGTCCGTTCGGCAAAGTATTTTATATTCTGGCAGCCGGATGCCGTCCGTTACCTGTGGTATCTGTTCTATCTGCCCATGCTGTTTGTGCCTATGCTGGCGCTGCTGATTGCCATGTCATTGGGAAAGCCGGACGAATACAAATTTCCCAAAGGAATGTCGATTCTGTGGATCATCTCCGGCACATTGCTTCTGCTCGTGCTCACAAATGACCTGCACCAATTCGTATTTACCTTTCCGAAGGACGCCGCCGTGTGGACAGACAAAAACAACGGCTACTCGATAGGCTACTTCATTATTGTAGGCTGGCAGGTGCTGTGTGCCTTTGCCGCACTCGTAATTATGTTTTTCAAATGCCGTGTGCAAAAAGGAAGGCTCCACTTTCTGCCAATCGTTCCTATGCTGCTGACGATCGTTTACAGCGTGCTTTACTATGCGGGTGCGGATTGGCTGCTCCACTTGTTCGGCGATATTGCCGCATTCCAAAGTGTGATGTATATTCTGACCTTTGAGCTTTGCATCGCCTGTGGATATATACATTCAAACAGCCGTTATGTGGACTTGTTTGCCTCCTCTGTCGGCACATCGGCAGAGATCACCGACAAGGACTTTACCGTTCGGTATGCAGCTGTAAACACTGCGCCTATCTCAAAGGAAGCGATGAAAAAAGCCGAGCAAAGCCCGGTCACGATGGGCGGCTTGACCGTTCACACCATGCCCATTGATGGCGGCTATGCCGTATGGACAGAGGATGTGTCGGCTTTGCGTGACATCAAGGAGGACTCCGAGCTTCTTGCAGACGAGCTTGCCGACAGGAACGAAATGCTCCGTTATGAATACAAGCGTGAAGCCAAGCGCCGCAAGGTGGAGGAGCAAAACCGCCTGTATGATCTCCTGCGTTCCGCTACGCAGACGCAGATCGACCGCATTGCAGAGCTCACTAAGGAATACCGCCGAATCTCAAGCACCGATCCCGACAGTGCCAAAACGCTCCTTGCCGAGATCGCCGTGCTGTGCAGCTATATTAAACGTCGCAAGCATCTGACGCTCCTTACCGACCGAGATATTAAAATAGCGGAAACGGAACTCCACCGTGCCTTCAATGAGTCCCTCCAAACGCTGAAGCTGTTGGGCGTCCGCAGCTCGCTCTATGTGGACGAGTCTCTTTCCATGCTCTCCGGCAAAACGGCGACTGCTGTATTTGATTTTTATGAATCGGTTATTGAAGCCGACATTTTGAATTTAACAGGCATACAGGTAAGCCTCATAAAGGCAAACGGCTTGCGCTTGTCACTGAATGTGTGCTGCAAAGCCGACCTTTCCGCTTTGGTAAGCGGAGACAGTATCCGCTGTGAAAAAGAGGATGACGAGGAATACCAGCACCTTGTATTTGAAGCGAAAGAAGGTGACAGGAAATGAGTGCATTTTCTTCCCTTTCTGAATTTTGGCAGACCATGCTGCCGTTTATCATGCTTGTGGAGATCGTCCTTGAGATCGGGCTGTTTATGTATCAGCTTCTTCGCAGCAATAAGCCGGTGCGCAGCCTGCTGAGTCTGGCAGTTATGGCGGTGATGATCCCGCTGCTATTCTCCGTTTCTCAGGCAGATCCCGATAATATCGGGGACGCATTTCTGCTGGACGCACCGTGGCTGATATTTGCCGCTGCCATTTTCCTTGCGGCAGTTCACTTTGCCATTGCTCTGCCGCGGGAATACCGCCGTAAAAAGAACGAGCTCTCGCCGTTCTCCATTAAGGAAGCAACCGATAAGCTGCCTATGGGCATCTGCTTTGCCGACCCGAACGGCAGGATCATCCTGTGCAACAACCGTATGCGCAGGCTCTCATTTGCCCTTTGCGGCCACGAGCTGCAAATCAAAAGCGATATGGAAAATGCCCTGAGCGCGCCGGACAGATCCGTGACCGTCAAGAATGATTGCTACATCCTGCCCGACAAGACCGTCTGGCAGTTTCGCACACAAAATATCACCGTGGACAGCGATGACCGCTGGCAGCAGATAACGGCGCACAATGTAACCGAGCTGTATAACGGCTGCCAAAAGCAAGAGGAAATAAATGAAGAACTGGCAGAAGTCAATCGAAAGCTCAGGAAGATGTACGCTCGCATGGAGAACGATGTCAAAGAGAAAGAAAGCCTTGACCTAAAGGTCTATATTCACGATACCATCGGGCGAAGCCTCCTGACCATCCGTGACATCATAGACAGCGGAGAGGATACCGAGCGAAAGCTTGAGGCGCTGCAAAATGCCATCGGTATGCTGGCAAGCAACCGTGTAACCTCTGTCAGCACAATGGACGAGGTAAAAAGAACCGCACAGCAGCTTGGCGTGGCTGTAAAAATCGACGGCTACCTGCCCCGTGATACCGTAGCCGAGGAGCTGACCGTTGCTGCCGCCAAGGAGTGCGTGACCAACTGCATCAAGCACGCAGACGGGAATGAGGTATATATCCGCATTGCCCAGCGTGGCGAACGCTATGATGTTACCATAACCAACAACGGCAAAATACCCACAGAGCCGATAAAGGAAGGCAGCGGCCTGTCAACGCTTCGCCGCAGTATTGAAAGCTCCGGCGGTGAAATGCATATTTCGCACAATCCACGCTTTGCTCTTCTGATTACGATTCCCGCAAAGGAGGTCAGCCTATGATAAACACCATACTTGTAGAAGATGATCTATACATACAAAAGCACTTTGTCGATCGTCTCGCGGCAGACGGCGAGTTTCATCTTGTCGGCGTTTTCCGTGACGCCTTTGAAGCGGAAAAGCACTGCGACGCCACCGTAAAGCTCGTCCTTATGGATGTGCAGACGCATCATAAGCATTCCGGTCTTGCCGCCGCAGAGCGCATCAAAAAGGCTTTTCCGCAAATCAAAATCGTTGTGGCTACCTCGCTTGTCGATCCCGAAGTTTTGCAAAGAGCCAAAATGGGTGCTGCTGACAGCCTGTGGTATAAGGACCACGGAACAGAGGAGCTGATGAGCGTGGTAAAGCGCACCCTGGCAGGTGAAAAGGTATTCCCCGATACCGCTCCGGCCATTGAAATGGAGGGTACGATGTCCGATGTCTTCTCGCCCCGGCAGTTAGACATTCTACGCCTTTATATAAAGGGCTTTACCTATCAGGAAATTGCCGATAAGCTGGGCATCTCCAAAAACGGCGTTCGTTGGAACCTGGACGATATGGTGGAAAAGAGCGGTTTTGAAAGCAGAGAAGCGCTGGTTGCAACCGCCATTGAAAACAAGCTCATGGTAATCACCTTAAAAGACGAATAAGCAAAACTGAACCCCTTGGCTGTACGGTCAAGGGGTTTTTCGCGCCCAAAAGGCAAAAATCTTTTGAAAAAAACCAGATCTTTCTTCTGTTACTGGCACAAGTGCCAGTGACAAACGCCAAAAAATCAGTATAATAGATAATGTAAGATTAGGATTGTGCTTTTAGAAGGTGGTGATGAATGATGAAAAAAATCGTTCTGGACATTCAAAGCGATATCCATGCGCACACCATGGAGCGAATGCTGATGCAAAAATTGGACGATTGCCAAGTTGTGATTTCCGAGTCGCCGGACGCAACCGCCGAGTGGTGCAAAACGCATCGACCGGATGTGCTTTTAATGGAGGTCAAGGCATATTCGCCATGGATGTTCAAAGAACGAATGGCGATCCGTGACAAGGTAAAACGGAACACGGAAAGCTGTCGTGTCATTCTCTTTGTGGATGATGATACAGATGAAGATTTGACCGAAAAGGTACGGCAGGCAAAGCGTGAGGGTCTGATAGACGCTTTTCTCTTCGGTTCGGTATCCGAAAACTACTTTGCTTCGGTCATCGACAGTGTTTAAATCAGGCAACACAAAAAGCATAAAAATCTTTAAAATAATTATGAGGGAGGAATAATAGTATGACAAAAACGAACAAACGAAGGCGCGTCGCCAGCGTCCTGTTGGCGCTTGTGATGCTGCTCTCACTGATGCCGAGTCTGGAGCTTCCCGCCCATGCCTTTTGGGACGACTACGATGACGGCTTCGATTGTCCTAACTGCGACCATTACCATTTTGGCAGCGAGTATATGTGTGACTGCCTGTTCTGCACCATTGACTGTAACTACGAGTGCTGGGTTGAAACCCATTGTAACGACTGCGGTGTGTGCTTTGGAGACACGCCCTATTGGTGCGAGACGTGCTATAAATGCGCGGACTGCATGGAGGACACGCACTGCTCGACCTGCGGCAAATGCTACATCGGCGAGGATGACCAGCTGTGCGGCGAATGCCATAAGGGTTCCTGCTGCTCCATAACCATCTGCGACTCCTGCGGATTCTGCGATGACTGCGCAAACGATGACAGCGACCCGATGCACTGCTCACTGTGTAACGCCTGCTTCGGTTCGGTGGACGAGTGCGTGGACGATGATGATACCGGCGTCATCCACTGCATCGATTGCCACACGGCCTGCGAACAGTGCGAGGAATGCCTGCTGAATCAGGAGTCCTGCGAGGACTGCGGCCTGTGCCTTGAGTGCTGCCGAGATAACTCTGAGGGCGGCGGCTGCCCGGACGGCGAGACCTGCGTGGAAAGCGCCGAGTGGGACGAGCACATCTGTCAGGGCTGCGACGGCTGGGTCACAGATAAGGAGGACGAGGACGAGTTCTGCGAAACCTGCGAGATGTGCAAGGAGTGCTGCGAGGGCAACTCCGACTGCTCCGAGGGAATGTGCGCAATGGACACTGACTATGCGGATCACTTCTGCGAGGACTGCGGCCTGTGCTTCCACGACAGCGATCCCTGCGAGGACGGCTGCGATCAGCGCTGCAAGGACTGCTGCCGAGATGCCGTAAGCGCTATGGGCTGCGATCATGACGACTGGTGCTTCAGCGACTCTGATTTTGAGGATCATTTGAAGACGGAGCATTCCGGCGCCGGACATACCCACATAGCCTCCGCCAGCTGGGCGGCTGACGGAACGCAGCACTGGCACCCCTGCCGCTATTGTGACGATAAAAAGCTGAATGCCGCCAACCATGAATTTGACGCCAAGGGCGTGTGCAAGGTCTGCGACTACATCAGCGGCAGTTCCATCGTCATCAACCGCCAGCCGAGGGGCGTCAAGTGTAAGACCTCTATCTACAGCAGCGGCGATTATGACGAAGAGCCGGAAAACGACCTGTTGTACAGCGAACATAACTGGGTCACCTTCTCTGTCTCGGCAAAGAGCCTGAAAGGCGACGAGCTGACCTATCAGTGGTATCAGAAGAATAATGCGAATCCCACGGCGGCGCCCTACAAGCTGCCGGAGAAAGATTACTATGTGGACGTGAACACCCCAACGCTGAGGCTGTCGGTTTCCGCCGAGGCCTGCATGGATGACTACTCCTACTACTGCGTCATCGGCAGAAAGGGCGACCCTTCGGACACCATGAAAACGGCGGAGGCAAAGCTGACTGCCACCCATGCCTACAGCCATAAGCAGGCGGGTGTGCCTGTGCCCACGGAAGACAGCGAGAAAACGCCGGAATACAAGGTCACTTGGGTCGATAAGCATGGGAATACCCATAACGGTGTCGTGGGCGGCGACCCGAAGTGCGACGGTCACAAGCTCCCGTGCCTGTTTGAAGCAGGCGAATACGAAGCGCATTATATGACTACCGGCTCCAAGGAGCGCATATTCCCGCATACCTTTGTGTTTGACAGAAGCCTTGACGCGGTAGGCGGCGGCAGAGTCGATGTGCTCAGATGTTCCGTCTGCGACTATACCGTTCCTGTGAAGAGCCATGTCCATGATTACGGCTGGAACTGGGACTGCACCGGCTTCGGCAGTATCTATGAGTATACCTTCAACATCGGCGGCTCGACCAAGACGGTGGAGGAACTCATCATCGAATCCGACTATGCCCACCCCGAAAAGTGCAAGGTTCCCGGCTGCGAGGAATTCATCATGGTTCCCCATAGCTGGGGCCGCTGGAATGTGGTCAAAAACCCCGATACCGAGGGTGGCAGAGGCGGCATGGAGGCTGAATGCAGCATTTGCGAGTACACAAAGACAAAAATCGACAAGGATGATGACGGAGGAGCCGATCAGTGGACAAAGGACACCGCTCTTGTGACGGTGAAAAACGGTCGGGCAACCCGTATGATCGTCAAGCCAGGCGACAAGATCAGGCTTTATCCCGAGGAGAGAACCGGTCAGAAAGCCATCGGCTGGAAGGTGGAGTATCGCCGCGAATACAATGAGTATGACATCATACCTGTTACTAGAAATTGGAATACCAATGAGGCGAAGACCCTGTTCAAGCTGGTGACCAACGGCTCCGCCCTTGAGTGGGGCTGCACGATCCCAGAGTTCAGCACCATGGGTGCCCCTGGCGGCGGCAGTTTCTTCTTTGAGCCTGTCTATGCAGGCTGTGACCACAGCGGCGGCACCACGGTGCTCAATGCGAAGGAGCAGATCTGCGACCGTAAGGGCTACACCGGCGACACCGCCTGCGCAGACTGCGGCCATGTCATCAGTGCCGGTTCGGATATCTACCCACCTGCAAACGCCGGTCATACCGGTCCACTGCAGCCGCTGTACTACTACGGCACGGCCAACTCGGCAACCACAGACGCGAGCCATGGCGGCAAACGCTATAACGCCAAATCGGGCGACTGCCGACACCGCGCCTATGAGGGCGACTACCGCTGCACGGCTTGCGGCGGCACCGTAAAGGGCGAGACCGGCGACTTCAGGCATAGCGGTCCCCTTGAACTGCGGGATGTAAGAACGGCGACCTGTACAGAGAGGGGCTATTCCGGCAACCAGTACTGCACATCGTGCGACAGGATCGCGCATAAGGGCGTCTCAACCCCGTCCCTCCACGAAATTGCCGATAACTACAAGCTGATCAATGAGGTTAAGCCAGGATGCACCACCTCAGGCTATAGCGGCGACCAGCAGTGTACAGCCGGCTGTGGACAGATTATCCGCTACGGTCATGTCGTTAATAAGCTCAGCCACGACTGGGACGGCGGCAAACCCGCAAAACAGGGCAAGAGCGAAGGAATTCTCTACACCTGCCAGCGCGCCGACTGCGGCGAGACAAGGTTCGTAAAGAACTCCGCTGCGACCGGATACATTGTCACGGTCATCAAGGGCACGGCATCCCTTGCCGCAGGTACACTCATCACAGACAAGATCGCGCAGAACACCGTTGTGACCGTTACGGCGGACGCACCAGAGGTAGGCAAGGTCTTTGACAAGTGGGTCGTGCTAGAGGGCAATGTCACTCTGGCAGACGCCACCAAGGCAACTACCACCTTCACCATGCCCGGCAATGATGTGAAGCTCGAGGCCACCTATAAGGATGCGCCTCCAAGCCATACCCACAGCTACGGCACCGAGTGGAAGTATGACGACACCGATCACTGGCATGAGTGCGAGTGCGGCGACAAGGCCGACACGGCACCACACAGCTTCCAGTGGGAGATCGACAAGGCCGCTACCAAGGAGGCAACCGGCATCAAGCACGAGGAATGCAACATTTGCGGTGCCAAGCGCAGCGAGAATACGGTCATCGACAAGCTCCCCGACGGCGGCAACACCGACAATACAGGCAGCAGTGATAATAACACCGATAAGCCAGGAAATGACAACTCCACCAAGTGTCCTCAGACCGGTGACAGCAGCAACCACATCGGTTGGCTGGCTGCTCTGTACGTCAGCGGCGGTGTTCTGACTCTGCTGGGCGTAAGCGGCAAAAAGAGAAAGGAATCCAAGGTTAAATAAGCCGACGCTTCCGAAATCGAAATAGCCTAAACACAATAGGCGGTGACGGATCATTCCGCCACCGCCTATTTTCCTGAAAGTGGGCTTGGCAGCAAGTCCCTTTCCGAAAGGAGGCAAGCGACACCCACATTCTGACCATGTATCCCCAGCCGAACGGGGACGGCAATCTCCGGCGCTCTTTCTTTATGCCTTCAACAAAAAAAATCAGAGCAAAGCTCAAAAATCTTTTAGAAAATTAAAAAACTTGGTTGTAGCCCCCTCAACTTTTCGGCATGGAAAGTGAGGGGGCTTTCTCTATAGCCTCCGCCCGTTCTTTGAAAACCGAATAGTACAACGCATCCTTTTGTAGGGCGTAATTTTTTGTGCCTAAAAGCAAATTTACTCACTGTCAAAAGCTTGAACTCACTACAAATAAAAAAATGGTAACACCAGCAGGAAGTTATTTTCCTGCTAATGTTACCTCATTTACAAGTATCACAAGATTTAAAGGGGAAATGATAAAGTCTTTGTAATGCTTATCGTAATTCTTGTAGCTTTACGCTTAATTCTTGTAAATGTTTTTTGGCTCTTTAGTTTGATAGCCACCATACATTGATGCACATCCGCAGGCAGCTATACCCATTCTCTTAGTCGCTCTGGCAATAAGGCTAGCAAGCAATTTCTTAAATGATTTCATTCTTATCACACCTCTTTTCTTTGATCTTCGCTGATATTATTAAAACTGCAATTAATAGATTTGTTAACAGGATCATAGATCCAACCATCTGATATCTATTGATAATCGCCCCGCCAAACAGATCAAGCAACAGAAAAACTATCATTCCCATCGCTTTGAACTTTGGCTTTTTATCTTTTTCTATAGGCTTATTTTTGTTCTCCACAGGGCAGAATACAAAAGCTATTATCTCTTCAAACACCACAAAGGCAGCTATCACCCATATATTTATATATCCGCATACCTTGTCATTAAGAAAAGCTGTAGCAATAAATGTTGAACACATCAGCAGATTGCATCTGAAATATGTATCTGCATGATACCCTCCGGTAATAACCCTGACAGCAATAAACACTGCCAAATATATTACGCTTTCCAGCAAATGCCCTGTCAATGCTCCCATAAGCAATACAAGCACAATGTTTAACATTGATGAGATAGTTATTTCTATGCCATACCGATAAAAATCCTGTACCTCATCTGCTTTGCCGATAGCTTCCTGCTCGGTCAAAAAATTAAGTATACCCGATACAACAAGATCCATAAACTACCGCCTCGCTTTTGTCTTACCCTAATTTGAATTTTACTAGAATAAAAGCAATATGTCAAGCTTTTTGGAATGAGTTGCAGGTTTTTGTCACGAAATGCAGCAACGGTCCGGAACAATTAGTTCAGGACCGTTGTATCTGCCATCAATGTTACCTGACAGCAAAACATTCCCTCCGACTCATAGAAATCGCATCTGCCATTATATTTTCTTGCTATCTCTCTGATTATTGAGGTCCCCAGACCATGCTGTTTTTTATCAGCCTTTGTGGTCGTAAGCCTTGGATTACTATCCATAACAGAATGATCTATTGAATTTTTTATCAAAAACGTATATGTATCCGTTTCTCGGTCGATCTTCAGATACAGAAATTTATTTGCGTCGTCGGCTATTTCCTTGCATGCCGTTATAGCATTCTCCAACGTGTTGCTCAACAGGTCGCAAAGGTCAGTTCCCTTTATTCCCTCAAAATCTGAAACTGTTATACATGATATTTTTATCCCCAAGGAAGAAGCCATCGTAAGCTTTGCGTTAACGATAGCATTTACAATATTATTTTTCGTTTTAACATAGGACTCCGACTTCTCGATAAGGTCAAAGCTTTCTGAGATAAATTTTCTCGTTTCATCTATTTTTTGGACTTTCAACAGTTCATTAACCGTTTCATATTTGTCTTTTATATCATGCCTTAATTTTCTCATGGCGTCATATTGCGACTCGGCGTTTCCAATAAACTGCTCAAGATACTGCTCTCTTAGTTTGACTATCTCCATTTCCTTGAGCTTCCGATTCTTTTTTATCAAAGAATTTATTATCCAGAATATAAGTATATTAAGAACAAAGACAAGCATATATGACAGATTTATATACAGCCTATGGCCATCGTCTGCCGAAAGGGACAGTTCATGTATTACCATAACGAGGAAAAACGAAATAATAAGCACTGCAATGATCGTCACCCAATCTGAAGCCGTATAATCATCTGTATGTTTAAAGGCCATCAGTATTAATCTAAATACAATGAATATAGAAATCTGGATCATTATAAGCGTCACAAATCTAAGCAAGCTTTGTTCGACCACAAGCTCCCTGAGGGATATTTTAAAAAATGACGATACAGCATTTAGTTCCAATGACGTTATCAACAAGATCGCAACCTGCGAGAGGGATATGGAAAGAAATTTCTTTACTGCATTGTCACTAAAAAAGCAAAACGCAAAAACAAGCAGACTTGCCCAGTACAAAGCACTTCCAAAGCCCTCAAATACAGTGAAATAATTAAAAGCAGTGACCAGACAGCCTTCACAAACGGCAAATATAACAGCCCATATCTTAGCCCTTTCATGAGATCTTGGCGTAAGAAATTTATATATAAACCATGTTTCCAGACCGCCCTGATAAAAGTTTATCAAGATCTCAAATATCGTCCACAATGTAATAGTCATCACTTTCTCCTCAGATATTCAGTCAAAGCGTCGTCAACTGCATTCTTATATCCTCGGCTCATGGGAAGCTCTGAACCGCTTTTGAAGATCACTGTTTCATTTGAACGGCTTATGTTAAAAACATATTTCAGATTGACGATATATTTTTTATGCACCCGTATAAAATCGAATTTACGATAAGCTTCTTCTATCTCGCCAATGCTATCTCTGACTGCAATAGTATCCTTATTATTTGCAAAATGATATATGATGCTGTGGCTATTGCTCTCTATATAAGTTACATCCCGAAGCTTTACAGAGATCCTTCCCTGCTCTCTATTCTCCAAAACCACTGTCTTTTCCTGCTTCAATGCGTCCGTCAGCTGTCCCGCTACCATATGGAGCCTATCCTTCATAACATCAGCATCAGGATCTTTGCAGATAAAATTCAGCGGTCTGAAATTAAAGCTGTCATAAACCAGCTCCTGATGACTTGTCACAAAGATCACGAAGCAATTACCATTCTGACCTAGCTGCCGCGCGACTTCAAAACCGGTCATTTCAGGCATATCAAGGTCAAGAAATATAGCCGAAAAAGGCTTTTTACCATGGCAGTAAAAAAAGCTCTCAGCTTTGGTAAACGTTTCTATTTCAGCCTTGACCGACCTTGATTCAAGTTCATTTGCCAGCATAGATTTAAAAAACTGAAGAAAAACAGCATTATCATCACAAACTGCGATCCGCATTTTTTTCACGTCCTTTTATAACATAGTCTATGTACGATTTTATATTACCATAATTATACCGTAAGGTCAAGCCATAAGGCGTATCGCAGCTCCCTGCGTCAAGACCACACCTGGCGGCAAACAAAAAAGGCGCTGTAAAAAAAGCGCAACAAAGCCCGTGGATTCCCTCGATATGGA
>ERZ825525.2498-NODE-2498-length-11754-cov-19.391315_pt1 | contig 11754 bp, 10 predicted proteins | sample MGYA00519930_ERZ825525 | MGnify/ENA primary metagenome ERZ825525 (study PRJEB31778, sample SAMEA3449203) | human gut metagenome | biome: human gut; feature: human-associated habitat; material: faeces | place: United Kingdom | collected 2010/2012 ... | reverse complement strand
TCAACACCTTTTTGCAGTAGCTGTCAAAGGCGTGCTGCTTGTGTTCGTAGTAGCGGTTTGGTTTCAAGTTTTCACCTCCCCTCGTGCTGGGAGGCAGCTCTTTTCTTCCCCTTTCGCTCACTACTCGTTCACCAACGGGTTCATTTGGCTGATTTTTAAGATTGGTATGAAAATTTTTCCTGCCGTTCATAGAATTGTTCCTTTCGTTCTGTTCGGGTTTATAGGCCGGAGCAAAACGAGGCGGAGAACGGCATCCGATACCCAATCGTAGGTTGTCAAAATGCGGGGCTTTATCGGATGTGAATTGAAGTATATAAAAAGCGAGCCACAACTCACTTCTATGAGTATGGCTCGCCCCTACGTTATTTGAATATTTTTTTAATTGGTGTTAGGGCTTTTCGAGTGGGCGGTAAGCCCCATTTTATTTTGAACTCCTTTATTTTGATACTCTTATCCATATAGCTCTTTGCTTCAAATTATGAGCTATAACTCACATAATGTGAGTTGCATGGCTATTTATATGAGCGATAGCACACCCTACAATGAGGTAGAGGTGATGTATAGTGAACAATCCTCTTGACTTGTTTGCATGGAAAGTGCGGTCAGAACGCAAGCGACAGCATTTGACACAGAGAAAATTGGCTGAACGGCTCAATATGAACGCCCGTACAATCATAGATTTGGAAACCTGCCAGAGTAACCCCAAATTTGAAACGGTGGCTCTTGTCGCCAAAGAGTTAAATATCAGCGTGGATGCTGCCATTTTTCCAGACATGGTAAATCAGACGGTTTCAAAAACAGTTGTAGACTTCTTTGCCGGGAAAAGTGAGGCGGAAATTGAAAAATATATTGCGCTTTGCAAACAGGCGGAAGCATTTCAAAAAGACGAATAACGCGGCCGGATATATCAATCCCGGCCGCGTTATTTTTTACCTATTTGTTTCTATGCGGACGGATTATGATATACGCACAATGGAACCTCCGCATCGCATACGCTGAATTTTGTTAAGCAAGGCTCCATCCAGCCGCATTCTTTCGGATGTTGACAAACTCCTGATAAATGCCGGGCTGCTTCAAAAGTTCTTCGTGCGTGCCCTGCTGTGCAATCTGGCCGTTGTCAATGACCAAAATCTGATCGGCATTCTGGATGGTATTCAGACGGTGGGCGATTACGAGAAGTGTCTTGCCCTTTACCAGTTCCGAGATGGCCTCCTGAATATAGCTTTCGTTATCAGTATCTACGCTTGCGGTAGCTTCATCCAAAATGATGATAGGGGCATCTTTCAAGATGCAGCGTGCAATCGAGATGCGCTGCTTTTCACCGCCGGAGAGTGTAGCACCGCCTTCACCAACTACGGTCTGGAATCCATCAGGCAACGCCATGATGAAATCATAGCAGCGGGCCTTCTTAGCAGCTGCATAGACTTCTTCCTCTGTGGCGTCCGGTTTGCCTATGCTGATATTGTTGTAAATGGTATCTTGGAATAAGTACACTCGCTGGAATACCATGCTGATCTGCTCCATCAGCTCTGCCAAAGGCACGTTCCGAATGTCCATACCTCTTATTATTATGCTGCCAGATTTTACATCCCAAAGCCGAGCCAGCAAATTGGCAATAGTAGACTTTCCGCTGCCAGAAGGTCCGACTAAAGCAGTCATAGAATCTTTCTTCATGGCAAAGCTGATATGATGCAGAACTTCTTTGTCCTGATAAGCAAATACAACATCGTTAAACTGAACTTCTGGCTGTCCCGGCTGTGCCTGTGCAGGAAGATGCTGCTTGCCCGTGTCGGGAAGTTCAGGCTCATTCAGGACTGCTTCAATGCGGTCAAGAGCTGCATTCATAACGGTAAGGCGAGATGCTTCCCCATAAAGAGCTTTCAGCGGTCCAAAGAGGTCAAACACAAACAGCAGAACACCAAGCACATAGGCCAGCGGAAGTGCGCCGCGCTGTTCCAATACAATCGACAAGCCGAAAATCGCCGCAATACCAATGCCGTAAAGGATATTCAGACTCATTGTCCATGGTGTCATTTTCTGCTCAAAAGCAAGGGAGGTGTTTCTGGAACGCTGGAAATTGTCAGTCAGTTCTTCTGATTTTTCGCCCAGCAGGTTGTAGCTCTTGATGACGCCAATGCCCTCCACAAAGGATAGCACCGCATCGGTCAGCCGTTCGCTCTGCTCCTGCCGCTCTGCGGCTTCCCGCAGGGAAACCTTGTTCATTCCTTTTGACACCAGCCATGCCAGAACCGTGACGGCGGCAGCAATCAAACCAAGCTGTACGTTCAAATAAAACATGAATACCAGCAGAATCAAGGAGGACAGCAGATAGCCCATCATGTTGCCCAGCGTACTCATAGCGACTTCTTCAATGAATACCATATCCGTGCTAAGAACAGAGCTGATTTTGCCAATGTTGCCGGAAGTAAAATAGCCCATCGGAAGTTTCCGCAGATGGCTGCCCAGTTCCATGCGTTTATCCGCAAACATCAAATATCCTGCGGCACTTTGCAGGCTGTCGCTGAGGTAATGAACAAGAATTTGCACCAACACTGCTGCGGCAAGTCCAAGGCCGATATAAAGGCAAGTCTGGCTGGTCAGTGTGTCAGCTGCAAAGCGGCTTAAAACTACAAAGGCAAGAACGATTGGCATTTTTGACAAAATGGATTCCAAAAACGCACAAACGAATGCACCTTGAATACGGCCTTTATAACGGCCGGAAAGTTTCAAAATTCTTGAAAACATCGCAAACATTTAGGCTCCCTCCTTTGCAGTGTGTACTTTCCATTCGGCACTGTCCTGTGCGGCTTTCCACAATTTCTGATATTCAGGGCAGGAGCGAATCAAATCCTGATGCTTACCCGCTGCTACCAATTTTCCGTGGTCGATGACACAAATTTGATCGGCATTCATAATGGCGGGCAGTTTGTGAGCAATCACCACGAGGGTCTTGCCTTTTACAAGTTCTGCAATGGCTGCTTCCATCTTTTCTTCATTTTCGGGGTCAGCATAGGCTGTTGCTTCATCAAGAACTACAATGGGGGCATCCTTTAAGATTGCTCGCGCCAGAGAAATACGCTGACGCTGACCGCCGGAGAGCATTTTTCCGGCATCGCCTGCCATGGAGTGAATGCCCTGCGGAAGTTTTTCAATGAACTCCATGCACTGAGCTTTCTTTGCGGCCTCTATTACTTCTTCATCCGTTGCAGTCAACCGACCGAGCCGGATGTTTTCCAGCAGAGAAGTATTAAACAAATACTGATCCTGCGCCACATAGGAGATACGACTGTTCAATGCTTCAAGGCTCATATCGCAAAGTTTCTGTCCGCCGATGGAAATGCTGCCCTTTTGCGGGTCATAATAGTGAATCAGCAGTTTTGCCAAGGTACTCTTGCCGGAGCCAGATTCACCGACAAGAGCAGTTTTTTGTCCAGCCTTTGCCGTAAAGGAAATATCATGGAGAACTTCATCCTCAACCACCGCGGGCTTTCCATCCGGGCTGGGCTGTGTTGTCTGGTAAGCGAAAGAAACATGGTCGTAAGTAATGGTGTCATCTATTCCATGGAATCTATCATTCGTCTGCTGAAGTTCCGGCGCATCCAACACCTGCTCCAATGCGGAGATTTTATAGTTGAGCTGGGGCATGGTTGGCAGAAAGCCAAGAGATTTCAGCAGCGGCATACCGATACTCAAAGAAAGACACAGCACCAAAATCAAATTGGGCAGAGCCGACCAGCCGCAGAGGACAAACCATGCACCCACAGGCAGGGTCAGGATGATGGTACAAGGAAGCAGGCTGCTGTAAATCGCCATCCACGGCCATGCCGCCCTATACCATGCCAGTGTATAGTTCCGATAATCTGATATATCTTTGCGGAACCGTTCGTAAGAATCTGCGTCTTTATTGAAAACCTTGACGACTTCCATACCGTTGATGTACTCAATAATGGTATTGTTCATCTTTTGCCCGGCCATATAGTAAGGTCCCATTTTCTTCATACCAACGGAATACATCGTCATCATGGCAACTAAGCTAAGCGGAATGGATGCCAAAGATAACAGTGCCAGCTTCCAGTCTACAAAGAACATTGCCACATAAACTGCAATGGGAACCATCAGGTTGGCGATGCCCTCCGGCATAGAGTGTGCCAGCAGAACTTCCAGACTGTCTACATCGTCCACGAACAGCTTTTTCACGGTGCCAGTGCCTTTGTCCTGAATAACACCCAGCGGCAGTTTTTCAAACCGTTTTTGCAGAGCCGTCCGCAGGCGGAGCAGCGTGTCATAAGCTGCTTTATGAGAGAGATTCAGGCCCCAGCCATAGAAAAGAGCTTGCAGCACCAGACATACCAAGACCAGTATGACATGCTGGATGATAAAGGAAGCAGTGATTGCCTCCCCCATGACCAGCGGTGCAATTACCTGATATGCCAGCACAAAGGGAAAAACACCCAGCAGAACACTGACCAGCACGATGGCTGTTGCAGCATAGAGGCCTTTTTTATGAGGTCCGGCATATTCAAATACTTTTTGGAACATAAGTCCAACCTCCTATCATGTGAAATATTTTTCAGAAAGAGATTTCAAAACCGTTGGTGATAACTGCTGATTTTGAATTGTTCCATCATCATCCAGCTGCACAACCTCTGTGCAGGTACGGACAATAAATTCAAAATCATGAGAAACCACGAACACGATTACCCCGGAATCGGAAAGTTGTTCAATCAGCTTGCTGACACGCACCATAGAATCATAATCCAAGCCGCTGGTGGGCTCGTCGAAGTAGATTACGGGGCTGTCCTTTACGATTGCCACTCCAATGGTAACCCGTTGTTTTTGACCGCCTGAAAGCGACGCTGGGTGTCTTTCCCGATAGTCCGACAGTTCCAATGCGTTCAATACTGCATCTATTTTTTCTTTGCAATCTTCCTGCATTCCAAGGGAAAGCTCTTCTTCCACGCTGCTGGCAAAGAGTTGATAGTCTGTATCCTGCATAACAAGATAGGAAAGTGACCGCCGCTGCCGGGGTGTGAGCTTTTTTCCATCAAGACGAACTTCTCCATGCCGCTGTTTCAACAGGCCAGTCAGAATAGACAGGAGCGTTGTTTTTCCGGCACCATTATGGCCTAAAATGCCTATCACGTCCCCTGAATGAGCTTCAAAGCTGACATTTCGGAATACATCCGTTCCTTTCTTGTAGGCAAAGCCTAAATCGTGGACTTCTAGTAAGTGCGTTGTATTTTGAGAATGCGACTTTTCCTGATAATGCTCTGCATCACGTTCCGGGTATGCGGTCCGCAGACCATAAGAAATTCGTGTTTCTTCGGGCAAAGAGCAAAACTGTTCCCTTGTGAACTCATGCTCAATTTTTCCATTCTGTATCAGAAAAGCTCTGTCAATCAAATCTCGCAGATAGTAAAAGCGGTGTTCTACTACAAAAATGGTATAGCCGGCACTCTTGAGCTTTTCCATGATTTCAGCAAGCCGTTTGGTGGCGGCATAGTCCAGATTGGCCGATGGTTCATCAAAGATGTAGACCTTTGGGGCAAGCGCATAAACAGAGCCAATCGCAATCTGCTGTTTTTCTCCGCTGGATAACGCAAAAATACTTCGATTCAGGTATTCGACCAACTCCAATTCTTTGACTGCTCGTGCAATCCGGTCAATGGTTTCCTCACGGGCCAGTCCGAGATTTTCACAGCCGAACGCCAATTCTCGTGTGGTATCGGTCATAAAAAACTGTGAGCGTGGGTCTTGAAAGACAGTTCCTACCTGTCCGGCCAGTTCGGAGGGCTTCATTTCCAAAAGCGAATGTCCATCCATAAGCAGATCGCCTTTAATTTCACCGGGGTAAAAATGTGGAATAAGTCCATTGAGGGAACGAATCAACGTTGTCTTGCCGCAGCCACTTCGCCCGGTCAGAAGAATAAACTCGCCGGTCCGTACAGTCATGTCAATGCCGCGGAGGGTAAAATTTTTGCTTTCTTCATAACGAAAGCTGAAATTCTGGAATGAGATCATCGTCATACCCTCCACAAAATGATTTTGCCGATTTGGGTCTGGTCAATAAAAAGCAGTCCGACCAAAAAGAGGATACCAAGCAGTGATACCACAATTTCCGGCCATGCAAAACGAATCGGGCGCAGTGCATACCGCTTAAATTCCAATTCCAGACCACGCGTTGTGCCGGAGGCCGCCAGTTCATCGGTAACTTTCAAGCAGCGCATCAGCAACGGTATCAAAATGTACTCTATGGTTGCTAATGGGTGACATACCCGCTTCCACACTGTATCGCTGATACCGCGAATATCCATTGTGCTTCGGATTTGCCGATATTCAATCCGTAGGGTAGGAATATAACGGAACATGACCACAAGCGGAATCGTAACTGCCTGCGGCAGCCGCATTCTTTGGAGGGCTACCATCAAGTCATCCATATAAGTGGTCCGCAATATCCAGAGCCCCATCATTACAATGGGAATCAGTTTCAGAACGGTCACGCCAAATACGCTCATAATCACGCTCAAAACTGGAACTTGCACATAGCGGAGCAAGGCATTAAGATAAGCCACAACGATATAAGTTATTATCATTTTTGCGGCCCATTTTCCGCCATTACCTAAGGCAATGAACAGCCCATAAACCAGCATGAGCGCAAGGCTGACCACTTCTCCGGCCAGAAAATAACTGACAAAACCGATACAGACTAAGAGAAGAATTTTGCAGCGCGGGTCCAGAAGCGCAGTTCCATGAAGGGGCTGTCGCTCAATAACTTGTTTGATTTGTGTTTCATCCATTCTGATGCCTCCTTATCAACAGCAGAGCGCGGGACTACTTCCAGCCCCGCGCTCTGAAATCAGGCAGCCCGTTTGCCTGCGTTTGTATGATGGATTTTCAGGGGGCTGTTCTTGTTATTTTACAGAAACGAGTCCAGCCTTGATGAAATGCTTTTTCAATGCTTTCTGGCCGATAAATCCGCCAATCAGGCCGCCCACCAGTCCAGCAGCAACAATGACTACCAGCATGGGAACAGAAGTGATATTGAGCATTCCCTGAATGTACTCCGGGGCAATATTGTTTTTCTCCATTGCGCCAACAAACGCACTTTGAAGAAATTTGATGGGGCAGATAGCACTAAAAGCAAAAATAGCACTGAACAGCGCATAGGCCGCCATCATGGACTTCATTGTGATTTCATTTCGGCCCATGATCAGAAAATCGCAGATGACACCGCCAATTACCAAGCCGATGGGAATGAACCAGAAAGCACCTACCAGCAGGAACAGGATAGCCTGAATTGCGGCACAAATGGTAAACACGCCTTTCTTCGGAACTTTGGCCAGCAGAAGCATCATAACGATGCCATTCGGAATAGCCACAACGGACGGATAAAACACGTTGGTCACTGGGCCAGCCACGCTCATAATAGTGCTGATAATCATGCAGATAATCCACATGAGCGCTGTCAGGATGCCAATGAGAATAAAGTCTTTCGCATTCAACTTTTGTTTCATTTTTATGCCTCCTCGCTTTTATCGGAAAATAAAAAATGCGATGTGGTTATTTGAAACTAACCACATCGCAAATTGTACCAATTTAGATTATCAAATCCAACCCAAAACCTACCCGTTTTGACCCAAAAACAGTCAGAAGCTACTTTTTATGGGTATCAAATCGGCTTTCACGGTAGTTCTTTGGTGCCACACCATATCGCTTTTTGAAAGCGGCGGCAAGATTGCTGGGCTTTCCGTAGCCAACGATTGCTGCAATCTCGCTTACATTTCGGTCCCCCTCCAATAGCAGCTGTGCTGCCTGTGTCAAACGCTGTTCAATTATGTATTGATGAATAGGCATACCATAAAATGATGAAAAACCGCGTGTCAATTTTGTTGTGCTTAAATGCACCAGATGGGAAAGTTCTTCACAGGATGGGGCAAACGCAAGCTGACTGTCTATAATCCGTTTAGCTTCCATAATGGCAGTCCGTTCCGTTCTGGACATGGAAACATTTTTTCCCATTAGAATATCCAATTCAAGGACTTCGCCTAAATAAATAGACAATAGCTCCAGAAGTTTTCCGTCAAGATATAAGTAACCCAATCCTCCACGGTATTGTGTAAATTGGCTTGTTTCCGCTAGAATTTGTTCCATGATGGGGGTCACAGGAACTTTTGAAATGCCATCAAGAAGTTTCTTTTCGTAAGCCGTTGCTTCCTGCCCATCAAAATAATCTGTGAGCAGCTGCGAGAAATAGGCAATCGGAATTTTTATACTCTTAAATGAAAAATTGCTATCCTTTTTATAGCAGGCATATTCGGTTCCACCATGTCCCGCATAGATGCAGGATTCATTTTTTTGAATCGTAATGGAACGCTTTTCATCCATGATGCCCCAAGAGATTGCATCATTCAGGCAGAAGATAATCTGCATATAATCTTTACTGACGGTTCCCTGTACATTCATATCCGACTGGTAACACATTTGCCAATCCGAAAAGATGATGCCGTGCTTGATTTGGGTTTGTGCAATTCGTCCTTTCCCCATATCAGACGGAATATCTATTGAAATTGTTTGGGGCGAATTGGCTATCAGGTCGTTGTATAGCTTACCAAGATAGTGACTTCCATGCGTCATAGGATGAGGTTCACCTCCCATTTTGGTTAGTCTGTGCTAATTATGATACTTTATTTTTGCATCACAGTCAAGATGTAGCCAAAAGACAGGGTTTGAATTGTAGTATTAGTAGAGGGGACGGTTTAGGGGAGAACTTACAGAGCAAGCATAGGAAGTGTGTACCCACTTCCGTATTTTGCCCTGCAAAACAGCTTGTTGGGAAGTGTCCCAAACCCTCAAAATGGAAAGGAGAGTAAAAACGTATGGAGGGCAGAAAGCGAACCGTGCAGGTCAAATTTTATGTGACGGAAGAAGAACGGAGGTTGATTCGAGAAAAAATGAAATTGATACCAACCCGGAATATGGCTGCCTATCTGCGAAAGATGGCGATAGATGGTTATGTTGTCCACATCGACACCACCGACATCCGGGCGCAGACCGCCGAACTGCAAAAGATTGGTGTCAACGTCAATCAGATCGCGCGGCGGCTGAACAGCATGGGGCCGCTGTACACACAAGATGTTGCGGATATCAAAGGAGCGCTGGCGCAGATATGGCAGTTACAAAGATACATCCTATCAAGTCAACGCTGAAAAAGGCACTGGACTACATCGAGAATCCGGTCAAGACGGATGAAAAAATACTGGTGTCCTCCTTTGCCTGCTCCTACGAAACCGCCGACATCGAATTTGAACTGCTGTTGTCACAGGCCATGCAGAAAGGCAACAATCTGGCCCACCACCTGATACAGTCTTTTGCGCCGGGCGAAACCACGCCGGAGCAGGCCCACGAAATTGGCCGGCAGCTTGCAGATGAAGTCCTGCAAGGCAAATACCCGTATGTGCTGACCACCCACATTGACAAAGGGCACGTCCACAACGTACGCCCGGATAGGGCAATGAGAAAAGCAGTATGAGGTACTGCCCCGTAAGATAACGCGGGAAACAACCAGCCTAACCGAAAGGCGAAAGCTGACACGGGAACACAGTACGGCTGGAAAGCGGTAAGTCACCTAAAGGCAATCGGGTGCGACTGAACCGCAATGTTAATCGGATATAAGGTATAAGTTGGATTTACTGAACGTGAGCTTCCAGTTTCTGTTATGTGCCGATAGAGGAAAATTGCCTGAAACCTCTGGTACGGAAAAGGCAAGTTATGGTTGTGGGCTTGTCGGTTATCAATCATTCCGTACAACCTGTAGGGGAACCTATGGTAACGAAGCGAAAGCGATACCGAGAATCCGAATTTACCAAGTCTCATTGCTAACCGGGGATGCCCTAACCAGGAGTGCCGCACGAAAGGGGGAATGAAAAAGCGGCTATGGCTTTGGAGCCTGAAAATCCTGCATGGGTACGGAGTGCTCGTAGTAGTCCGAGAGGGGTAATGACCCTTACATGGCGAAGGGGCACAGTTATTGCGCACTAAAATTAGAAGTTGATTAGGGAGGAAAACCTCACATGAAGCCAACAACGGAAATTTTAGCAAGAATCAGTCAAAACTCACTTGCAAATAAAGAAGAAGTATTTACAAAACTGTATCGCTATCTGTTGCGTCCTGACATTTACTTTGTGGCATACAAAAACCTGTATGCCAACAACGGTGCGGCAACAAAAGGAGTAAACGAGGATACGGCGGACGGTTTCAGTGAAGCCAAAATAGATAGTATTATCAAAGCATTGGCGGACGAAACCTATCAGCCCATGCCGGTGAGGCGAACCTATATCCAGAAGAAGAATAACCGCAAAAAGCTGCGTCCCTTAGGTATACCAACCTTTACTGACAAATTGGTGCAGGAAGTGTTGCGGATGATACTGGAAGCGGTATATGAACCTATCTTTCTGGATGTCTCCCACGGTTTTAGGCCAAAAAGAAGTTGTCATACGGCCTTAAAACAGTTGAGACGGGAGTTCAACGGTACGCGTTGGTTTGTTGAAGGCGACATCAAAGGTTGCTTTGACAACATCAACCACGCTGTTCTTGTAGGCTTGCTGAACAATAAAATCAAGGACGCTCGGATAACCAAGCTGATTTACAAATTCCTAAAAGCAGGATATTTAGAGAATTGGCAGTACCATAAGACGTACAGCGGTACACCGCAAGGCGGTATCATTTCTCCGCTACTCGCCAACATCTACCTGCATGAATTGGACAAGTTTGTAATGAAGTTGAAATCCGAATTTGACACGCCCGGAGTGGGACAAATCACACCTGAATACCGAGAGCTGCACAATGAAATCAAACGGCTATCCCACCGCTTGACGAAAGTAACAGGTGAGGAAAGGGAAATGGTGCTGGCAGAGTATAAGCCCAAACGTCAGAAACTGATGACCATTCCCTGCACTGCGCAGACCGACAAAAAACTGAAATATGTTCGGTATGCGGATGATTTTCTAATAGCAGTCAAGGGAAACCGTGAGGACTGTCAATGGATTAAGAGCAAACTGGCCGAGTTTATCGGAGATACACTGAAAATGGAACTCAGTGAAGATAAAACGCTCATAACCCATAGCAGTAAATGTGCAAGGTTCTTAGGCTATGATGTGCGTGTGCGCAGAAGCGGAAAAATAAAGCGGGGTGGCCCCGGTCATGTAAAAATGCGTACCCTCAATGGGGGTGTAGAACTGTTGGTGCCACTTAACGATAAAATCCGTCAATTCGTTTTCACTAAAGGTGTGGCGATACAGAAGAAAGATGGTTCCATGTTTCCAGTTCATCGGAAATATCTGGTTGGGCTCACAGACTTAGAAATCGTTTCAGTATACAATGCGGAGTTAAGAGGAATATGCAACTATTATGGTATGGCAAGCAACTTTTGCAAGCTGCACTATCTTGCCTACCTTATGGAATACAGTTGCTTAAAAACCCTTGCTTCAAAGCATAAAACCAGCCTATCCAAAACCATTGACAAGTTTAATGATGGCACAGGAAAATGGGGTATACCCTATGAAACGAAGCAGGGAAACAAAAGGCGTTACTTCGTATAATAAAATAGTAGTATTTATAGACCGCTCTCCAGCGGAATGCTACAATAGTTTCAGGGTGCTGTGGATTGGTGAGGCGTTACTACCGCAAAGACGGTTTTTGGGAGGCTCCAACCACAGCTTCTTTGTTGAAATGTTAATCAGTTAGATACCGCCAGAC
>ERZ825525.2497-NODE-2497-length-11757-cov-153.873270_pt1 | contig 11757 bp, 10 predicted proteins | sample MGYA00519930_ERZ825525 | MGnify/ENA primary metagenome ERZ825525 (study PRJEB31778, sample SAMEA3449203) | human gut metagenome | biome: human gut; feature: human-associated habitat; material: faeces | place: United Kingdom | collected 2010/2012 ... | reverse complement strand
GCTGCGCGGCTGGTTCCGTTGGGCATGCCCAATGTCCGTTTCCAGGTAGAGATAGGTGCCCGCAAAGAGCCGGGCATACACGGGGCGGATACTGTGAACTTCTTGTTTTCCGCGAATAAGAACGGGGCATTGCAAAGCGTCTCCTCCGTAGCTTCGGGTGGTGAAATAGCCCGCGTCATGCTCTCCATCAAAGCAATGATAGCCGGTGCCGTCAAGCTTCCTACTATTGTATTCGACGAAATAGATACCGGAGTCTCCGGCGAGATAGCCGACCGCATGGCGGATATCATGCAGGAGATGGGCGAGCAGGACCGCCAGGTAATCAGTATCACCCATCTGCCCCAGATTGCTGCCCGCGGACGCGCCCATTATAAGGTGTACAAGCAGGACAACGAGACGGAAACAAACAGTCACATCCGTCGTCTGACCGACGATGAACGTGTGGAAGAAATAGCCCATATGCTGAGTGGTGCTAAGCTGACCGAAGCCGCACTGAACAATGCCAGAGCATTGCTGGAAGTATCAAATAGTAAATAGTAAATCGTCAAATAGTAAATACCCATATATGGTTGATAACAGTGAAATGATTTTCGGCGTTCGTGCCGTGATAGAAGCCATTCAGGCAGGAAAAGAGATAGACAAGATATTGGTAAAGAAGGACATTCAGAGTGATTTGTCAAAAGAGCTGTTCGCTGTCTTGAAAGGGACTTTGATACCGGTACAGCGCGTTCCGGTGGAACGCATCAACCGCGTGACGCGGAAGAATCACCAGGGAGTGATTGCCTTCATCTCTTCAGTCACTTACCAGAAGACGGAGGACTTGGTACCTTTCCTTTTCGAGCAGGGCAAGAATCCTCTGTTTGTGATGCTTGACGGCATCACGGATGTCCGCAATTTCGGCGCCATTGCCCGTACTTGCGAGTGTGCGGCGGTAGATGCCGTGATTATCCCTGCACGGAACAGTGTATCTGTCAACGCAGATGCCATGAAAACCTCGGCAGGAGCCTTGCACACTTTGCCCGTTTGCCGCGAACACAGCCTGAAAGAGACCCTGCAATTCCTCAAGAATAGTGGTTTCCATATCGTGGCAGCCACGGAGAAAGGCGATTACGACTATACCAAAGCCGACTATACCGGTCCGATGTGCATCATTATGGGTGCCGAAGACAAGGGGGTGTCCTATGACAACCTGGCGTTGTGTGACGAGTGGGTGAAGATTCCCATGTTGGGAACCATCGAGTCCCTCAATGTTTCCGTTGCAGCCGGCATTTTGATTTATGAAGCGGTAAAACAAAGAACCAACTAAGATATGAAAAAGAAATTGCTGTTGATGCTCACTCTCTGTTTATTGGCTCAGTGGAGTGTGGCACAAGCCCCGAAGTGGGTAGACAAAGCCAAACGTGCCGTTTTTTCGGTGGTGACCTACGACCAGAACGATAAGATACTGAATACTGGAAACGGCTTTTTTGTCACTGAAGATGGCGTTGCGCTTTCTGACTACACCTTGTTCAAAGGTGCCCAGCGCGCCGTTGTGATGAGCTCGGACGGGGCACAGATGCCGGTGGAGGCCATTATGGGGGCCGATGACATGTACGATGTTGTCAAGTTCCGTGTCGGCATCCCCGGAAAGAAAGTCACGGCACTCACTTTGGCTGCTGTGGCTCCGGCTGCCGGTGCGGATGTATATCTGCTGCCTTATTCCACCCAGAAGGACCGTTCCTTCACTGCCGGGAAAGTAAAGGAAGCTGATAAGATTTCCGGCAACTATTCCTATTATACGCTCGATATGCGTCTGAAGGACAAGATGGTGAGTTGTCCGCTGATGACTGTGGACGGGCAGGTCTTCGGCCTTGCGCAGAAGTCCTCCGGACAAGACACGGCTACCATCTGCTATGCCATTGATGCCAATTTCGCCATGTCGCAGAATATCTCCGCATTGTCTTATGGAGATATGTCATTGAAGGGCATCGGTATCAAGAAGGCATTGCCCGATACCGAAGAGCAGGCTTTGGTGTTCCTCTACATGGCTTCTTCCCAACTGTCTCCGGAGAAGTATATGGAGACTCTGAACGATTTCATTGCACAATATCCTGTCAGTGCCGACGGTTATCTGCGCCGTGCTTCCCAGCATCTGTTCATGTCCCGTGAAGATGCTTCCATAGATAAGGTCGCCGCAGATATGGATAAGGCTTTGGAGGTTGCCGCAAAGAAAGATGATGTGTATTACAACCGGGCCAAGATAATCTATAATTATGCATTGGGCAAGCCCGAGAAAGTTTATAAGGACTGGTCGCTCGACAAGGCTCTGGACGAGGTACGGAAAGCGATAGCCATTGACGAGCTTCCGGTTTATGTCCAGTTGGAGGGTGACATCCAGTTTGCCAAGCAGGACTATCCGTCGGCATTTACCAGCTATGATAAAGTGAATAAGACCATTCTGGCCTCTCCGGCCACCTTCTTCAGTGCCGCCAAGACCAAGGAATTGATGCAGGCGCCTGCCGAGGAGGTACTGGCTCTGATGGACAGTTGTGTGGCCCGCTTTACCCAGCCCTATACGGAGGAAGCCGCCCCTTACTTGCTGGAGCGTGCCCAAGCCCGTATGAATGCAGACCAGGCGCGTAATGCCATGCTGGATTATGACGCCTATTACAATGCCGTGAACGGTAAAGTGAACGACATGTTCTACTATTACCGTGAGCAGGCTGCTTTGAAGGCCAAGCAGTACCAGCGTGCGCTGGACGATATGGCGAAAGCCATCGAACTGAATCCGGAGGATTTGACTTACCGTGCCGAACTGGCAGTGGTGAATCTTCGCGTGGGACGTTACGAAGAGGCGTTGAATGTGCTGAAGGCTGCTCTGGAGAAAGACCCTAAGTATGCCGAGGCCTACCGTCTGATGGGTATCGCCCAGCTGCAGATGAAGAAGGACAAGGAAGCTTGTGCCAGCTTTGCCAAGGCAAAGGAATTGGGTGACCCCAATGTGGATGCTTTGATTGAGAAGCATTGCAAGTAAAGGGATGGGATAGAATAAAGGCTCTGCTTTCGCAAGCAGAGCCTCTGTTTTGGGGAACTCCCCCGTGTTAAATGAGTTAAGTCTAGGTATAACAGGTTATGAGTGAAATTACGTTGTTTTATTTATAAAATGCGTGGATTTCCGGAATACTGCATATACTTCGGATTTTTTTTATTTCAAAAAAGAAAATAGACTCGATTATTAATAAAAACAAACTTTGACAATTATGAAGAAAGTGATTTGCAGCCAGCAGGCACCGGGCGCCATAGGCCCTTATAGCCAGGCTATCGAAGCTGGCGGAATGGTATTTGTATCAGGCCAGTTGCCCATTGACGCAGCTACCGGAATGATGGCTGAAGGTGCGGAAGCGCAAGCCCGCCAGTCCTTGGAGAATATAAAGCATATCCTGGAAGAGGCAGGGCTGGGTATGGCGAATATTGTGAAGACAACCGTTTTTCTGGCAGACATGTCCTTGTTCGCTGATATGAACAAGGTATATGCCACTTATTTTGACGGTGCTTTCCCGGCACGTTCGGCTGTGGCAGTGAAGGCGCTGCCTAAAGACGCCTTAGTAGAGATTGAGTGCATCGCGGTTCGCTAACAAGTCGGCAACAATGAAACTGCTGCCTCCCACGAAGATGAAATCTTCCGGGAGGCTTTTTTCTTGTGCGGCCCGCACAGCGGCAGGTACATCAGGATAGCAATGTCCTTCCAGACCTGCTGTTTCGGCAAGCTCCTGCAGTTCGCTTTCGGGCAATGCCCGCTTCACGCTGGCTTTGGTGAAGTAGTAGGTCGCTTCCCGGGGCAGCAGGGCCAGTACCCCCCGTATATCCTTGTCATTGACCATGCCTATGATGATGTGTAGCTGGCGGTAAGTTTGCTGTTTCAGTTGTTCTGTAATGTAGGTGATGCCTCCCACATTGTGGCCGGTGTCACAAATCAGGGTGGGCGACTCCTGCAGTTTTTGCCAGCGTCCCATCAAGCCTGTCAGTTCCACCACACGGGCAAAGCCACTGCGCACCGCTTGTCCGTCCAGCCGGTAGCCGGCTTCTTTCAGTAGCGGGAGGGCAGTGAGGACGGTCCGGGCATTTTTCTGCTGGTAGAGCCCTTTCAGTTCGTATTCTATTCCGGGATAGTCTTCACGGTCATTCTCCTCGGCAAAGTAGATGGGAGCACCCGTTGTCTGTGCTTTTTCCAGAAATACCGGTTTCGTTTCGGGAGTGGTCTCGCCGATTATAACGGGGATACCGCTTTTAATGATTCCTGCCTTCTCTCCTGCGATTTTTGCCAAGGTGTCCCCCAGGAATTGGGTATGGTCAAAACTGATGTTGGTGATGATGCATACATCCGGACGGATGATATTGGTACAGTCCAGGCGTCCGCCTAGTCCCACCTCGATTACGGCTACATCCACCTTTTCATCGGCAAAGTAGCGGAAGGCCATGGCGGTGGTCAGCTCAAAGAAAGAGGGATGGAGGGGTTCGAAGAAGCCACGTTCCTGCTCTACAAAACGGATGACGTATTCCTCGGGTATAGGCTGTCCGTTAATCCGGATGCGCTCCCGGAAATCCACCAGATGGGGCGAGGTATAGAGCCCGACCCTGTATCCTGCCTCTTGCAGTATGGCGGCAAGCGTATGCGAGCAGGAACCCTTTCCATTGGTACCAGCCACATGAATGCTGCGGAAACTACGGTGGGGATGTCCGAAATGTTCGTCCAGGGTCAGAGTATTTTCCAACCCTTCCTTGTATGCTGAGCCGCCCACTTGCTGAAACATGGGCACACTGTTATATAAGTAAGTTAAAGTGTCCTGATAATCCATCTTTTATAATATTTAACGGAGAAGCAATCCTTTCTCCCTATTAATTTGTTATCTTTAAAAGCGACAAAGATAATGCAGACCGAACGCAATCAAGCTTGCTTGAAATTGCTTGCAGTGTAGCTTATCTTAAGCTTATGCAAAGGTATTAACAATTTAAATCTAACGTGTATGGGAGCTAAGAAAAATTTTGTGATTGATACGAATGTGATTCTTCACGATTATAACTGTTTGAAGAATTTTCAAGAGAATGACATTTATCTTCCCATCGTAGTCCTTGAAGAACTGGACAAATTCAAGAAAGGTAATGAGCAGATTAATTTCAATGCGCGTGAGTTTGTCCGTGAGCTAGATTTGATTACCGATGACAATCTGTTCACCAAAGGGGCGCCATTGGGAGAGGGCTTGGGTCGTCTGTTTGTGGTGGCAGGCATGGTGGACTCTCCCCGAGTACGTGATTCCTTTCCCGAACGCATCCCCGACCATCAGATTCTGTCGGTAGTGGACTGGCTTTCCACCAAAAAGCCTAAAATGAAAACCATCCTTGTCACGAAAGACGTGAATCTGCGCATGAAGGCGCGTTCCATCGGTCTGCTGTGCGAAGACTATATCAATGATAAGGTAATCAATGTGGATATATTCGAAAAGTCGAATGAAGTGTTCGAGGGTATTGACCCTGTGCTGATAGACCGCATTTATTCTTCCAAAGAAGGACTGGACATCAACGAGTTCGATTTTAAGGACATCATTCGCCCCAACGAATGCTTTGTGCTGAAGAGTGACCGCAGCAGTGTGCTTGCACGTTATAATCCCTTTACCCATTCGATTTGTCGGGTCAACAAGACAAGGAATTATGGCATTGAACCGCGTAATGCCGAGCAGAGCTTTGCTTTTGAGGTGCTGAACGACCCGAATATCAAGCTGGTTGCCCTGACCGGTAAGGCGGGAACCGGTAAGACCCTGCTGGCACTGGCCGCCGCATTGGGAAAACTTACCGACTACAAGCAGATTCTTCTGGCACGTCCCATCGTGGCCTTATCCAATAAAGACCTTGGATTCCTTCCTGGTGATGCCAATGAGAAAGTGGCTCCTTACATGCAGCCTTTGTTCGATAATTTGAATGTAATCAAGCATCAGTTCGCTGCCAATTCCTCTGAAGTGAAACGCTTGGAGGATATGCAAAAAAGTGAACAATTGGTCATCGAGGCATTAGCCTTTATCCGCGGGCGCAGTTTGAGCGAGACCTACTGTATTATTGATGAAGCCCAAAACCTGACTCCGCATGAGATTAAGACCATCATCACCCGTGCCGGTGAAGGCACAAAAATGGTGTTTACCGGTGATATTCAGCAGATAGACCAACCCTATCTGGACAGTCAGTCCAATGGGCTTGTTTATATGATAGACCGCATGATGGACCAGAATTTGTTTGCCCATGTCAATCTGGTGAAAGGGGAGCGTAGCCAGTTGAGCGAGTTGGCAAGTAATCTGATGTAGCGGATACCGCATTTTCTGGGGTAAAATTATTTCCATCCCGCTTTCCAACTGTTAAAACGAGGGAGGCGGGATAGTTTCTTTATAGACGATAAATAATTATTATAACATTTTTTTATCGATTTCTTGCCCGTTTTGACTAAAATAGTGTATCTTTGCCTCGCCTAAAACAAAACTGTCAAGCAAAATGAAGCGAAATTTTTTTCATCGGTATCTTTCCGCGAAAGTGCTTCCGATATGGACTATTCTATTAATTGACGTATTTATCATCGTCATATCCAGTCTGTTGGCCTATGCTCTCCGATATGATTTCAGAAGCATTTTTTTTGAATCCTCTACCATTGACAAGACCATTTTATGGACGGTTGCTGTCAACTTGATTTTCTTCCGTGTTTTCCGTACGTATTCCAATGTGCTGCGCTTTTCCTCCTTTGTGGATATCATGCGAATTTTTGTGTCATTGACTGTGTCGTATGCACTGCTGATGATAACGAGTGTCCTGACGGAAAGCTATTTGGAGTTTAACCTGGCTCCGGTCAGCGTGCTGTTCATGTCCTATATCATCAGCTTTGCCATGATGGCATGCTCCCGTGTGGTTGTCAAGACTTTCTTTGAGGCGCTGAACTTTGACGGCACCCATAGTGCCAATGTGTTCATTTACGGTGCCAAGGAAGCCGGGGTCAACATTGCCAAGGCATTGCGTGTCAATCTGCGCAACCACTACCGTCTGCGTGGATTCATTGCGGACGAACCTGAGCTTATCAATAAGGTGATGATGGGGGTCAAGGTGTTCCCCAACGATGATACGCTGATTGATGTGCTGAACGACCGCGATGTGCAGACTATTATCATTTCTCCCGCCAAGATGGAGGAACTGAAGAAGTCCGACATGGCTGATCGCCTGCTGGTGCATAACATCAAACTGATGACCGCGCCTCCCTTGAGCGAGTGGAACGGCCAGGCATTGAGCCGCACGCAGTTGAAGGAAATTCAGATTGAGGACCTGCTTCAGCGCAATCCTATCGAGATAGATATCCATAAGGTTGCCTCTCATCTGGAGGGCAAGCGTGTGATGATTACGGGCGCCGCCGGCTCCATCGGCAGTGAAATCATGCGCCAGGTGGCTTCGTTCAATCCCTATAAACTTATTTTAGTGGACCAGGCCGAGACCCCTCTGCACGACATCCGTCTGGAACTTCAGGACCGTTGGCGCGACATCGATGCCGAGACCATCATAGCCGACATCTCCAATGCCACGCGCATGGAGGATATCTTCAGGGAGTTCAAGCCCCAGTATATTTTCCATGCGGCCGCCTACAAGCATGTGCCGATGATGGAGGACAACGTTTCCGAGTCCATCCAGGTGAACGTATTCGGCACGCGCACCGTTGCCGATCTTGCCGTGAAATACGGTGCCGAGAAGTTTGTGATGATTTCTACGGACAAGGCTGTTAACCCTACAAACGTGATGGGCTGTTCCAAGCGTATTTGCGAGATTTATGTGCAGTCTCTTGCGAAGAAGTTGCAGAAGGAGGGAGGCCATGCCACTCAGTTCATCACTACGCGTTTCGGCAATGTGCTGGGTTCCAACGGTTCTGTCATTCCCCGTTTCCGCGACCAGATTCAGCGTGGCGGTCCGGTGACAGTGACCCATCCTGAGATAATCCGTTACTTCATGACCATTCCCGAAGCTTGCCGCCTTGTTCTTGAGGCCGGCAGTATGGGCAACGGCGGTGAAATCTACATCTTCGACATGGGTAAGCCGGTGAAGATTGTGGATCTTGCCAAGCGTATGATCAGCCTTTCCGGACGTACGGATGTGAAGATTGAATTTACCGGTCTCCGTCATGGCGAGAAGCTCTACGAGGAACTCTTGAATGTGAAAGAGCTTACAAAGCCCACCTATCATGAGAAGATTATGATTGCCACGGTGCGTGAGTATGACTATGACGAGGTGAAGGAGCGTATCCAGAAGCTGATTGATGTAAGTTACACTTATGACCAGATGAAAATTGTTGCTGCCATGAAGGATATTGTTCCGGAGTTCGTGAGCAAGAATTCCTGCTTTGAGGCGCTGGATAAGAAGAAATAAAAAGATAGCGGTATAGTATAAAATGAAAGGGTGATAACGTCATTGTAGTGTTATCACCCTTTCAATTTTATTGTCTTCTTGTCAGCCTTTTGTCTCATTCATGTGAAGAGAAGTATTTCAAGAACTGTGTACGTTCGAAAGTATTGACTCCCTTCGGGTCGTTTACGTTCAGAATACCTTTGAACTGGCTGATGGTTTCCATACCTTTGCGGTCCATCCACAAGTTGAGGAAGCGGATGTATTCTTCAATGATGGTAGCTGAATTCTGATAAAGCACACTGCATATCTCTACTGCCGAAGCACCTGCTAATATTGCCTTGACAACGCCTTCGGGCGAGTGGATACCACCGGAAGCGGCATAGTCCAGCTTGTTTACGGCTGCCGAAGCGATGCCTATCCAGCGCAGGGCTTTAGACAAATCGGCTTCGTTGCTGAATACGTTGCCGGATACTTGTATCATTTTCTCAATGTTGATGTCCGGCTGGTAGAAGCGGTTGAACAGCACTACTGCGGCGGCGCCGTTGGCGTACAGTTGGTCTATCAGAGCTATCGGGTTGGTCAGGTTGTCGCCCAGCTTCATGATGACGGGTATCTTGACCGTCTTCTTGATGTGGCTCAGAATGTCGATGTGGCGTTGCTCGAAACTGCCGTAAGCATATTGTACATCCGTCTGCAGTGCAAGGATATTGATTTCCAGTGCGTCTGCACCGGCTTCTTCTATTTTGGCGGCAAATTCCACCCAGTCGGCATTCTGATAGCAGTTGATGCTGGCTATGATGGGGATATTGCAAACCTTTTTGCTTTCCTTAATCAGGTTCAGATATTCACCCAGCTTATGTTCGCGGATATATCCTACAAGGTAGTCACTGCCTTCGGGGTACATGTTCGGGTCTCCCATCCAGTCAGCCTCCATCATGATTTGCTCTTCAAAAAGTGATTTTAGCACAATGGCACCTGCGCCGGCCTCAGATAGTTTCTGGTTCTTGGCGGCGCTGTCTGTCAGTCCGGAGCTGCTGACGATAATGGGGTTTCTGAGTTTCAGCCCTGCAAAAGTAGTTTCTAATGTTGCCATGATAATGATTTTTTATGGTTAATAGTTTCTTTCTCCAAAAATCTTGCTTCCTACACGTATCAAGGTGCTCCCGGCTGCAATGGCCTCGTGATAGTCGTGAGACATCCCCATGGACAGTTCCCGGAATGACTCTGCATCGGCAAACCACTTGGCTTTCATTTCATTGAAGAAGCTACTTAAAGAACAAAACTCAGTTTTGATTTGTTCGTCATTGTCCGTATTCGTGGCCATGCCCATCAATCCGCATATCCGGATATGCTTGAGCTCTCTCCATTCACCGGCTGCCAGCATTTCCCGGCATTCGTCAAAGCTGAATCCAAACTTGGTCTCTTCCCGGGCAATGTGTAGCTGTAGCAGGCAGTTGACGGCTTTTCCGGCTTTGGCAGCCTGCTTGTTCACTTCGGCCAACAGCTTGTAGGAGTCTATGCCATGAATCAGCGCTACGTAAGGAACGATATATTTTATTTTGTTTGTTTGCAGATGCCCGATGAAATGCCATTCTATGTCTTTGGGCAGACTTTCGTATTTGGCGGTCATTTCCTGCACCTTACTTTCTCCGAACACACGCTGGCCGGCACGATACGCTTCTTCTATCGCCTCGTTGGGGTGAAATTTGGAAACAGCCACCAGCCGTACCTTTTCAGGCAGTTCGCTCAGTACTTGTTTTAAATTCTCTGCAATCATCGTTTTTTTGAGTTATGAGTTATGAGTTATAAGTTATGGGTCGCAATAATAACTCATAACTTATAACTCATCACTTAAATTAAACTTCCGGTTTGTCGTCGGGCTCTGCACTGTACGGATATACATCCATAATGGCGGTTTCCGCTACAGATGCTATCTGATAGTCGGCCATTGTGCCTTTCATGCCCTCATCCAGTTTCTTCACTGCATCACGCAGGTCGGCAGCCTGCACCAATACCTGGGTAGAGGTTTTCTTTTCCGCACCGCTTTTCTCGTCCAGTGTGATGAAAACCAGTTTACATTTAAACCAGCGGTCGGCAGCTTCCTCTTCGCTGGGGAACAATTCGCTATAGTTGGCACGTTTGATGTCCGATACGGTGAACTCTCCCGAAATGAACGGCGTCATCTCTTCGATGATGCGTGCTTCCGCTTCCGTAAAACTGAGGGCATCTACCAGGTACGGTTCGGTCACCTTCTTGTTCATTCCATTTTCCATTGTTTTCTCGTAACGGATCTTACATTCAAACCATGTATGCATTGCCATAATTTTCTGTTTTTAATTATTGATTTATTGTTAGTTAAGCTGCTTTATGCGTGCCTATGCCCGCCGAAAGCAGTGCAAAGATAGCCAAAAACTAAATGGATATAAAAAGTTGCCTTGCATTTTACGTGAAAATTTTATTGGAGAACCGGGACGGTACGTATGGGCATAAAAAAAGGAGTACCGCTGTACTCCAACCTTTGTTAACCTTAAATCTAATACTATGAAAAACACATTGCAAAGGTACGGACTTTTTCGACATTTGCAAGAGTGACAGGGTATAAAGTGTGTATTTATAACACTTATTATGTTTTATACCTTTGTACTACATCTTTTTTAAAACTTGAGGTGTGTTGCTGAAACATAAATTTGCATCTGTTTTGCTTCCACACTTCCACCCATTTCCTGTATCTCCCTATCCATCGGCATTTACCCTGCGGTGGAAGCAACCTGAAAAGGTGGAAGCAAAATTTGCTTCCACCTGCTGAAAATATCTGAGTTTTGCCGTAACTTATTATCCTCTACCATAATACCGCGCGTGGGTTACATAAATCGGTCGGTGTAGTTTTCCTGCATTTTCGAGTTTGCCTGACTATGAATAATGGAGTCGTCTAATGTCTTTTAAGTTGCTGTACAATACGGTTGTGCCTTGTGCGCAATAGGTGCGGGCTACGTACTTCATCTGTAAAAGCCTTGGAGTTAGTGACGCCTAACGGCCATGAACAACCCTGCTAACGGCCATAAGGCAATCGTTTGATGGCCATAAGCAGAGCTGTTCACGGCCGTTAGGCGTTATTAATTCCCTATGCAACAGTGGACAAACAAAGGGCGAAAAGCAAAGGAATGCTTGTGTTTTAAATAGGAATTCACGGGCTTGCACTCTCTCTCCATAGTTTTATTTCACTTGCGTTTTGTGCGATAAATTCCCATTTATCAGCAGGCATCTTTGCGAAACTTCAATAATGCATTTATGAGGGTAAGATATTGGAATGTAGAATGATATATTGGAAATGATGAGGTGTTTTTTAAACGTTCGTTTAAT